>Ga0307380_10011377_pt1 | contig 11149 bp, 5 predicted proteins | sample UN3MG_FD_202239 | JGI IMG/M metagenome (GOLD analysis project Ga0307380, IMG submission 202239) | Soil microbial communities from Risofladan, Vaasa, Finland - UN-3 | ecosystem: Environmental > Terrestrial > Soil > Coastal area > Acid sulfate soil | place: Finland: Risofladan, Vaasa | collected... | reverse complement strand
ACCGAGCAGAGCAAAGATAAAGTGGCAACCGCTGCCGAACTGGCGGCGGCAAGTCTGGATATAGCCAAGGCCAATCTGGAACTGGCAAAATTAAACCTTCGCGAATCCACAATTATCTCGCCGATTAACGGGATAGTGACAGCCAAACATATTGACGAGGGTAATATGGTCAGGGCGGGCGACAGAATCGTTACAATCGCCGATATGGAGAATGTTAAGGTGATCGTTGCCGTCGCTGAAAGATATGGGGCGGAAATTTACGCCGGGATGCCTGCGAAAATCAGGGTAGATACGTTCGCGGAAAGGGAATTCGAGGCGAAGGTTTATTCGATTCATCCGGCACTTGATGCACAAACTAATACGTTACAGGTTGAGATACATCTTCAAAATGATGAACTGTTGTTAAAGCCCGGTATGTTTGCGAGGGTAACTCTTATTACGCGGCAAAAGGCCGATGCGGTGATTATACCCCGGGACGTAATTCTCGGGGGCAAGATCGGCGAGCATTACGTGTATGTGATTGAAGAGGCGAGTGCCGAGAAGATTGCCCGCAAGTGTTTTGTCGAAGTTGGTATTAAGCAGGGGGACATGTATGAAATAACCGGTGGGGTGAAGGCCGGTGAAACGCTTGTGGTTAACGGGATGAATTTTTTAATTGACGGAATAAGTGTCGAGATTGTTCGAATAGAGGATATCAAATGAAACTCGCACAGATTTCCGTAAACAGGCCGGTCACGACATTGATGATATTTGTCGCGATGGTGGTTTTGGGCCTGGTGTCGATGTCCATGCTGGGACTGGATTTGATGCCGGAGCTGGAAATACCTTCCGTTTCAGTTATCACGGCGTATGAGGGGGCGGGGCCCGAAGAGATAGAAACGCTCATAACCGAGCCGATGGAGGATACCCTGAGCACAATTTCCGGAGTGGACGAGGTGATTTCGGTATCGAAAGAGGGGATGTCCACGGTGACATTGAAGTTCGATTGGGGCGAGAAAATAGATGAAAGTATCAACGATGTGCGTGAGAGGATCGACCTGATCAGGGAGCGGCTGCCGGAAGAGGCGGGGAACCCGGTTATTTTCAAGTTCGACCTTTCGATGATACCGATTGCGATTATCGCTTTCACGGCCGAGGACAGCTATCCGAACCTGCAGGATATCGTTGACGACGAGATAGTGGATCCGCTCAAGCGGGTCGATGGTGTTGCTTCGGTCACGGCGGGGGGGGGACTGCTGCGGCAGATCCGTGTTGATATCGACAGGGACAAACTGGCGGCTTTGAATTTATCTGTTACACAGTTGAACCAGGCTCTTGCCGCTCAGAACATCAGCACTCCCGGCGGGAACATTAAAACCGGCTACAAGGATTATCTGTTGCGCACACCCGAGGAATTTTCGAGCCCGGAAGAGGTAGCCGAAGTAGTGATTGCCCGCCGAAATGATATACCGATAAAGTTAAAAGACGTCGCCGATGTGAGGGATTTCTTCAGGGAGCGCACTTTTGAAGTGCGCATGAACGGCAAAAAGGCGATGGCTGTATTTATTCAGAAACAGAGCGGCAAAAACACGGTGGAGGTGGCACGGGCCGTCAGCGAGAAACTTGAGGAGTTGATAAAGAATCTGCCGCCCGATATCGAATCCAGGATTGTGATGGACAGCTCCGAGTTTATTCTGGCTTCGGTGGGGACCTTGCGTGACACGGTTTTTTGGGCTGTTTTCTTTGTCTTTATTGTGCTTCTTTTTTTTCTTAGAGACTTTCGTGCCAGTCTTATCGTAGCCGCTGCGATTCCAACGTCGTTGATAATTACGTTTCTGTTAATGTACCTGGCCGGTTACACGATTAATACCGATTCACTGGCCAGCCTGGCGGTTGCCGTTGGTCTTGTGGTTGATAACGCTATCGTCGTTATTGACAATATCAATCGCCATCGTGAAAAAGGGGAGCGGGCGAAAGAAGGAGCCGTTTTCGGAGCGAATGAAGTAGGTGTGGCTGTCATTGCTTCGACCCTGACGACGATTTCGATTTTTGCGCCTATTATGTTTGTCGGCGGCATAGCGGCGATTGTATTCGGCCAGTTTGCCGCGATTATCACCATGGCTCTCGTGGCTTCCTTGTTTACCGCTCTTATGCTCGTGCCAATGCTGAGCTCGAAACTTTTGAGAGTTCGTAATCCGGATTCGTCGAAATCCGTATTGGACTTGTTTTACCGTTTGGGCGAAAAAGTATTAGTCGGGATGGAGCTGTTGTATGTAAAGTTCCTGAGCTGGTCGCTGGCAAATCGCAAAACAGTGTTTATTTCCTGTATCGTTTTATTTGTTTGGAGCATCGGTCTGGTCGGATTTATAGGCATCGAATTTTTTCCTCAGCAGGACCAGAATCGGATATCGGCGGAGTACGAACTGCCGATCGGCACGAGATACGAGCGGACCGGCATCGTGGCCCGCCAGTTACAAACGATAACGGGAAATCATATTCCAGAGAGGCGGAACAGTTTTATTCGCTGGGGCGTTTACGGCGCGGGCGCAAACTTTGCGACGGACGAGGAAAGCTATAAGGGTATTTTGTTTATCAGCTTGAAGCCCAAGGATCAGCGCACCGCTTCGCCAATTGAGCTGATAAAAAGACTTCGCAAAATCACGGACAAGATTCCGGGTGCAACTATTCGCTACAGCGCCGAGGATCCGCTTGAGGCGTTGATGTTTGGTGCCGGCGGTAAACTTACTGTCGAGCTTTACGGGCACGACATGGATCAGGCGAGGGTGTACGCCGAGGCGGTAGAGTCGGCAATCGCCGCCGTGGAAGGTGTGGAGGATGTGCAAATCAGCCGAAAAGAGGAAAAGCCGGAGATTAAGGTTGTCATCGACCGCGAGAAGGCATCTAACATGGGGCTTGATGTGAGAACCATCGGCAGGCAGATAGAGACGTTTTTTGCCGGCAGCACCGCCACGAGATATCGTGAGGCCGGGGATGAATATGATGTGGAAGTCAGGCTGCAGCCAAAAGACCGTGACAGGATAGAAGATTTGCGGGATGTGCCCATTAGTATAGCCGGCGGCGGTCATGTCAGCCTGGCCAATATAGCCGGAATCGAGCAAGGTCTCGGACCGACTAAGGTTGAAAGAAAAGACCAGGAACGTTACATCACGGTTTCCGCGGAAATCGCCGGCAGAGACCTTGGTTCGGTAGTAGAGGATGTTAGAAAAGCGATTGATAAGATTCCCGCGCCGCCGGGTTTTAATTATAAATTTGCCGGCGCCGAGAAAGAAAGGAAAGAAGCATTCACATTGCTGATGATAGCTGTCAGCCTGGGGATGGTATTGGTATATATGGTTATGGCTTCGCAATTCGAGTCGTTCCGCGATCCGTTTATCATATTTCTCTCGATACCCTTCGGTATTGTCGGAGTTATTATCGCTCTGACTCTGGCCGGCCAGGCGATGAGCGTTGTCAGTTTTCTCGCTCTGATTATGCTTGTCGGCATCGTAGTGAACGATGGAATTGTTCTTATCAGTTACCTTAACATACTGCGGCGGCGCGGACTCGATGTCTATTCGGCGATTATCGAAGGCGGGCGCAGCAGATTGCGACCTGTGGTATGTACCAGTTGCACGACAATACTGGCGTTGACTCCACTTGCTTTCTCAAAAGGGGAGGGGTCCGAAATTTGGGTGCCTTTTGCCGTAACTATAATCGGCGGCCTGTTTGTCGCGACTGTAATTACGCTTGTTTTGATGCCGACCCTTTATAGTGTGTTTGAAGGCTTTAAGCCTTCGGAAGTAAAAGGATAATTATGAAAGCTGTTTTGATTATTCACAATGCGGCGATAGATGAAGAGGTGAATGAAGTCCTGGAATCTGTTGGCATTGACTGCTATACGAAATTCCGGAATACCGTTGGCAAAGGCAGGGCGAGTGAGCCGCATTTGAATACCGATGTCTGGCCCGGCATAAATTACGGCACCTTTGTTGTAACCGCCGAGGCCCCGGCCAAAGAGTTAATGGATAAAGTCCGGCGATTGCGGGAAAAATGGGCCTCGGTAGGTATAAAGGCCTTTATGTGGGAGATTGAAGATGTTACTCCCTAAGGGACGCCTTACGGTGCTGATAGGCGCCGGTCAGAAAATTGCCGATTGACGAATTTCGATTGTCGATTTCACGCTTCAACTTCGCTCAGGATGAAGAGCTTCTTCATGCAAAGCGAAGACGAGTAACAAAATCGCAAATCGAAAACCGAAAATCTCAAATTGATATACGGGCCTGTTTCAAGAGGAAAATCGAATGAAGAGGAAATTAGCTTCTGTCTGCGGATTGTTTTTTGTTTTAAGTTGCGCAATGTATGCCGGTTGTAAGGTCGGGCCGGACTATTCCAGACCTGAAACGCCGGCCGAAACGTCCAGTGCTTATTTTCATGCCGGGGCAAACAAACAGGATGTGAACGATTTTGCCGATGCCGACAGATGGTGGGACCGATTCGGCGATCCGACTACGGCACAACTGGTGCGACATGCGCTGGAGAACAATTATGACATCAAGGCCGCCGCTGCGAGGGTACTGCAGGCCCAGGCATCGCTTGCTGAGATGCGCGGACGACAGTGGCCTGATGTGTCGTACAATCTCAGCCGTGACAGGAGTAAACGCTCCTTCAACATGGGCAGCGGTCCGTTTGGCGGCGGCAGATTCAGCGTCATGAGCACGACCTGGTCACAGGATATTACCGTCAACTATATGCTCGATCTGTTCGGCAAGCTCAAACATTCCGAGCGTGCCGCCTGGGCGGATATGCTTGCCTCGGAGGCAAACGAGCAGGCATTGACCAATTCGATCATCGCCGGTGTCATCAGCTCACGGATAAACATCGCGACGATTCAGCGGCGATTAAGCATCGCAAGGGCAAATACCGAGAGCCGGCAGAGTACCCTCGAGATTGTTGAGAGGCGATATGCACAAGGTCTTGTCGGGCCCGTGGACATCAGGCTGGCGCGCGAGAATCTCGCCGCGTCAAAGGCTGCCGAGCCTGCCGTTGAGTTGTCTTTGATTACGGCTCGTCACGCGCTTGATGTTCTTCTGGCGCGTCCGCCGGGATCGTCGGAAGATTTGCCTGAGACGTTAGCAGAATTGCCGGATTTGGAGCCGGTCCCGATAGGGGTGCCCGCCCGGCTTCTGGACCGGAGGCCGGATGTAAAGACTGCTGAACTGGCTTTGCGTTCTGCCAACGAACGAATCGGCGTCAGCATAGCGCAGTTGTATCCGGACTTGAGTCTGTCGGCAAATGTTGGGGCAAATGGCGACCGATGGCGTGACATTTGGGAGAGTTACTCGGAAACATACGCATTGTTGATGCGTCTTGCTCAGCCGATCTTCAAGGGCGGCCAAATTCGCGCCCAAATCGACGCCTCGAAAGCACGCTATGCCGAGCTGGCGGCGAATTATGCGGGCACGGTTCTGACCGCGATGAGGGAGGTCGAAGATGCGCTCGTTAGCGAGCAGATGCTCCAGAACCAGTTGCAGCACACCGAGCTTCGCTTCCGGGAAGCCAAAGCCGCCGAGGAACTCTCAAGGCAGCGCTATCAGCAGGGGCTTACGGGCTTTCTGGTAGTTCTGGAAACCGAACGGCGCAGACGAATAGCTGAAGAACAGTTGACCATCCTCAAGGGCCAGATTTGGACCACACGAGTGAATCTATACCTGGCCCTGGGTGGTGATTGGAATGAACAGGAAGAAGAAATATTGGCGGCAGGAAAAAATGAGAGAAAATAGAAATCAGAATACAGAATACAGAATACAGAATTCGGAGCGTAAACAGCGTATAGGCCGGCATGGCGGATATCACAGAAGCGGGCGTGGGCTTTTGCAGGCGTTGTTAGCGATTATCATCATCGGTGCGGGTGTAGCCGGGGCGGTCATTTTCATCAAGTTAAAAAAGCCGCCCCAGCGAAAGGAGCAGGGTGTGCAAGCGCCGTTGGTCGAAGTCGAGCAACTCCGCTCGGAAGATATCCAGATGACGGTTCAGGGTTATGGAACGGTCAATCCCAAAGTGCAGGTCGATATAATTCCGGAAGTGGCCGGCAAGGTGGTGTATATTCACCCTGAACTTATTGTTGGCGGGCTCATCCGTGGCAATCAAACAATATTGCGAATCGACCCGAGGGACTACGAATTGGCAGTCCGGCAGGCCGAGGCCGCAGTGGCGGACACTAAAGTCCAACTGGAGACCGAACAGGCTGAGGCTGAGGTTGCTCGAACGGAATGGAGCCAGTTGCATCCGGACACGGAGCCGACCTCGCCGCTTGTTCTACGTGAACCACAGATTCGCAAGGCCAAAGCGATGCTGGATTCCTCCGAGGCGCAGCTTGCAAGCGCGAAATTGAGACTCGAACGAACCAGTCTATCCCTGCCGTTCGATGCCCTGATTACCACTGAAAATGTGGACCTTGGTCAGTACGTCGTCATGGGACAGTCTTTGGCCAGGGCTTATGGAACTGATACGGTGGAAATAGAGGTGCCGCTTAAGGATAGCGAGCTGGCCTGGTTCGATGTCTTCGAGAATTCCATATTCTCAAACGGTGACCCGGACTCCGCCAAAGGCACTCCGGCCGAGGTCAGAGTGGCCTTCGCCGGAGCCGAACATACATGGAAAGGCTACGTGGTCCGCACGACCGGTCAGGTGGACAGGACTTCCCGGATGATTTCTGTCGTTGTGGAAGTGCTGGAGCCGTTCAAGGTTATCGATGGCAGGCCCCCATTGCTGCCGGGGGTATTCGCCGAGGTTCTGATTCAGGGCAACACTCTTGACAATGCGATCGCCGTGCCCCGTGATGCGATACGCGATGGCAACCAAATGTGGGTAGTAAACGGCAATCGTCTCCGTATCCGGCCTTTGAAGATTGTCCGGGTGGATAAAAACTTCGCCTATGTCGTTTCGGATATTCTTGATAAAGCAAATGTTGTTATAAGCTCCCTGGATGCGGTTGTCGACGGCATGGAGGTACGAACAGAAGCTGATGTCACAACGCAGGACGAACAGGTAAAAAACAATGGCGATCAGCCAGACAAGCCGGAGGACAATTAAGTGAAAGACCTGGAAGAAAAACAAGGAATTCTTAGCTGGTTTGCCTCGAACCATGTTGCGGCAAATCTGCTTATGCTCCTGATCGCGGCGGCGGGATTGCTGGCGATCTTTTCGGCAAGGCTCGAAGTGTTTCCCGAGATGAGCCTCGATATGATCAACATCATGGTACCCTATCTGGGTGCTTCGCCGTCCGATGTCGAGGAGGGGGTCTGCACGAGGGTTGAAGAGGCTATCGCAGGTGTGGAAGGCATTAAGCGAATGACCTCGACTGCGGCCGAGGGAATGGGTTCGACCCTCGTGGAAGTGGAGGAATATGCCGACGTCAAGGAGGTGCTCGATGACGTCAAGTCGGAGATTGATACGATAATAACTTTTCCAAAGGAGACGGAAAAGCCGATTATCTCCGAGCTGAAAACGAGCTTCAAAGTTATTTCGATCGTTTTGTACGGCGATGTCTCCGAGCAGACTTTGCGGACACTGGCGGACCGGATTCGTAATGAAATAACAGATAAGGAAAACATCACACACGCGACTATTTCGGGTATCAGACCGTATGAGATTTCAATTGAAGTCTCTGAGGAGAACCTCCGCCGTTACAATCTCAGTTTCGACCAGGTGACGCGAGCAGTGCGCAATTCTTCGCTGGATATCCCGGCCGGCTCGGTCAAAACTTCAGGCGGCGAGATTTTAGTTCGAACAAAGGGGCAGAAATATTACGGGCTCGAATTTGAAGAGATAATAGTAGTCACGCGTAACGACGGGACCCGGATAAAGCTGAGCGATATCGCCACGGTCAGGGACGAGTTTCAGGATATGGATCTTTCCGCGAGGTTTGACGGCAAACGCGCCGCTTTCATACAGGTCTCCCGGACAGGAGAGCAGGATGCGCTGGATGTTGCTCGGACCGTCAAGGAGTATGTTAGCGAGAAGCGAGATTCTTTGCCGGAAGGAGTCTCGCTGGCTCTGTGGCAAGATGACACCGAGTTTCTCAAGGCGAGACTGGATCTGCTGACGAGAAATGGCTGCCTGGGCCTTATCCTCGTGTTTGTGTGTTTGACGTTTTTTCTAAATATAAGGCTCGCGTTCTGGACCGCGATGGGTATCCCGATATCGTTTCTTGGGGCGTTCTGGCTTATACCGCACTTCGGCGTGACGATCAACATGATGAGTCTTTTTGCTTTTATCATGGTGCTTGGTCTGGTTGTGGACGATGCGATTGTTGTGGGCGAGAATATATTCTCGTATCGTCAGCAGGGGCTGGAACGGTTTGATGCGGCTATCAAAGGTGTGAGGGAGATGTGCTGGCCTGTGGTTGCGGCGGTGCTGACCACGGTTTTTGCATTTATACCGCTGGCTTATACCGGCGGGATTATGGGCAAGATCCTCAGGGTCCTGCCGATTGTAGTGATCGGTGTTCTGGGATTCTCGCTGGTCGAGGCGCTGCTGATTCTGCCTGCGCATTTGTCTTCGAAGGGGGGCAGGCCCGGCAAGGGCATAAGACGTTTCACAGACAAGATCAACGATTTGACCGACAGAGGTCTCAGAAGGTTTGTGAACGGTCCTTTTGCAAGTTTCGTTGAACGCGCGGTCCGGTGGCGCTATGTCACATTGGCATTTGGCATCGCTATATTTCTGACAACTGTCGGGATTGTGGCGGGGGGGTACATTAAGTTTGTCTTCTTTGACGCGATGGAAGCCGATAACGTGGTTGCCTTGCTCAAAATGCCGCTGGGTACGCCGGTTGAGCAGACCCGGGCGGCTGCGGAGAGGATAGAGGCCGCCGCATTTGAAACAATCGAGGAATTCGACAAAAAGCGTGGGGGCGATATATCTCTTCGAAAGCATGTCGCTACGACTATCGGGGCTCAACCTACCGTCGGGCGAGGCGGTCCTGTCCAGGTTGACCTTGGCGGCGGAGGACAATCGCACCTGGCGGAGGTAAACGTGGAGTTGCTCGGGGCCGAAGAGCGGGATTTGTCGAGCACAGCAGTCAAAAATCGCTGGCGAGAGCTGGTGGGAGAAGTTGCCGGCGCTTCGTCATTGACCTTCGTCTCGGAGTTGGTCAGGGCGGGTGACCCTATAAATGTGGAGCTGTCGCATCAGGATTTCGATATGCTTTTGGCTGCATCGGAGAAGTTAAAGAGCGTTTTGCGAGACTACGCCGGCGTTGGCGACATTCAGGACGACTTCGAGCCCGGCAAGGCGGAATTGAAGCTTAAGCTCAAAGACACCGGCCGGACGCTGGGGCTGACACTGTCTGATCTGGCAAGGCAGGTTCGGCAGGGATTTTATGGTGATGAGGTTCAGCGGATCCAGCGGGGGCGGGATGATATTCGCGTGATGGTCCGTTACCCGGAGGCCGAGCGCAAGAGCCTTGCAGATGTGGAGAACATTCGGATCCGGCTGCCGAGTGGCACGGAGATTCCCTTCGATACGGTCGCGGAGGTACAATATGGCCGGGGCTATTCGGCAATCAAGCGTATAGACCGCAAGCGTGTCGTGAGCGTCTCGGCCGATGTCGATCAGACTCTTGCCAATGCCAACGTGATCAATCGGGACTTGCTCGCGGGCGTGCTGCCGGAGCTGGCTCGTGAGTTTAGCGGTGTGCAGTTTCGCTTCGGTGGCGAGCAGCGGGAGATGACTGAGTCGTTAGGAAGTCTGAAGACAAATTTCATCATCGCGATGCTGGCGATTTACGGGCTGTTAGCCGTGCAGTTCAAGAGCTACTCACAACCGGCTATCATCATGTCGGCCATTCCGTTCGGGATCGTGGGAGCGGCAATCGGGCACTTATTGATGGGATATAATTTTGGTATAATGTCGATGTTTGGTATTGTGGCGCTGTCCGGGGTGGTCGTGAATGACTCGTTGATTATGATCGACCTTATCAATCGTGAGCGCACAAGCGGCATCGAGCTCCATCAGGTACTTCGCGATTGTGCGACCCGCCGGTTCAGACCGATTATGCTGACGACTCTAACGACCTTTTTCGGTCTGCTGCCGATGATAACGGAAAGAAGCCTGCAGGCACGGTTCCTGATACCGATGGCCATAAGCCTGGCATTCGGAGTAATGTTTGCGACCTGCATCACACTTGTGCTGGTTCCTTCGCTGTACATGGTACTTGAAGATGTCAAGGGGCGGATATTTGGCGCCTGATCGGCCTTGCAGAGTATATAAGTTGTTCTTTGGCAGTGAGTTAATAAAGAGCGGGAATTTTTTCGAAGATTTTCTGGCCAAATCATAACTGTAAGTGCATAATACTTGTAGTTTGCATTTTTAGCGAAGGTGGGGGCATGATTTTTGAGATGGAAATTTATATTCTCTCATGGGGGGTAAGTCGGGGACATTATGAAAACTACGGCAAAATATAAATCGAATATTGAAGTTTATTCCGACCCTGAGAGTGTGGCTCAAAACACCGTGGGGATTTTTGTTGCCGATGCGCAAAAGGCAATCAAAGCCAGGGGCACCTTTTATGTTGCTATATCCGGAGGCAATACTCCCAAACGTTTCTTTGAGCTTCTCGGCGAGACGCCGCAGGCAGGCTCCCTGCCCTGGGACAAGATTCAGTTGTTCTGGGTAGACGAGCGATACGTTCGCCCGGATTCGCAGTGGAGCAATTACAAACTGGCTGTCGACACTTTCCTGACTAGGGTAGCTATCCCCGAGGCGAATGTTCATCGAATCCCAACCGAGGACGAAGATTTCAATGCCGCCGCTCACCGCTACGAGGAAACTATTCGAGGAGTATTCGGGCTCGGGGCCGGGAAGATTCCCCAGTTCGATCTGATATTGCTGGGTATGGGTTCCGATGGGCACACCGGTTCGCTGTTTCCAAATTCTTACGCCGCTTTTGACACGGAAGATTTAGCGTGCGTTGTTTATGTTTTGGATGAGAAGCTCAACAGAATAACCCTGACGCATCCGGTTTTACGTGCGGCCTCCCATTTGCTTGTATTGGTTTGCGGGCAGGAAAAAGCCGAAATTCTGAAGACGGTTTTGACGAGTGAGCCCGATGAAGTGCGATATCCGATTCACGCCCTCTGGCCCGTTCTCGATAGAGTCACCTGGCTGG
>Ga0307380_10011376_pt1 | contig 11150 bp, 13 predicted proteins | sample UN3MG_FD_202239 | JGI IMG/M metagenome (GOLD analysis project Ga0307380, IMG submission 202239) | Soil microbial communities from Risofladan, Vaasa, Finland - UN-3 | ecosystem: Environmental > Terrestrial > Soil > Coastal area > Acid sulfate soil | place: Finland: Risofladan, Vaasa | collected... | reverse complement strand
CTAATTCATTAGCTTTTTCTTGATCATATGCAAAATCTATTATTTTTGGATAATATATATTTTTACCATATTCTTTTATAGAAATATCTATAGCTTCAGCAAGTTTTGGACAATTTCCTTTACCTGTTGTTCTTTCATGAGCTTTCCATCTTTTTTTTAAATCTCTTTTTGTTTGCCCAATATAAACAACATTATCATTCACTTTATTAACTATTTTATATATTGTATATATTTCCATTATTCTACCAAATTTATTATTTGGTTTGTGATATTGGACCAGGAGTATTGTTCTTTGACTTTTTGGATACCTGGAGTAAATTTTTTAATAAGTTGGTCATATTCGTTCACGGCTTTAAATAATAATTCTGAAGCATGTATTTTGTCTGGTTGAAACATTTCTCCGTAGGTAGAGCTTTTCCAATATTGGTAATTGAAAGGGGCTCTAACAGGTTTTCCATTAATGAGTAAGGAGTTATTTTCGTTCATAAAGTCAATATTACCGCAGCAGTTATTACCGCCTGATGCTATGACTAATTTATTAGAGGCTAAGCCTTCTAGACCTGGCAACCAGAATCCTTCTATATTAGACATAGAGAAAACTATATCGCAGGCTCTATATAGATCTGATATATTGGTAATAAAATCATTTATAACGATTATGGGGGCGTGATTTTTATATTTTCTTTTAAATTTATCTAATTCTTGTTTCCAAGATATTTCAAAAGAAGATGTTGGTTTTTTATCTTTAATTTTAGCTATAAGGGTTACATCATCTTTATTTGTAAAAGTTTTACCCCAGACATCTAAAATTCCTGGAATATTTTTACGTGTATGGCATTGTTGTATATTAATAAGGATTTTTCTTTTTCTATTGGTATTTAGATTGATAACATTTTGTCTATTTATAAATTCATCATTATATCCATGGGGTATTATGTATAATTTATCTTTGGGGACTCCACAGTTTTCAAATGTATTTTTTGCAAAATTACTTGGAGCGAGTATTTTTGTGGCACCTTTATGATATTTGATATAGCCTTTTGGAATTTCTGTACCATCATAAATCCATATACCAAATCTATTTCTTCCAAACTTCAAATAATCTAAAAAATGGGACATTTGAGTATAAGCTATAGATAAATCAAAATTACCTTTTATTTCGCATTGATTTTTACCAACATCTTGTGGTGTTGTACATTTTTGGCAAGCGATATTTTCTTTTAGATCTTCATAGAAGCCTTCATATCCATTTGTAGAACATAGAGAAACGTCATGTTTAAATTTTTTTAATTCTCTGGCTATATTTGTTCCTACGTTAGCCCAAGAATGTAAAGAAGGGTCTAGAAATTGTTTAAAATATACTTTCATTTTGTTTTTTCCCAATTATTTAATAATAAAGTCATTTCGTTTAAAGTTAGGTTATTTTTCATAGTATTTGCTTTATGAGAAATAATAATAACATTATTTTTTACATACCCTAATTCTGGTATAATACGGTCTATAGTTGGTGAATTTGGTATTGGTTTTTTTATTCCTTTTTTTAAAGGAATTTCTAATAATGGACAATTGTCATTTTCAGGATATATTTTTTTTATATAATTCATATCTATATCAAAGCATAATTGTTTTTTTGTAGCTCTTTCTTTTGCATGATAGAATGTTCTTCTTATATTAACTTCTTTTAACTTACCAATTTTCACACCATTATCTTTAATTTTAATTAAATTATAATAGAGTGTTTTGTATTCTTCTTTTGAAGAATAACTTTTAGCTCTATTTGCTTTATGGCTTATAACTCTAACATTACCAACGATATAACCTTTATCTGGATGAATTCTATCTAATGTTGGAGATATAGATAGTTTTTTATCTAAATTCATTTCAACATTTAATATTGGACATATTATATTATATATTTTTTTAATATAAGCTTCTGTAATATCAAATTTTATATTTTTTCTTTTTGATCTTTTTTTTGCAGATAAAAATAAAAATTTTACAACATTATTTTTATAATATTCTCTTTCTTTTTTTCTTACATTATATAAACTTTTATTTATATAATAATTATGATTTTTATTCATACAAAGTTTACACCAATTTCTATCATTTGACATAAGTTTACAATCAAATATTTTACCACATTTACCACATAACTTTTTATCAATATTTGTTTTATTAAAACTAATATAACAGTTATAACAACAAAATAAATTATTATATATATTTTTGTTATTACAAATATTGCATATTTTATTATTTTTCAATTAATTCTTTTTATATATATTTGGCAAAGTAAAAAAAGTTCTCCCTATAGTATATTAAGCAATACTTCTGATTCTGCTCTGAGTCTTATCTTCCCTTAAATAATACTGGTAGAACTGATGAACTTCACTTCGTGAAGTAAATTTCGCTAACGCTCAATGTTCAAACTCATTACATTCGTTTGAATTGGCATATATATGTAGTATATATATCAGTCAAGTAAAAAGAATCTATTTTTTTTCGACCGAATACATAAAAAAATTAAACTTTATTTGTATTGATATTTGTATTGTTATAAAAAATAAAAAAGGTTTGATTTGACAAGATATTTGTGTTATATTTTTGATGATTAAATTATTTCAAAAGAATAATAAAAAAGTGTTGACATTTTATATTGTGTTTGATATACTGATTAAGATCTTTAATAAAAGTCTTTATAGAAAGAAAAATAAATGAAAATAAATGAAAACAATAAAAAGTTAAAAGATTTAATTAAATTAAATAATAGTACATCACAAAAAGAACTTTTAGATATTTTAAATTTAGATCAAGATACATTTGTGTATTGTGACTCTGTAAGCAATTTACAAGAAAAATTAATAAAAAAAATTGAAATAGAAAAAGTATTAAAAGTTGGAGATTTTGCTGTTTGTAGATATTTAAATATTGATTATTTTAATAATCAATATATTTTTGAAGTATTTAAAGTAGGATTTAGTGAACTTTGTAAGTCATATTATTTATATCTATATAATAAAAATGGTCCATGTAGTATTGTAAAAGATTTTAGACGTAATATTTTTATTATTTCTTATAAAAATGATTCTAGTTATTTACATAGAGAATTTTTACCTGCTTATATAATTTGTAATTTTAAAGGAACTTTACTAAGAGAAGAATATTTAATAAAAGGAAAGCGTCACAATTCTATAGGACCAGCAATTAGAGTTTATAATTTTACTTATTGGTCAAATATGTTTTATATTAATGATATAAATATTTCATTGAAAAGATTTACATGTTTTTATAATAAAAACGGTTTAAATAATGATTAATAGTATTAAAATTAAAGATATTTTAGTAAATTTTTATATGTCTGATGATTTATTATTAAAATTTTTAAATTTACCATTAAATACAAAAATTTTTTACTACAATCCTTCAACATTTCAAAGTTTAAACAATGAAAATGAAATGTTTGTTTATAAATATATTGATTCTTTAGATAGGAAAATAATACGTGTTGGTGTTTATAATAATTCGTATTTTAATATGCATAATCTTTTTGGATATGCTCGGATTTGCTTTTCAGGTAAAAGTATTTTTTTTTCAAGATTTATTAATGATTGTCAAACTTGTTTTACAGAGCCAGCATATGTAAAGTATACTAATGGCAAATTAGTAAAAAAAGAATATAGAATAAATGGATTTTTACATAACATACAAGGTCCAGCTTTAAGTTATATTTATGATAATAAATGGTATAATAAATTTTATTATATGGGAAAACTTATTTCACTTAAAAAGTTTTGTGATATTTATGAAAAAAGGTTAAACAAAATATGATAAAGGGAACAGATGATATAAAAGATATTTTAAAGTTTATGAATGCTCCTATTGATATAGAATTATCTTATGAAAAGAGAAACAGTAAAGGATATTATTTTGAATATAGTATATTTACAAATAAGATTATATCTGTAATTATAAAACGCCACAATAAAAATCATAATGAGAATGGTCCAGCTTGTATAGAATTTTATAATACAGGTGGTTTCAGGAGTATTTATTATTATATTAACAATATACTTCATAGATTTAACGGTCCAGCTGTAATATTTTATGATTTATTTGGTAATATTATATTTGAACAATATTGTTTAAAAGGATTATTGCATAATTCTAGAGGTCCAGCTTTAAGAGATTTTATTAATAAAAAATGGTTTAATAAATATTATTTAAATAACAAACCTCTAACTTTAGATAATTTTTTTAAAAGGTATAACAAAATATGTTAAATTCTTTAACTTGTAGTAAAAATGATATTTTAGATTTTTTTAGAAAACCTAAAAATTATAAAATATATAATAATAGCGATAGTAATAATAATAATAATAATAATATTGGTATTTTTGTAAAATTTTTACCATATGAAGATTTTTTATATATAAAATATAATGATAATAAGATATCAGATATTATTTCTTATAATTTTTTCATTATAAATAATATTAATATGAATTTAATTCATAATGAAAATGGTCCAGCTTTTGTAGAATTTTATTCTGTTAATGGTAATATAAAAAGAATAGATTATTATTATAAAGATAAATTACATAGAGCTTTTGAACCTGCAATCATAGAATATAATTATAAAGGTTTAATTACAAGAGAAACTTTTTATAAAATGAATAAAATACATAATACTGTAGGTGTAGCTCATAGAGTATTTTTTAACAATAAATGGTATTGTTCATTTTATTTAAATAATCTTTTTTTATCTATAGATAGTTTTTTTAAGAAATGTAATAAAATATGTTAAATTCTTTAACTTGTAGTAAAAATGATATTTTAGATTTTTTTAGAAAGCCGAAAAATTATAAAATATCAAAACATTATACTAATTATAATAATAAAGATTTATTTGGTGATGGTTATTTATATTTAAATTATAAATCCTCTTATTTAGAAAGTATTAGTTCTTTTTGTTGTTTTGATGATTATTATTATTTACATAATGAGGATGGTCCAGCTTTTGTTATGTTTTACGAGACAGGTAAAATATTTAATATAAAATATTATTATAAAAATAAAATTAATAGATTTAATAAACCTGCGTCTATTTATTATAATAATAATTTAGTTTTTATAGAGATTTATTATCATATGAATAAGATTCATAATTCTATTGGTCCAGCTCATAGAATTTTTAGTTATAACCGATGGGTTAATAACTTTTATTTAAATAATAAAATTATAACTAAAGATGATTTTTTTAGGAAACAACATAATGAAAATTACCAAATATAATCCTATAGAAGATTTTTTTGATATTTTAAATGTTCCTAAAATTATAACTTTGTATGATAGGTATTCTATACCTAAAATAATCGATTTAGGTGAAATATATTGTTATCATGAATATAATATTGTTTGTGGTAAAAAAACAATTAATTTTGTTTCTGTAGAAATAGGAACTGGATTGCATAATAGACATTCATTTCATAATGAAAAAGGACCTAGTATTGTTTCGATTTCTGAAAAAAAAATATTCATAGGGTATTATTTAAAAAACAAAAGGCATAGATTTGGAGGTCCTGCTGTGAATAGATATAATCTTTTATATCAAAAACAAATGGAAGAATATTTTATATTTAATAAATTACATAATTCTATAGGTCCAGCTAGAAGAATTTTTAGTAATAATAAATGGATTAATTATTATTATATAAATGGTATAAATTTAACAAGAGATCAGTTTTTTAAAAGAAAGCAAATTAGAGGAAAATATGAAAATTTTTATAATGATACCAATTTTTAATAAAGAAAATTTTACAATAAGTTGTATTAAAGATTTATCTTATTTAGATGAAAAGCATAATATTATAATTGTTGATAATGGTTCTTCTGAAAAATCATTTAAGATAGTTAAAGATACTATTTTAAATTTAAATACTTTATGTAATTTTCATATATTTAAATTTGATAAAAATATAGGTTTTGGAAAAGCTAGTAATTATGCTTATAATAGGGCTTTAGAATTAGATGGAGATGATAATGATTTTTATATTTTTTTAAATAATGATATAAGAGTAAAAAATAATAAAGATAAATGGACAGATATTATGATTGAAAATGCAAATAATAATTTAGTTGGACCTACAGGAGGTTTAGTTGATAAAAATTATAATTTTGTATATGAGACGGAAGATCCTAATAAAAAAATAAATTATATGAGTGGATGGTGTGTAGGTATGTTTGGAAATGTTGCAAAAAAAATTGCTAATGAATTAACGGATAATACCTATAGAGGAGTTTTTCCGGATTATAATTTAGCATATTTTGAAGATACTCATCAAGGAATAATCGCTAAGAAAATTGGTTTAGGTTTTAAAATAGTTGTTTTACCTTTAGTTCATTTTAAAAGAACTACAAGTAAAACATTAAATTTATCTCAGTTATATAATAAATCAAGAATAGAATTTTTAAAAAGAATAAATGATAAATAAAGTAGTTTATAATAAAATTGAAAATATTGCTGGTGTAATAATTGAAGAAGTAAAAGATAATCATCGTTTTGCTGATGAAATTGTTATGTGGTACAAGATAAAGATATTTGGTAGTAATGAAATTCGTCTTTTTAATATAAATAATTTTTGGAAAGACTGGAAAATTATAAAAATATAAGGAGTAAATGAGTTTATTTATATTAACATTAGCTTGGAATAATAAAAAAGAATTAGAGAAATTATATCCAACATTAAAATCATCATTAAAGTTTGTTCCAGAAGATGATGTTTTTTGGATGATTCGTGATAATAATAGTGAAGATGGAACTGAAGAATTAGTTAAATCTTGGAATGATCCAGATTTTGTTCATTATTATAAAATGGATAACAATAAAGCTAATTTTTCACAAGGAAATAATTTTTTAATGAAAAAAGCGGAAGAAAAATTAATTGTTGATTATAATAATGATTTTATTCTTCTTTGTAATTCAGATATAACTGTAGATGATAACTTTTCTATAAAATATATGTTTGATTTGTTTAAACTTTATAATGTTGGTATAGTTGGAGCTCGTTTATTCTATCCTAAATTACAAGGAACTTCCGACAGAATATTACAACATGCCGGAGTAATATTCTCACCAAAATATAATTATAATCCATATCATTTTCGTTATAGAGAAACTGATGATAAACATTCTATATTAAATAGAGAATTTCAAGCGGTTACAGGAGCTTTTATGCTTATTAAAGCTTCTTGTTGGAATAATAGTAAAGCAAAAGGCTTAGATGAACGTTTTATATGGTGTTTTGAAGATGTTAATTTAAATCTTGATGTCAATATATTACAACATAAAAGAGTTCTTTATTGCGGTAAAACAAATATAACTCATTATGAAAGTTTATGTTTAGATAAAAACAAAATAAATATAAGATATATGAAACATAATGTGGAAATGTTTAAAAGAACATGGGGTAAAAAAATAGAAATAGATCATTATAGATATTTAAATGATCCAATGTATAAAGTTATTAATGAACAATTTTGCTAAAAATATATTATATCCTTTTTGCCCAAATATATCTTGGGATTTAGATTGTGGTATTATAAAACCATTCTTATCAAGAAATATTTTTAATAATATAAAAGAACAAGCAAAAAGCTTTTCTGTTATATTTCCTGGATATTTATTAGAATCTTTAATAGCTGTTAAAGCTAATGAGATTTTTATAAATAGCGGAATAAAAATAAATAATTGGATTATGCCAAATGTATACTCTAAAGCTTTATCTATTTTTAATTTCAATTATAAAGGAACTACAGGAAATATATTTAATGAATATAATAGAATAAAAGAAGCTGTGGATTCATATCCAGTTCCAATTTTTATGGATAAAGATTATAATATCTATTTTAATTTATTATTTAATTATGGTAAAAGAGTAAATTTTAGAAATAATCCAACAAAAGATAATTTAGAACCATTTTGGAAACAAATATTAAAAAATACATTAATGTTTGATAATTATAAATTTAAAGAATATGAATTTAATCTATTAAATAGATGTAATAATTTTTTAAAATATAATGGCATAAATATAAATAAAAGATTTATCTTATTAGATAATTCTAACATTTTTGGTATTCCAGCTCATGGCTTTAAAATAAATAATCCTTTTATATTTTCAGAACAAGCAAGAAATATAGCCGCTTATCTATATAATAATGGAATACAATGCGTCATTATGACAAATGATAAAAAGAAATATTATGGAAATAACTTGTTCACAATAAATACTTGGAATCGAATCAAAATGCTTGACCTTTTAGCTTTATTAAATAATACCTATGGTGTTGTATCCTCAGACCCTAATATATTTTTATCAGCACCCATTATGGGCTGTAAAAACATAATTTGCAATGATGAACCAACTCAAGGTTGGATGATAGAAGATCTTAAAGATTTTTGCCATTTTGATGGAAAATGTATTTATGGTTCTAATATAAAAGATAAAGATATGGTGAATTTTTTTAAGGAAAGTTGATTTCAATAGATGATAAATATAAAGAATTAAAAAACATTTCTATCTCTCGTGGTGGAGATTGTTTAGGTTATGAAAATAAAAGATTTGTTTTTAAATGTAAATTTAATCATGAATGGAAAGCTAAATATTATCCTATAAAAGAAGGAACTTGGTGCCCAGAATGTTCTTCAGGATTATATGAAAGAATAACTAGATATTATTTTGAAACTTTATTTGATAATAAATTTCCAAGCATAAGACCTAAATGGTTAAGGAACCCTAAAACTGGTAGAGTTCTTGAATTAGATGGCTATTGTGAGAAATTAAAATTAGCTTTTGAACATAATGGTTTCCAACATTATAAAAAATATATGTCGGCTAATTTACATGATATTCAATATAGAGACAATATAAAAAAAGAAATATGTAAATTAAATGGAATCACTCTTATAGTAATTCCAGAACTTTTTACTATGACTGAATTAAAAGATTTAAAAAATGAAATAAAAAAACAATGTATGGAACAAGAGTTTATCATTCCTAATAATTATGATGATATAATCGTTGATTTAAATAAAGCTTATATAGGTTTAGAAGAAGAAAATATAGAAAAATTCAAGAATCTTAAAGATAATTGTTTTAATAGGAATATAAAATTACATTTTAATAAATATATAAGTGCTATATTTGATTTTAATGCTGAATGTTTAATTTGTAAAACAATATGGAAAACAAGTTATAATAGATTAAATAGAGGGATAGGATGTCCTAAATGTAGCGTAAAAAATAGTATAAAAAAAAGAACTTATAATTATTCTTTTGTTAAAAATTTTTTAAAAAATAAAGGTTATAAATTAATTTCAAAAGAATATGTAAATTGTAAAAAATATCTTTTAATAGAATGTAAATTTTGTAAAAATAATTGGAATATAACTTTTGATAATTTTAAAAGAGGATATAGATGTCCTTTGTGTGTAGATAAACATGCTAGTAAAAAAAGAAGTCGCAATCCAATAGAAGAAATTCACAAATATTGTAAAGAAAAAAATGGAATATGTTTAGAAAATAAATATAAAGGTAAAAATAAATATAAATGTAAATGTGATAAAGGTCATATATTTTTTTTGTATTGGAGAAATCCTAAAAATACAAGAGATGTAAACTGTTGGTGCGATGAATGTAAAAAAGAAAATAAATTAAAAGAAATTAAAGATTATTGTGAATCTAAAAATTTAAAATGTTTAGAAACTAAATTTGAAAGTAATAAATCTAATTATAGATGCATGTGCGAAAATGGACATATTTTCATTTTAAGATGGGGTGGAGTTAATGGAACAAAACAATATTGGTGCGTTGAATGTAAAAAAAGGAAAAAAATGAATAGAACAACAATAATGATGGTAACTTATAATAGATTAAATTTAACAAAACAAACTTTTGAAACTACACTATCTAATGCAGGAGAAAATTTTAATTTAATTATAGTAGATAATGATTCTACAGATGGAACTAAAGAATGGTTAAAAGAAAATATAAATAAATATGAATTAATAAGAGAACATAAAATAATTGAATTAAATGAAAATAAAGGCATAGCTTATGGTAGAAATATGGGTTTAAAAACATATGATGATAATTTTGATACACCTTATCTTTGTACTTTAGATAATGATGTTGAACTTCCAAATAATTGGTTGTCTGATTGTTGTGATGTTTTAAAGAATAATAATAAAATAGGGGGTTGTGGAGTTAACTTAGAAGGAGTTAGATATAATAAAGCTTTTGTTAAAATTAAAGATGAAAATAGATCTATAGAGATACAGATAAAACCAAGAGGAAATTTAGGAACAGCCGCTGCTGTTTTTAAAAAAGAAATTCATGATCGTATCGGATTTTTTTGTAATGATTTTGAAAAATATGGTCATGAGGATAGTACCTACTTTTTTATTTTTAGAATGCTTAAATATCTTTTAGTATATTTAGGGCAAGATGGTATACATCTTGGCGTAGGTGAAGAAGATAGTGGAGAATATAGAGAGATGAAAGATAAATATTGGAAATTGAACATGCCTATACATGATAGAAACATTAAGATGTATTTAAATGGGCTTAAGCCTTTATACACAGGTTTTGTTCCTGATGAGGATTAAATGGTAGAAATACAAATAGCTAGTAAAAGATCTATAAAAGGTTATATAAAATCATCAAGGAATTGTATTCCATGTAGAGTAACTGATGGTTTATTAATAAGAGGAAATAATAGTTTTGTTATTTTTGATTTTGGAATAATTAATGAAGATGGTTGTAAACTCGTTTTAAATTTTAGATGTTTTAGCGGAAATGGTTTTGTTAATATTAAAGTTGATAATTATAATAAAAGATATTATATAAGTAATAATATGCGTGTTGAAATCCCTTATGTTAAGGATTTAAGAATAACTAGAGATTCTGAGTGTATAGGGGATTTATCTTTAACATATATAGGTGTTATAAAAAATAAAGAGATTGATATAAAGAGTTTAGAAGAAGGACAAACGTTTTTTGATCAAAATAGTAGTGATATTAATTTTATAAATTCTACTTTTTCTGAAAAAGAAAATCCTTTAATAGAAGCTCAAAAAAAAGCTATAA
>Ga0307380_10011375_pt1 | contig 11150 bp, 15 predicted proteins | sample UN3MG_FD_202239 | JGI IMG/M metagenome (GOLD analysis project Ga0307380, IMG submission 202239) | Soil microbial communities from Risofladan, Vaasa, Finland - UN-3 | ecosystem: Environmental > Terrestrial > Soil > Coastal area > Acid sulfate soil | place: Finland: Risofladan, Vaasa | collected... | reverse complement strand
CCTCCAAAAATCTCTGGTCCTCTAACGGGATAAAATCTACCGCGAACGGTTTGTCGTCACTAATAAACCAAAATCTTATTGTAACCATGTCTTCCTCCATTGTCTAAACAGTATAGCACAAACGAATAACAAAAGCAAGTGTTATTTTATCATTTTTCTTTTTCGAAAGTCTATGAAGATTTCTTTTATTTCATCTTCGCCTACTTTTATTAGGCGTTCAATCTCCGATGGGTCAAGCCGCTCGCCTGACATGTTTTCGCAAGCTTGCGTGCGATTATTTCCTGCAACAGGAGATTGAAAATGTTTTTCTATAAGAGTTTTAGTAACAAGCATAACTTTTTCCCACTCGTCTTCAGGACGACCCGCCTTCTTTATGAAATAATCTACAACTGGACAAAGTACTTCTCTTTCGGATATTCCTTCTATTTTTCGAGTGTAATTAAGTTCTTGTCTAATCTTAATATCATTTATCACCCGGCTGTCTTGTAATCGCAAACACCACAACAAAGGCAAAACTTTCATATTCCCGCTGAAACAAACAATCAAAGAAAACAAGCGGTCTAAATAAGAAACAGATTGTAACACTTTATTCTCAACAACTAGTCTAGCAATATCTTGAGCGACTTCCGTCTTGACAATGACATGATTTTTGGGAGAATAGCAAGTCATAAAATCAATCATTCGTTCAAACACATTGTATTTTTCATACCAAAGAGTCTCTTTGATTATTTGTTGAGCTGTCCAAGTACCAGAAGAAATGTCACATCCAATCTCTCCCTTCTTGCTAATTTTTTTTGTAATGCCTTCACATGAACTATAATCTGGATGAGCAATCAAAAACTCTATAGCCTTTTTTATTCCTGGTTTCCAGAAAAAATCATCGTCGGAGGCGTCCAAAACATACGGAGTATCAACTTGGTCTGTCGCCCAATAAAGCATTTCGTAGTATCTTGTTGGTCCAATAAAGGCGTACTCGAAACTGGGGATAAAAGAACCTTTGTATTCTTTTTTTGAACTGTCTACAATAATCTTTCTACAGTCCAAGTCAGCATAGTATTCTAATACAACTGGAATGTTATACTGTCGATCTCTTACTGGAATCAAAATTGTGAGTCTATCTTTAAGCATTAATTATATCAATCGGCCAAATCAAATGTTATTCTACAAGTTTTCTTTTTCGAAAGTCTATGAAGATTTCTTTTATTTCATCTTCGCCTACTTTTATTAGACGTTCAATCTCCATTATGTCTAAACGTTCACCTGATAATGTCCCACAATGCTCTTTGCGGAGTTCTCCGCTGGTTGGAGATTGAAAATGTTTTTCCATTAGGCTTTTAGTAGCGAGCATAACTTTTTCCCACTCGTTTTCAGAACGATTAGCCTTCTTTATGAAATAATCTACAACTGGACAAAGTACTTCTCTTTTAGTAAGCCCTCCCATTCCTACGCTACTATTAAGTTCTTGCTGGATCTCTGGCTTATCTATTAATCTTGGGCCAGCCAACCGCAAACAAAATAACATAGGTAAAACTTTCATATTACCACTAAAACTAACAATCAAAGAAAATAAACGATCCGTATAAGAAATCGCTTGTAACACTTTATTTTCAATAACTAATCTAGTAATATCTTGAGTAATTTCAGTTTTAACAATAACATGATTTTTTGGAAAATAACAAGTCATAAAATCTATCATTCTCTCAAACGTATTATATTTTTCATACCAGAGAGTCTCTTTAATTACTTGTTGGGCTGGCCAGGGTCCATTAGCAATTACACAACCAGTCTCTCCCTTCTTGCTAATTTTTTTTGTAATCCCTTCGCACGAACTATAATCTGGGTGAGCAACCAAAAACTCTATAGCCTTTTTTATTCCTGGTTTCCAGTACAGGTCATCATCTGTCGCGTCTAGAATGTATGGAGTATCAACTTGATGTGAAATCCAGTACATCATATCGAACCATCTCGTCGGACCAATAAAAATATATTTGAAACCTGGAGCGATCTGCCCTTTATATTCTTCTTTTGACTGATCTACAATCAACTTTCTACAGTCCAAGTCAGCATAGTATTCCATAACAACTGGAATGTTGTATTGTCTATCTCGAACTGCAAAAAAAAGTGTAAGATTCTCTTTAAGCATTTTTTACCACCTGATTAAAATAAAACTGTAGGTCAAAAAAGAAATCGGCCGAAAATGGGTCGCCTTGAACCATCTTTGTAGAAAACTCTGTTGGCTCAGTAATTCTTTCATGAGCAGGAGCTGCAAGTTTACTCAAGCTAGACAAGTTTTTGTCTTCTACAGCTTCTTTAATCTTGTCTTTTAATAGCTCTTTCCTGCTATCCGAGAACTTGTGATAAGCATCTTGATTATCAAATAAGAAATCAAGAAATGCATCCTGGAAAACATGGTGGTGTCCTGGAGCGGAGGCAGATACGCACCTCATCATGCGGTTAAAATTCTCAATCCAATTATCTCGCAAGACCCAATCAGAACTGTTTATTCTATCTACTCCCTGAATTTCTGGGCTGTTAGTTTGATGGTAATAAAAACTGATAAGATTATTTCTCTTCATCTTTCCAAAACAAGCCGTAAGCCCCGACTGAAGCATTGAAACAAACTTGAAATCGTCCAAGGCAGTTGCTTTCATCAAATCGAAGGTGACTTTTAAGACGGTTGTTTCTGTTATGTTGTGCCAATAAGAATGAAAATGTTTATAACAGTTCTGAATGCGTTCTTTTGCTGTATCCCCGACAACAGAAGGCTTCGTATAAATACTCTTGTCAGGATAAATTGTTTTGCCGTCTTGTGATACGGTAAAGCTCTTTACATCGCCGCAAAAAGATACCCAGCCTGGATGAGCTTGGAGCCAATCTACTGCTTCCACAAAACCCGCTGCGTCAAAAAAATCATCATCGCTAGCCATTACAACATATGGTGTTTTAACCAAAGACATCCCGTATGCGAGTTTGGAAACATAAGTCTTCATATCTTTGTCATAGGGACAACGATAATATTTAACAAGTTCATATTTTAAAGCTTCTTCTGCTAAATCGTTTTGGCCGCCGCCGTCCAACAACAAAACAGGAAACGGGCAATGAGAAACTTGACAGAACTTCAAAAATCGTTTGGTAAATTCCGTGCGTCCCTTGAGGGGAACGACAATAGTAAGCATGTCTTTTTCGGCTTTCATGAAACCTTCCTTATATAACCATCTGGCTGGCAACTCAACAACATCTTGTTGCAAATGTCTGTGTCTCTTTCCCAATTTTTATTCTCAGCAAGAAACTTGTTTAGAGCAGTGCGGGGGGAGTTTCCTGGTCCCCACGGTCTGTCTGTCGGCTTTGGCAAGTCTTCAACAATGGTGTCACACACAATCATGTAATCTGCAAACTCACTGTAAATCTCAAGTTCTTTTGCTACTTGTTCTTCTGTATGATTGGTATCTAATATTACTAGTATACGTCCTTGATAAGCTGCCCATGTATCTATAAGTTTTTTTACCTCCGACACAACTTCCTGAGAGACAGAGCTACCTTGTTTTAATTGCAGTGCGGCAAGAGAGTACTCGTCTACAACATCGAAAATGCGGCATTCCAAGTCTCTTGGAATAAAGATATCTATTCCAAGCACCATACCACCTCCCGTTTCTGTCTGGACAGAAGAAAGAAAAAGCGTCGTTCCTCCCCAGCATACACCTAATTCAACAATAAGACTTGGCTGGTACTTCCTTATTATTTCTTGCATCGCAAATAAATCTTGTGGGAGTTGAAGCGTTGGTTGACCCATCCAGTCCATCTGATGAAGCTGCTTGTATTTGATAGACTGTTGAATCAAGTCAACTGCCGACCGCTTCAAAAAAACATCGCCTCGCATACGGGCGGCGTGCTCTTTCCTTTCTACCTCAAACTCGTCTCTGGTTATTATTTTCTTTGTCATCGCAAGATTTCCTTTAGTGCCTCGGTAACTTTAATCATTTGGTCATCTGTCATGTCCATCGCCCCTGGAAGGTTGATGCCTCTTTCAGAAACGCTATACGCTACTGGATTCTTCTGCTCACAAAAACCACTGGGAAAAGGTCCATACGCTTTCAGAGAAGACAATGGATAAAAGAACGGACGAATTGGAATGTTCTTTTTTGCCATCCTTCCTATTACGTCATGTTTGGTCAGGTACAATTCTTCCGGAAGGACAACAGCAGTAATCCAAGCCGAGTTGCAAACATAAGGAGGCTCATCGTTGAACTGAAGTCCCTTTACGTCTTTCAGCAATTCCTTGTAACGACGCAAATGATTTCTTTTAATCTCCACCAGCTTATCTAGCTTCCGAAACTGCGACAAGCCAAGGGCCGCCTGCATGTTGAACGGCATGTATTTATAGCCTACAACCTCGTTCATGTATGGTTTTGAAGTTGGAGTTCTACCGTGGTCACGAAGCATACGACAGTTCTCAAAAATCGTGTCGTCGTCAACCAAAAGCATTCCACCTTCTCCGGTCGTCATAGTTTTTGTGCGATGAAAGGAAAAAACAGAACCCACTCCAAAAGACCCCGACTTCCTTCCTCCGTATGTTGAACCAATAGACTCCGCAGTGTCTTCAATAATTGGCACGTTATAGCGGTCGGCTAAATATTCAAGAGTATTCCAGGCGCACATGTTCCCATATAGATTTACTGCGATAACCGCTCTAATGTCCTTCGTTTTTAGTTGTTCCTCCAATAAGTCTGGATCAATACACCAAGTCCTTCTATCTATGTCACAGAAAAGAGTGTTTGCCCCAAGCCATTTGATTCCAGCAGAAGAGCCAATCCAGGTGCATTCTGGGACCACCACGTCGTGGTCGCGACCTATTCCTAATCCTGCCAGAAGCAAATGAATCGCCGTGGTGCAGTTGGGCGTCATCAGAGCATGCTTGCGCCCATGATACTCAGCAAACTCCTTCTCGAACTGTTCAACATAGTAGTATTTGTCTGGTCCATTCATGTTTCGAAGGGCGTCAGCCACCATGTCGATGTCATCTTGTTCTATTAGTGCCCCAGCTGCTTCAATCATTTTTAACCTCTTCTATCTTTATTTTCACACTATACTTTTTTCCGTCTCGCTCAAAAAAAGCGCCCGGATTATCATTGTCGAAAGTTCTGCCTCTAATGATATTGAGTAAATCATCTGCTCGATAGTGCCTTTCTAGGTCAATCTTCGAATGCACTTCAAGATCTTTGCCAAGATGTGATGTCCCAAGAGACAAGATTTGGCTTCTTGGTTTGATTTCTCCATTTGCCAGTTCTTCATAATGCTCGGCAAACAACTCACAGGTCAAATCAGCACTCTTTTGCCAAAGCTCTCCACCCGTCATAGTGATATCCTTTGGGATACCTTGCTGAACAAGTATACCTCCCTCATCTATACCCGGAGTGATATAATGTAGCGTTGCTCCGGCTGGAGTGTCTTCTACGATGGACCAATAGTAGGGGTGCTTGCCTCGATTGTATGGAAGCAAGCTTGGATGAGTATTGATTACTCCTTCTTTTACGAGGTCTATTGTTTCTTTCTTTAGAATGTATGGCCACCATAGAAGAAACATTAGGTCTATTTGTCTTTTCTTAAGTTCTTCGTGTAGTCTTTTATCTTTCTTGTTCTCCACGGAAATGACTGGTATGTCATAAAAATATCCACGGGACCGGGCCCATCCAGCAAAAGGCTCTTCTCCAGTGACACAAATAAGCTCAATTGGAATCTCATTTCGATTTCTGTAAACGTATTGAAACATTCTCCAACCATTTTTACCAGACATACAAACCGCTATCTTTTTCATCTTATCCTCTTGAAAACTAGATTTTTTGTATGTAATATCTTGTTCTCTGCCGGAAAATTACTCTGGTCCAGATCCTCATAACTGGATTGCATTTCTAATTCGTAGCCGCAATCGTCAAATAATCTTCTAATCTGCGAGAGATTTAAAAACCAATAAGGAATTTTATGTCCGTACCATTCCTGCAATGAAACAAATGATTCAACGTTCCCAGCTGACAAGTGACAAAGAATGAAGTATCTTGGATTTAACTCAATAAGCTGTACTAGTTTCTTCATTGGACTCTTGGCATACTGTAGAGCGGACCTTACATAAACAATATCGACATTTTTGAGTTTCGAAATACTGCTAGAAAATGCAATGTCAGAGTCGTCTTCATAAAACTTTTTACCAGCTTCACAAATTTCTTCTGTTTCGATTACAACAAAATTAACGTTTTTATTATCAATCGCAAGATAAGAATGCCCGATAGAGCCTCCAAAATCAACGATTTTTGGATAAATGAACTTCATTGAATAGCTATTAAGCAGTTTATTTTGTTCTTCGAAAAACTCTATAGGGTTATTTTCTACTTTATCAACTTGTGATTTTACCCAGTTTTCCGAATCGCCAACCGCATAGTCGTATTCTACATCGATGTCGTCAAACGAACGGTATACACCTTCCCAGAGTTTCATCTTATTGTTCTCTCTTCTTTTTCTAATTTCGAACAAAGATTTATTGTCTTGATTATTTCACTTATCTTCTTGCCATTTGCGAACATGGATTCCCCTGGAGTAACACAAAGGAAATACCACCATCCTTGGTCATCAACATAAGCATCCCACAACTTACCACAAATTTCAACCGACTCCCAGACACGAACCGCGTTATCTGTTAACTCAACATCATCAGCAGTAATGTATTGCGACTTCAATGGCGGTGATGCCTTTAAGACTATTCCCATTTGGTTCTCCCTAACTTACCGAGCAGTTTCTTTATTTGATATTCCAAACTATCATATGCCAAGTAACCTGTATTGCGAAACTTTGTGTCGTCTACATCATAACTATATTGGTTCAAAAGAGGAGTTTCCACTAATCGTATCTCAACTGGAAGCTGCGAGCTAATAACCTCAATCACTTCTTTCGGGGTGAGATTTTTTGTCAGCACATTGAAGATTTGGTTGTGTATGTCTTTTGCCTGTGTCCATCCGACAGGAGTCGGGAGCACTCTGCTAATAGCTCTACATGCATCGTTTATGCCTAAATACGGTCGCACCTGCTCGTAGTTTTGTTTCCAAACAGTTAGAGGTTGTCCAGTAGATGCCTGCCAACAAAACTTCTGGATTGCTGTATGAAACCTTACACCGGAAGAGAACCCGAAGACTGTTCCACATCGAAGAACAACATGTTTGAAATCTGGGTTAACCGCTGATGCCTTTTTAAGATAGTCTTCTATAACCACTTTTGCTTCTGCATAAGGAGACTGGGGATTGACCTTTGAACTTTCGTCTACTCTACCTGCCTCGCCATAAACAGATGTTGAGGAAGGAAAAATAAACAGGGGCACTTTAGTCAAAGTACACTTGTCAATAAACTCAACAGTGTCTAGGACGTTTGTTTTTTCTACTTCTCCAGGAGAACCGACGCTTTTTGGAGCGTCTGTCACGGCTGCCAGATGGACAACTGCATCCACGTCAGCCAGAACTAAAGCTGGAATGTCAACAAAATCACTCTCAATAAACGTGATTTTGGCCATTAGATTATTGTCAAACAAAGAGCAATAACGATTTGAAGACATATTGTCTACACCAATTATGGAATAATCTGGCGCAGACATTCCCAAAAGATGATTTGCCATGGCAGAACCAATGTGTCCGCAGACACCTGTTATTAGAATTTTCATTTAAAACCCTCTATTTTATCCAAGTGATGCCTAGAAATATGTTCTCTCTTCTTGTGTTTGAACCAATAAACCAACACTTGATCTACAAAATAATCAGCACTACGAAGTTGTGCTACTTCCAATACTATACCAGGTCCAATGTAGTTTGTCAAGCCCGAAAAGTTAATTGAGTATGTGACTAAATCGCCAACTTTGAGATTTTCAGCCATCCTCTGGAAACCAGACGGCTCCAAAGGAATCAGGTGGGGCTTTTTGAATGTCGTCAGGATCATAAAATGTTGACATGTGATAAAGCATGATTGAACCTGGTTCTACCGCCCTCCAGCCATGCCAAACACCGGCAGAAGCAGTAATAACTTGCTGATTTTTATCCGACGCATAAAGCCACACTAACCGCTCATCATCAAAAACTAAACCAACTTTGAAAGAGCCTTTTAAACAAATAATCCTATCAGTTTGAAATTCGTGTTTATGCCAGGCTGTAATAACATTAGTATCGTGATGGTAGGCAACGTTTACTTGACCTCCAACACCTGGGAATACATCAACGAGCCTCTGGGCTTTGTCATCCTCAATGTATTCCATTTACCACCTCAAAGTAATGTCGAGTTTTTTAGCCAAATCAACTCTAATCTGGTGAGCCACATCTTCCCAATCGATTGTGGCTGATTTCTCCGGAGGAGTGAGAGCCTGGAGTTGTGTTAGTCTTTTCTCGCAAAGTTCCGCCCACTCTTGCTTTTTGTCTTCTCGCCCAATTACTAGGTATTGTCTCATTTGGTAATCTCCCTTACATAAGGCACGTGTGTAATGAACTTGCCGCCTTTTGCTAAAAATTCTTTCTCGTTCTCACAGATTTCTTTTTCGAAGTTCCAAGCACCGAGAAATGCGATGTCTGCTTCTACTGTTTCTTTTGGAGCGATAATGGGAATGTGAGTTCCTGGAGTATAAAGCCCTTGTTTTTCTGGAGTCGTGTCCGTCACGTAGTCGATTAGCTCTGGTCCTATTCCACAGTAATTGAAAACAATAGCACTCTTTCCTGTAGCACCATAACTGATTATTTTCTTGCCGTTATTTTTGTGTCTGATTAGGGTCTTGCGTAGTTTTTCTTTGCTCTCCAAGACTTCATCGGCAAAAATATGATAACAAAACTTTTCGTGTAAACGCTGCCCCATTTCTTCTAGGATAGCCGCATCGACTGAAGCTTCTATTGCTGAAGGATTTTTACACGCCCAAATGCGATTTGAGCCTCCGTGAATGTTTCGGAGGTGGTCCACTCGAAAGATTTTTAGTCCAACCATACTTAATAATTCATGTAAAGCAATCACACTAAAAAGATGAGCGTGCTCATCATAAACCTGATCGTATGAAACTCTTTTGAGTATTTCTAGCAAAGAAGGTTCTTCAAAAACAAATACTCCATTAGGAGCAAGAATCTTTTTGACAGCAGAAAAAGCATCTACAATTTCTGGAATATGACTCATGCAGTTTGTTGAATAAACCACATCTACCTTTCCGCGATACTCGATCAATTTCTCGGCTGTCTCATCATTCCAGAACTTTGCAATTCCATGATAACCTTTGTTCCACATTTCTAGGGCGAAATTATGGCATGGCTCTACAAATGAAATCCTTTGAGGGTCAAAATTTTGAAGAAAGGTTCCGTCATTTGAACCGATTTCAAGGATTTGTAATGGACCTGGAAATAACTTTGCCGCTTGCTTGAAATGGTTTCTCATGGTTTGGGACATACCAGAACGATAAGAATAGCCACTATGAAATAATTGTTCTTTGCTGGGAAAGGGCGGCAAAATTGACACTAGTTTTGTGTCTTGGTTGAAGCCTACGCGAAGATTATAGAATTGTTCTTCGCGTAGATACTCTGGTAAAATAAATCCGTTCGCTAATGGTTGTCGTCCTAGATCAAGAAACTGTGTCATTTATCACCTAAAAAGTTGGAGGGTCTTTTTTCAAAAACGCCTTGAATGTTTCTCTCTTCTTCAGTATCTCCTCCACATCGCAAAGGTCAATCATGCAGTCGCCATCGCTGGTGGAGTTCTTCCTATCCGGATGAACCTCTGTAAAGACGCCATCGAAACCGTAGATACTAGCAGCCAAGAAGTGAGCCTTGGCAAGTTCCGGATCTCCTTGAAGCCCTTCTGGGAACATTTTGCGAGAGCGTTGTGTGGAATGGGTGCAATCCAAGATTACCTTGTCCCAAACTTCCTTGTAAAACTTGGTCATGGCGAAATCGGAAACGAGGTGAGAATAGCCTAGATTGGTGCCACGGTCAGTCAGCCAAGCAACACACGAGGGATTCGCTTCTTTAATCTTATCTATCCCGACGTTGACGTTAAATGGTCCGAGAGATTGAAGCTTCTTGACATTGACTATCGGAAAGTTCTCCGCACACTCCACCAAAAGGTCAGTTTGTCTGGACAAAAAAGCAGGAACCTGAATCACGTCAATCAATCCAACCAACTCTTTTACCTGACACTTTTCGTGAACATCCGTTGTCAACTTGATGCCTGGACACAACTCTTTCATTTTTAGAAAAATCGAGCAAGCTTCACTCAAAGACCGAATACCTCTCCCGCCTTTGACACTAGACCTATTAGCTTTGTCCCACGACGACTTAAACAAAAAGGAATCTTGTAATCCAAGTTTTGTCATCAACTCAAACAAATACTTTCCCGTTTCAAAATACATCTTCGCATTGTCGATAGCGCACGGACCTAAGATTATTACATCATTTTCAAACATCATTCCTCGCTTTCTTGAGATAATCTATTGCCCTTTGTAAGACCAAAACATCATCTTTAAATCCTCCAAGAGCTTTATTACACATGCTACACAACACACCCCTTACAGCTTTTGTTTTATGACAATGATCAACTTCTGCCCTGTTACATCGATTATCGTCAAACCTTTTACCACAAATCTTGCATTTACCTTTCTGTTCCTTCAGTATCCGCAAATATTGCTTCTTAGACAGTCCATACCGTCTTTCAAGCTGTCGTTCCCTTTGCTGTGATTTCGTTTTTGGGTCCGCCCTCCGAAGCCTCTCTTTTTCCCTGTATTGAATATCGTTCTTATAACGCTCCCTAGCGCATTTATTTCTTCTCTCTTTGAAAGCGGGGATTGTGCGCAATTCTGCCTGACGTGCCCTCACTTCAGGATCATCTCTATATTCCCGAACGCATTCTTTACAATGAGAACGATAGCCGTCTTTGCTGGCTGTTCTCCTGTGAAATTCCTCGGTAGGCTTCTCTTTCTTACATTTGGAACAAGTTTTAGTCAACGTTTACTTCTTCAACTTTTGGAGTGCTTCTTGAATCTGCTTTTGGTTGAAGGCTAGCAGCTTGCCCATGTTTCTCATTTCCTCAATTAGTGCATCCAGTTTTGCTTCTAGTTGCTTATCCATTTTTCCTCTCTTTCTTTTTTGGTCCGCCGAGCA
>Ga0307380_10011373_pt1 | contig 11150 bp, 12 predicted proteins | sample UN3MG_FD_202239 | JGI IMG/M metagenome (GOLD analysis project Ga0307380, IMG submission 202239) | Soil microbial communities from Risofladan, Vaasa, Finland - UN-3 | ecosystem: Environmental > Terrestrial > Soil > Coastal area > Acid sulfate soil | place: Finland: Risofladan, Vaasa | collected... | reverse complement strand
GCTGCCCAGTCTCATCATCGATCGCTACGGCGAATGCTTTGTTATCCAAACCCTCAGCCAGGGAATGGACCGACTGAAGCCCTTGGTTGTCGAAATCCTCCAGGAGCGGTTCGAGCCGCTCTCCATCATCGAGCGCAATGACGCGGGCGTGCGCGCGCTGGAGGGTTTGCCCGAGCAGAAAGGACATTTGGCGGGCGAACCGGTTGATAAGGTCGTCGTGGAAGTCGGCGGCGTCAAGCTCTGCTACGATCTGATGGCGGGGCAGAAGACCGGCGGCTTCCTTGACCAACGCGAGAACCGCGTGGCGGCGCGAAAGTATGCGCGCGGCCGGCTCCTCGATTGCTTCACTTATTCCGGAGCTTTCGCGCTCGAGTTGGCCCGGCAATGCGATTCCGTTCTCGGCGTGGAGATGTCCGCCGAAGCATTGAAGCTCGCTGAGCGCAATCGGGAACTCAACGCTGCGAAGAACGTCGAGTGGAAGGAAGCCAACTGCTTCGACTTCCTGAAAGCCGCCGACCAGGATGGCCTGCGCTTTGACACCGTGGTGCTTGATCCCCCGGCCTTCGCGCGCCAGAAAGCGAACGTCGACTCGGCGCTGCGCGGCTACAAGGAACTGAATCTCCGAGCCTTCAAAATCCTGAATCCCGGCGGATACCTCGTCACCTGTTCGTGCTCGTTCCACATCAGCGAGGCCGACCTTCTGGAAGTTGTCGCCAGCGCGGCGCTGGACGCTCACCGCACGGTCGCTGTGGTGGAGAGGCGGACGCAATCGCGCGACCACCCCATCCTGTTGACCGTCCCCGAAACTCACTACCTGAAGTGCCTGATCCTCCGGATTCTGTGATCGCGGCCGGCGACGGTGATGCGGTCGCCATTCCGTGCCTGCCGCGACACGACACTTGAAGAGTGGAAGTGATACGGGCTAAAGTTCTCGAAGATGCGCATTCGTGCCTTCCTGCTTCTGGCGATGGTGGCGGCTTGGGGCGAGTTGCAGGCTGCTCCGGGCACGGAAATACTCAAGTTTTTGATATCCGTCGAACAGCAAACCCTCACCTTACCCTATGCCCTCCGTGCAACGCTGCATCTGCATAATTCCGGCCAGGCGGCGGTCTGGCTCTATCGTCCCGTCCGCGAACCGACGGGCAACGGCTCGGCGCTCGAGGTCCGGCTTGCTCCTGCCGATGAGGCGGCTGCGGCAACTCCCGGACGCGGAGTCGTATTCGAGCGCGCCGGGTTTCCACGCCCCCGCCTGGTGCGGATCGACCCGGGGGATGATTACGAGGAAAAGACAACGCTCAAAATCGTGCCGGCTCGGGCGGGAACCAACGGAGAGGGCGAAGCGGTTTGGGGTCGCTATCGATTGACGGCGGTCTACAGCGCCCGGTACTCCAACGCCGCGACGCTGGAACGAATTCTCGGCGTCGATCTCTGGGAGGGCGAAGTCACGAGCAATACCGTTGAGATCGAAGTCCAGCCGCCCGCGGGAAAGGGCAGGATATCCGGCCGGGTCAGGACCAAAGAGTCGCAAAGCCTCATCGGTGCGGTGGTATCGCTCAGCGACGAGCAGGAGCGCCTTGTCGATCAGACGCGAACCGATCTCGAAGGCCAGTATGAGTTCCAGAAACTTCCTTGGGGCGTTTACTGGGTTGTGGTCCGACGGAGGGACTACCCCGAAGACACCGTCCAGTTCCGTCACATCGGCCTCGACGAACAGGAACCCGAGGGCGCCATGGATTTTCTCATTTTGCCCCGCGAAATCTATGAAGCCCGGGAACTTTTGCACAAACCCGTGCTCTTTCGCATCACGGACCGCGAAGGACGCCCGCTGGATAAGGTCCGACTCGAAATCGTCTGGTCGAGCGGCAGGGTTCTGGAATCTATCAAGGAGGATGTGGCGGATGACGGCACGGCCGCCCTGCAACTTCTTCCCGGACGCAACTACGTGACCCTCAAACGCAGCGGCTGCCGGAAGCAAGAGCAGCGCGTCGACGTCGCCGAGGGAGACGGGATCGACGGGTTCATCCTTCATTACGATTGCAGCGCAGAATGAAGGTCCGAATCAGCAGCGGCCAGGAACGGGCCGAAGAAGGATTCCGGGCGCTTGTCGATGCAGCGGGATTTCGCGTGACGCCCACCCCGCAGAGCGGGGCGGGCATGGCGGGTGGCGGATCCACGGCTTTGCCGGGACAGGTCTATCGCGCTTTCTGCGATGTGTGCGATGGAGCGAATTATCCTTTGGGGCTATCCTGTCCCGCAGTTACCCTCAGCGACATCAAATGCCTTTTCAACTCCTCAGCGCCCAAACCTTTTAGGGAAGTCCTGTCCGGCGCCAAGTGTTCCCAGTCACCGTCGCCGTACATGAAGAGCGTGCCGTGTTGGGGATGGGAGTAGAGAATGGTCTCGCCGTCAACGTTTCCTTTGGAGAAACCGAACTCGACGGCAACCTCGTGACGCCCGCCGAAAGCGATGTCGTGCGCTACGCGATTCCATCCCGGGGCTTCCAGCCGTTTGAGCTCATCCAGACCTTCGACGCCGAGCTCTTCGGCGCGCTTCATTGCGTCCTGGAGAGCCCTCAACGCTTCCGCCAGATCTGCTGCCCGGTTTTCCTTCTCGGCCACTTCACCCTCGCCAGCCCGCGGAGGAAAAAGCCTTCCAGCGATGTTCGCTTCCTCTGTCAGTAGAAATTGTACGTCTTCGGATTCACCACTTCGGGAAACGGCATATCGCCGAGGTGGTAGCGTTCGGGCGTGTAGTCGCGTTTGGAATTCCACACCGCGTCCCACTCGATGACCTTGCCGCTGTAAGCCGCCTCCCTTCCCATGATGGCCGTCAGGGTGGACTCGGCGACGTTTCGCGCCTCATTGAGCGGCTTGCCGGCGCGAATGCTCTCAATCAGGTCGCGATGCTCGGCTTCAAGGCCGTCGGGTGTTTCGCCCTCGTAGCGCCACTCCTTATCGCCGGCGATGGTGTCCTTGCAGTTGCTGGTTCCTTTTCTCCCCAGCACCTCCACCCCAACGCGATCCGTGCCGTTGTCGATCTGGCGGTTCTGGCTGAAGAGCCGTGTGCCGTTCGCATACTCATACTCGATGGCAAAGTGGTCGTAGATGTTGCCGAACTCGTCGCTGGTGCGGCTGATGCGGCCGCCCATTCCATAGGCGCGCACTGGATGCTCGCCCATGATCCAGTTGACCTGGTCCAGGTTGTGGATGTGTTGCTCGACGATGCAATCGCCGGAGAGCCAAGTGAAATAATTCCAGTCCCGCAATTGCCATTCGGCGTCGCCCCAGCCCGGCTGACGAGGAATGGTCCACAGCTCGCCGATGTTGAAGTAGGCGCGAACTTCAAGGATCTCGCCAATGGCGCCGTCCCGAAGGCGCTTGACGGTCTCCATGATTTCCCGCGAGTGGCGTCGCACAGTGCCGGCCAGGAAGCCGAGCCCTTTTTTCTTGGCCATCTCGCCGGATTCGATCACCGACCGCGCGCCGGGAGCGTCCACCGCCACCGGCTTCTCCGCAAACACATGCTTGCCTGCTTCCACGGCGGCGCGGATTTCCCGGGGACGAAATTGCGGCGGGCTGGCCAGAACCACGTAGTTGACCTCGGGAAGACCGAGAACCTTCTCGTACGCATCGAAGCCCACAAAACAGTTGCGCGCGCTGACCTCGTTGCCCACCAATTTGAGCTGCCCCCGGCAATGATCCAGCCGGTCCTGGAACAGATCGGCCAGCGCAACTATTTCCACGTCGGTGGCCTTGGCGCGCGAGCCCGGCGCGGCGTTCTCCGTGTGATATCCGCTGCGTGGCGGTGGATAGATAACGTCGGTCGGAGCCAGGAGGAGATTCAGCGCTGCTCCTGTTCCGCGTCCTCCACAGCCGATGACGCCCACCCGGATTTTCCGGTCGTCCGGCGCGCCGCGGCCGGCGCCGGCGAAGAGGAATTGAGCCGCCGCCGCGGCCCCAACCGCCGAAGAGCTTATGAACTGCCGGCGCGAAACACCGATCCCTGATTTCTTCGTATTTGCCATGATTTCCACCTCCGGGGCATTCGATATGAAGTTCAGATTTCACCGAACTCGGTCCCAGATTCTACACCTCTCAGCGAGAGTCGGTGGCAATATCCAGCCGAGGCGGAAGGTCATCGGACGGCGGGATTGAGGACGCCTCAAATCGCACGCGTGGCATAATGGCCGGCTTGGGAAAATCATAAGGCGGGAATAGAACAGATGGAGTTTCAAAGATGACGGACGGGTTCAGACTCATGTGCGTTCTGGCGCATCCCGATGACGAGTCGCTGGGGACGGGCGGGACACTCGCGAAATATGCCAGTGAAGGCGTGGAGACTTATCTCGTCACGGCGACGCGCGGCGAGCGCGGGCGGTTTGGTGACGCGAAGGAATCACCGGGCTTGGAAATGGTGGGCAAGGTCCGCGAGGCCGAGTTGCGCGCCGCGGCCCAAGAACTGGGCGTTCGGGAAGTCAACCTCCTGGACTACATTGACGGCGAGCTCGACCGCGCGAATCCGGTGGAAGCTGTGGCCAAGATTGTTTCCCATCTGCGGCGGGTGAAGCCCCACGTGGTCATCACGTTTGGGCCGGAGGGAGCCTATGGGCATCCCGATCATATTGCCATCTGCCAGTTCACGACCGCCGCCGTGGTGTGTGCTGCCGATTCCACCTATGAATGTCAGGGAAGCGACGGGGCCCGCCAGGCGGCGCATCGCGTCTCAAAGCTCTATTACATGGCCTGGCCGCCGGGCAAGTGGGCGGCGTATCAAGCGGCGTTGAAGGATTTGAAGTCGAAGGTGGATGGCGTCGAGCGGCGCGCAACACCCTGGCCCGATTGGGCGCTCACCACGCTGATTGATACCAGCGCTCACTGGGCGAGGGTTTGGCGAGCCGTTTCCTGCCACAAGACGCAGATGGCCATTTACCGCAATCTGGAACACCTGCCCGCCGAACATCATCAGGCTCTCTGGGGCTCGCAAGAATTCTACCGCGTTTTCAGCCTGGTCAACGGCGGCCGGAATCGCGAGGCGGATTTGTTCGAAGGAATGCGTCGGCTGGCGGATGCTTGAACACAAGAGGCTGGGGACGGGATGACGGGGACTTTGCAGGTCTGCCTATACGGACCTCTCGACCCGCAAGAATTACCACAAGCGGGAATGCAGAGATCACCTGCTGCGACCGGCCATTGCCCCTTAGTTCGGGGGAAGGGGGGACGCGGCATCCGTCTTGACCTGTCCCGTCAAGGGACCTTCAACCGCCACTTCCCTGCGCGTTAAATGGGGAAACAGCGGCGTCACCATGAAGGGCATCTTCTCCCGCGCACTGAGCGGCGCAGCGGGTTTGCTCTTCATCATTTCCACGCGACCGTTCCAGGGGTCAACTTTGAGCCGGGTGCCGAGCGGGAAAGCGGCAATTTGATCGATCTGGCGCGGCTGTAATTCCGGGGCGACGCTCTTCAGCTCCACCATGCGGTGATTGTGCCCGTTCTCGGCCAGACGATTTCCCATGTGGGCGCCGAACATCTGCTTGAGGAGGGGAGCCTCATCGGCCATAGCGCGCAGGAACAATCCGGCGGTGCTCAACTTGTTTCTGTAGGGCGAGTTTTGCAGAAGCTCGAGAGCCTTGGTGTCAGCGGCGGACTCCTGTTGCGGGTCGCGCTCGAAATCCAAAGCGCCCACGATGTCCTCGTCGTCAATCAAAAGACGATCGTTGAAGGCGTAGCGTGTGTCCGTCACATGGCCCAGAACAAGGTGGGCGAGCTCGTGGGCGAGGACCGTGGCGAGAGTGGCCTCGTCGGGCAGGACGTCTATGAGCCCCCGGCTGATAACGATGGTGTGGCCCACCGTGAAGGACTCGAAAGGCAGGGTCAACATGACGCGGCAGCGGATGGGTGGCAGGTCGTCGAGCTTGTTAGTCACCATCAGATTGTTGACGACGGTATCGAGCACTTTGTCGACTTCGCCGGGGGGCGCAATCAGACGCGCCTTTTCCAGCCGCTCGAGGACGTTGTTTTCCGCTTCGGTCTCCCATCCTCGCTGGCTCGCCAGCGGGGAGAGGTCCTCTCCTTCGCTGCTATCGCGCACCGGCGCCGGCGCTTCCACGAGGATGCGGGTGAGTTCGTCTTCACGAGCTGTGGTGCTCAGGTCATACCCCCAAAAACGTGTCTGCGCCCGGAACGACGTGGCCCGGGAGTTCACGCTAAGGAAGGTGGGGGGAGTCATGCCCGACTCTTCGAAATAGATGATCACCGGCAGCCACACCCCGGGCTGCAAATTCTGCCGCCAGCTGTCGAAATGATAGTACACGTGGAATCTGGGCGGCCTGGTGCGGACGCCCTTGAAGCGTACGATGGTGTAATCGCGGTCCTCCACCCAGATTCGTCCTTTGAACCGTCCGGAGCCCGAACCCTGGCGAGGAATCAGGTCGAACACCAGGCAGCGGACGTCGCCCAGGAACTCGCTTCGGACAAACTGAAAATGATAGTCCTGGCGATCGAGTCCCTTGGGATCGATCACGACCGCCTCCACAAAGCTGTCCAAGTTGTAGTGAAACTTGAACGGGCGGGTCAAAGCTTTGGCCAGAAAGCGAGGAAGGAAGTTGAATCGTGAGTGCGACTGGGGGAGGAACGACTGCGATTCGACGCGCTTGTCGAGTTCCAGTCGCCCCAGGTAGTAAAGGTCGTTGACGGGCACAGAGCCCAGTTCCTGGTCAGGCCGAACGAACTGGAGATAAGTCTCAACGCGCGGGCGGTACTTCGAGAGAGTCAGGATGACCTCGTCTTCCCGCGCGATGATGCGGTCCTCTACCTGGCGCACCACTTCGGATTCTTCCTTGGGCGGTTGAGCTTCTTTGGGCGCGCTCCGGCCCGGAGCGGGAAAGAGAACGAGCCCCGCCAACAGCCACGCGATGAGAACGAACCGTGAATTCTTCATAGGGTTACCTTGGTCCTTTGGCTTTCTAGCCTGCCAGTTGAAAAACCACCCGTAAGGTGGCCGGGAAATCCACGGGCTCTCCGTCCCGCTGCGCCGGTCTAAAATGAATCTGCTCGGCGGCGCGCCACGCCGATTCGTCCAGGCCGTGCCCCAGCCCCTGCACCACACGCAGGACACGCAGTTTTCCCGAGGCTGTGAAGACGACGGCCAGAACAACTTCGCCCTGCACGCCGAGTTTCCGCGCCTCCTCAGTGAACTGGGGATTGGGCTTGGAAAGAATCTCCACCGGAACTTGTGCCGGCTGTTCGGATGCAGACGTTTTCGCGGAGGGCTTTGGGGCGACGGGTTTGACATCGAAACCACCCGCCCGCACGCCGCTGCGGCCGGAGCCTCCGCCTCCGCCGTTGCCTCCACCTCCGACGGCAACGCCGTTGCCGAAACCGGCGCTGGCGACAGTTCCTCGAGCGCCCCGAGTTCCACCCGTGCCGTTCCCGTAGCCCTCCCCTTCAGGCAAATCGAACGATCCCAGCTTGGCGACATTGCCGAAACTGCCTCCTTGCGCGTCACCGGGCAGGCCGTTGGGGCTTCCAAAACCTCCGGTCTGGACCTTCTCCGCAGGCAGGTTCAGTGTTGCCGCCGCCGAACTTCCTCCGAAAACTCCCGTCCGGACAGGAGTGAGCAGTGGCCTGGGTCCTGCCACTACAGACGGGAGCGCCGGGTGCGTCGCCTCCGGAACTGCCATCGGGGTCGGAACGGGGGGAGGAACCTGACTCGCAATCTTGGGAGGTTCGGGATTCGGGGAGCGATCGGGCAGCCGCGTCAACGGAAACTGAATCTGCTCTCGCTGGGGATTGGGAGCCTCCAGGACTGGCCTGGGTTTTGGCAGCCGCGGCACACGGACTTCTTCCGGCCTTGGCGGTTTAATGAGTTCGATATACACAGGCGCTTTACTGAGAAACGGCTGCATTTCACTGGGAATGATGATTCCCGCCGCGAGAGCGCATACAAGAGCCAGTACCTGCGTTCCGACTCCGATCCCGAACGAGGCCCAGCGACGCACCCGCTGCTGCGGAGTGTCTTCAAGCGTCGAAAAGATGCGAACAGCCCCACCCGGCACGCGCTTCTCCAACGAGCAATCCCCCGCCCTGAGGGGAACAGATCCAATTGATCCGAACTTAGCGGCTTCCCTGTGGTAGCCATTCTAGCCGGCGGCCCGAAGGCTGTCAACCGCGGCAAGAACCTTGGCTGAAGTTCAGCCCGGCCGTTCCGACAGAATGTCCTGGATGAGGTGTTCTTTCGCCTGAAGAATAGCGGCTGGATTGGGTCGTCGTTTCCCTCTGATGTGGTCTTTTCGGGAGATCCGCCGGAGCCGCGACTCATGGCGTCCATCGCCCCCGTTGGGGCGACCCGGGACGTCCTCGAGGATGTCAGGCCTACGAGTCTGCTGTTTCCCCAGTGATGCGTCTGCGGTTGAAGGCTCGAAGTCTCGGCTTGGGGGATAGTCCTAGTTGTTAGTGTTCAGGTGCAGAAACTCGGCGAGCAGCTTCTTGCCCTGCTCGGCGAGATGGGAATGTCGCTGGATGGCCATGGCATACTTTCGAAAGGTGGCGCTTTCGAGGTCACTGGGGTCTGAGAGGTCGAGCGGAGGAGCCGTGCGCTGGCGTTCTTTTTCCGCGGCTTCGACTTTGTCCACCCACTCCAACCATTGGCTCCAGACCATCGTGGTGTTACTCATTGTTTCGGGCTCCTCTCTGTAACGTCTTCTCAGCGACTATGGGCACCGCGGTCGGTTGCTGAGAGTCCTCGCCGACCCTTTCGAGCAATTGGAGGAGGAGCAGCATGCCCAGGGCCATCAGCACTCCCCAACCTGTCATCATCTGTCCGCTTTCGAAAGCCATCGCGGTTGCCCTCGTCGTGCAAGGCGGATTCGGAACGCCCTCTTTACCGTACGGCGCCAATGTTAGGGGAAACGACCCATCCGCACAAGAGTACGGAAGTACCCCCGTCTTTGGCCCCTTCGTGCCAATGACTTCTGCGGGGAGCCGGCATATGATGGCATCGTGATTCACAGGGTCTTACAACACGCATTGACGGAATGGGAAGCGTTGAAGAGCGCGCCGATCGCGGTCGTCTTCGTGATCCTGATCGCCTTTCTCGTCGCTTATGCGGTCGTCAGATGGTTTTACTCGGCGCAGTTGCATGAGGTGAGAGAACGGCTGGCGGGAATGGACGAAAGACTGGCTGCCAAAGACGTGCAACTGGCCGAGTACCGCCAGCGGCTCCACCTGGCTGCCTCGGAACGATTCAGCTGCTCGGGACTCTCGAACGCCGATCTTAAGGGAAGCGCTCTGAACTGGGTCAACCAGCTGCGCGAATCCCTGGTCCTCGACGACGAGGAAGCACCGGCGGTTTCTTGTGATCAGTTGAAGGCGGATGCCATTGTCCTGAGAGATGAATTGCTGTCACGTTTGCCGTCGTATGCCCGCGATGACCGGTGGTTTTCCTTCTATGAACGCATCGAGGATACGGCGGGAATGGCCGTGGTGGCAGAAGACCTGGAGCGCCTGGCGGACAGCCTTTCCGGATAGGCGCCGAACGCGCTCGGACTCCTTACGTTTCTTCGTTCTCCCCACGCGCAAATCATTCGCTGCGCGAACCACCAGGCGTCTTGAAGTGGAGTTTTGGGTGAAGAATGATTACTGCGTAGGCTTCTTTCCTGACCCGGTCAGGAGTTTGAAGTCGCCCTTAATGGTTCCCCAGGCGAGTTCCACATACTCATTGATGGCCCTTTCGGCCTTGCCAAGGCCATCCGAGGTCGGACAAAGATCCGCCGGCCCGAGGTTCTTGTGAGCGGTAGACCAGTAGCCGGCTGGCGCGGCGATGGGGTCTGCTCCCACCTTCTTGAACATGGATATGGCCTTCGCCATATGCGAGGCGGAAGTAACCAGAATGAATGGGTCTTTCCCGACGATCATGCTGACGAGTTGAGCCTGTTCCTCGCCGCCCTCGGCTTTGGTTTCGAGAATCATATCCTGGCGCCGCACTCCCAGCCCCTGCCCGGCTACCGCCATATACTCGGCCATCGGGTAAGTGTCGCGCCCGGGACCCCCGGATAGAATGAGCTTTCGTCCGCCGAGTTGCTTGTAGAGCCTGATGCCTTCAACAAGCCGAACCAGCGAGTCTTCACGGGCTTGGTTGGACATGCGAATTTGCGGATCGGAAATTTCGGACGCGCCCAGCACCACGATGTACTTCGTGCCCCGCACTTGGCGGCTGGTCTCGGGATCGGTAGGCAGAACAAGCCTCGGGTATTGGTGCTCGAGCGGGCGGAGCAGTATGTTCGAAAAGGCCGGGTTCCCCAAGAGGAGAAGAATCGCCACTCCCATGAAGACCACGAATTTCCCAGCCGCCTGCTTTTTCGTGCAGCAGAGGAGGAAAAGACCTGTGAGAAGGATTGCGGTACAGAACGGAACGGGAAGAAGCAGAATGGACATCAGTTTCTCCAGCGTAAGCATCGTCTCCTCTTTTCAGCGGCGCCTATGCCGCGCGCTGGACCCCTCCGACCCAGAGACTGCGGGCGCCCATTCTGGATAATTACCGCTTGTCGGCCCGAAGGGCGCTCGAAACAGGCCGCGCGGCACGTAACGTTAACTGGCGATTTGAAACTTGGAGGCAAGCGCCAGGAAGACTGAGTTGACTTGCTCAGCCACCGTTCCCATCGCGGCAGCCGCTCCGAGTGCAATCGCCGCCGCAATAAACGCGTATTCGACCAAATCTTGGCCGCTATCCTCGGAGTGAAGCGCACGCAGGACTATTCGAATCCGCCCAAGTTCGTTTCGCATGTTTTTCCTCCGTGCCCAAGGGTAGCTCGCCGGGGGCGCCTCTCCAATGGCACGGAAGTACTAAAGTCTCGACACACGAAGGAGATAGGGGCCGGCAGTGCGATGGCGGGTCTGGCGGCTGGGAGTTGGCTTATGACCCGGGATCAAGGTTCCTATCCGAAGCCGCCCTGGCGCCATTCGCATGCGATAAGTGGTTTATATGCAATAAAGTAGAAACAACAGCGGACAAGACCGAAAAATCGTGTGCCACGAGGGTCTGTACTCGTCCAGAATGATGGGTGACACTCTGAGGTAGAGTGTTGCCATGCAGATGCGGACTGTGAGAGTACCTCGCTCCAGGTACCTGGAGCGAGCGGCGATTGACCTAAGTCA
>Ga0307380_10011370_pt1 | contig 11151 bp, 15 predicted proteins | sample UN3MG_FD_202239 | JGI IMG/M metagenome (GOLD analysis project Ga0307380, IMG submission 202239) | Soil microbial communities from Risofladan, Vaasa, Finland - UN-3 | ecosystem: Environmental > Terrestrial > Soil > Coastal area > Acid sulfate soil | place: Finland: Risofladan, Vaasa | collected... | reverse complement strand
CAAGATAAGTTCAACACGAGCTATCTGGATAATTACTACGACACCATGTTTGGCAAACAGGGTACTAATGAAGCAGGTAAGAAGACTGGGCAGCGCTCCTTTAAGTTTGACAAAAACCTTCTACCTACATATAGCGGCACAAATCTTTCAAGTCGTGCACAGGTCACCACTCCTGATTTTCAAGACGCATTTACTGGCACCCCTGGAGAAATTCAAGAACAGCTTCAGAACGTACGCGATACCCGCCAGTATCTGTACAGCGCTGGTTTAACCAATCTCCAAGGAGAGATTGACAAAGAAACCCAGAAGCTTAAGAATGAAGGAGGAAAAGAAATTGCTAAGATTTCTTCCCAAGGTGACCTGTACAAACAACTTGTGGGCGCATTCAGTTTTTAAGGAATGTGCTTGATATAATTATTTTAGTCAACACGTTAAAAACATGACCAGCACTCCTACCGGCCAATCTAGCACTGATGACTATTTTGACATCAATAAATTTGAAGAACTTCTGAATCGTCTAGAAGCCTCTAAAGGGCGTCAACAACGTCAGAAGTCTCTCGAGGGACGTCGTGACATCTTTACTGGCGGCCTTGCCTCAATGATGAGCAACTTCTGATTTTTTCTTGTAGGATTGATACGCCATGACCAGCAGTGTTCCCGCAGGCCAAGTCGACGCTGACGACTGGTTTGATTTAGACAAGTACCGGCAAGCTGCTGGCGTGGCATACGATTTTTCCAAGCAAAAAATGGAGACAGCTGGTGCCCAAGAACGTGAGACCATCGGTAAAGGTGCAGCCGAATCCCGTACTTCCGCTGAACAACAGCAGGAGTTCAAGGAGAAAGACGAGTCTAGAGACTACGGTCAGGCCCAACGAGCTTATCGATATTGAGTTATTTGATGGGTGGGTAGACAACCTTGATGCATCCACCCAAGAATCATTCTGCGCTTTCTGCGGAGATAATTACTCAGTAGTTGAAATTTATCTGTACTCCAGATTCCTTGGTTACAGGGGAAGCATTACTGCGTGTGATCTCTGGGTCAAAGACCATTACAAAAAACCGGATCACCGGAAAAAACTCCTGTACGAAATTGACGAGATGCAGGAGGATATTCGTAAGTTGCGTGAGGACATTGAAAATATGTCCGTTAAACGTGATGCGGGAGTTGCACGCATTGCATCGATGCAAAAAGAATTGCGTGGGACTATTGCCCAGGTAGAGCAGTTTACAGGTAACAAAGATCGCAAAGGTTTATTAATGGCCGGTGCTGACCGTGCCATTCGTGAACTCATGTTTATTTTTAAAGATGATCCTATTGAGAGTCCTTTAGAAGAAGCGGCAATGAGTGTGTGGGCTCGTATGCAACTTGAAGAATAAATACGTTTAGAATAGTTTTAAGCAAAACACTTGTATTCATGGGTGCTCAACAAGGCGGTAGCCTAGATCCTCGCCAACGCCAGTTAGCGCGTGAAGGTGTGGAAATGCGCCGCAATAACTTGCGGGATCAAGCTCCGCAAGCAGGTGGTAGCGCAGAAGAGCAAACCCCTGGTTTTCCTGGCATGGGAATGAGCCCAACTCGTCTGCAGATGCAAGAACGCAGTGCAGCAGGAATGGATCAGATCACACCTTTGGAACGCCAAGCTCCACAGTTTGCACCAGGTATTACATTTGGACCTGGTCGTGCAAATCGTATGCCAGATCAAGGCAGTCCTGAGTATGAACAACTGGCTGCTCGTATGCGTGGCCTTCGTGGACGTGGTAATCGCTAATGGCTAAAGGTAAGATGCCACCTCAGCTTCTCGAGTACCTCAAGAAGAAAGAAGCTAAAAAAGAAGACGGCACTGAGATGTCGGACAAAGAAAAGCGCAAAGCCGCTCTTGATAAAGCACGCAAATACAAAGACCAGAAAAAACAAAAGGAAACTAAATAGGATAGTATTCAGTAGTATCTGAATAACTGTTGTGCCTTCTTACCAGCACCTTGCATACCGTCGTAACGCAAAGGCTGCTGCACGCAACCAACAAATCAGAGTACCAAAAAACTTAGATCTTCTCCAACGTGCAAGGGAAGATTTTGGATTCTTTTGTGATTATGTAGCGGACAAACCTCCTGCACAACATCACCAAGATTGGAATCGCCATTTTGTTACCAACGAAAATAGCAGTTGCCTGTTGCGTATTGCTGGGCCGAACATTGACCTACTTGCCCCCCGTGGATCTGCTAAGTCAACAGTCTTAGGTTTGCTTACAGCATGGGCAATTGGTATTCACACACAAGCTAAACTCCCACTTCAAATTCTTTACTTGTCTTATACGGTTGATATTGCACGTTCCAAGTCAGCAACGATTAAACGCATTATTGAAAGCAAGCGGTTTCAAGAAGTTTTTCCTACTGTACGCCTTCTTAAAAACGTAACCAGTAATGAGTATTGGTCTATTGATCACAAGTTTGCAGGTATTGAAGTAACGGGTGACGAACAATTTACTCTTTGCGCTGCGGGTCTAAAAGGCTCCGTGACCTCTAAGCGTTCACATTTGGTAATGATTGATGACGCTATTAAATCTGCGGCAGACATTTCAAATCCTGACATTCGTAAAACAATGCAGGAAAACTGGAACGCGGTGATTTCACCAACCATGTTTGAAGGTGCACGAGCAATCTGCCTTGGAACACGATTCAGGCATGATGACATTCACGCCACTACTTTCAATGAGCAAAACAATTGGATGCAGATTGTTCTTTCTGCAATTATCAATGATCCCAAGACAGGGGAAGAAGAGTCGTATTGGCCTGAGATGTGGTCTTTGGACTATTTAAAAGAAAAGAAACGACAGGCACCAATTGCTTTCTCGTTCCAGTACATGAATCAAATTGTCAGGCAAAACGAGCTTTCTCTGGCACCAGAACTTATTGTTAAAGCTGAAATTGCTACGGAGTTTGACACGTTAGGAATTGGTGTTGACCTATCAGCTGGCATCAAGGAAAAAAATGACTACACCGTCATGATCCTTGGAGGACGCATTGGAGATCGTATACACATCATCGATTACCGCCGCATTCGAGTCATGGGCAATCTTGAGAAACTGGATGCATTAAAAGAATTGCTTAATGATTGGTCAGTTATTTCAAAAGACCAGAATGATAATTACTTTCCTACTTACTCAACTTGTGACATTTGGTCAGAAGCTGTCCAGTATCAAGCTTCTTTGGAGGCTGACTTCAAGCGGGTGTGTCTCAACAACGAAGGTCTTTATAATTTAATTTGGCATCCTGTCAAAGGATTCCGCGCAGATAAACTGGCACGGTTTAGGGGCATCATGGGCATGTTTGAAGATAGAAAGATTATCTTTAATCGTTTCAGGAATTTTACAAATCTTTTTGAAGAACTTACAAATTTTGGCGTAAGTGGTCACGACGATTGTGTCGACGCTCTCGTCTGGTTGGTTACAGGTTTAGCACGAAAGGGACAACTTCATCTTGATTACTAATCGTAAAATACTAGAAAGAAAGATTTAATTTAGTGGGACCCGAAGTATTAGGACTTGCTCTAACAGCGGTGATTTCTGCTGTTACAGGCGGCTCATGGGTTGCTAATAAATTAATGACTCGGCATCACGAGCGTATTGTGAACCTGTATAAAAGGTTAGATCACGTAGAAAATCAAGTGGAAAGGTTACCGCTTGAATACGTTTTAAAAACGGATTTTTTAAGAGAAATCCAAGTAATGCATGATAATTTTAAACAGATTAACAGTAAGCTTGATAAGCTTATGGAAAAGCTTTTTGAACGATGAGTTACATCCTTGAAGTTGAAGAAGATGAAAACGGTGAACCGTTTATCACGCTCCCAGAAGAAGTGCTTGAAGATCTTGGATGGGAAGCAGGAGATGTTCTTAACTGGGACGTCAAGGGAAATGGAATTATCCTTACCAAAGTTAACGATCCTGCTGGGTTTGAAATCATAGAAGAGTAGAATACACAAATACAGGAAGCGTAGACATGTATTACTCAGGCATCACTAATGTTCCAGGGGCACCCGGTAATTTATTGGCTAACCAAGGTCCCAGCACTCCTGTTAAGTTTGACGAAAGAATGAATCAACTGGTACCAACCTTGGGTGGGGGTGGGATAAAAAAAGATAGCGTACGATGGAAGAACTTACCAACGGAATTGCCACAGGCTTTTGGTATGTTTACTGACATGCAAATTGCAGGCAATCCTAGTTTTGATATTCAACAAGGACCTGGACCGTTAGGTGGTCGTTCCGAAGAGCAAATCCGTCGTTTGCAACAGAGCATCCCAGAGAACCAACAACTGCTCGAAGAGTTTCAACGCAGAGGCATTACTCCAGGTGGTGGCCCCAAGCTGCCTTTAGCTGGAACTAGCAATCTTTCTGGTGCCATTGCAAACCTGCTTCCAGGAGCCCCTGGTAACAATGCAGGTTTTTATGGCGGGCCACAGATGGGCCAGATGCCTGCGGGATTTCAATCTAAAACTGTTTACTGATGAAGACAAAAAAGCTAGTTAAAAAAGCGTTAAAAAAGCCTGAGCTTTATAGCTATGCCGAACTTGCGTACTTTAAAACTTGGCTTTGTCTCCATAAAAAGTCGAAGACTGCTAAGATCAAGAAAGCTAAATAGGCAAATAATAAATGGCTGTAGACGCTAAGGCCAGACTCAAAGACATTGTTGACTCCTACCTAGAGAAAGATGGTGGTGCATCAATTGATACGGGCATTGTCGCGTCACACCTGGCCCAGATGAAGTTGTTTGGCATCCGTCAGGGTGTTGAATTTTTTCCTGCGCAAGATAATTTTGGTAATCAACGCAAAGATTTTATTGATCGTGTAATCAAATACAATCAAATTGACATCCGCTTAGATTCGCTCTGGGATTATTTCCTTTGTGATGGCCAGGGTCTTTTTTATATTCGTCCAACTGAGAACAACTATCGTCTTTATTATTTCCGTAAGCATGAATACCGTAGTTTTTACAACGTTGACGGCGAGCTAGACGAAGTTGTGATTATCTATAGCTACAAAGTCCGTCAGGGCTTTGGCTATCAGCAAGATATTGAAACCACCAATTTAGGCGGCCAGTCGGGCATGGGGCGCGGCGGTGCAAAACGCTACATCCGTCTTTCAATTAAACGTAAAACGATTGAAGAAACTCACTCTGAAGGTGAGCTTTCATTTGATACCAACTACCAGGTAATGACTGGTAAAACCAAAACGTTTAAAAACACGCTTGGCTTTATTCCTTGCGTTGAAATTTTTAATAACCCCAAAGGATTCTCTACAGAAGGCGTTGGTGAATTTGATTCTCTAGCCAACCACATTTGTACGCATGACGATATGGTTCGTAACATGCGGAAGAACGTTCAGTTCTTTGGTAATCCAACGCTTTTGTCTTCTCGTCCCAAGACAGACCTGATGGAGTCCGGTGGCGACTCCGTGGTGCAGCGTCCGTCTATTGCGGCCAACTCAGGCTTTACAGGTAGTGGTGCATTAAGTCAATCACGGTTTAAAGCTGATCCCATTTCCCGTGGTGTTGACGGTCAAATTCGAGTTCCAAGGGTGATTGCAAACCTGGAGCCAAATGACCGAGTTGGTTATATTGTTCCGGATGCTATCTCAGGTGACCAAAATTCTTTTGCGCGTCAATACAGGGAAGAGATTCGTACTGCACTTGGAGGTGTAGACGAGTTGTCAATTTCTGCAGGCGTGACCGCAACTGAATACAAATCTTTATTTGGTCGCGTTTCTGCTACATCTAAGAAAAAAGCTAATTCTATTTACACATATGGTGTTTGCCGTTGCTTGGAGCTAATTATTTTCCAAGAAGAACGCATGTTCCGTGAGACGCTTGCGGCGGCTGCGGGCCTGGAACGTCCCTTGGAACTTCCTGAGAATTCTTCACAGGAAGACATTATGGCTTACGAAGATGCCATGAGCAGGTTTGAGGATCAAGTCAAACAGTTAATGATGGCTTGTCTCAAAACCCAGCAGATTCCACCAGGTGTTCTTGGCTTGATCCCCGATGGTGACGTGACAATGCAGTGGCGTTGGCTTGGTCCTGTTTACGAGGATTCAACGCAAGATACGCTAAACAACTCCATTGTGGTGCGAAATCTGCAAGAATTAGGTGTTGATAGCATTGAAGCACTGAAATACCTCTTCCCGTCTAAGACGGATGAAGAAAGGGCAGGGATGCTATCCGGCTTCCCATTCAGGATGGTAGGCGAACTGCAGAATGCTTATTCTCAGTTTGCTCGCCTAGTGGGGGGCATGATGCAGACCCCTCACCCGCAATCACCGGATTTACCGATGGCTGCGGATCCGAGATTGGATTTAACTCCATATCTGTATCGCACTTTAGAAGCTCTACAAAAGGAGATGAGTTATGCAGGACGCTATCGTCCAATCGATCCCACAGACGAGCCAAGCACCAGCAGCCGTCGCTCCGAGCAGCTACGTGGTGGCAGCACCACAAGCAGCACCGGCCAGCTACCAGGCAGCTCCGCAGGCTTATCAAGTGGGTATGAGCTACCCCCAAGCGGTACCTCAGGCAGCCCCCAGCTACCAATCAGCCCCTACTCAGTACGCCCCCCAATCCCAACCGGCGGCGGACTCGGCGGGGAATCCTTGGGAGTCGGCGTTCAACAAGGTGGTGAATCTGCTGAGCGCTCCAGTCCAATCCCCATTCCAGGGTCAACAGTCGCAGGCACCGACAGCGTATACCCCGGCCAATTACGGACAACCCAACAGCCAGTTTACGCCACAATCGGATCCCCTGACTTGGTCTCCCAACCAGGTATCCTCGCCCAATTATTCCCAAACCTCCTCGACTCCCTCATTGGAGCAAATCGCGGACCTGGTGGGAATGAGCCAGGAAAGCCGTCAGGTGATGGACGCGTTCGGGATCGAAGCACCGGCAGTTCTGAACAACTACGCCCTAAATCTGGAAGGGATGCTGGACAGCGCCGTCCAGTGGGGAAATCGCGCAAGTAACGCAATCACTGGTTACGCCAACTTTGCTGTTAACGAGCACCAGGAGAACCTGGCCTACAACGAGATTCTGACCAACCCCGACGTTCTTAGCGATTACACGCTGAAGTTCTTTGGTCCCGAAGGTCCTTATCCTGTGTACGAGAACGAAGCTCAACTGGAGACTCGCGGTTATCCGACCCAAGCTGTGGCACAACCTCAGATGGGCCAGTTCCCTGCACCTCCTGCAGCTGCTGCTCCCCAAGCCCCTGAAAATTTCTGGGGTGGTTTTAACGACCAAATGAATCGCGATCCTCAGAACGCATGGCGTCTTCTGAACCAAGCCCAGCCCCAAACTGTTGCAAACAAACTGTTTGTAATGGAGTGATTGTTAGTCGGTAGTTCTAGTAAATTACCGACTGCTAAAATTTATGTTAGATAAGACATGATAATGTCTGAATCTTTCACCCGTTAAAACATTTCCTGCGACACTGGAGGATAGAACAAAGTGTTTATTGATAACGATTTTCCAAAAATCCTGGGTGCGGAACTTTATCGTCCCCACCCCGCTTACATCGCTGAGATGGCCGTTGAGCCCGTAGTCGTTCACGACTTCACTCGTCAGCCTGGTCAAACCGTTCAGCTGGATCGCTACAAGTTCTGGGGAACTCCTGGTACTAAGGACAGCCGCGAGCGTATTGCCGACCAAACCATTGGTAGCGCTAACAGCCGCAACATCACCAAGGAGAAAGTCCTGGTGGTCCTTAAGGAATACACCGGTCCTGCGGACCCGGGTGATCCTACCCAGCCCAGCACCTTCAAGATTGCCCGGGAAACCCTGGTGACCGCTCAGCGCTTGCTGCTCGACACCGGCAACTTGAACATGTTCCACCAGAGCATCGGTTCTTTGACCCTGCTTGATGACTATCGTCGTTGGCGCGACCGCGTCTTCATTGACGAACTGTCAAAAGCAGAAGCAAACGGCCAAGCTTCTACAACCCAAGGCGGTTACTTCTTCCCTGGTGGTAAGACTAAAGCTGCTAACGGTTCTATTTCGTATACCAGCGCTGAGTACACCGCTGATCTTCAGCAGTTCTCTGTGCGTACCGACCTTCTGAATGTTGTTAAGGACCTGCGCAAGCGCAACGTTCCTACCTACGCTGATGGTCTGTATCGCTGTATTTGCGATCCCACATTCATGATGCACCTGCGTCGTGATCCTGACTTCCGTGAGATTGCTCGTTACGCTGGTAACCCTGGCCAAGGCATGTACATGGGTAACCCCATGATGCCTAACAACGCCAGCTTCTTCCAAGGCCCTCAGGCTGGTCAAGCCTACTTCTTGGCTGGCGAACCTGTAATGCCTACTGGCGTTCAGTTTGAAGGTGTGAAGTTCTTCGAATCGACCAACTTCCCCAACCGCACCATCAACGCTAGCTTTGACGCCAGCAGTTTTGCTCAACAAGAAATTGCCCAAGGTTACTTCTTTGGTCCTCAGGCAATCGGCGTTGGCATTGGCGGTCCTAACGCTCAAGTGCTGATCAACAATAACGATGACTTCAGCCGCTTTATCATCTTGATTTGGCAACTGTACGCTGGTTTTGAAATTCTTAACAAAGATTTCGTTACCACCGCATTCAGCTTCGTCTCTGATGACGGCATCGTTTGATAATCAACAATAACTTTAGGTAAAATAAATGACTTATTTGTCTGCTAAAAAGATTTACCCCGGTAACTGGGTAAATGCTTTAAACGGTTGGTACAAAAACACCGACGCAAACCCTGTTGACGGCACCAATGATGGCACCGTAGGCGGCCCCACTTCTGTGTTGGCCGTCCCCGGCTATCGTTATTTCCAGCAACGTGGTTACGTTCCTGTTACCGCTACATCTGGCTCTGGCCCCGTTGCCTCTGCTTCGATTATCGTTCCTTCTCCTTATCGTCAGGACGATACCCGCACTGATATCACCGGCATGGTGATCTCTGGTAACAGCACCAACACTGCTTATGTGTATCGTGCTGCTATCTCCGTGGCTTCTGGCTGGGGTGACGGTCGTGTTGCTTCTGGCGTCTATGCCGCCACTGGTAACGTGATTTCGTTCGGTCGCGACAACGCTGGTAGCCCCACCGCCGCTTCTGGCGTTGGTGAAGGCGTGATCCAGGCCAACCTTACGTCGACCGTTTCTGGTACTCAGGCTGGCGAAATTTACTTCGCTGGTGCTACCGCTGCTTATGGCACGAATCCTTTCCTGACCATCACCGGCGCAACTGGCGTTGCCCCTGGCACCGTTAACTACGCTGTTACTGCGTCTACCACCCTTAAGGTGTACGCTAAGGAGACTGCAAACTCTACCGCTACTTCCGGTGGTTTCTACATCTCCAGTGGTGATTCTGCCGCTGGTCGTGTCGGCTACCTGGTTGTGGAGGTCTGCTATGTCCAGCCCGACGTTGCTCCTCAGTACGAAGATATCGAAGCATATCTGACTAACCGCACCGTTAGCTGATTAAGCTAAACTGGGACCAGTGAATCACTCTCTGGTCCCAAATGCTTTATCAACACAAAAAAACGGGCGCTCGCGTCAAGGTTATTAGTGAGTTTGACAATGGCGATTGGTCGATGGTTGAAGACCAAGACGGTCGCCTTTTTACCGCTTACAAGACCGAACTAAGTCCCGATGAAGAGGCTACCAAAAAGGTAAAGACTCTTCAAGTAAAGGATAAGGCAGCCCAAGAGGAGCCTCGCAATTTCCCGCCTGATCACCGGCTGAATGTAAATTCAGCTACTGCCCAGATGATCGCAGATCATGTCAAGGGTATCGGCCTTAAGACAGCCCGTGAGATCAAAGATCTACAGATGTCCTTGTCGGGTGAAAGGTTTAATAATCTCGAACAGCTGAAGCAAATCAAGCGTGTTGATTGGGACTCCCTCTTAGCCGCCGACCTTATTCGGGTGTAACACTCATCTCCTTTAAATGCCCCTGGGAAACCGGGGGTTTTTTATTTTAGAATTGAAAATAAAAAGATAATGTCAGGTTATTTAAATCTTGGAACCCAAGGAGCAACCGGTGTCGCCACTGGTCCACACTTTCATTTTGGTTTGAAGAAAGATGGAAAGCAAATTCCTTTAAACATTGCACGCAAAGATATCGGACAATACCTAGAAGTACTGACACCTGGAAGCAAAAACTGGTCTCCGTTGTATGGGTCGGAACAACAAGGATTCAAATTGAATCCAGCTGGTACGGTCACAAGCGAGATGGGTCCTCGCAAGGCACCAAAAGCAGGTGCTTCTACATACCACCAAGGGATGGACATTGCATTTGCCCCTGGTACTCAGTTACGTTTTCGTGGAACCGGCTCTGTTGCCACCAACATGAATGCGGGGGCAGCCGGTAACGTTTCGTCATTACGCACTGGTCCTTACGAGTTAGATACTTTTCATCTTGACAAAGTTCCGGCGGCCGCAACTACACGTGGCACAGATCTGCCCGCAGCAGAAACGACGGTGGCCCGTGGTCAAGACACACGTACCGAAGACCTTCTAAAAGCTTTTCTCTATGGCAGGCAATCGCAAGAAAAACCGGAAAAGACCTTGGAGCAACAGTTAAAAGAACAGGTGGTAGGCGGGTTACTTTCTCAAGCTTTAAATCCATCTAGGTTTTTGTCTTCTTATGCAACAAACGATCCTTTTCTTAGTGGTCGCTCAGCCGCAAGTGGGGATTACTTCCAAGGAATCTTTGGTTGATTACTTGCTTTTATAATTGAAAGATAAGGAGACATAGAAGTGCAGCTGTCGGATTTCGACAAGAGCAGAGTTAGGTACCATTTGGGGTACTTTACTGTGTCTGTCCCAGCGGGCGACTACGCCCGTCTGGAAGAAGGAATGAATACCATTCCGGATTCATACTTCTATGACAAGATCGCTATCCAAATTGGGCGCTGTGATACCGCAGAGAAAAAAACTGAGGTAGCAACTTCGCCTTCTACTAGGATTGAGAACATCGCTGGTGACGTTGATCGTACTATTCGATCAAGTAATGCCAGGGAGGCGCTCAAGGTTTGGGACGAGATTTATCTTTACGAAACCAACCGTCTTGCCGGTATCCTTTACGTACCTAACTACAAGGATCCGTACCAAGCTCGTTACCGTTATGAGCGCTCTGGCGC
>Ga0307380_10011368_pt1 | contig 11152 bp, 14 predicted proteins | sample UN3MG_FD_202239 | JGI IMG/M metagenome (GOLD analysis project Ga0307380, IMG submission 202239) | Soil microbial communities from Risofladan, Vaasa, Finland - UN-3 | ecosystem: Environmental > Terrestrial > Soil > Coastal area > Acid sulfate soil | place: Finland: Risofladan, Vaasa | collected... | reverse complement strand
CGCGAGGGGGGACCAAGGCAAGGTGTTTTTTGAAGAAAGGAGGTCACTCCTCGCTACGCGCCCGCGCGCGAGGGGGGACGCCGTAAATCGCGTCCTTTGCATAAGGCCAGGTTCCTCGCTACGCGCCCGCGCGCGAGGGGGGACTGCGAGGCGGCAGTTGGTGATGACGAGGCAGGTGTTGTCCTCGCTACGCGTCCGCGCGCGAGGGGGGACCGTTATGATTTACGGTTTGTGTCCCAAGCCGACTCCTCGCTACGCGCACGCGCGCGAGGGAATCCCAATGCACTGGCCGTCACTCCGCTCATCACCATGAGGCGCTACGCGCACGCGCGCGAGGGAATCCATTCCGGCTGCGTCGAAAGTGACGGTGGTCAAGTGAGGCGCTACGCGCACGCGCGCGAGGGAATCCCGAAGTGCCAGCCATTCCTAAGGCGGCCCTACGCACACGCGCGAGGGTGAAATGTCAAATCGTTGATACGTATCAACGGTTTCACTGCTACGCCCACGCGCGCGAGGGGCTACCGCTCAGGCGGTACCGTAGCGTTACCACCTGACCCTCTCGCCCGTGCGCGAGGGGTTACCTGGAGGAAAAGCCTGTTTTGGACATTCCGAGCGAAAACCGGCAAAATAGCCGCACTTTGGCCTCCAGACCGAAAATAGGCGAGGAACTGGCCCAATAAGGTGGAATCTTCGAACGTGGGGCCAACGGGTGGCCAGGAACGAGGCCCTGTGGGCCTCTGTGGGCCGGGACAGTGGCCGGCTGGCAAGAGAATTCCAGAAGAAAATGTTTGCCAAACGTCGGACTTGAAGCTATACTTGCGAGTATGAGATCCAGGCACTTCAAGAAAATCCAAGCTCATCGGAGTCCTTTTCTGGCCGATCCGGTCAGGCCTGGATCTCAACTCCGATGGGTTTTTTTTTGAAAGGCATAATTAAACCGATAAGGGAATAGTTTGTAGTATCGATTTTTTTGGCGTTCCTGTTGAAACTGCGAAATTTCAAAATCGGAAACGCACAAAGATCGGTGCTCCTGGAAACAGGGGCATTGCTTGCGTGTTCCGATTTGGCTTTCGCAGGCCACAACAGGGCACGATTTAGCGGTGCCCTTTTTTATCGCGCCGCTGCCAAAAGAGAGCACCGAATATGAACCTGACAGAGAGAGACAAGCAGACAATGGGTGATGCGTCGGCTGCTATTAACGGGCTCAACGAAAACTGTCGTGAAGAATCCGGCAGGCTTGTTTTTATGAAACGAGGTGAGTGGCATGGAACAATTGGGCAGACTGAACGGATTTAGTCTGTAGGACAAAACCAGGGATGATCTCTACGTGGTCTGGCCATCCCCTTCACCATGCTCCCTCGGGATGGTCAGGCCACAAGGGGAGAGTGGCCCCTAAGGGGCACGAATAGAAACGAAAAACAGTCAAAAAAGGAGTACTGTGATGAGTACGAAATTGATTTACCTAATTTCTCTTGTTGTGGTGCTGGCCATAATTCTGCCGAGCGTGGCCAAAGCTGCTGACCGCGGAGGTTTGGTTGGGTATTGGCCGTTCGACGGTGATACCCTGGACAAGTCTGGTTCGGGACATCATGCTACCGGTGTTAACGGCCCAACGTTTGTGCCGGGTATCACAGGTCAAGCAATACTGCTCGATGCAGACGCTGACCCCCAAGGCCAGTATCTGACTGTTGCTACCCCCACGGCGGTGCAGGTGCCGTGGACGGCCGCTGTGTGGGTAAGAAGGCACAAGGATGCTGTGAATTACACCGCCTCCGGGTTGCTGGATGGGGGATATGATGGAGAGGAATGGAACTGTCTGAGGCTGGAACAGTACCAAGCCAATCGCAAGGTGGGTTTTACCTCATATCCGGGTAATTGGTCCTGGGACTACTTGACGCCGATTGACGAGTGGACGCATCTGGCCTTCATCGGGACCGACGCGGGAATAACGCTCTACGCTAATACAGGCATTATTGGAACCCTCAGTGAGGGAGCCTCTGAGCCCGTGTGGATCGATTGGATCGGGAAGACCCATTCTTACAATTGCCCGGTCGATGCAGATCTCGATGACTTAGCGATCTGGAATCGGGCGCTGACGGAAGCAGAGGTAAATGCCATCTACAAAGGTGGGCCGCTTGCTTTGGACCCGGGCAAGGCCCACCTGCCAAGTCCCGAGGACGGGACCACAGACGTACTCCGCGATGTGGTCCTCAGTTGGACACCGGGAGCGTATGCCAATACCCACGATGTTTATCTGGGTACGGTTTTCGCCGATGTCAACAACGCCGACCGAAGCAATCCAGGGAGTGTACTGGCCAGTCGAAGTCAAATTGCTACAACTTACCGTCCTGGCCGGCTTGAATTCAGCCAGACCTATTTCTGGCGCATCGATGAAGTGAATGCCCCGCCCGACTCCACCATCTTCAAAGGCACTGTCTGGAGCTTCACGATCGAACCTGTTGGTTATCCTGTTGCCGGCCAGACAATAACGGTTACAGCTTCCAGCGCCGACTCAGTTCAAGGGCCTGAGAATACCGTGAACGGCTCCGGATTGGCCGGCGACCTGCATTCCGATGAGCTTACAGCCATGTGGCTCACCGCCTTGGGCGCAACGGGACCGGCCTGGATCCAGTATGAGTTCGACAGGGTGCTCAAACTTGATCAGATGTGGGTATGGAACCATAACGGATTGTTGGAGCCAATGATAGGCTTCGGCTGTAAAGATGTTACCATTGAATATTCGGCCAACGGCACCGATTACACGGCCTTGGGGACGACTCATGAGTTTGCCCGGGCGCCTGGTAAATCCGGCTACGCGCACAACACCATTGTTGATTTTGGAGGCATTACGGCAAAGTACGTCAGGCTTACCGCAAACAGTAACTGGGGAGGCATCCTGAACCAATATGGTCTCAGCGAAGTACGGTTCTTCAGTATCCCCGTCCTGGCCAGAGAGCCAAGCCCGGTTTCCGGGGCAACGGATGTGAGCGTGGATGTAGCGCTAAGCTGGAGAGCGGGAAGAGAGGCGGCTAAGCACGATGTTTATTTGAGCGCCGACGAGCAGGCCGTGATAGACGGTACGGCCCCCGCTGTAACCATGATCCCGCCCAGCTATGCTTCCTCCCTTGATTTGGCCAGCAGGTATTACTGGCGGATTGATGAGGTGAACGATGTCGAGACGCCAACAACCTGGCAAGGGGATGTCTGGAGCTTCTTGACGCAGAAGTATCTTGTGGTGGATGATTTCGAGTCCTACAACGACATTGAAGCCGGGAAAGAGGGCAGCAACTTAGTCTATATGACGTGGGTAGACGGCTTTGGGACCACGACCAACGGCTCGACCATAGGTTATTTTGAAGCGTTCCAGCCTTCTCTGGAAACGTCGATTGTTTATGACGGCAGACAATCTGTGCCCCTTTTCTATAATAACACCACGGCCAGCTTTTCAGAGATCACAGCGAATGTGGCCGATCTGCAGGCGGGCCGGGATTGGGCCAAGCACGGCATTAAAGGCTTGACTCTGCAGTTCCGGGGCGATCCCGACAACGTCTTGCAGCAGATGTACGTGAAGATCAACAGCGCCAAGGTGACCTACGATGGCAGTGCCGAGAACGTAAGGCTAAAGGGGTGGCAGATGTGGTACATTGACCTGGCCTCGCTCGGCATGAGTCTCAGCAATGTCACTAAGCTGACCATTGGCTTTGAGCGTATCGGAACGCTTGGTGGCCAGGGGAAGGTCTTACTCGACGGGATCCGGCTGTATTCTTACGACCGTCAGTTGATCACGCCCGTCGATCCCGGCACAGCCGGTTTGCAGGCCCAGTATCCATTTGAAGGTAATGCCAACGACAGCTCCGGCAAAGGCCGCAACGGTAGTGGAGTAGGCAACCCCACTTTTGCAGCCGGCAAGATCGGCCAGGCCGTTAGTCTGAATGGCAGCAACTATGTGGAGATAACCGGCTATAAGGGCGTTCTCGGTGGACATGCCTTCAGCATTGCAGCATGGATCAAAAGCATCTCTACCGGAGATGCCACCATAGTATGCTGGGGTTCTTCGACAAACGGTCAAAGAGTGGACTTCCGGCTTTTCGAGGGCAGGCTGCGCGTGGAGCATGGCAACGGGAATTTGCAGGGCAACACTGTACTGGCGGACGACCAGTGGCATCATGTCACACTAACGGTCACAGAGAACGCCTCAATCTCATATCCAGCCGTGAGACTCTATCTTGATGGTAACGATGACAGCCAGACAACCACGGACCCTGACATGTTCAATATCGTCGCCAGCGTAGACGTGAACATAGGTCGCCGGGGTACACACAATGACCGAAGTTTTCAAGGCTTAATTGACGATGTCCGCATCTACGACCGGGTATTGACCCAAGAGGAGATCGCGTGGCTTGCCGGCAGGACTTTGCCTTTTGATAAGCCGTTTTGAGTTGCGTTGAGGCTGTTGCAGCCAATGTCAAAGAAAGCGAGGTGAAATGTGGTGTACCTATGGTGGATATTGGTGGTCCTGGGAATAGTCGTCGGGATCGCCGTGATCGTCGGGATCGTCGTGATCGTCGTGATCGTCGGGATCGAGTGGCGGCGAAAAAGCAAGAAAGAGCCGAATCGCCGAGACAACGATCGATTCACGGGATGGTGACATTGGCAGGCTGTTGCTTTCGAATATCAGCGGCCGGCTGCCACGATGTATGCGGACGGATTCTGTACGTGGGCCGGTCGCTGTTTTTGCAGAGGTGTTATAAAAAGGGCTGCGATATGGATAACAATTTAGAACAAAATGCTGAGCGCCCCGAAAGCCGGCAAGAGCGCGAAAATGAATTACGGTCAATCCGCGAGATCATCGAACGGATGGCCGAAGCAATGCTCGAAGCGATGAAAGCGCCTGAGGAAAAATATGCAGAGGGACTGACTGCGTTAGCCGATTTGCTTACCGACCTGAACACAACCGCTGAACGCTTGATCAAGGTGGCGATTGAAATCAGGGATCGTCTGCAACCACCAGCAAAATAACGGATTGTCAAACAACGGGACTGTTCGGCCGGCAACTCCTGGAGCGCGGCGGCATGTACGAGGTCAGCTTTTTTCTCAAAACGTCTGATACGACCAACCTCACAGATTCTTTCGTGCTGGAAACGGCAAACTTCGCCGAGGTCGTGGCCGTGACGTATGCCGAGATCGCGCGTGTCGTGGGCCGGCCTGACCTGTCGCTCTTGCCGGCGTTTGATTCGAGATTTGCCATAGTGACGCCGACGGACTATGTCGGGACGGTGGGGTTCCGTCGCATAGGGATGACGAGCCGGATGCCGGCGAGCGGACTGGCGGAATTATGAGAAAACAGTTGATTGCCAGCCCCCCCTTTGTAGAATGGCGGATATCGGGTTGCCAGCTTGCAACTGGTTAAGCGGTCCGGGCGGGTTGCTTCCGCACCTGTCCGGCAGCTTGCTCGGACCCGCCCGAAATGAGGACAGGTAATATGACACGCAAAACCAAATCAGCCAACACACCAAAAGCCGGGCGGCCGGATGAGCTCAGCAACGAGGACCTCATCGACCATTATAATCAGACGCCGTACTTGAAAGAGCGGTTCGGTTCTGCGGAAGCCTACGTGGCGTCCATCCGTCACCCCGTCACAACGTATGAGCTGTCCGAAGGGTTTGTGACGAAGGCTGAGACGACTACCGGGGAACCGCCGAAATGGTGGAAGGATGAAGCGCGTTTGCCAACGGCGGACCCCCACGATAGTCAAACCGTCTTCGAACAATGGCAAGCGGCGGTGATGGCGGATGCCGTTTCTGACTTGACTTCTCATATGGAAGTTGTCGGCGCGAAGCGGTCCACGATGGATCGGATAGACGCGCTGAGAAACCGCTTCGTTTATGCCATGAACCGGACACAAGGCGAGTCGAACGCAACGGACTTTCACGACTTGCTTATTACGATTCTTGAGGGCAGGAACATAGGCAAGGGGTCCGACCATAAGACGGACGGGGGGATTCTTGCATATTATACATGCACCAAGACTACACCGAATTTAAAAGAAGATATTGAAAAACTGAGGCGTGTAGTTCAGGCATTACAAAACCTTGCCGGCGATTTCAAAGAGCATATTCCTCTTGAGACAATGACCGAGGAACTTCACGTCCTGGCCGGGGATCTAAAACATTACGGGTTTCTTGATGCTGTGACTGCCGGCCGAGCAGAAACGCTTAGTTCGATGTTCAGCGCTGTGGTAAGTGACCTCTTCCGAGCAAAGAAACCACTGACAAAAGATGAGGCAAAGGCAAAAAGCTACTTAGCACAGGTTCACGCCGTTTTGCGTGAAATCAGCGAGATAGGACGGTCCCGACGTTCACAGCAACCGTGTGAAAAGCTCAAGGAATATGGCGACGATCTTGAACGCTTCGCTAAACAACTCGATGAATGCCCGCTGATCGCACAGTACCGTCAATTCTGGGAAAAACTAAGGCAAGAAGACCTGAAGGCAATAGGCGGGATAAAACCGCCTGGCAACGTCGACGCGGACAAAGTTATTGCCGCCGACGACCAGGGGAAGTCACCGTCCAGGCAGTCAGCAGAGATGTCTCTGCCCTTGGGCCTCAATAAGTGGGCGACTATATTCGGAGTTTCTGTCAACACGATTCGAATTTGGAGAGACGATCCCAAATCTAAGTATCACTTCGACAAGAAAAGCGAGCGAAAATGGAGCTTGCCTCTGAAGGAACTGCCAGTTGAATACTTAGAGAAATATCGAGAACGCCTTTCTTAGGTAAGGTCGGATCGTACTTTATCGTACTTTATCCTACCGTATCACACAATCTCTTTGCCACACCTGAAAACGGGTCGTATTTTGTCCATCATGTTTCATGATGGCTATATCACATTGGATGGTCTGTCGACGAGATTGAATTTGCCTGGCTCATACTTGCGGAATCTGGCGGAAGGGAACCGCATACCCTTTTTGCTCGTAAAGGGCCGGATGCGTTTCCACGAGGATCAAGTGCGAGAAGCATTAGGCAACTTGGCCCGCAATACGCATGCCTCGAACACGAAGGATTCCAGCGAGCATGCTCATGCAGACAGGAGAGCAGGCCATGAAATTTAAGGCGAGATCTTTCTGTCATTCCGGCGGGTGTGCGCCCGCTCCTCCTTTTCGAATTGGGTGCCTTGGTACGGGCCGGCCTCCTCGACTCCGGGGGTCGGCCTCTATTTTTTGAGTGTAGCATGAAGTTGACAACAGAACAGCAACAGCAACGAACCGCACGTGAGCCACTGATCGAGGCCCTGGCTGAAGCGGGCTGTCAAGTGACGAACGACAAGCGAGTTTACTGCCCGTTCCACGATGACGAACATCCCAGCGCCCAGGTCAAACCGGGCAAGGATGACGTTCATAGGCTTCACTGCTACGCGGGAAGTTGTGGTTTTTATGGTGACGTATATGACGTGCGAGCAAAGATCAGCGGCAGAAGCCTTGCTAATGTTCTCGCCGAGGCCCGGGGGCATACTGGCCGACAGGCCGCGCCGCGTGCCCGCGGGAATTGCACGCCACAGCCAGCGACGGACCAAGGCAGTAAAAAGGCGCCAAAGCGATACCCGAACATCGAGGCGGTCACAAAGCGGCTACCGGGATTTGAGCACGTCTGGGCCTGGATAGAAGACAATGGCGAGCTTCGCGGCTGGTCGGTCCGCTATCGGCCGCCGGGCGAGCACAAGAAGATGCTTCAAGCCACGCCCTGCGAAGGCGGAGTCATACTCAAGGGGCCAAAGCCGCCTTACCCGCTTCTGTACTCGGCAAAGGTGAAGGCGGCTCCGAGGGTGATCGTTTCCGAGGGCGAGCCGAAGGCGGACATCATCGAGCGGATCGGACTGGAAGGGCTCGCCGCGACATCGACGCTGGGCGGTGCCGGGCCGAAGAAAGAGCTATTGACGGACTGGCGGCCGCTTCGGTCGAAGATTGTTTATCTCTGGCCTGATGCAGATGAAGGCGGCATTGCCTTCATGCAGGCGATAGCCGAGCGGCTGTGGAGTCTGTATCCAAGGCCGACGATTTTCTGGATTGAGCCGGCGGCGTTGGGCTTGAGCCAAAAGGGCGACGTGGTTGACTATCTAAGGGACGTTCCTGAAGGTCAACGGCGGCGAAAGCTCCTGGACGTTCTGGACGCAGCCGAGCCGTGGAAATCGACGCGACCCACGTTAGCGGCGGGCGTCCGGCAGAATTCCTGGGAGGGGAGGGCGCTGATTCTGCCGCGGGGCCCTCTTTTTTGAATTGTTTACCGGCAGTGAGAGAAGAAACGATGACAAGGCAGAAAGCGGCATCAAAAAAGGAAAGCAACGTCAGTGACTTGGTGGACCCGACGGCACTGGCCCAGCGCTTCCTGGCGGATTACGTTTGGACCGAGGACGAAAACAATCCGAAGCCGGAAACGACGTTTCACACGCTGAGGCGGTGCCGCGAGGAATGGCTTCTGTGGAAGGGCGGCAAATATATCAAGCTGGCCAATGATACGGTCAGGCAGAACCTTACGATTTGGTTGCAGGGCTTTGCTGAGGCCGTCCGTTATCAATATGAGCTCAATATCCCGATCAAGATAAGTCTGGTGAGCAACGTCCTATTGAACATCGAACCCCTCGTACATATCCGCGAAACGCAGCAGCTCAACACCTTTCTGGACGGCGTGGATCGGGGCCGTTTTCTGTCCCTTCAGAATGTTCTTCTAAATCTTGAGACGCGCGAGCCATCGCCTCATACAGCCAATTATTTCACGACCGTTTGCCTGCCATATCCCTACGACCCAGCCGCCGAGTGTCCCCAGTTCGACACTTTCTTAAAGGATGTCATGCTTGGACGGCAGGACTATATCGACCTGATTCAGGAGTTCATCGGCTATCTTTTCCGGCCCGATGTCTTCGAGCAAAAATTTCTCTTGTGGGTCGGTGAAGGCGCAAATGGCAAAGGTGTCGTATCTAAGACCGTGCAAGCGCTGGTCGGCCCAGAGAATTGCTCGCAAGTACCCATATCGCAGTTCGCTGACCGCTTCGCCCTATACAGCACCATAGGGAAAGTCTGCAATCTGACGCATGAAAGTAGCCACGTGCTTGAAGATGAAGCGGAAAACATCCTCAAGTCATACGTAGCCGGTGACCGAATGACAATCGACCGCAAACACCGCGAGGCTGTAGAAATGCAGCCGACAGCCAAATTGATAATTGCCACGAATAGCCTGCCGCGCTTCGGCGACAAGACGCAGGCAATCTGGCGGAGAATCCTGTTGGTGCCCTTTGACTTGGTCCTGGAAGAGAAATATCAAATCAAGAACAAGGCCGAGCAACTGGAAAGCGAACTGCCCGGAATCTTGAATTGGGCGCTAATCGGTCTGGATCGGCTGAATGCCAAAGGCTTCACCATCCCACACGGCCAGCGTGAATTAATGGAAGAATATCGACGCGACGCGGACCCGGCGCGGGCATTTCTGCTGGACAACTATGAGGGCTCGTTGAACGGGACTTACGTGCGATGCGCGGACGTGTATAGGGCCTATAAGACCTTCTGTGATACCAATGGCTGCTACGCGATGAACGAGCGGACTTTCGGCCAGCATGTCCGGCGAGTATTCCCAAAGGTGGAACGCCGGAAGATAGGGTCGCGCGATGTCCGGGAATATGTTTATCAAAGTTTGGTGTCCCATGTGTCCTAAGGAAACCCTATCTTGCGCGCGTAAGAAGAAAAAGGGGTATATATAGGAAGTACAATAGGGAATACATGGGACACATAGGACACGGGACAGGAAAAGTGAAAATGGGCAAGAAAAGGAGAGATTAGTATGAGCGCGAGGCTGGATTTTTGTTGTTGCTGCGGCTCTTGGGTCGCGGCGGATGATGGCACGATTCGGCTGGGGCCGGACGGTGACCCGGAGATAATTTGTACTGACTGCCTGGAGATTGAGCAGGGAAGGGTGGTTTTAGTTGGTCACGATACCAAGAATGGAAACCTGTATGAAACCTGAAACCGACAAGAGCATTTACTTGAAAATGCCTTTGTCCAGAGTGATCGAGGATGCGCGGGCCGGCGTTTCGGCGGCTCGGACGGCCTGGCGGCGGCGCGATCCGGACGGCGCGGGCCGGGTGCTCGGGTACGTGGTCGACGTAAGGCAGGTCAGATCTGCTGACCGGGAAGAGAGAAAACGTGATGCATGAAAGTGAAAACAAAGGCATTGTCGTAAGTCAAGGACTACAAGGAGCTTGTGATTCTTTTGGGTCCTCCCTGGCACATAGGGCCAGCGGATCAACGACGCGCGATTTCGCCCTACGTTTCAGGAAAATTTTTCGGACCTTACCTTTACCTGTGATTTCAAGGGGTCATAAAAGTGAAGAATGAGACGGCGGCATCAGCATCAGAAAAGTGTTCGGATCTGTGTGGTTCGGCCTTGAGCTCGAGGCCTGGGGACGGCTTGGATTTGAAAGGCTCGGTCAGCCACAACGAGCTTGCCCGGCTGTCTCAATTGCAGGTGGCCGCACTGCTCAACGTCAGCAGGCAGACGATTTTTGTCTGGAGCCGAGCCGGACTGCCCAGAAATCCGGATCTGACCTATGACCTGGCGGTCATTGTGTGCTGGTTGCGAAGTTTTTATAGAGCCAGTGCCGAGGCAAAGTATCTTCGCCGGCTGTCGGCCATGAGAAAAAAAGTCACGCGGAACGCCGCCCAACTGCAGAAGTTTTTGGCCGGCGGGAAATAGGATAAATGGATAAAGAAATTCTACAACAAAAATCGAATACGAGACCTCGCCGCCCCGAGAGCGGAAGGACTGATCGACAAGCGGATTCAAAACGTCCCGGGCAATGTCTAAAAGCCCTTTAAGAGAAAAAGTCTGAACGAGTGACATTATGGACGGTCCGATTTTTATGCCGAATGGAGTGCCTGTTCCTGAGCTAATGCTCGAGGCTGAATTGATCACATTTTTGCGACTCAAGGAGCTCGGGGTCAAGAATCCGGCCAATACGCTTCGTTATTATCGCGAGCGAGGCCTCTTGCGAGCTACGCGGATCGGCGGCCGGAACGCGTATAGTCGGACCTCGGCTTGTGAATTTCTGGCTGCTTTGACTAAAAGAAATGGGGAAAGGACTTGACAAAATCATCGGCCTGAGGCAC
>Ga0307380_10011367_pt1 | contig 11152 bp, 10 predicted proteins | sample UN3MG_FD_202239 | JGI IMG/M metagenome (GOLD analysis project Ga0307380, IMG submission 202239) | Soil microbial communities from Risofladan, Vaasa, Finland - UN-3 | ecosystem: Environmental > Terrestrial > Soil > Coastal area > Acid sulfate soil | place: Finland: Risofladan, Vaasa | collected... | reverse complement strand
GACTACTCCATGGGAATGCTCGATTCGAATGGCGAAATATTTGACGGTTCCAAGACCTATAAACTACACGTACCGCCGAATCCGCCAGCCAAGGATTTCTGGGCCATCACCATGTATGACACCCAGACCCGTTCACAGCTGCAGACCGATCAGCAGTTCCCTACCCTTGGAAGTCAGGATAAAGGCATTAAAACCAATCCCGACGGATCGATGGATATTTACTTTTCCCCGAAAGCCCCGAAAGGCATGGAGGGCAACTGGCTCCAGACCATTCCCGGAAAAAGCTGGTTCATTGCCCTGCGTATCTATGGCCCACTCCAACCTTGGATCGACCAGACTTGGCGGCCGGGTGAGATTGAGTTGGTGAGGTAATGAACAAGAAGAATTCACAGGGGGCGGAGGGTGATACCTTCCGCCCTCTGCGTAAATCAGAAAGGAAAAAGTAAAATGAAAATATCAAAAGTTTTCAAAGTATTGTTAACATGCCTTATCATGGCTGGTTTTATGACGGTTCAGGCGCAGGAAAACAGGAATTTGTTTAAAACTGCCGGCCCCAAACAAACCAACAAAGATTTCAAACCGGCCCCGGATGAGATAAAGACCAGCTTTGGCACATTGAAGTTCGAACTCGAGGCTTTTCCCACCGAAGAATCGGTTAGGAAAATCTATGATGAAATGGATTTACAGCGTGCGACGCAAGCTTATATGGACTTTTTTCCGGCGCTGTCTGTGCACGCCATCATCAAGGGTCAGATTCGGGATTTTGGATTTAAGAACTCATCCGATATAGGCGTACATCCAAGCCCTGGTCTGACGCCCACCGAACTGTATCTGACCGGAAATAACTCCACGGTATACGCGGTTGCCTCCCTCGATCTGAAGGTCGACGGCCCCACGGTGGTAGAAGTTCCGCCGGGCATGTTAGGCACCGTGAATGATGCAGCTTTTAAATTCTTAACCGATATTGGTGTTGTCGGGCCTGACAAAGGTAAAGGCGGCAAGTTCCTGTTCCTGCCTCCAGGTTTTAATGGCAAAACCCCTGATGGCTATTTTGTGGTCAAGTCTCCGAGCTACCGAATCTGGGCGATGATGCGAGGCTGGGGTGATATCGGCGTCGGCGATAAGGCCACCGAATGGTTCAAACAGAACTTGAAAATCTACCCGCTTGCAACTGGACCCCGTCAGGGTAATTGCACCAACACAGCCGGTATCGGTCTCAATTCGTTGCCGCCGGAAGATGGTTCTGCGTTTGAACTGCTGAATGAAATTATTCAATACGAACCAAAGGAACTATTCGGAGCTGAGCAGCTTGGGCGATTGGCCACATTAGGTATTATTAAAGGAAAACCTTTCAATCCGGATAAACGCATGCAGCAGATCCTGGATCAGGGGGCCAAGCTTGGGGCAGCCATGTGCCGGGCAATCGTTTTTGCCTCACGCGAACCGGACATCAATTATTGGCCGAACCGGCATTGGGAAAAAATGTTTTTGTATAATACCACTTTCGAACGTAATGGAATAAACGACATTGATGCACGTACGCTATGGCATTATCCGGCCATTGTTGTGTCGCCTAATTTAATCTCCACCACGCCGGGTGCGGGTACAGCATATTTAACATGTTTCCGCGATAACAAGGACCGGTATCTGGACGGCGGTGCAAATTATAAATTACGGGTACCAGCGAACCCGCCTGTCAAGAATTTCTGGGCGGTAACGGCTTACGACCCAACGACCCGCAGCCTGCTGGATCCTGGGGCCAACAAGAACAAGTCGGTAGGCAGTCGTGAAAAGCCGGTCGCCAATGCCGATGGTTCAGTGGATGTTTATTTCAGTGCCAAGGCACCTAAAGGCATGGAAAAGAACTGGGTACCCACAAATCCGCATAAGGGCTTCTTTGTCGTCTTCCGTTTCTACGGTCCGCTTGAAGGCTTTATCAACAAGACCTGGATCCTTAATGACTTCGAGTTGATGAAGTAGTTATTTAAAATCGAAGAATTAAAGGAGAAAAAAATGACGAAACCAGTAGCTGAAAAAAGCAACCAAATAGATCTTACCACGGCACATGGAGAACCAATAATGCCATGCAGCAAACGTATACATTCTTTATTTAGGGTGGCCGCGTGGCTGGCCTTGTTCATGTTTGGTATCGCATGTCTTGCTGATGGACAGGCCGCGTCTGCGGGCGAAGGCTTGCTTCCTGTCCAGGACTACTCGGGAGATTTGTGGACGCGCTCCCACCTGACCGGGGACTGGGGAGGCGTGCGGCAGGACTGGGCGAACAATGGGGTCACGATGGAATTAGACTGGTACCAGGTCTACCAGGATATTATAGATGGGGGTATCCGCGAGGGTTCCGAGTCCTCGACCAACTTGGACTACCGCCTGAACCTGGATCTCATGCGCATGGGTATTGTTCCCGGAGCATTAGTTACCATTCGTGCCCAGTCACGCTTCGGTGACACCGTGAACGGCGCATCCGGGCTCTTGCTGCCCGTCAACATGTATTCGGCCTTCCCATTCAGTTCAGACTCCGATGGGGAAGTCGACTTCGCGATCACCGAGTTCAACTGGACCCAGTTCCTGTCCGAGAATTTCGGCCTTATAGCCGGCAAGGTCACGACAACAGCTACCGCCAACGAATTTATGGGTGGCCAGGGGCAACGTCAGTTCATGAACTTCCAGTTTAGCTTCCCTGCGCCTACAGCACAGCTTGCCCCTTACAGCACGCTCGCCGTCGGCGCCCTGTGGATGCCGAGTCCGAACTGGACTGTGAGTACGATCTTCATGAATCTCGAGGACGCCTCGACCAGTTCCGGCTTCGACGACATCGGCGATGGGACCACATGGGCAACCAACGCTGACTACCTCGCCAGCTTGAACGATCTGCCCGGCGGCGGATCGTTCGGTTTCTTCTACGGCTTCGACGCTGAATTCGCTCAAATCGGTGGCCTCAACATCAATCCGGGTACAGGGGTCTCGACCGACAGCAAGTCGGACGCCTGGGCCTTGTCGTGGAACGGCTGGCAGTACCTCGTCGCCGAAGAAGGATCCGGGGCCGTCGATCCTCGCAACGGCCGACAAGATCTCCAGGGCCTGGGCATGTTCGCCACGCTCGGCCTCGGCGACAAGGACACAAATCCCGTCTCCTGGTCTATCGCCGGAGGCCTCTCCGGTCGCGGATCGATCCCGGGCCGTGATGCCGACACCTGGGGTGTGGGCTATTTCTATAACGACCTGCAGGATCTGGACCGCCGTATCCTCGTGTTCGAAAACTCTATCAGCGGCCTCGAACTCTACTACGACATCGCCCTGATGGGATCGACTTCTCTGACCTTCGATGCTCAGTGGGCCCAGAGCGCCTTCCCGTCGGTTGACAATGCTACGATCTTCGGCGCGCGCATGAACATGAGATTCTAATCAACCGCTTAGAAAAAACTCGCGGGCAATAGAATAAATGTTGTAGCTAAGAAATAATCAGGCGATCCAGACTAAAGAAACGATAGAAAGGCTGAAAAAAATGAATAGATTTGCAATGTTATTGTTGGAAGGAGTTGTCCTGTGAGTGTGACATTTTCAAAAGAATCGGAAAACCTTTTTGTAACTAATATACAAGGGACGTTAACGTTCGAGGACCTAATAGAAGTCCAGAACAAGGCACGAGCTGAGATCGACCGTAGTAAAAAGGCAAAGCTGGTAATTCTTGCCGGACAATTTACCGGCTGGGGCGAAGAAGGTGACTGGGGTGATTTGACGTTTATGTATGAATACGATCCTTATATTGAAAAAATAGCTATCGTCGCCGACGAAAAGTGGCGGGAGCAAATTCTCATGTTTGTCGGAGCCGGCAGAAGACAGGCAACTGTGGAGTTTTTCCCTGATGCAGAGGAACTTGCCCGATATTGGCTCAAAAACGAAAGCTGCTAAGGATGAATCGGCCAATCGGGTGAAAGAATGCTTAGAAGAGACGCAAAGTAAATAGGATTAGCGAATTTAGAAAGTAAACCCATGAATAAGCTGGATTATCGTCAGGAAAAGGACACGCTCGTGATTGTTCCCCAGGGCAATCTGGATAAAGACGTCACAGCCTCGCATTGGCGGCAGGCGGTCAACAAACTAGCGCAAACCCAGCCAAAGAAGTTAGTCATTGATGCACAGGATTTGGAGTATTGCGATGGTGCCGGTATAGCACTCCTGATCGAGCTTAAAAGCCGGCAGGAACAGAACAACGGACAAACCAAGATACAGGGATTAAGGCCGGAGATAACTGAACTTATCAAGTTGTTTGATCCCGGCCAGCCGGCCCAGCCTAAACGTAGGCCGTCAATATTCCGGCGAGTTCCCGAACAAGCTGGAAAAGCTGTGGTTGATTTCTTTAAGGAGATGCGATCACAAATTAGTTTCACCGGAGAGCTTTTTGTTAAACTCTTATGCACATTGTCTCATCTTGGCAGTCTGCGCTGGAAGGATGCTTTTCTGGTTGCGGAAAAGAGCGGGGCTAACGCCGTGGGTATCACGGCTCTGCTCGGGTTTTTAATCGGAGTTATCCTGGCATTTCAGGCGGCCATCGCTATGGGGAAATTCGGCGCGGAAATATATGTAGCCGATCTCGTTGTGATTGTTCTTTTTCGAGAGTTGGGCCCATTGCTGACGGCCTTTGTTTTAGCTGCTCGCACGGGTTCAGCTTTTGCGGCTGAAATCGGGACCATGAAAGTCAATGAAGAGATTGATGCTCTGACCACCATGGGTCTCGAACCGGTCCGGTTCTTAGTGATTCCAAGGATATTGGCTGCCGTATTTGTTACACCGCTTTTAACAATGTTCAACAACCTGTTCGGTGTAATTGGATGTGTATTAGTGATGATTCCCATGGGATTTGCTCCCATAACCCTTCTGAACCAGATTAGGGAAGCGGCCGATCTGACAGATTTGTTTGGTGGCCTGGCCAAGACCTTTGTTTTCGGGTTCTTGATTGCCGGAATTGGCTGCCTTCGCGGGCTTCAAACTAAAACCGGCGCAAGTGCCGTTGGCGATTCCGCGACGCGTGCTGTTGTGACCGGCATTATTGCAATAGTGCTTGCAGATGGTGTTTTTGCGGTTGTATATTACTTTTTGGGGATTTAAGAAAAATGGACATCAACGCAAAATCCATAATTAAAGTTGAAGATGTCACTATTGCTTATGGCGATTTTGTAGTGATGAAAGACATAAACTTCGAGGTTAAAAAAGGAGAGGTTTTTGTCATTCTGGGCGGTTCCGGGTGCGGCAAAAGTACGCTTCTCAAGAACATGATCAGCCTTGTCAGACCTGTTACCGGGAAAGTTCTTATTGACGGCCTGGATATCGTGACAGCCGAAGGGCCCGAGCTTCGTGAAATCCTCAGTGGGATAGGCGTGATGTACCAGAATGGAGCGATGTTTGGCTCGATGAATATCCTTGAGAATATCTGTCTTGTCCTTGAGGAGTTTACAAGCTTGCCCAGAGATGCAATGGAGCTTGTGGCGAAGATGAGGCTCAAGGTTGTCGATTTGGAAGATTCCGCGTACAAGATGCCGTCTGAACTGAGCGGCGGCATGAAAAAACGTGCAGCCATCGCCAGGGCCATGGCGCTTGATCCTAAAATTATATTTCTCGATGAACCGGGCGCGGGTTTGGATCCTATTACCTCGGCGCAATTGGATGAACTGATCCTGGAGCTTGCACGGAGTTTGAAGATTACCTTTGTGATCGTAACGCACGAGCTTCCCAGTATCTTCGCAGTAGCCGACAGGGTCATCATGCTTGACAAAAACACCAAGACAATTATTGCGACAGGCGATCCCCGGGAACTCCGTGATGAAAGTCCGAATCCGTGGGTGCGCCAGTTTTTCAATCGACAAGCTGATGTAGATGCCCCGGCATAGGTATTACAGGTGTGCACTATATGTCACTTAGTTATAACTTAGCATTGGATGGATTAGTCAAATGAGTATAAAACCAAATTATTTCAAGATTGGCATTTTCGTGATCTTCGCGTGTATCTTGATAGTTGCCGCCATCATTTTCTTCGGATCCGGGTTGTTTTCCGAGGAGAAAATATATTTTGAAACATATTTCGATGGCTCAGTCAGCGGATTGGATATTGGGGCGCCCGTGGAGCTTAGGGGCGTTCGAATGGGCCAGGTTGAAAAGATCACTTTTGCGCAAAGCGAGTACGATGTAGAAGTCGGTTCAGAGGACTATTTCAATTATGGCAATTACGTGATGGTTCTGGCTTCCTTAGACGTAGCGCTTCTCCCCACTGACTCGACATTAGAAGGACGAATTAAGAATGCCAGGCAGTTAACAGATCGCGGTTTTCGCCTCAGGCTGGCATCGAGCCTCCTGACTGGAAAGGCTTACCTGCAGGGAGACTATCTTGATCCGGAAAGGTACCCTGTGCTCGAAGTTCCCTGGGAACCGAAGAATATTTACATATCTTCAGCACCCGGTGAATTGAGTACGATGAAACAATCAATCGACGGTATTCTTGCCAAGTTGGAACAGGTAGACACCGAAAAGATCGGGGATTTGATCGAGCAGATTCTTGTTTCCGTAAATCGAGCTATAGAGGATGCCAATATCCCTGAGATAAGCAGCAAGATGCAAAGCTTATTTGCAGACGCGGACCAGGCAATAAATGATGTCCATTTAGACAAGATAAGTAGCGGCATACAAAGTTTTGTTGCTAACGCAAACCAGGCCATCGACGATGTGAACGTGCCGGCGATTGGCAACCAGGTACAGAGCTTGTTTGCCGAAGCGCGACAGACCAATCAGAGTCTTCAGGAACTGCTAAAGAGGCCGGAGAAGACAGAGTCGCAAATGGCTAATGTCGCCGTAATGATTGCCAGCCTCAATAGAACCTTAATTCGTATTGATAAGCTCGTTACAACCCAGAGCCCGCAGATTGAGCTGGCGCTGGAAAACCTGAGAGAAGTCTCAGGCGACCTTAAAGAATTAACCGGTGATTTAAAACAGCATCCATCTCAGTTGATATTCAGTCAGCCGCCATCCAAATCGGAGATATCGAAATGAACGACAAATTGATCAGATCATTCTTAGTGCTGAGTTTTATAGCATCCGCAATGGTCATCGGGGGTTGTGGTGCCAAGTCGTACGAAAAGCAGCACTACCTGCTGGACGCTAAGCGAGCACCATCAACGGCTGCCGGCGATCAGAAAAACATCGTAGAGGTACGCAGGTTTACGGTCGATCCCGCTTTCAGTACGAAGGGGCTAACCTACCGCAAAGGCGAGTTCGAGTATGAATCAGACTTTTACAATGAGTTCCTGATTGCCCCGGGAGCTATGGTTACTGAGAAAGTCCGAAACTGGTTGTCCGCATCTGGCCTTTCTCGGAGAGTACTGGACCCCGGAAGCTATGTGGACCCAACTTACGTACTGGAAGGCAACGTGGTCGCTCTTTACGGTGACTTCAGAGTCAAATCATCCCCTAAGGCTGTCATGGAGATACGCGTTTTTCTGTTGGATATGAAAACCGCAGCAGATCCGGCGATTGTTTTCGGGAAGACTTACAAATCCTCTGTGGCTCTCAAATCCGAAGGTTCCGGCGATTTGGTCAAGGCCCTGGATAGCTGTCTTGTTGAAATTTTGACCGACTTGGAAAAGGACATTGCTGAAAAACTGCAGTAAGCTCGGGAAAATGAATATTGTTGATAATAATCTTTTGAAGCATAAAAACAGCACAAGCTCCGTGGTGGGCTTTATGAGGTGTAAAATGGATTCCCGTTTATGTGACAAGAAACAACTGACTGATGAACCAATGCCCAGAAAGAACTCTTTTCTCCACGTTTCAGAAAAAGCGGTTAGATTCCGATTGCTCGTGATTGTGGCCATTTGGTTTCTGGCCTCTAATTGCAGCCGTGCCGACAAAGTCTTTTTGGTCGACGGTGATATCATCGAGGGTGTCATAACCAAACAGGGCCGCTCAACTGTTGTACTGGAACATAGCGACCTGGGACGGATGGAGATTCCAAGGAGCCGCATTAAATCCTTGCTGATTGATACGCCCGATGTTGAAGTTGTCCTGAATGACGGAGATACGGTCCAGGGCAGACTGGTGAAAGAAGATGAGTCAACCATCGTCGTAGAGCACAAGGATTTGGGGCAGATAACGATTCCGAGGGACCGCATTGCATCTTCAAAGATCGAGGCTCCTGATGCCACTGTTGTTCTGGCCGGGGGAGATATAATCGAGGGCAAATTAGTCGAGAGAACTGACTCCGCTATCGTGCTGAAACATGCCAACCTGGGACGGCTTGAAATTCCAAGAGAGCGTATTGATTCTTTAAAGATAAAAGAACCTGAGTTTACGGAAGAGGAACAAGCGGGATTGCTCGAACCAATATTGAGGAAGGTTAGCGCTAAAACTTCCCGGCTCAGGGAAAAAGGCTGGAAATCTTCTGTCGATATTTCTGTTGATTCATCAACCGGCAACACCGATGAGAAGTCAGTGCATTTTGGCGGCCATCTTGCGAAAGAGTATGCCAATGTAATAGGCACGCTGGACACATCCTACTACTATAAAGTTAAGAAAGGCATAGTAACTGACAATAAGTTCACACTCGGCTATCTCCGTGACTGGCTTGATCCGGAATCTAATTGGTTTAAGTTTACTTATGGTCGATTCGATTATGATGAGTTCGAATCATGGCAAGAGAGAGCTAACTTGCTGGTTGGCCCGGGTTACCACCTCATTAACAATGATGAGATGAAGTTGGATGCGCGATTGGGTTTTGGGCCACGAAAGGAATGGGGATCGCAGAACGATAATATAAAATTTGAGGGAGCCATCGGAGGAAGTTTTGAATGGACGATTAACAAAAAGGAGAAATTAAAGTTCGCATCGTATTTCCTCCCCACCTTTGGCGATCTTGAAGATTACAGGGGAAGGATCTCCGGGGACTGGCGTTTTTTGTTCGATAAAGACTTGAATCTGAGTTTTTTGGTGGGAACCTTCTATGAATATCAGTCCATCGTGGATCCGGGCAAGTCTCATGGAGATATGAGAACCTATTTGGGATTGCGGTTTGAATTTTAATGCTGGATGAAGGATCACGGCGTATAAATCCTTCGAAGAATATAAAGGCGGTATATTATGAATAGTAGAATGGGTAAACTCTTTCGAATAGCAGGGCTGACAGTACTTCTCGTGGCTGCGACCGGCTGTTATACAATTGGCCCCGGAACGATCCCGCGTGATCAGTTCAACTACACGGAGGCCATCTCGGATTCCTGGAAGAAGCAGATGCTTTTGAATCTGGTGAAACTTCGGTATGGGGATGCACCGGTCTTCCTGGAAGTCTCATCCATCATAACTCAGTATTCACTTGAGACCTCTGTGAACGCAGGGGCATCCTGGGCGAACGGTCTGTATGGGGATAGCCAATCGATTGGAGGGGCTGGACGTTATGTTGATCGACCGACAATCACCTACAATCCGCTGGTAGGTGATAAATTCACCCGCGAGCTCCTCACCCCGATTCCTCCGGCTTCCATTTTCTCAATGGTCCAGGCGGGCTGGCCTGTTGATCGTGTGTTTCAGATCTGTGTGCAGTCGATCAACGGACTGAACAACCGGGCAGGTTCGATGGCCTTTGCTCGACAGGCCAACCCGGACTTCTATCGCTTGATCCTGGCATTGCGGCGGATTCAACAATCAGGGGGTGTTGGCATTCGTATCAGAGAGGAAAAAGGACATTCAACTACAATTATTGTTTTCAAGCAGAATATTGACGATAAGCTTCGAAAAGATGTGGACCTAATCAGACGGCTGCTTAGCCTCGATCCCGCAAGTCATGAGTTCAGTTTGGTTTATGGGCACGCTTCACAATCTTCGGACGAACTGGCGCTATTGAGTCGATCGATGATGGAAATCCTTATGGAAATCGCGACGTATGTTGAGGTTCCATCGTATCACCTGGACGAAGGACGAGTTGGATCTGTCCTTAAAGATACCGACGAACTACCATCCGGCCTTTCGCATATTATGCAGATTAAATCAAGTAAGCAGAAGCCGTCAGATGCCTTTGTCTCTGCTAAGTACCGAAATCATTGGTTCTGGATAGATGATCGTGATCCTCTTTCAAAGGGAATGCTGAGTTTTTTAATGGTTCTGTTCAGCTTAACCGAAACGGGCGGCACATCAGGTGCGCCATTAGTTACTATTCCAGCCGGTTGATGGGAATTTCAAATGCCAATTAGAAAAGAAAACAAATGAGAAGAATACAAATTGTAATACTATAGCTTGTCAGGCTTTTTGTGGTTGCTAAGACTGCTGTTATAACCAATATACCAAACCTGGGTATCAGAAGGATTATTTGTAATCTGAAATGGAATTCATATAAAGTCAGTTGGATTATGAATGTTAATTCTTAATTCATATTCGCAAACAGAGATAATATTATGGAAAAAGCAACGAGTTACCAGATAAGAGTACTGGGTGAGTTAGATAAGAAATGGTCTGACCGGCTCGGAGGTATGAGTATCACTATCAACCGTCAAGATAAACAAGAGTCGGTGACAATACTTGTAGGAACCCTGAGAGACCAAGCTGCTTTAGCTGGAGTACTGTGTACGCTCTATGAGTTACATTATCCCGTTCTTTCAGTTCAACGCTTAAAGAAATACAATGGCCGATAAACGCAGTTAATGAAAAATTGATAGATTTGAACATAGAAGAAAGGTGGAACTTCTCAGGTAGACAATTTTGCTGGATATATAATACTTATTATATTTCACGTTGTAAACTTTCGCACTTTTGTTAATGCCTTAAGCTGCATTAGCGAGTGCCTCGATTAAGAAGTCGAATTTATTGTCATGTACGCTCGAATTGCCGAACATAGCTTTTATTCTTTCACGCCAGAGTTCGCGACGCAGACAGCTCAACGCATCTGCAAAGCTTGGGGTGCTCTTTTGACGGTACCACGGCTGAACCCGGTAGGATTGTTGACGGGGCTTCTGATTAATGTACCACAACCATACCATCGAATAGAGCCAGAGACCCAAAGCGGCAGCACGTTCGGGACCTTTTGCCTTATAGCTCTGCGGTTGCTGGGCTCCCAAAGACTGCTTGGTCTGCTTGAAGGTATCTTCAATGGCCCAGCGATCAC
>Ga0307380_10011363_pt1 | contig 11154 bp, 15 predicted proteins | sample UN3MG_FD_202239 | JGI IMG/M metagenome (GOLD analysis project Ga0307380, IMG submission 202239) | Soil microbial communities from Risofladan, Vaasa, Finland - UN-3 | ecosystem: Environmental > Terrestrial > Soil > Coastal area > Acid sulfate soil | place: Finland: Risofladan, Vaasa | collected... | reverse complement strand
AGAAGAAAGGACAGACTGTGAAAAAGGGAGAATCGATCTTAACACTTTATGCCGAGAAAGAATGGAAACTCACTAATGCCATTAACAGTGCAAAAAAGGATATGCCTATTTTAGTTGAAGGAATGCTGCTGGAGACTGTTTCAGGGCACAGTCATATTTAATCAAGCTTCGATGTATTCGGTTCTTGGTTTGAGTTCATATTCCACAAGGTCGGTTTCCAGATTAAAGGAGTAAAAGAATATTACCGCCCCTTCCGGGACCTCTTCCCAGAGGTGAGCGTCAACACATTTCGCTCCAAACTCTTCCACAAGACCTTTGTATGTAGCCGCCTCGATCTTTATGATGTTTACCGCAACATCTTCTAATTGATTATTCCTGGAATTTTTTACTCTGTATACACCTTTATTGAATAATTTGGGTGAAACAAGGGTACAACTTCCTTTTTCAATAACTTCTTCGATCCTTGTCGGGTCAAGTTCCAGTATACATCCTATTCTTGAGATATCAATCTTTTCAACCACGTAGAAACCACCAAAAAATTATCATTCGGGTTAATTATGTTATGAGATGATACAATATTTAAATTGTACGATTGTGTATGATTTGATTTTTTTCAAATAGTAAGTTTAATTACTATTCAAGTTAATCTCTTAACTGGTGAGTTTTTAATGACTGAAAGAAAATATTTGATAGAAAGTAAACAGTATCTAGATAAGGATGGTAAGCCTACATTTGACAGCTGGATCACTTCAGCCAAAGTGATCGAAATAAAACATGAAGACCATTATCTAATCTTTTTCCCATTAGAAGGGGAATGTGCGGGAAAGAAGCATTACATCCCGTTTTCAAACATCCATGTAGTACGAGAATTATAGTATTTTTTTCTTTTTTCCGATACTAACATTATTACTTAACCAGGTCACTCTTTCTAAAATGAATTAATAATAACTACGAATCCATTCGCAGTTTAAGCAACTCTTAAGTCTTTTTATGTTAAAATAATGGTTAATGGAGGTATAAATATTATGTTATCCAAAAATAAAGGATTAATTCCAAATAAAAGGCTTAAAATCAATTTATTGTCTGGATTAACAATTCTAGTTTCAATAATGATTTTATCGATTCAGGTAATCTCGGCAGAGGCTTCTGATTATCCAAACAGTGTACCAATCTCACCAAATGACCCCCCTACAATAGATGTTGTAATTCTGCTGGATTCCACTGGCAGCATGGCCGATGAAATACTTGCGATCAAGAGCCATATACAAAATATTGTTAAAGAAACTATGAGTGGTTCACCACAACCAGTAGTCAGGATAGGTATTGTTACATACCGGGATCATCCTCCCGAGGACAATAGTTATGTCTACAAAAAATATGATCTCACCAGGGATATTGATGGTCTAATGGATGGGCTGCATGATATTGAGGCCAGAGGGGGGGGCGATGGTCCGGAAGCTGTTGCAGACGGTCTTCACGTAGCAGTAAATATGATGGACTGGTCAGATTATGCTGAAAAGATCATTTTCCTGATCGGAGATGCACCCCCACACGGCGTTGGAAACAGTGGTGATAGTTCATTCCAACAGGGCTGTCCAGTTCATTATGATTACCTGGCAGAAGTTGAACAAGCAGTAGATCTGGGTATAACTATACACACTATCGGATGCAGTGGTATTGAGGATTATGAGAATAGTGTGGACGTGTTCAAGGAGATTGCCAGAAAAACCGGCGGAGAATATTACCCCTTGAAATACCAGAGGGTAATTGCAGTGGAATATTATGAAACTGAACATGTCGCTGAAGAATATGCTGATGTATCCCGCGATTCCACTTACGACGCTGAATCAGGAACGATCCTTGTAAACAACCTGAAAGGATTTGCAGGTTCTGCCATGAAATCAGCCGCGATGGAGGCAGGTGTCAGTTATTCGGATACTGGAAATGAAAGCAATATTCCTGACCTTCCTGGCCCATCCATGATCACATCACTATTAATGACTGCATCTGCCGTATTAATTGCACGACGTCATGGATGAGACTGATCAAGTTTAACTGATTCATTGGGCCTGGTGTACCACGGCAGGGCCGCCAGAGCCCCAATGATGCCATTGCCTTCTAACCATATCTGGACATTCTTTGATTGTGCGGTCTCTAAAGCATACTGTTTTGTTAGTAATTGTGTCCTGCATTTTTTGCTATATTCTTCCAGGGGTGCTGCATCAAAATCGTCCAGCACCACCATTCCAGTTTGATCAGATACACTATATTGTTCTAACCCTGACCTGATACCCTCAAGTAAATTATGCTTCGCCTTATCATTCACGCATCCGAATTCAAGCACAGCAGAAACACAATTCTGGGTCCTGGAGGGAGCAGGAAATAACTGTACCAATGCATGGGAAAGGTACCTGGCATCAGCAGCATCGAGGGATGATGCGATATTGTGGGCCAGTGTCCAGGTGGCTCCTTCTTCCTTATTATCAGTGTCATCAATGCCCACCAGCAACCGTTCAAGTCTTGGCACCACGATTGTCCCTTTGGCTGCCTTGCCACCACCTGATTCAGTGATATCGGAGCGGAGTACACCTTTACTATTAGCGCGGCATACAGTAGCTCCCACACCTCCACCTCCCAGCCCGGCATACGTGATCTTTACCTCGTTACCATTCACAATTACTGATTCTATACCTGCAGCAGCAACCGAAGCCTGCAGTTTAAGTTCAGAAGTGCCAGCTTTTGCGCGGTAACGGATCATATTTCCAATTGACCTTACATCCAGAACCTGTGGGCTGCTTGCATAATGGTGCATGGTCCAGGCCGAACCGCCAAAACAAGTTGATTTCTCTATCACATCTACAAGTTCATTAGTGCAGTTGCAGATTGCATATATTCCATCATAAGTAACTGTGTAAGGGTCGCTCAATTTCATTATATTGCACCAGTGTTAGTTGTGAAATAACATTTTATATTTAAAAGATTATGCATAATATATCAGGATCAATGACTAAAAGTAAAAACTGTTTTGTAATCACCGGTTAATTATAACAATGGTGACATTTTGAGTAGAGACAAAGGTCTTGACGGCAAATTAAAAGCAATTACTGTTCTGAAACTTGAAAAACAAAGGATCGGATGGTCTCCAAAACTCAAAAGAAGTGTTTTTATCGATGAATCCACAAACATCGAGACGATCCAGGAATTAAAAAGGCTCAGGGAAGCAGATGTATTGACAGTATATGACCAGTTGGAAGACCGCACTATGTTCCTTGAACTTGATGCCCTGGAACGTGTACAATTTGACGAGGTATATTCCAGGTACTTGGAACTCGGAGGTCAGGTCATTTATTCTCGAAAAAAGAAGGGGCGAAAAACACACACGTTATTCAGGCTCGATGAAGAGTATGGAAAAACTGCTGAAATGGATGTTCCTGAAAAAAAGTCGCTTTTTTAAGTAATATCTAGAATTCATCATCCTGTGCGTAACTGCGGCCTATCATTAATGCAAGCTCGGCTTTCATTAATTCTCTGCCAAGGTATGATGCATGATCCAGCCTTGAAACTAAACCCATGTCAAGTATGGTATCAAAGACCTCTCTGGCATTATCTCCAACAATGGTATATTTTGTATGCTGGGCAATAATCCGACCTGGTCTAATAGATCCCTCCAGAACCCTACTTTCACTGATACTTATCTTGAAACTGCCTGCCGGGTCCCGAGTCCATTGAAATGACGCTTCAGCCCCTATATACTCCTCAGGAACCATATCAAATGACCTGAATCGTTTTTCCTTCAATCTCAGAAGATCCAGTCCAAGGTCTTTTGGCGGGCTTTTGCGCTGTCCTGCCAGAGTCATCATATTTGCAGCTGTCTTGAGTTCATTAATACTGCCCTGGGTTTTATCGCTATATTCCGGAGTAAATAAAATATCTACACCCAATTCCCAACCCAAAGCAGTAAGCATTGCATTTATGCCGACCGAATCTACATCCATTAACTCTGTTACATTACCTACTCCAAAGAAAGTGGGGATGTCGGGACATTCCTGTTTAAATTGCCTGTAGCGGACCATCGAATCCACTATGTTTTCTCCTGGTGGATCCAGTACAGGATCAGCAATAATCTTAGAAATTCCCAAGCTTTTAGCTGATCTGATGTTGGCAAACAGGCTCTCTAATCCACCTTCGCTGTCAGGGATAACTACAGCAGCAATGTTTTTCTCTGATATGATCTGGCCCACAGCAGCTATATTATCTGAGTTCAGGCTGAGTACAAGGTCCACTCCCGATTCAACTGCAGCAGAAATAAGTTCAGCATCTAACGTATCTATACTCAGAGGCACTTCATAGATCTCCCTGGCAGTTTCGACTGCAGCGCGGACTTCAGCAGGTGTAGCTGCCATTCCCACACCCAGATCTATGATGTCAGCCCCTTTTGCCTTGAATTGGTATATCCTGTTGGCCAGCTCCTTTTTTGAAAGTGAAGTAGCATCTACAACTTCGGCCATGACCTTTATTATGGAACCACCCCCGATCTTTACGTTATCAATCATGAATGCTGGAATGGCAGATTCTTCAATTTCTTCAAGCGATATCAGGGCATTGTCTCGCCGCTTTGTTGTTAAGAGTTCACAGGCAGGAATAGTAGTTGATAATTCTAACTCATTGAGAATTGATATTACCGATCTGAGGTCTATGGCATGTTTGGGACCCAGGCGAACTGGAGTATCCAGTTCCTTTTCAAGACTGGAAAAGTCGGTTGAAACAAGTCCCGGGATGATTATGAGGTCGTATTTTTCGTTTGGCAGTGAATTTTTCAGACGTGTAGGAGTTATAAATGCAGCAATATCAATATCCAATACGAGGACGTCTGCCATATTACCAACAGCGCTTTTTACTGTTTCTGCAGCTTTCCTGGCCGTTGCCACTAACACTCGCATGATAGTCTAATGTTCATAACATGCAAAAAAGTTTGTTGTATTCAATTATGAGTGATTTTCCTTAATCTACAAGCTTCCATCAATAGCTTGACCTGCCTTTTTCTCAAGTGTCCAGGGAAATTAAAAAGTGATTGTTTATTTTATTTGCATTATCCGATCGATTTTTTTTCTTAAGGAAGTTATACTTGATTTATAATTGTTCATAAATTCTTTTGCTTCATATGTGGCAATAGCACCCAAAGTAGAAGGAATGATCATTCTTTCCTGTTCCAGGACCCTTAAAGAATAACGAACTCTATGATTCGGAATACCAGTTTCTTCTGACAATTTCATTATTCCAATTGGACCTTTTAGAATGACATTGTTCAGTATTATTATATGGCGTTCCAATAGTTCCAGTTCAGTTACTACCCTATCCGTTATCATAAACTTAATCAATATTAATTGTAATATGTCATATGAAAATAATGATAGTATTTATTTATTTTGAAAAAGTTGAGTATTAAATAAAAATAGCAAATTCAAAAATAAAAATATAATTCGATTAATAAATCGAATAAAAATAAATAAAGGCATATCTTACGCCTTAAAAAAGATAATTATTTTATTTATCTTTCGTGAATCTACTGAAATTATTCTCCGATTTATTGTATCTATTCTTATTGATCTCTCATTAATATCGATAACCTCACCGGTATGGAACCTATTATCAAATCCCTTAAGTACCTTTACACGATCACCTATCGATATTTTGTTTCCTTTAGAATCTAAAATCAATACGTTCATTCCCACAGATTTTTGTTTTAAGAATTGTAAAATTATACTTTCATCCTGACTTTGACAGGTAAATAATAATATGCAAAAATAAAAATAAGTGCGGGGGACGTGATTCGAACACGCGAACTCCTACAAGACTAGCCCCTCAAGCTAGCGCCTTTGACCTGGCTGGGCGACCCCCGCATTGGGGTTTTTTTTTGTGCTATTGAGCGTAGCGATATGCACGCTTGGTATAAAAATGCAAGGTCAATAGAACCTTGCAAGTTCCAATTAATCTATTGTAGCAAGTATTTCGTTTAATTGTTTTGCCTTATCAATAATGATGTCAGCGCCCTTGATGATCAGTTCCTTTGACGGATATGAACCGTCAGATTCCATCTGGAATATGAACGAATTCACATCTGAATTAACTGTTATTGCACCGATCTCACAAGCTTCTACACAGAGCTTGCAAAGACTGCATTTTAACGGATCAATAACTGTCAGGACATCATCCTCAATAATTAAGATATTTCTCGGGCATTCTTCCGCACATTTACCACATGAATCACAGTTTTCTGCAATCGTAATTATGGGCATATTCTTGTAACCGCATCCTACTCCAGCCTGCCATTTGGAATGTTTGCGCCCAGTACCCAATTTAGCAATTGCTTCAAGTACTAATTTATGTCTCTCTTTCAATTCAATGATTGGAATCTTATCATCTGCCACAGTGATCTTTGGATCGCTGGACAATAACTCACCTGAATATACCATCTTTGGGCCTTCAGCACTCAAAGTGAGAGATAGCTGGCATTTTGTACAGCCCTCTCCTTCACAATCGCAATCCTCAGGGAATACATATGAATCCAAATCAGTAACTAGCGGTATCAATCCAAACCTGAGAGCTATTTGCTCATCAAATAGGACAGATGTGTTGTCGTAAATATTCACATAATCAATTGCCATAGTGGGCACTTCTGCTAACATGCTTCTTCTAAGCCCGTTTGCCACAGCAGCCTTGACATCTTTGAGCAAGAATTTAGCTTTATCGTCAGATAACTCGATAATTTCTATTTCCATTATTTGCCTCGCCTAAACTCTTCGTCCCCGGCGGCCGCCTTTGGCCTGAGTACCGTCATGGGGAATAGGTGTGACGTCTTCGATCCTGCCGATCCTGATACCTGCCCTGGCAAAAGCCCTTATTGCAGCCTGTGCTCCTGGACCTGGACTCCGCTGTTTGTTTCCACCAGGTGCCCGGACTTTAACATGGATACCAACAATATCCTTGTCCCTAAGTTTATCAGCCAGCTGGTTTGCCATCTGCATTGCCGTATACGGTGAACTCTCATCTCTGGCGGCTTTGACCACCATACCTCCGCTCATCTTGGCAATAGTCTCAGCTCCTGTAAGATCTGTTATTGTGATGATAGTGTTATTGAATGATGCCTGGATGTGGGCAACACCCCATTTACCTTCTGCCATTATTTTCTAGCTCCTTAATGTTTTATCTACGCCCTCTTTTTCGGCCTCTGCCTTTTTGTTCTTCCCGCGCACCCGCGATCTGGGCAATCTCTTGTTTCATTATCTGGGCCGGACGGGATGGATGAACTTCGTTTACTAGTGAAGAGGTTGTGTAATATCCGATCTTCATTTCATCATCCTTTGAGACTGTGTAGCTGGGCACGGTTGTCTTCTTTCCATCAATGGAAATATGACCGTGCGTGATGAATTGTCTTGCCTGCCTCAAGCTGTTTGCGAACCCCTGTCTGTATACCTGGGTTTGAAGCCTTCTGTCCAGGAAATTCTTTGCATCTAATGCAAGAATATCATCCAAACCACCTTCAGCAGTTAGTATACCATATCTTTTAAGCTTGTTCAAAATGTCATCAGCTTTCTGTTTGGTATGCCCTGTCAATTCAGCTTCTGTGGTCTCTGCCAATAATTCCATGGCTGAGCGGCGGTATTTTCGAAGCATACTCTGGGCTCTCCAAACTTCGCGCTTGTTTCTAAGTCCGTAAGTCTTGATATGTCCCACTTCTTCCGTCATTCTGGCGGCTTGCCATGGATGTTTGGGTGTCTCATATGACTTTGTATTTTTACCTGGATATCCCATAAAAAATCACCGCCTACCTGGATTTCCTCTTTACACCCACAGTAAGTCCCTTTCTACCTGAGGATTTGGTTCTCTGACCCCTTACCTTATGCCCTCGCTCATGCCTGATACCAATATATGAGCGAGTCTTTTTCAGGGTATTCAGGTCTTCCCGCTTAATGAGTAGAACATCTGTAGATGTAATGTGTTTATCTTCCCCACTTAGCAGGTCTTTACGCCTGTTCAACATCCACACCGGCAGGATAGATTCGATTTTATCAATTGTCTCTTTCAATGAATCAATCTTTTCATCATTCAGATACCCTATGGTTGTATTGGGATCCACATTTGCATTATTAGAAATGATACGCGCAGTTCGCCGATTTATACCTTTTATCCCTGTAAGGGAATACTGGACAGATTTCTTACCATCAAGATCAGTATTGGCAATACGCACTATATGTTTGATCTCTTCTTGATCAGCTTTGACTTCTTTCTTAACCATTTAAAATTTTCCTCCGATAGGAAACAATTCCTATAGCCCTGGATTCACCAGCGCCGCCCTGATTTTGGTGGGCGCGATTTAGGGAATGTACCCCCTAAATTGCATTGCTACTTAAAAAACCTTTGTGCATTTAACATTCAAATAAAATATGAATGTGATTTACCCCCTCTCCAGAACATCCTACAGATATCCACCTATCTAGGTTTAATTTAGGTATAAAGTAGTAATATCCAATATAACTTAAATGGAAATGTAAATATTGATTTTTTTAAAATAATATATATTAAAATCGAATTTTTTTAAATAAATAAGTATTATAGGTATAATTGGTGCTAAAACTATGAATATACCTTTAATACCGGATTTGACCAATCTATAATGGTTAATTATGCAAGAAATACTTAATTCTATCGATTCAAACCGTGCTCGAAAAATTGCAAGTAGATTGAAGATTCCTGATGTTCAGGTTTTCATAGATTGTATGAAAATACTCATTCTCGCCGAAACCTTTGAACTTGATTATTCTTATGTGGTTTCAGAAATAAGAGATAATAATGAGTTTAAAAAGTTCATGGGGCTAAATATTCCATTAGAAATTGAAAATATCTATAAATATGTCTCAAAATTGGATAGTACTGATTTGAATACATTTTTCCGCTAAATCTTCAAAATAGCCAAAAATTCCCATAAAACGGGCAAAAAGTACGTAATAATTGATACCAGAGCAATCCCAATTGACATCAATACATGGAGGAAGAAAAATAAAATCGGAAAAGGTAAAAAGTACAAATGGTCATATTCGGCATCTAGCGGCTATTACGTTGGTTACAAACTTATCTTAGCAATTGATGCCGAAACTTTTGAAATACTAGGATTTGAGATCTATAAAAATTCTCCTAATGACTCAAAACTCCTGGTAAATTTTGTTGAGAAGCTTTGTAATTCTAGAAAATTGAGACAAGGGGATGCCGTAATTTGCGATAGGGGTTTTACAGCCGAGAAAAATTATCATATTCTCATAAGCAGGTTTTTATTGGTTCCGATAATTTTTGCAAGGAAAAATACGAACGTAAAGAGAATAATGGGAACTTTGACACCTTAAAACGGGTTATTCGTGCTCTCCATTTAACTTTTGAGTTAATTAGAGTGTCCAAACGCTATAATATAGGTGTTAGAGGGCTTGCAGAGATGTGACCGTTGATATCCGGGTTATAGCAAACGAGGACTCTCGATTTTTTATTGTAAACTTCTTCGTCCATTACTTTGCCGTAAATTTTTGTTGTCACATTTTTCGTTTTTTCTTTTGAATATATCATCGGTAAATCAGATTTGTTAACTTTTTTAATAAATTTACCGCTGCTAATTGTTTTAACCATAGTAACGAAATAAGTTCCTTGCTTTTGAAGTTCCTGCAGAAAATCTATGTTTACCTGGATTTACATTGCCCTGATCAAAAATAACAAACTTTTCTTTAATGTGTGATGTCAGCTTGTGATACCTGATACTGATTTGATCTATGAAATCTTCAAACATCTTCACATCTTGAGTATTGCCAGGATATGTATTTGCAAAAAGAGGAACGTGTTGGTTATTCACACCCAGGATAAGGTTTACCTGAGGTGAACATTTTCTTTCATTTCCACTACAGTAGCCAAAACGAATCAACTCAGTTTCTTTGTCTTTCCAAATTTTTATTCTCGTTGCATCTATTATTAGATGATTACTTTAATTATTGACGATTGATTTTCTAAATCAACCATAATTTCTTTTAATTTATCTCCCTCGCCTTTTACTTCAAAGAGCCCCCTGCCTCCATAATCGTCATAAGGCACACATTGAATACAGTTGAAGGAAACATCGTATTTTAATGAAATTTCTTTTACCCAATTATCAGGCATAATTAATCTGATTACTGCTTCCCTCATTTTACCCCCATTTACTTGATTATGCTTACCATCTGTTAAGCCGATCTTAATTTAAAATCATTTAAATATTTTATATATTGTATATAAAAATGCTCGCCCATAATAAAAAAACATTGGATGAGTATAAACATTGCCCCGCATATATACGGGAAATATCAGATTGATTTATTAAGATCATGTGTCATGGATGAATAATAATTTTGCTGATATCCTCTTCTCAACGTAAGGCTTAAATGCAATGAATCGCATTCAGAAGTACCCCTAGAACAGATAGCAAGACACACCAAGTCCGGATAGTGTAGGGGTTATCATGAAGCCCTGTCGAGGCTTCGACCCGGGTTCGAATCCCGGTCCGGGCGTTTTTCTTTTATTTTTGGTTTAAATCGATCCATCATAGAAATTCAGGTTAATATCATCGTCATTTGATTGGTTGGTTGGTAAAAAACGAGAGCATTAAAAAGTGTTCAATTTAATTATTTATCTGCAAAGAACAAGCTACAATTGAAATGAGTACAATTATAAAATCCTCAAATGTGGTTATGCATTGTCAACGTTTGTGATAGAAAGAATATTTAACGCATCAATTTCCCTGTTAAATCTGTTCTTATCAGAAGAATCTTTTTTACAACCAGGTGGATGATGCATAAGACCACATTTTGTACAAAATGTTTTATTAGCCATTTTTACCCCCATTAATCATTATAATTCGTCAACTATTTATATTTAATCTAACCTGTTAAATTCTTATGATGATGGGGTCTAAATAATAGTTTAAATATTCAACAAAACAAGTTATTAAAATAATCCCCCATATACAAAAATAACACATTCTCCCCCAGTCCATGTATGGAGCCCACCGGGCTTCATACGTGTGCGGCCCGCTACTGGCCAGAGTAGGTGTGACCTGATAATGACCAGAGTAGGAGTAGTGCG
>Ga0307380_10011362_pt1 | contig 11154 bp, 9 predicted proteins | sample UN3MG_FD_202239 | JGI IMG/M metagenome (GOLD analysis project Ga0307380, IMG submission 202239) | Soil microbial communities from Risofladan, Vaasa, Finland - UN-3 | ecosystem: Environmental > Terrestrial > Soil > Coastal area > Acid sulfate soil | place: Finland: Risofladan, Vaasa | collected... | reverse complement strand
TCCTGAGATAATAAGCCCTAAAGCTAACATTAACACTATTAAATACAATAACTTTTTCATTACAATTTCCTCCTTTTATTTTTTACTGAACTGAAATGTAAGCTCAAATTGCTTTAATTCAAATTAAAGGCAACACCTCCTTTTATTGTTTAAGGTGGGTTGATATTGTAGAAATATTTATGTTTACATAGGAGTAAATATTTTAATGGAATAAAAAAACTGCCCACCCTTTTTATCTTTTCAAAATAAAAAAAGTCGGCAGTTTGGCAGTCTTAGCATTCAGGATACCTTAGACCCAAAACTTTGCGGCCTATCCTTTGGGATAGTGTACCTTTCTCAACTTTCTTGAGTTGTTACTTTAATACTTCACCTTCCTATTGGAAAAGTTTAATATGATATTAGATTATGACATGAATATTTATTTTTAGAAGATTAGATATTTATTATAACAAAATAAACTTATAAAAGCAAATTCCTTTAGGAAAAGATTTCACCCCCACCTTAATCCTCCCCCCTCTAAGGGGGAGGAAATAGAGATTGCCGCGCTCCCTGCGGTCGCTCGCAATGACGGAAAAGAAAAGACGGGCTTGATGAATCAAGCCCCTACATCAGAAAGAAATAAAAGATAAGGAACAAATGGGCACGATTCATCGCGCCCCTACACGGAAAGATAATTCTTAATCTAAATCGATTTCTTTTCCTTCGATTTTTAGTTTTTTTCTGCTGACCCAGAGGAAGCCCTGATCTGGGGTGATAACTGCCACATCTACCGGGCCGCCAACACCGGGCATATCTCCCGGATTAGCTATGATGCCGTCGGAAAAACGCTGGATTGCCGAAGTAGTCTGAACCATCAAAGTACAAAAATCTATGGCATCCTGCAGGGTCATAGTCCCCCACTGAATAGCATATTGTAAGCCTCCCAGCTGTTTTCTTATTTCCTCCTGCCCCAGGTCTTTCATTGCATCATTAACAAACTTTAGATTACTGATTCTCCCATCGAATCCTAAAACAATCCGGGAAACCACATCGTTTTGACCGACCCAGCTTGCCCCGTATTCTTTGTTTTTTTCTCTGCTATCTCGCTTCTTCTGAACCTCACCAGGAATAATGCAGGTATAGACTTCGTGGGAACCATCTTTATTAAAACCGGCTACCAGAAGAGTTATCCTATCGATTCCGCCGATTCCATTTTTTAAATTGCCTTGCAAGTCTTTATACTGGAATTTAATCATATAATCTTCCTGTTTCACTTCTATAACTTCAAAACCCTGCAGCTTGAGGTCATTATTGATCTTTTCTACTGCGTCATCTAACCTTTTTTGCCATTCATATTTTATATCAAAAAGACTATGCAGTCTGTCTGCAGCATCTCTTACATTCAATTTTTCTACTTCGGTATCCCTTTTAAACTGCTCGATAAATTTACTGACACTTTTCATCTCTCCATCTTCCGGTAAAAAAGCCAGCCCGGTTACAATTACCCCAATCCTTTTATTCAACTGAAAAAGTTTGGATGCATTATCACTTCCGATGCGAGCCATCCCTTTTCGGTTGCGGTATGATTGCCGACTGTCAGCTGCTAAAACAATGCCTTCCGGGGAGGTGGTATTTATTCCTAATGACATATTATCATCTCCGTTTTAAAATATTTTTTATTCTTCTTTTTTTTCTTCCACTTTTTCTTCCTCAATAATTTTAATCAGCTTTAATAATATTTCTATTCGCGGCTCGGCATTCATATGTATAAAAACCTCTAACGCCTCCTGATAATATTTTAGCGCTTCTTCAGATTTGCCCAAAGTAATATAAATCAGGCCCATGTTCCCCAGATTAGTTGCTACACCTTCTTTATATCCTATCTTTTTATTTATTTTTAGGGCTTTCTGATAATAATTTAGAGCTTGGTCGGTTTCCCTTAATTTACTGTAGGCCAGACCAATATTATTAAAAACATTGGCTATCCCTTCCTGGTATTTATTCTTTTCATTAATCTCCAACGCTTCCTGAAAAAGTTTTAATGCTTCTTCAGGTTTTCCTGAATCAGTATATATTATTCCAATACTGGTCAGACTGTTGGCTATGGCTTGTTCGTCTTTGAATTTCTTGCTAATCTCTAACGCTTCTTCTTGACACTTTAATGCTTCATTAGGTTTATCCAATTCATTGTATAAGGTACCTATGTTGTTAAGATTATGGGCGGTACCTTGTTCATATCCAAGCTTTTTGTTAATCTCTAAGGCCTGCTGATAATATTCTAATGCTTCATCCGGTTTGCCCAGGTTATGGTAGATGTTTCCGATGTTGCCCAGGGCAACTGATCTGGCCGGTAATTTTGTAATTTCATTTTTTGCTCTTTTTAAAATATTTAATGATTCTTTAAAATGTTTTTCTGCTTGATTTAGTTTAGATAAAAAATAATAACAGTTGCCGATAAGGATATTAAAGCCAATTTTATCTTCCTCGGGGATACTTAAATCATGCAGGCATTTTTCATATACTTTAATAGCTTCTTCAAATTTATATTCTTTCTCATACTTTTGTCCCGAGAGAAAAGAATTTTTTAGTAAAGGATTTCTTTCCAGAGCATCGGTTACGGTTCCCGGCAAGCTTCGGTCGAATAATTCCTGTCTTTCGTATAAGCGGTTATAAAGCTCTCCTCTTTTAGATTTTTCTTCTTTATTCTTTCTATCTTTTATTATTAAATATAGGTCAAATATGAGTATCAAGGCACAGATAATCCACAGTCCTATTTTCATTTCTGTGGATATGTTTTTTAGTGCAAATAGGCAAGCAGCAAATATTAATGGTCCTGCTATTGAAATAATATTTATAAATAAATCCATTTTTTTATCTCCTTAGAAAAATTTTTATTTGGGTGAATTTTGTGTTATATTTTACTATATTTTAATATTCGATAAAAGTTTGGAAAATCCTTTTTTTTAATAGAAAATATTTTTTTATTTTAGAAATGACAGGCGAGACGCCTGTCCTATATTGTGATAGGGATTGCCGCGCTCCCTACGGTCGCTCGCAATGACGGAAAGAATAAGACGGGCTTGATGAATCAAGCCCCTACAGTAAAATGAGGGATGATCCTTTATTTTATAGATATGTTATCGATATTATGGTAAGATTATAATTCAATGATTTTACGAAAAACTAAAATAGAATAATTAAAAGGAAGGCGGGAAAAATATATTTGAAAAAACAGACCAAGGGATATATGATGGTTGCTGCGGCTGCTACTTTATGGGGAACAGTGGGTATACAGGTACAAACTCTTTTTAATTACAATTTATCTATCCAATCTATTGTATTTTGGCGATTATTTTTTGCTTTTATAATCTTATTCTCCTTTGTTTTTTTTACCAACAAAAAGCGCTTGATAATCGATAAAAAAGGTCTCGTCTATCTCGCATTAATGGGGCTTTTCAGCCAATTGCTTTTTAATTTATTCTACTTCAGCTGCATTCAAAAAACTACTGTTGCCACTGCTGTTACTCTTTTATATTCCGCTCCAATATTTATTGCGGTTATGGCCAGGGTTTTTTACAAGGAATTATTTAGCCCCATTAAAACCGTAGCTTTATCCCTTTGTATGGTAGGCTGTTTTTTTGCTGCAACCGGGGGCTCGGCAGCTGTGCTTAAATTAAATTTGATCGGAGTTTTGATGGGCCTGGGGGCAGGGTTTACTTTCTCTTTAGTAACCATTATCAGCAAAGCTATCATCCACAAATATCATCAGTTAACAATTATCGTCTACGCACTTGGATTTGGGTTGCTTTTTTATCTTCCTTTTTCTCACCCTTTAATAATTTTTCAAAAGAATTTACCCTTAGAAGCATGGCTATTAATATCCTCTTTCGGTGTAATTTCTACTTCTATAGCTTATGGACTTTATATCACCGGAATATCTTATGGTATTGAAGTATCCCGGGCGGGAATTATCAGTACTCTGGAATTAGTAGTTGGAGTTATTCTTTCTTATCTGATATTTAAAGAAGTCCTTTGGGGGTGGAAATTGGCAGGGATTTTGATGGTTATATTTTCGGTGATAATTGTCCAGGCGGATAAGATTTTACCTGCAAAAAAATAGATTACTCACCCCCACCTTAATCCTCCCCCCTCGAAGGGGGAGAGGAGATAGAGATTGCCGCGCTGCATAATAGCGTATAGCGTACAGCGTTTAGCGTATAGGTGGGAGGGGGAGTAATATAAATAGGATGGATTCCCATTCCACGATCAGGTCGAGGACAGGTTTCATGGGAATGACAGAAAAGATTAGACGGGTTCGATGAATCGAACCCCTACATTTTTTAAAGAAGAAGAGAGGAAAGGAAAAAAGAGACGGGATTGATGAATTAAGCCCCTACATTTATTTCTTTAACTTTCTCTATCTTAATGTTTTTTGTCTGGTAATTGGTTAGATATACTCCGCTGACTACGAAGATTGCCCCGATAACAAGAGAAGAAGATAATTTTTCGTGGAGAATCAGAACAGCCATCAAAGTAGCAAAGATGGGCACAAAGTTAATGAATATTCCGGCACGGGAAGGGCCAATTTTATCAATTCCTTCATAGAACCAGGTAAAGGATAAAACAGTTCCCAAAAATCCTAAAGCAAAAACACTCAACCATACCTCTATACTATATTGCATGAAATTTTGAAGAACACCTTCCTTATAAGTGGGTAAAATTAGAATTAGAGTACCGGCAAGACAGGCATAGGTGATGGCAATAAGTGGCTTGAGGTCTTTCATTATAATTTTACCAAGCACAGTAAAGGAAGACCAGCAGATCACACATCCCAATATAAATAATTCCCCGTTACCAATATTGCTTTGTAAGATAACCTGGAGATTGCCCTGGGAAATTACTATCAATGCCCCGGTTAGAGAAAGAATGATTCCAATAAATTTAAATTTAGTAAATTTATCTTTAAATATTAAAATTGAAAGTATGGTAATTACGGAAGGATTCAAAGATATGATTATAGAAGCACGGCTGGCTGTTATAAATTTTAATCCCGAGAAGAAGAAGAAATTAGACCCTACAATACCGGTAAGTCCGAGAGCTATAATCAATAGAAACTGTGAGAAGTTAAGTCGGGGAAATTTACCATATTTTTTAAAGACAAATAAAACCAAAAAGAAAGAAGCTAATAAGAATCGCAAAAAAGCTGAAGTAAAGGGAGGAAAGTTTGCTGCCATTATCCTCCCGGCAACAAAGGTGCTTCCGCCAAATAAGGCTACCAGAAATAATTTTATATAAGTAGTGTTGTTTTTTAATAAAGTTTTCAAAATATCTCCTTATGATTAATACATTTAATTACTCACCCCCACCATAATCCTCCCCCCCCTCGAAGGAGGAGGAGATGTATGAGTTTAGTTCTCCTCCTGCAAGGGGGAGGAGATAGATTCCCGCTTCCGTGGGAATGACATATAAAAAATAAGAAGGAAGGAAGAGAGATTGCCACGCTGTATACTAGCGTATAGCGTACAGCGTTTAGCGTATAGAAGCGGGCTGCAAGTGCAAGATTAATACAATAAATTACTCACCCCCACCTTAATCCTCCCCCCTCGAAGTGGGAGGAAGAGAGATTGCGAGCCCTGATAAATCAGGGCTCGCAATGACAGAAAAAGATGGATTCCTGCTTTCGCAGGAATGACATGGGATGCGGAAATGACCTAGGGTGCGGGAATAATAATAGATTATTTAGCTACTATAAATCCGACATTTTGTTTAAGGCATCACCGGTTAAACGATACACCACCCATTCGTCCAGAGGTTTTGCACCCATATGGTCATAAAATTTTCGAGCAGGATTCCAATTTAAAACAAGCCATTCCATTCTAACACATTTATTTTCTTTGGCAATACGAGCACAATATTTAAATAAGGCGGTACCGATTCCTTGTCCCCGATATTCCTCAGAAACATATACATCTTCTATGTAAAGGCCGGGCCGCCCCACAAAAGTAGAAAAATTATAGAAGTATAAAGCATAACCTACGGGCTTTTCCTCAATTTCTGCTATAAGAACCCGGGCATATGATTTATCACCGAAGAGAGTTTCCCGGAGAGTATCTTCAGTGGTAACTACCTCTTCAGACATTTTTTCAAATACTGAAAGTTCCTTTATAAGTTTAAGAATTAAGGGGACATCATCTGCGGTAGTTTTTCGGATATTCAGATTTAATTTTTCAGATTTTTTTAACATTATTCCTCCTGATAATCTTTAACACAGGCCTATTTCTTCGGCCACTTCCTGCATTCCGGATATGGTATCAGCAATAAGATCAGTAAGTTCCATTCCTAACATCTGGGCACCTTTTTCAATGACAGACCTGTCTACTCCGGCAGCAAATCTTTTATCCTTCCATTTCTTCTTCACTGATTTTACTTTAACATCCATAACGCTTCTGGAGGGTCGAACTAAAGCTGTGGTTACCACCAGACCGGTAAGTTCATCTATAGCATAAAGGACCTTTTCTAATTCTGTTTGCGGCTCAACTTCCGAACAGAGCCCCCAACCATGACTTACCACTGCTCGAATATATTCTTCAGGCCATCCTTTTTCTTTCAGTATTTCCTCACTTTTATGGCAATGTTCTTCGGGAAATTTCTCGTAGTCAAGGTCATGAACCAGACCGATAACGCTCCATTTCTCTTCATCTTCTCCCCGCTTGCGGGCAAAATAGCGCATAACTCCTTCTACAGCTAAAGCATGTTTTAACAGACTATCACTTTTATTATATTCGGTGAGCAGCTGGTAAGCTTCTTCTCGGGTTGGAACTTTTAAACTCATTTTATTTCCTCCTAAGTGTTATATTTTTTGTTATTTATTATATTTATATTCTCTCTAATTTAATTATAATATATTCTATGGGATATTCAAATAATATCGAAAGATAGTATCGAGTATATAGTATCGAGTTAAGAAAGGGAAAGGAAAGAAAGAAAAAATTTACACTAACATTTTTAATTTTTTTCCACTCTTAAAAATCTATTTAAAAGCAATATCGATAAACCAACTACCAGAAACAAGGTGGCAACACCGAATCTATCTGCAATATAACCGAATAAAGGAGCTAAAACTATCATAAAGAATGAGGAGAGCTGGCTATCAATCGATAACACGGTTGCCCTTTCATTTTTTTTCATATAATCACCGAAAACATCAACCGCCAGGGGCCGCCTGCCGTCTTTCAAAAGATAGAGGAAAAAATAAAGAAGTATAACTACTAACATAATTTTAGTTTTGACAGCAAAAAACATGATAAAAAATACTACCCCCAAAATATCAAAACTGATATCCATCAATTTGTCAGAATTGAATTTTAGGTTTAAGCGGTAAACATTTCCGGAGACCCATGAACTAAAGATATATATCACCCCATAAATAATTCCCAAAATTATTTTCAATTGAGTGGCTGCCTCCATCGAGACTATTACATAAATTCCGGAAACCAAAATAATATCGTTTAATATGGGCTGAATATAATCTTTTAGGACTTTAAAAATGGCATCAAAAAGAGAAGAGCTCACCGCTACTTTCCTGAGAGGCTTGTTGGCAAAAATATTCTTTAACTGTTCGATGCTATGGGTAATAAATTTTTTTATACTGATAGTAGTTTCTACCGGTTCGTTCAGGGTATCAGGATAGGACCAGATTAAGAGAAAATCAATAAGGTAAGGGATAATGCTGAACAAAAAAATTGACTGCATCCTGGGTAATCTGATGATTAAGAGAATTGAAACAAAGGCAGATAAAGAAGAACCGATTAAGGAAAAGGAACGGGTGCGGCCATACACAAAAGTTTTGTGCTCGAACCAACCCTTCTGTTCTAAATAAGAATAAATCATGGCCTTGTGCGTACCTGACCTAAAGGCCTCTCCCAGGCCAAACAAGACCATAGCTACGGCTACAATGGCATAACTTCCTCCCCAAAAAAAGAAGAAGAAAGAAGCAATATAAAAGAGAAAACATATCATTAACTCGGTCTTTTTCCCGTATTGGTCGGCAAATACCCCGGAGGGAACTTCAAACAGGTAGATAATTATCCCTCTAATAGAGAATAAAGTTCCTATCTGAAACAGGTTAAGGTGCACCACCTGCATTAGATAAATATATAAGTAGGGTTCAAAAAAACGAAGATTTTTTAAAAACCCATACAGACAAAATTTTTTTATCTGTCTATTTTTTTTAATTAATTGGTGTAGGTCTGCCATAATTCACTATCAGGAACGGGAACAGGAGGCGGTCTCGCGAACAGAAAACCGTCCCCTGTTCTTTTTTCCTCTGTTCTTTGTTTAAAATTTTACTTCAACGTTTTCTCTTTCTTCTCCTTCTGTTTTGAAATAAGGCCTGCTGGTAAAAGCGAATAGATTGGCGACTATTGAAGTAGGCACTTGGACTATAACTATATTATATTTCATAGCAGTGTCATTATAAAATTGTCTGGAGTAGCTTATCTTATCTTCCGTGTCTTTCAGCTGTTTTTGTAAATCCAAAAAGTTTGTGCTGGCTTTTAAGTCTGGATAATTTTCAGCCACAGCAAAAAGTCTGGTTAAAGCACTGGTTAACTCTGAATTTGCTCCTAACTTTTCCTCAGGTGTATTTGCGGATAAATATTTGGTTCTGGATGCGGTTACTTCTTCCAATGTTTCTTTTTCGTGCGTGGCATATCCCTTTACAGAGCTTACCAGATTAGGAATTAGATTAAATCTTCTTTTTAGCTGAACATCGATCTGCGCCCAGGAATTATCTATTCTACCTCTTAAGGTTACCAATTTATTATAAGTTAAAACCCCCCACAATACAATTAGAATAAGAAAAATCATTATGAAACTCATAAAAACACCCCTTTCTCTTTTTCATTTTGATAAATTATTTAAAAAGCACCGGCTCCGCCACCGCCGCCTCCTCCTCCGCCTCCGGAAGAGAAGCCGCCGCCGGAACCGGTAGAAGAACTTGTAGTGGCAAAAGCAGAGCTGAATACTGTATCAAAAGACCTGAACATACTGCTATTCAATCGTCCGTTTCTATCAGTCATGCAGTATAAATAGGTAGAATTTCTAAAGGAAATATCTTGACTGCCTAAAACTAATTTTAATTTTGAAATTACTTTTTCTGCTACCCCCAGGGAGATAGCGTAAACCAGATAATGCTCCCAGACAACAATTGAGGGGATTTCGTAATCCTTCATGTTACTGAAATGCAATAAGAATCTTTTAAATGCCCTCCATTTGGTATATTCGTTAATTCCTGTTATAGTCTTTTTTCTTATTAGCGCCCCATATAATATCACTCCGAAACCAGTAAAACCGATAGTAAACAACAAGGGTATCAGAATAATGAACTGCACCCTTAACAGGGTTGCCAGGGCAAATAATAAAAATACGGCGGCAAATTCCATTAAAACTACCTTACCTGCAGTTTTTAGTCCTTCTTTTGACTCGCCGAAATAATTATATTTTTTAAATTCCCCTCCAACTTTTTTCACCCATTTAATATAATTGTGCCGAAAACTGCTCTGGGTTCTTGATGCCTTGGCATAGTCTTTTATTTCTTTTAAAGTAACACTCGCTCCATTACCGACAGAATAAAAAAGCCAATGGATTAAGTATGATTCATGTTCTTTTAAATTAGTGGCATCCTCTTCTTCGGTTAATAGAAATTTATAATCTTTTTTTCTTCCTGCGGGAATCTCTTCAATCTTTAAATATTTCTTGCGTACCAAATCCATTAGGGTTGCCATAATATCTTTACTGCCCACCCCCTGGATGCTCATTAATTTGCTTAAAACAGCGGGTGTAATATCCTGAGGTAGTTCACGGTAATAATCCATTTCAACTTCGGGCTTAAGTTCTTTATCATATTTAAAATAAAGACGAATGGCCAGAAATATATTAAATAATATTACCAGTGGAATTAATAAGATAACTATTATATTGAAACCCTTATCTCGATCTGCTTTTTTAGCCCATCCCAATTCCTCTTTCATTATTTCAGCAAATTTATTCTGGTTAATTATTTTGGTGCTATTGGGAATCATACGGGTGGGGAATAAGATTCTCGCTTCCACCATTTCTCCCGAAGACAATCTAAAAACTTCATATACTACTTTTCCGTCCTCCCGGATAGATACGTTTCCGCTTAATGGGCCATGCCCGAATACTTTTAGTTCTTCTGCCGAAACTTCTGCAGACGGGAGCTCTATTTCTATTTTTACGTGACCAATGGGAGAGGTATTGGTTTTATCAAAAAATTTCCAGTAAAATTCTGCGGTATCATTGTATAAAGTTGCAACATTTTTTAACTGGTATTCCAGTAAAAATAATTTTCTTTCATTGCTGGAGGCATCATAAATTTTATAAGTCACCATATCTGCGGCGATACTTTGAGTATATTCTAATTCTTTATCTTCGGGGAAATATTCGGAAGCTTTGAAATACTTAAATCCATCTGAACCTTTAATTCCTATGTCTCTTATAATTCCATTAAAATCTCCGTTAAAATCATACTCAAAAATTTCGCTTACCTGAATATCACCATTTTCCAATATTTTCACTTGAGCTTGATAATCAGTTATTTTAAAACTCCGCTCTGCATAGGTAATAAAAGCAGCAAAAGAAAATAGTGTAATAATCAATAAAGCAAAACCTATTATTTTTTTTATTTTTATTTTAACCACCCCCTTAAATCGCTTTTAAGTTGACCCAGAGAACCGTCCCCTGTGTTACTTAGCAAAAACCCTACCGCCACTGTAATGTAATTGGTGGCGATAGGGTTTTTGGATTTAAACTAAACTTTCATTTTTCAGGGTAGAGCAGGCACTAAGATATTTTGTCCGGGGAGAATCAATCTGGGATTTTCTAAGTCATTCATCTTATTTAATTCTTCCCAGGTGAGGCCATACTTTCCAGCAATTCCCCATAAGGTATCACCATATTGAATCACATAAGTAGAAACTTTCAAAACTCCTTCATCGATGAGTTCGAAAACGTTCAGTGCTTTTACATTTAATGTTCTACCATCTTCGGAAGTTGGGATAGATAATTCTCCTTTTCTTACCATATCGAAAATTGCTTCTTTGAAAGGAGATTCGAGGTCTACTCCGGTTATCTTCCAGTTGTTGTCGACTGTAG
>Ga0307380_10011361_pt1 | contig 11156 bp, 19 predicted proteins | sample UN3MG_FD_202239 | JGI IMG/M metagenome (GOLD analysis project Ga0307380, IMG submission 202239) | Soil microbial communities from Risofladan, Vaasa, Finland - UN-3 | ecosystem: Environmental > Terrestrial > Soil > Coastal area > Acid sulfate soil | place: Finland: Risofladan, Vaasa | collected... | reverse complement strand
ATGCTCTCTAGTTCAGTTTTGTCCATGAAAGACTCCTGCCTCCCCCGGAGGGGAGGACTTGGGTGGGTTAGTTGGCTTCTTGAAGAATGAGTTGGGAAAGACTGTCGAGGTTCTGCCAGGTCATGTCCATTCGCATGACGTCCGCTTGCATGGCCTTTCGGCCATCGCGAAGCTTGATACTCGCGACTCGCTCAGCCTTCTGTGCGAGCGTCCTGCGGGGGACCGTTTGCCTCGCCATGAAGTCTTGGCCAAAGTCGCTCGCCTTAATGTCGCTCGCGAACGTCGAGAGGAAGAACATCAGCATCCCCTCGTCCTCCTGTTTGAGCGCCTTGCGGAAGTTTTCCAACTCCGCTTGCACCTGCCGCGCCATGCACATTTCGTCATAGACGTCTTCCGCGCTTGCTCGCACGACGTTCCCCATTCGGGCCACGACCTCGTCCACTAGCAAATCCTCCACGACGTGAAGGGCCTCCACCATAAACTTTTGAAATTTCACTTTGTCCTCCTCAGGACTGCCGGATTCGAGCGCCATGCGCTCTCGGCTATCATGCTTACTAGGGGGTGGGGGTGGCCTGTCGGTCTAATCGGATTTTCTTAAATCCTTTTCTACCAAGGGGTTACGAAGCATTGTCAGCATCGCGAGATTGTGTCAGCAAAGGACAGTCGTGTCCGCTGGGGACATTTGTTTTAGCCCATCTTTCAGGAATCGACAAGTTGCAACTAGTATGCAGTCGAACCAGGCCCCCTGAGGTATAACCCCAGAGAGCCCATTCTATATGCCCGCCCACTCCTGATAGGTCAGGTCGCGCAGCGCGCAGGATTCGCAGGTCGGTCCGGTTGCGAGCCAAGAATACTGGTAGACCCAGCGAGTCTCGCCTAGCGTTCCCGGGGAGGCGATTTCCTCCGAGCAATCGCTACAGTGGACCGTGAAGCATGCCCCACAGCAATCTGCGCGACCTGGCTGGCAGTCTTCGCAGTCGTTCTCCTCGCACGTGCAATACGTATCGCAGTTATATGCGTTGACGCTCCAGTATTGGAAGGCTGGAAAGGTCAGCACAAAATCCGACCGAATCATGCGAAGGTCAAGCGCCAAGCGCCTGATTTGCCGAGGCCATTGCGGCTTGAGCGTGAATTCACGCCCGCACCGAATCTCTGGCAGTTTTTCTCCCGCTCGTTCCGCCAGCGCCAAAGCCTCTAGCGGGTCCGTCTCTGAGTCTCGGTTTGCAATTCTTAGTTGGGCGTCCATGTTAATCCTCTCGGGGTGAGCCTTCATTATATGAAGCGCCACCGACAATCAAAGGGCTACCTTTCTTTTTTTTTGTGTTTTTTTGAGATATAGACACCGACATATAGACACCGACATACATATACTCGCAATCTCGTCTCAGCTTTTCATAAGCTTTTCAGCTTTGCGGTTTTGTTTCAGCGCAACGGCCCCGAGTGCCTGCGCAGCTTACGGCACCCAGGCTCCCTGAGGTGTAACCCCCAAAAAGCCCTTCGGTCTAGCCAATCTCCTGGCGTCCGCTCTTGCCGACTGCGTAGATTGTGAACATGTCGGTTTGTGAGTCCACGAATCGCCTATCGTCCTCGACAACAACCGCCCGACGAGCGCGACGAATCAGCTTTGGCACCCTCCCCTCTCTCTCGTGAGCAGAGTAGAGGACACCCATGTCCGAGCGGACCCAGCCTGCAATTATCTTGCAGACTGGGAGCGATAGGCCAGTGGCCCTTTTGAGTTCCTTAGCACTCATTAGTGCAAAATCCTCGCCGTGAGGCGAGCGTAACGCGCGTGGGCCTGCCAGACCAGGACTCCATCATGCAGGTAATCCCATTGGCTCTCGCCGTTCTCGTCGCGGGGCAGGATTCGGAGCGCCGCATCTATGGCTTCGCCCACGTTCTCACAAATTCCGAGCGGAATCAGGCACCACTGTGGCCTGGGCATTCCTGGAATTACGCTCCCGCTGACCCACAAATCGTAGGCTCCCGAGACCTCGGGAAGCTCGCGCGCTCCCCTTGCTCTGATTTTGATTTGAGGAGCCATGTTACTCCCCCCTTCCTTGCCGAATTTGGCTTTTGAGGACTCGCTCGACCCTGCGCTTTTGACGCGCCGTGTCCTTGCGCTCCCAGACTCGATACCAACGGTTGTTAAACTTGCGTGACATTGTGACCTCCTTGGTCTCCTTTTATTATACGAACGCCACCGACAGAATCCAGGGTTGCGGGAAGTTTTTTTTTATTTAATTTCTAGAAGAACGTCGCACGAGGACATTAGCGTCGTCAGCAAAGGACAACTCTGTCAGCAAAGGACAGTCGTGTCCACGAGGGACATTTGTTTCAGCCCAACTTTCAGGATTCGACAAACTGCAACAAGTATGCAGTCGAACCAGGCCCCTTGGGGTGACACGCACCCCGCAGGACCGCTGGACTATGACCTACCAGGAATCGGGAGAGTCCATGAGGTAGGACTCCTCCTCGTCGCTCCAGTCTTCCTCCTCGTCGTCGTCGCAGTCGTCATGCCAGTAGGCGTCTCCGTCCCCGTACGGGTCGTCGGGGTCAAATGCGAGGCAGGGGCCGCAGAGGGACGACCCACCGAGCGGGACCGCAGCGCCGCAGGTGCAACGCATGTTCAGTTGGGCGCCAGTTTCGGCGTCGTAGTCGGGGCAGATATCGTGCCCGCAGCACGGGAAATCTTCGCAACGCATGGTAGAATCCTTTCAAGATTCCGAGTTAATTCAGGCCCTATTAGTGGGCTTAGTTTGATACCCTTCCGCGCCTAGTGACGCGGAAGGGCCTGGGGAGGTTAGCGGCCGTTGATAGCCTCGCGCTCCCTGGAGGCGATTCGGCCCGCCAGGGTCGCCTTGTTTCCGGAAGTCGGCAGTCCAATAACTGTGCAGAGCTTCTTCAACTTCGCGGCCTTGAGGGTTTTGAGGTAGGAGACGCGGTTGGTAGTGTTAGCCATGATAGGCTCCTTCAATGTGAGGGTTATCCCCTCTGGGTGAGAGTTTATTATATTCGGGGGGTCCGACATTCCAAGGGTAGGCGCGAAGTTTATTTGTCTTTCGAAACTAAAGGACTTACGGCCTCAACATACATACGTCAATATACATACATCTAGTGGCGCCCCGTGAGGACAAAATCAACAACCGTCAACAAGGGACAAATCAACAACCGTCAGCAAAGGACAGTCGTGTCAGCGCGGGACATTTGTTTCAGCCCAACTTTCAGGATTCGTCAAAATGCAATAAAGATGCAGACGAACCAGGCCCCTTGGGGTGACACGCACCCCGCAGGACCGTTGGCTGGTCGCCTAGTTCATGCTGTCTCGGAACTGCTGAGCCTGAATCTCCTCGTTCTTCTCATTGAGAATCAAGGCCCCTTGGACGAGCACCTTCGCTGCGTCCAACATGTTCTGGAGTCCGAGCATGTAGGTCACGACCGCCGTAACCCTCAGTAGCTCCTCTGTGGTCGCCTCTGGCCCTGTCATTTCTTCCAGCGCCAGAACGGCTCGTCCTTCTAGTTCGCTCAAACTGCTGTTTGAGCAGTTTCCGCACGGGCAGGAGGAGGAGGAGGAGGAGTCAATCGGTCCGAACATAGTAGAATCCTTTCAAGATTCCGTGGTGAATTTCTGGCCCTATTAGCGGGCTTAGTTTGATACCCTTCCGCGCCTAGTGACGCGGAAGGGCCTGGGGAGGTTAGCGGCCGTTGATAGCCTCACGCTCCCGCTCTGCGATTCGGCTCGCGAGCGTGCGCTTCGCGCCCGAGGTGGGCAGCCCAATGACCGCGCAAAGCTTCTTTAGCTTCTTGGCGGGGAGGGTTGACAGGTAAGCGACTCGATTGCTGTTAGCCACGATAGGCTCCTTCAGTGCGAGGGTTATTCCCTCTGGGTGAGTGTTCATTATAGGTGGAGGGTCCGACATTCAAAGCCTCGCGCGAAGTTTTTTTTTATATAGACTTACGTCGCCAACGTATATACGTCAGTGCACATATGTTTTGATAGTGTCAGCAAAGGACAAGGTTGTCAGCGTGGGACACTTGTTTCAGCCCAACTTTCAGGAATCGACAAGTTGCAACTAGTATGCAGTCGAACCAGGCCCCTTGGGGTGACACGCACCCCGCAGGACCCTTGGAGAGACTAGTAGCCGTAATACCCCTCGTCGGCGGCGTCGTAGGCTCCGTCGTTAGCCCCACTAGGGATGGCCCACTCTTCGACTTGTTCTTGTGCCTCCCTTTTTAGGAGGGCTCTGGTCGGAGTGCCATCCTTCTTGTGGTAGGTCGAGGAACTCTGACTACGGTCATTGTGCTTGCGGTAGTTGGCGTTTTTCACGGTTTCCTCAGGCTGGGGTAAATTGTTTGCCCTATAGCGGGCTTATTTTGATACCCTCCCCGCCCCTATTGGAGCGAGGAGGAGGAGGAGAGCGCTACCCTTCGATTTGCACCTCCCAGACCTTGTGAGTCACTCCGAGGACCCGAGCGCGGCGCGCTCGGATTGCGACGACCCTGCGGCCTGAGGTCGTAGCCTCTTCGGCCTTAGCCTGTGCCGTTGCGATATCCGAGTAGGTCTTGAACGTGGTCTTGACAGCCATAATAGGCTCCTAAGCTTGAGGGTGTTACCCTCGGGGTGAGAGTTCATTATATGCGGGGGGTCCGACAATCCTAGGGTCAGCGCGAAGTTTTTTTTTGTATAGACTTACGTCAATCCCATATAGACCCCAGCATATATAGGTCAGTATATATAGCCCAACGTATATATATTCAGCTTCTTCTCAGCTTTTCAGTATCGTTTCAGCACAAGGGCCACGGGTGCCTGCGCAGCTTACGGCACCCAGGCTCCCTGAGGTGTAACCCCCAGAGAACCTTTAGCCTTTAGGCGACCACGTCTGCGACGGCGGTAAACTTGCACGCTAGGTGCTCCTTGAACTTGCCGACCATGGTCTCCTTGTCCATGGAGTCGAAGGCCAGGTTTCCGCCAGTCGCGTTGACTAGCATGCGACGGTCAGAGACCGCGCCAGGTCCCGCCCAGATAGCGACTAGGACGTGCTCGACGCCTGCCACCTTAGCTGCCTTGGCCGCAGCGAACTCGACCGCGTCGGCTTGAACTTGAGAGTCCTCTAGGTAGCGGTCGATGAAGTAGAGAAGGAGTGACGTGGTCTCGTGCTTGACCGCACAGGCGGGCTTCAGAAACTTCTCGACCGCCCCCCGGTACTCCCGGAGGTGGAAGTCCTTGGCGTCCGTCGTGGTCTCACCCGCGCCCGCGCGGACCGTCTTGTTGGCCGCCTCAGGTAGGGAGATGATTGCGGTTCCCTTGTAGTCGCCTTCGGCGGGATAAGTGAGGGTCGCGAGCGCCGTAGTCAGAAAGACCATAAAGGCCTCTTTGTTGAGGACCTTAGTCCCCACGACGCCAGTCGGCTCGAAGGCGGTTAGAGTGTTGTTTACGTGAATCATATTAGGCTCCTTAGCCTCTTGGGTGAGAGTTTATTATACAAAGCGCTTCCGACATTCCAAGCCCCGGTTGTTTTTTTTTCTAGAAGTTTTTTCCCTATATATCCTCCCATACATGCAAAGACATACATATATTCAGTTTCTTTTCAGCCTTTCAGCATCCTTTCAGCTTTTCACATTTGTTTCAGCGCACGTCCCCCGACTGGCCGACGTAGGAGGGACAAGCAGGCACCATGAGGAGAAACGCTTCTGAGGAGAAAACGAAAGAAGCCCGCCGAATTAACGACGGGCTCCGAACGAAAGAAGCCCCGCAAGGCGAACCCTGCGAGGCTTTGTTGTTGGCTACTCTAGCGGGAGCCAAGTGGGTTCAGGCGCACTAGTCCTGGTACACCGCCTCAAGGATTATGCTTTCGTGGAGTGGGTCCAGGCGAGAGAGAGAATCCTCCAGCAGTTCGATTAGGGTATCTGTGACCCAGAAGGGAACCTCGTCGGACCTCCCATACTTAAACATCACGTTTAGAGTGGCAATACAGGCGTTGGCGCGGGCGAATTCGGACATAAGATTGTTCCTTTCGAGAACGGGGTGAGCATTGTGGCCTAGTGGCCTGTGTCTTACTTTGTTACAGCCCACCTACCACCCTAGAGGGCAGCAGGTGGGGACTCAGCTACTCCTCTGGCAAGTCTGCCATGCTGACCGTGTGCGAGAGCTCTTGGAGGGCAATCCAGGCGGTCTGTAGTGCCGAGGCGTCCAGCTTACTCCAGACGACGAGACCGTCTCTCTCAACCTCATTGAGAAAGTTCTCAATGTTGCAGCCGAGGTGCGAGGCCTCATGGGCAAGCCACTGTTGGTCCTTGTACAAGGCTTTGGGTCCGATACGTGTTTCGTCAGTGTTGGGCGTGTTCATTGGGTTTCCTTGGCGTAATGTTGGGTGGTGGTGAGTCTTAGTTCGTTAGTCTCGCTCGCCCCTAGTGGAGCGAGCGAGCGAGCGAGCCTAGAGGGGACCGAAGCAAGCTGGACATTCGTCAAGGTCGGCGCTCTCTTGGCAGATTGGGGGCATTCCGCCCCCCGTATCCTGGCAATACCAGCAGTCCTTCGGGGCCTTAGTCGGCGCGCTTTCCAGTCGCGCCCACTCCTTCTTCGCTATTGCGTGTTGGGTCGCAAGGTCACCGCAATATCCTCGCATTGCGGCTAGTACGTCGAGGAGCGCGTGCTCCTTGCCCGTAGCGTGCGCAGCTTGCGTCTCTGCCAGAATCGACGCGACAACATGGGGATTGATTGGGTTCATTGTGTTCTCGTCTCTGTGTTGTGGGTTGGGTGTTGTTAGTTTGTTAGTCTCGCTCGCCCCTAGTGGAGCGAGCGAGCGAGCGGGGCTAGCCCAAGAAAGCGTAGCTAGCCACGCCCACCAAGACCACGAATGAGAGCGCGTAGACGACTCCCACTACGAATCCGTAGGCTGCCGCCTGAATCGTCTCTAGGCGCTGGTCACTCGGGCTCTGGACGTAGCCACGACGAACCTTGGGGGGGACAATCGTAGGCTTACGCGCCTCGTCGCACCATGAGAAACCTGGGTCACTCTCCCAAGTCGCGTTGTCGCTCATGTCTAGGTAGCGCGACTCTGGCGTTCGGACGAGAATCGGCGTCTCGTTTGAGCGCGTTATGCTCCAACCGGTAGCGGCGGGGGGGACAATTGAGAGGGTTGTTTGGGTCGCGTCGTTCATTGTATTTCCTTCGGTCGGTCGGTCGGTTTGCTTGTGAGACACAAGCATGTCCGCTGGAATCGGCGCGCGCCACTACCAATAATCTTTTTTTATCTCTTTATCTCACAAGGGTTTACAGCGTCGCTCGGGGACAATGTTCGCTTGTTCGTGGGTCGGTGGGTCGGTCGGTGGGTCGGTGGGTCGGTCGATTGTCGTGGGGGGACTTTTTCAAATCGTCCGCTCGCGACACTTCCACGTCCACCCGGGGGGCCCTAAAACAATGCAGCCAAACACCCTCAACTGTTTTACCAAATGTCTCAAACAAATCCGCAGGAATCAATCCAAATAGAGATTACAATAAGGCCAAAGACAAATAGAGTGGACGAATCAGGAATTAGATATAGAGCCCAGAGCCATAGGACGCAAGCCGTGGTGACTATTACGCCCTCCATGCAATTCGTTATTATCTCTCTATTCACCTAGAGACTCCCGTCTTCCTCTCTTTTATTAGGTCCTGATAGGAGATAGAAAAAGAGGAAAATTAGAACTACGATTTCCAACACGGCCTTCAGTGAACCTTTAGCTGTTACCGCGCATTGTCTTTTTATCTACAAGCCGAACCACGCCCGCAAAAGTCCAGTGCCGCCAAGTATAGACGCGGCCTCCGAATGTGTCCGCGCACCAGCGCACTCCAGCGCGCGCTGTCATCTGTCAAACAATTCGTTATAGACGGATTCGACCTGTCGGTGCCACTGGTCGTTCGTGATTTTTTCAAGGCTCTCTGGGCGCGTCTCAAGGGACACCTGACCTGGTATGCCATTAGAGCTATGCACCATTATTTCAACCTCAGACTCTGCGCCGACTAGGGCCTTCAAAACTTGGGGTAGGGTTAGGTCAGAATACTCACCCCATATTTCTCCCAATCTAAAACAAGTCAAGGCAATCGAATATTCACTCATAAATCCTCCACGCAATTTCATGTAGCTTCCAAGATGATTATAGTAGGGCCCATTAACCTTGCAAGTCCAATTCAAATTGCGGCACATTTCTTTAATTTTTTCTGCACATGCCGCACTTTGTCGCTTGTCAATAAAACCCTTTCGCCTACTATACTAGATATGGGTTCCAGCACTTAGTAAGTCTGGTCTTCAAGGCAAAGTCTGTTTGTGTCTCAGAACCTTCCGGTGTATAATCTCCATAAGAAGGAGGGCACGCAACCGTGAGTGACCTGGGCCACTTGAGTAAAAAGACACGAGAACGAGCACACGTGCTTAGTCGCAATGCCCGCTCCATTGGCCTACTCATCGGCGACGCCAGATTTAACCCCACTTATGATTACATATCCTACTGGCTGTGCAACGACGATTCCTATGTCGTGCTCTTCGCCACGCCAGATGGTTATCTCGCAGAGATTCACGAAGTGAAAGACGACCAGGGCCACACGAAGCTATCTGCCTTCTACATTAAAAATATCCGCCACTTCTTACAGAGATTGAAAAAATTGCACTACGAAGATGCACTAATCGGCCAGGACGGCATTGACATTTCTTCCCTAGATGAATCTGATGGAGAAGTTGACTTGCGCGGATACATTGAGGGCTTAGAAGACTAAGCACAGGGATAATTAGAAAGAGTTGAAAAAGAGGGGACGGGTTAAGATAGCCTGTGCCCATTTTTATTTGGGAGGACGCACGGGTATGGCATTTAAGTTATCTGCAAGATTTTTGGGTGAGTATGATGGGAAGCAACCCGAATGGGGCTTTGGAGCATTATCATATTTCGTCTATAAGAGAACCTACGCTCGCCAGATGGCAGATGGCAGGAATGAAGAGTATAGCGACACTTGCAAGAGAGTCACCGAAGGCGTTTTTGAGGCCCAGAGAAAGCACTGCGAATCTAATAGGCTGCCTTGGAAGGCGCATAAAGCGCAAAAAACCGCACAGGAATTCTTCACTAGAATGTGGGAATTTAAGTTCACCCCGCCAGGACGCGGCTTCTGGATTATGGGCACGGAACTCGTTGATAAAGTAGGAAGTGCGGCCTTGAATAATTGTGGTTTCACCTCAACCACCGATGTGTCAGTTGAATTCGGCAACTCATTCGCCTGGGCAATGGACATGCTTATGCTAGGAGTCGGCGTTGGCTTTGACACCGTGGGCGCCGGAAAAGTCGCAATAAGAGCACCGCGCAAAGATGAGGTTCTTTTTGTTATCCCCGACAGCAGAGAAGGTTGGGTCGAGAGCGTTCGTATACTAATTAACTCGTATCAAAAGGGCGGCAATGTTGTCGTCTTTGACTACTCCAAGATTCGCCCGCGAGGCAAACCTATTAAAGGGTTCGGTGGGACCGCATCTGGACCAGACCCACTTCGAGACCTTCATGAATCTATTAGGGTCATACTGGAGGGCTTAGACGGCGAGTTACTCACAAGTGTTTGTATCGTTGACCTCATGAACTTTATCGGCAAGTGTGTAGTCGCGGGGAACGTCCGTCGAAGTGCCGAGCTTGCAATCGGCGACATTAACGACGCAGATTATATTGAGATGAAAGACTATAGAAAGTTCAAAGCAGAACTAAGCGACCGCCGTTGGGCCTCAAACAATAGCGTCTTCGCAACGCCACTCAGTGACTTCAGTCGTGTCAGTCCTAATATTGCCCTTAACGGTGAGCCAGGCTTAATCTTCCTTGAGAATGCTCGTCACTATGGCAGAGTCAAAGACGGCTGGCTTTCATTTGAGGATGAGCGGTATGACGACGTACAGGGGTTTAACCCGTGCGCAGAGCAACAACTTGAAGACAAAGAATTGTGTTGCTTAGTAGAAACCTACCCAGCAAATCACGATAGTGTTGAAGACTACATGAGAACATTGAAATTCGCCTACCTCTATGCGAAAACAATCACTCTTATTCCGACCCATGACGAAAGAACAAACAGCGTAATGATGCGTAATCGACGCATTGGTTGCTCTATGAGTGGAATTCAACAGGCTGTCAAGAAATTCGGCCTTGCGAGATTCCTTAATGAGTTCTGCGATGAGGGTTATCAAACAATCCGCCGCTGGGACCGCATTTATTCTCGTTGGCTAGGAGTTCCGCGCTCAATCAGGATGAGCACCGTGAAGCCATCTGGAACAGTTTCAATACTTGCAGGCGCGACTCCCGGTGTTCACTATACTCATTCCGAATTCTATCTTCGTACCGTTAGGGTTCCAGCAGATTCTCCGTTGTGTCTCTCTCTCTTGTTCGCTGGCTATAGACTTGAGGTCTCTGCGAATGAGAATAAGAAGGTCGCTAGTATCGACTTTGAGAAACAAGAGGATGACATTTACCAACTAACCACGGCTCATGAGCTTAGCGAATGTGCGAAACTGGGAGCTACGCTTGTTGCCTATTTCCCCGTGAAGGAAAAAGACTTTACAAAGAGTAAGTTCGACACTACAATCTGGGAACAGCTAGCAATGGTGCGCGAAATGCAATACTACTGGAGCGATAATTCCGTGTCGTGCACAGTGACAGTTAAAGAGGATGAGAAGGAGCAATTAAATAGCGCCATCGAATTCTACTCTCCATATGTAAAGACTCTGTCATTCCTTCCATTAACTGACCACAATTATAAGCAAGCTCCATATGCAGAATGCTCCAAGGAGGATTACGAAGATTATTCGTCTTCACTCGGAACGCTGGCTCTTAATGAGATTCGAAACGTAAAAGTCGAGGGGTCTAAATTCTGCACGAATGATACTTGCGAAGTTTAACGAAAACACAAGACTTATGAAGAGGTGTATAAAATGTTAAGTTTTTTTCGATGTGTCAAGTGCTCGTGGCAGTCTTATTGCTCGACCGAAGTCGCAAAAGAAAAAATGGTTTGTGGGGCTGTTGTGGAATATATTCCAGCCGATGACCCCACTGTCGGCAACGAAGGACCATTAAAGTCTATGGGACTTAAGCCTTTGGGTTGCGGCGGAAGCATGAAGGAAATTACACGAGAGGAGGCATTTGAAGATGTCCGATGAGCAAAA
>Ga0307380_10011359_pt1 | contig 11157 bp, 12 predicted proteins | sample UN3MG_FD_202239 | JGI IMG/M metagenome (GOLD analysis project Ga0307380, IMG submission 202239) | Soil microbial communities from Risofladan, Vaasa, Finland - UN-3 | ecosystem: Environmental > Terrestrial > Soil > Coastal area > Acid sulfate soil | place: Finland: Risofladan, Vaasa | collected... | reverse complement strand
GGTCCGTACTGCCCACTTGGTAGAGGGACACCGTCGTACCAAAAGCCGAACACAACGCGTTCTTGCCGAATCTCACCAAGTCGTCGACATAGGATGGCCCGACCGCCCCGGTGAGCTGCTCGGTATCCGCAAGACTGACCAGAACCGCAGCGCGCTTTCCATTGGCATGGTCTCGGGCGAGGTCTTCCAAATCCTCGAGCAGTTGGTTGCGATTGGGCAGATCACTCACCGGGTCCATGCGGCCGAATGCGTGCTGCAACTCAATCTGAGCCATCACGATGGCCGCGAGATCCTTCAGCGCCGTCAACTCTTGGCTGGTGACGGCCCTCGGCTCCGGCCCGAGCACGCACATCGAGCCGAGGCCAAACCCCTCGCGAGTCACGAGCGGCACGCCGGCATAGAAGCGCACGCCCGCATTGGCCAGCGGGCTGTCGCTGTAATAAGCATCCTCAAGCAAATCCGGCACCACGACCACGTCGCGGCAGCTCGCGACTTGAGCGCAAGGCGCCTTGTCGCGGGGGATCTGCTGGGCCTCGACGCCCACCCGCGACTTGAACCACTGACGATCCTCGTCCGTGAGCGACACGGCGGAGATCGGCAGGTGGAACAACTGGCTCGCCATGCGCGTGATGCGGTCGAACGCCTCGCTTGGCGGCGTATCGAGCAGGCCGAGATCGCGCAAGGCGCTTAGTCTCGCTTCCTCCCGTTCAGCGTCTGCCAGCATCGTCGCGGATCCCGTTCAAGCATCATCGTCCGCGCGCCTTTTGGAAGGCGAGCGGCGGCAAAAAAACATGACGATATCGTGACTTATGAAGTTGAAGGATCGCCTTTGCCGGCCCGGGCAATTGGCTGGACCGCGTAAAGGACTCGTTAAGCAAGCGCGGGGCGGCGCCCAAAGTGCCGCAAGACCCTACTCGCCTTCGAAGGAGATCAGCGTGTGGCACTCCACGCCAAGCTCGGCCAGGCGGGCGCAGCCGCCAAGATCGGGCAGATCGATGACGAAGGCGGCGCCGATGACCTCGGCTTTCAGCTGGCGCAGGAGCTTCACCGCGGCCACCGCGGTGCCGCCCGTGGCGATCAGATCGTCCACCAGAAGAACCGGCTCACCAACGCTGAGCGCGTCCTCATGGATTTCGATGACATCGACGCCGTATTCGAGCTCGTAGTCCTGACCGATCGCCTTAGCGGGCAGCTTGCCCTTCTTGCGGATCGGCACGAAGCCGCAATGCAGACGGTCCGCCGCCGCGCCACCGAGGATGAACCCGCGCGCCTCGATACCGGCGACCGATTCGACCCGCTGATCGTGGAACGGCTTGACCAGTTGCTCGACGCAAGCCTTGAAACCCGACGCGTGGCCGAGCAGCGTGGTGATGTCGCGGAACATGATGCCGGGCTTCGGATAGTCCGGTATGGTCCGCACGAGACCCTTTAGATCTATGTCCGTCGTCGAAGTCATTGAGGGTCTCTCCGTAAGATGATGGGCGAGAGCGCAAGGCGAATGCTCGCGCCTCGGTGCCTATAGTCGAACCGAACGCGGCTGGCTAGTCGAGACGCCGGCACGCGCTACCAAGAGGGTTAACGCCATGACCGACGGTGCCGAACCTGTCACCATTCGCGATATCGACGTGCCGTTCTGGCGGATCGTCATGATCCTCATCAAATGGTCCATCGCGGCCATTCCGGCGGCAATCATCGTCGGCATTCTCTACGCCGTGATTTTCGGGCTGATTGGCGGGCTCGCCGTCGGCGTCATGGAGGTCCTAGGGATCGCGATCCCGGATGTGCCGACCCCACCCACGCCGTAACGCGCCTCAGCCATTCAGCACGCGGCCGGCGACCGCGTCGAGTTTCTTCAAGAGTTCCGGGTCACGCGCCTCCGGCGCGGTGATGATCGCCGTATCCAGCGCCCGGTCCGAGCCGATCGGGCATGGCTCGTGCTCGCGGGGAAAATCCTTCGCCAGACGCGCCACGAGCTTGGTGGCCTTGTCGGCATTCGCCATCAACACGCGGATGATGTCCTGCACCGTCACAGCATCATGGTCCGGATGCCAGCAGTCGAAATCGGTGACCATGGCGACGGTCGCGTAACAGAGCTCCGCCTCGCGGGCGAGCTTCGCTTCGGGGAGATTAGTCATGCCGATGACCGCGTAGCCGAGCCCCTTATAAGTGAGGCTCTCGGCGAGCGTGGAAAATTGCGGCCCCTCCATACACACATAGGTGCCCTCGCGCACCGCCGAGATGCCTTCGGCGTCCGCCGCCTCGGCGATCCGCATGCGCAGCCGTGGCGACGTGGGATGGGCCATGGAGACATGGGCGACGCAGCCCGTGCCGAAGAAGGAGCTGGCGCGGCCGAAGGTGCGGTCCACGAACTGGTCGACAATGACGAAGGTGCCTGGCGGCAGCTCTTCCTTGAACGAACCGCAGGCCGACAGCGAGATGAGGTCGGTGACCCCGGCCCGCTTCATGACATCGATATTGGCGCGATAATTGATGTCGGAGGGGCTCAGCCGGTGTCCCTTGTCGTGGCGCGACATGAATACGATGGGCAGCCCGTCGATGTCGCCGATGCGCAGCGGCGCCGACGGCGGCCCCCACGGGCTCTCGATGCGCTCCTCGCGCACGTTCTGGAGCCCCGGAAGATCGTAAAGCCCCGAGCCACCGATAATGCCGAGCACCGCTTTCGTCATGTCACCCCCTGCACGCTACTTCGAAGCCGACCGCGGTGATCGCGGCAAGCCACGAACCTTACAAGCGGCTATTGGATAGTTCGATTCCAAACAACCGCGACATTTGAGCTGAGCCTGCCGAGTGGGAGGCCGCTATGGACGATCTTGACCCCAGGCCAAGCGGCGCACTCGCGTTCAAGCACGCGGGAGGAAAGGAATTCAAGGTTATCGGGAGCGGCCCAGTAGTCGAACCGAGTGGACTTGAGCGCGTGGCGCAAAAGGGCAGGCGAAAAGTGAAGCAAGAGAATGCCGGTATGATGCTCAACGGGAAACCATCGGTTGGGCACGGCTATGAAGACATTGCGCGCGACTCGCATTGCGTCGCTGAGGAAGCGGTGCCGCGCTCCGGCGTTTCCGACATGCTCCAGCACCGCATTCGAATAGGCAATGTCGAACGCCCCGTCCGCGAACGGCAGCGGATGCCCCGGCACTATCCGCACATAACCAACATTCGGATAGGCCGCCCTGATCTCTGCGCCGTCGCCCAGCGCCGCGCAGGTGATCTTGTCAGGGTAAGGATAGAGCTTCTCAAGGAAGTTGGTGTTCTCGTTGTCCACGGTCGAGCAGCCAATGTCCAAAATGCTCGTGCCGGGCTCAGACAGAAATTCCCGGCAAAAAAGCGCGTGCAGCCGGCTGCGGGCGACCCCAAGAAAGAAGCTCGCTGAAGGAAACCGCATCGACCGGTAAAAGACGGAATCGTCCACGGCACCTCGCCCCCCCGGGGCACAGCGGGCATCGCAGGCTGATTGGCCGTCAAGCGGGTATCCCGGCGCACTCAGTAGGGGGCAGGACGGCTAGCCGACCATCGTGGCCGGTCACTCGCCGACATGCATATAGACCAGCGCCCAGACGTGACTGCCGCGGTTTCCCGAGCCTACCGTCTCCCCTTCGGCGCGCGTATTGACGAGCCAAATCGGCCCCTGCTGACCGATGCCGAGCGGCTTCCCGTCGGCCGAGAGCGCCAAGATCCAATCGGAGCGATCGATGTCTTCGGGCAAGAGGTAGCCGGAATAACCGTCCGCCGCCACGAATGTGGTCTTCGCCTTCGCCGCCTCGATATAGCCCAGCACCTCACGGAGCAGTGGGCCGGAGAAGGTGGCCGGCTCGCCGAATTCCTTGGGCTGCGCCGTCACTTCGCCTTGCGGCAGGGCCAACAGCATCGCGCGGTCGAACGCAAAACCGTATTTGAAGTTCGCCTTAAAGCTCGCAAGCAGACTGTCGCGCTTGGCGTCGAGCGGGCCGCGATTGGGCTTGCCGACGAAGCCGCCGACCGTGAGAAGCACCATGCCTTCAGGCGCGGGTCCCTCATCGGCGGCAAGCGCTGGAAGACTGAGAAGCGCGATAAGCAGAGCTGCCAGCACACGCTTCATGGCTGCGCCTTATGCGTTGTGAGCGTGATCGCGGCGGTGCAGGCGGGCCCACACGGCACGCTTGGAAAGATACATAATCACGGCAAACACGAGCAGGAAGATCATCACCCGCGCGCCGAGCTTGTGCCGCTCTTCCAGCTTGGGCTCCGCCGCCCACATGAGGAAGGCTGACACGTCCTTGGCATAGTTGTCGACCGTGGGCTTGGTCCCGTCAGTATAGGGGACTACCCCGTCGACCAACGGATTCGGCATGGCAATCTGGTGGCCCGGAAACGCCGTGTTGTACTGCATGCCCTGAGTGAGATCGAAGCCGGCCGGCGGCTTCCGATAACCGGTCAGCAGCGCGTAGATATAGTCGGGGCCGCCCTCCCGGGCCTTGGCGATGACCGACAGGTCCGGCGGCAATGCGCCGTTATTCGCCGCCCGTGCGGCCTGATCGTTGGCAAAGGGCGAACGGAACGGATCGGCTGCACGCCCCGGCCTCTGGAACATCTGGCCCTTGTCGTCCGGCCCGTCGGTCACCTGCACTTGCGCGGCGAGCGTCTCGATGGCCTTCGGTGAGAAATGCGGGCCGCCGAGCTCGCCGAGATTCCGATAGGACAAGAACCGCATCGAATGACAATTCGCGCAGATCTCCTTGTAGACGCGATAGCCGCGCTGCAGCTGCGCCTGGTTGAACGACCCTAAGGGCGGCGCGAAGGACCAATCCTGCGCCTCGATCTCCGAACCGTGACCGTTGGCGGCCTCCTCGGCCCGCGCCGCGCCGGGCAGAACCATGCCGAGACCGGCAAGGGCAACCAAAGCGGCCGCGGGAATGCGTGCAATCCTCATCACGCCACTCCCTCGCGTACGGGTTCTTGTGAGGCAGGCGGCGGCTCGGCCGCTCGCGACGGCTCCGGCCCGAGCACAGATTGGGTGATGCTGCCGGGAAGCTTCTTCGGCCGCTCGATCAACCCGACGATGGGCATGACCAGCAGGAAGAACGCGAAATAGTAGAACGTGGCCAACCGTCCGAAGAACAGATACCAGCCCTCCGGCGCCTGCGAGCCGAGATAGCCGAGCCCGAGGCAGGTGATCACGAACAGCCAGAAGAACCATTTGTAGATCGGCCGGTAGCGCGTCGAGCGGATGCGCGACGTATCGAGCCACGGGATGAAAACCAGAACGCCGATCGACCCGAGCAGGCCGATCACGCCGAACAGCTTGTTCGGGATAGCGCGCAGGATCGCGTAGAACGGCAGGAAGTACCACTCCGGCACGATATGCGGCGGCGTCTGCAACGGATTGGCCGGGATGTAGTTGTCGGCGTGGCCGAGCAGGTTCGGGGCGTAGAATAGGAGCGCGGCGAACAGCAGCAGGAACATGACGAGCGCGAAGCCATCCTTGATCGAGTAGTAGGGATGGAACGGGATCGTATCCTTCTCCGTCTTCACCTCGACGCCCGTGGGATTGTTGCTGCCCGCCACATGCAGCGCCCAGATATGCAAAATCACGATCCCGGCGATCACGAACGGGAACAGATAGTGCAAGGCGTAAAGCCGGTTCAGCGTCGGACCACCGACGGAGAAGCCCCCCCAGATCCACTCGACGAGCGTGGTGCCGAGACCGGGGATCAATGAATCGAGCGACGAGAACAGGTTGGTGATGACGGTCACCGCCCAGAAGCTCATCTGCCCCCACACCAACGAATAGCCCATAAAGGCGGTGGCGATCATCAGCAGCAGAATCACCACGCCCAAAATCCACAGCACCTCGCGCGGCGCCTTGTAGGAACCGTAATAGAGGCCGCGGAACGAATGGATGTAGACGGCGAGGAAGAACATCGAGGCGCCGACCGCATGCGCGTAGCGCAACAGCCAGCCCCAATTCACGTCGCGCATGATCTTCTCAACGGAATCGAACGCACCCTCGGGCGTCGGCACGAAATGCATGGCGAGCACGATGCCCGTCATCATCTGCACGGCCAGCATGAAGGCAAGAATGCCGCCGAAGGTCCACCAATAGTTCAGATTGCGCGGCGTCGGGATGACCATGAACTGGTCATGCATCACCCGCGGGATCGGCAAGCGCGTGTCGAGCCATTTCTCGATGCCGCTTGCCGGCTGATAGGTAGAGGGATGCGCCATGGGGCCGCTTATCCGATTTTGATTTTGGTTTCAGACTCGAAGGCATAAGGCGGGATGTACATATTCTGAGGCGCCGGGCCGATGCGAATACGGCCCGCGGTGTCGTATTGCGATCCGTGGCACGGACAGAACCAGCCCCCAAACTCACCCTTGTAGTCGCCCACAGCCTGGCCTTTCGGGATGCAGCCAAGATGGGTGCAGATGCCGATCATCACCAGCCACGGCTCGCGCTCGCTCGCGGCGCGATTGGCGTCGGTGGCCGGCGCATCCTCGGGAAGATTGGCGTTGCGCGCGAGCGGGTCGACCAACTTGTCGAGCTTGACGTCCTTCGCCTCCTCGATCTCCATCGCCGTGCGGTGGCGAATGAAGATGGGCTTGCCGCGCCACATCACGGTGATGGCCTGCCCCTCCTCGATCGGAGCGATGTCCACCTCGGTACTGGCCAGCGACAGCGTCGAGGCGTCGGGGTTCATCTGGTCGAGCAGCGGCCACAACATGGCCGCGCCGCCGATCGCGGCAAACGCGCCGGCGCCGATCAGAATGACGTCGCGCCGCGAGGGGTCATCGTCTGGCACGAGGGAAGGGTCGGTCGAAATGTCGGGATTGGCCACGGGCCAAGAGCTCCTGATTATCCAAGGAGCCGGAGAGAGCAATGCCCAGCCCCTCGGCTCTTGAAAGCCGGCAACAGACACGCCGAGCTTCTGTTATTGCCTCTCCGATGCCGTGGTCCGGCATGCATTGGTGCCGTTTTCTGGCATCAGTGCCCTGGGTTGTCCAGGTCTCGTTACCTGGGCAAATTGGCGCACACGCTGCCGAACCAACCGCTAGCACGGGCTGACCTGCCAAGAGTTTGATCCCTATCAAGGTCGCGCGCGCATACCCGCGATGCCATTCCCCCAGCAAAGCGGGTATAGGAAAGGCCGAAGAAGCGTCTGTAACGCTTCCCTCAGAAGCCCATGGATATGAAGACAAACGAACAATCAGGCGCGGAGAGTTCCTCGAAGGACGCCTTCGAGGCCAACAAGGACCGTGCGCAAAGCTGGTTCGAGCATTTGCGCGATTCCATGCTGGAGGCGCTCGAGGCCGTGGAGGACGCGGCCGAAGGCCTGCCCGGCTGCGACGGCAAGGAGGCCGGCCGCTTCACCCGCAAACCCTGGACCCGCGAAGACGGCGGCGGCGGCGTCATGTCGTTGATGTCGGGCCGCGTGTTCGAGAAGGTCGGCTGCCACACCTCAACGGTGCACGGCGAATTCCCGAAGGAGTTCGCCAAGCAGATCCCCGGCGCCGACGAGGACCCGCGCTTCTGGGCTTCCGGCATGTCTTTTATCGCCCATCCCACCAATCCCCACGCCCCCACCGGCCACATGAACACCCGCATGGTGGTGACGTCCAAGGGCTGGTTCGGCGGCGGCGGCGACCTCACCCCGGTGCTCAACCGCCGACGCACCCAGGACGATCCGGACGCGCAAGCCTTCCATGCCGCCATGAAGGCCACTTGCGCGGGCCAGCCTTCCGCCGACTACGACCGCTTCAAAATCTGGTGCGACGAGTATTTCTTCCTGCCCCACCGCAACGAGCCGCGCGGCATCGGCGGCATCTTCTACGACTATCTCGATACGGGAGACTGGGAGGCCGACTTCGCTTTCACCCAAGAAGTCGGCAAGGCCTTCGTCGGGACCTATCCGGAGCTTGTCCGCCGCAATATCGCGACCCCCTGGACCGACGAAGACCGGCAGGAGCAGCTCATCCGCCGCGGCCGCTATGTGGAGTACAACCTGCTCTACGACCGGGGCACGCTGTTCGGCCTGAAAACCGGCGGCAATGTCGAGGCAATCCTCTCCTCCATGCCGCCTTTGGTGATGTTTCCTTAAACCCCCTACCCCCGCACGCCGGCATACGTCATGGGCGGGGTCGCGGTGGCGGTGGTTTGCAGCGACACGGCGCCGGTGCGGCTGTCGAGGCTGGGCGCGTCATAGGCCAGGCGGGCTATGAGGATGGCCAGGGCCGTCAGCAGCAAAACCATCACGATCTTCCACATTTTCCGTCTCCCTTCGCTCGGTACAGGCGCGCGTTCCGCGCGTCCTGATGCCTGGTTTAGGGAGTGGCGGCTGAACCGTGCCTGAGGCAGCCGTTCATCTGCCGTTTAGGTTGGGCTTGAGGGGGAGAGTTCACGCTTGCCAAGGCCCTGGCCTTCCCCCATTCTTCTTGCCACCGGGCGCCCAAGGCTTTGGGCGCGGACTTGGACGACGGCAAAGTGCATATCGCGGCTCTACAGCACGACGACCTTTCCCTGACATCTCAAGACGACGAGGATCCCTCCGCGCGCGGAGTGTGGCCTGCGGCCCGTTATGTGAAACTTGAAACGGGAAAGGATTCCCTCAAATGTCACGTGTGAACGGCACTGTGAAATTCTTCAATCATTCTCGTGGGTTCGGCTTCATCCAGCCGGACGACGGCGGCAAGGACGTGTTCGTCCATGCCTCCGCGCTTGAGCGCTCCGGCGTTCCCGCCCTGAACGAGGGCGACAAGGTCTCCTTCGAGATCGAGGACGACCGCCGCGGCCGTGGCAAGCAGGCCGCCAACGTGCAGCTCGGGTAAATCCGCGCCTCAAACACCGACTTTCGAAGCCGCCGGGCGCCCGCGTCCGGCGGCTTTTTTATGCGCCGATTTCTGCGCTGAAAAATTTCACGAAAGCGTCAAAATCCGTTCAGACCTGGTTCATCTTAACGGCCCTAAATTGCCGTAAAGCGGGGGGACAACGCATTCACCCTATCCCTGGGACACCCTCCACCCGCGAGCACGATTTTTGCGGGGATTTCGGCTTAAGGAACGCGAGACATGGGCAAGACTACCTTAACAGCACTGGTTGCTGCTGCGCTGGTCGGACTGAGCGTCCTGACCATGGCCGCCCCGGCTGAAGCCGGCCGCGGCTACGGCCATCACGGCGGTGGCGGCGGCCGTTACGTTCAGAACAACTACTACCGCGGTGGCGGTGGTGGTAACGCGCTCGGCGCCGGCCTGATCGGCTTCGGCGTCGGCGCCATCGTCGGCAGCGCGCTGACGCCACGCGAGGTCTATGTGGCTCCGCCGCCTCCGCCGCCGGCGCGGGCCTATTACGCCCCGGCCGCCTACGGGCCGACGCCCTGGTCGCCGGACTGGTACAGCTACTGCTATTCGCGCTATCGGAGCTTCAACCCGAATACCGGCACGTTCATCGGCTACGACGGCTACGAGCGTTTCTGCCGCTAGAGAGCCGAGAGACGACCTAGAGTGGCCTGCCAGACTGGCCTAACCGGTCTGGCGGGCCCCTTTTTGACGGGTAATTTTCCGGTGCAGGGGGAACCTAGCTGTCTGCGCGGGACAATTCGAACGTGGACTTTCCCGCAAGAACTCTGTGCTCAGCTGAGTACGGCAAATCGCAAAGGCCGCCGCCGAGATGCAGGTGATGCCAGAGCTGAGTAGCCACCACGCCGCCCAACCCCAAGCTCGCGAAGGTGCCGAGCTTGCCGCCTTCGCCCCTCGCAAGCAGCTCGCAGTCTCGCCGCACGCGTTCCACGTCGAAATAGCCTGTCCGTGCCAAGGACTCTGGGCTAATCAGATCGCGCACGAAACTGGGCGGGCTCGACAGGAACGTCTCGGCCAGCGGTGCCCTGAACATGGCTTTGCGCCGCTGCGCCACCGCCTCTGGCAGCAGACGCGCAGCCGCCTGCCGCAACAAATATTTGTCCTTCAGCCCACGCCGGAGCTTGAAGCGTGGATGGATGCGCGCAGCGAAGGAGATCACCTCCTCGTCGAGGAATGGGTAGCGCGTCTCAACGCTGTTCGCCATGGCGACGCGGTCACCTTTTTGGCTCAGCAGAAGGCCGGGGAGGTGCACCTTGTAACCGAGATACAGCGAGCGGTTCAGCGGGTGCCAGCGGCGCAAGCGGTCGAGGTCGAGCGCTAAGTCCTGATATGAGACGAATGAGCCAAGCATCTCTTTGAGGTCTTGGCTGTAATAGAGGCCACGCGACGTCGCCACGAGATTGTACATCACCGACTGGGCGTGAGGCCCAGCGATAAGGCTATCGATGCGAGCGAAATCGCCGAAGCTCAAATTCGGCGCCGCCCATTTCCGCGCGACCCTGCTGATTCCCGTGCTCGGGCGAAAGCTGTCGCCGATATCGAGGGTGCGCACAATCCCCCTCATCTTGAACCAGACATACCCTGCGAAACCCTCATCCGCGCCCTCGCCGGTCAACACCGCCTTGAAGCCCTGACCATGCACCTCCTGCGACAGAGCCAACAGCGCAGCGCAAGAGGTATCGAGCACCGGGCTCTCAGCCGCGCGAATCAGCTCCGCATATCTGTCGGCGATGAAAGCGGGTCCGGCTTCCACCACCGTGGCGACGCCCCCGATATGGCGTGCCGCCTGGGCGGCGTTCTCCTCCTCGTCGAACGCTGGGTCAGGCACCTTGACCGTGAAGCTCGGGAGTGGCCGGCCGCTCACCTTCGCAGCCATGGCGAGCACATAGGCCGAATCGACGCCCCCGCTGAGATAGCCGGCCACTGGAACGTCGGCCCTGAGCCTGACCTCGACCGCCCTTTGGAATTTCGCCTCGAACTCATCGATCAGGAGGGATTCGTCGGCGGGATCGTCCTCGTCGCCCCAATCGGGAAAATCGAAATCCCAATAACGCCGTTCGACGACCTCAGCTGCCTTACCGTCACTCCGGAAGGCGATGCGAAGATAGTGCCCCGGCAAGATCGATTGCACGCCTTCGAACACGGTGCGGCGTGAGCTCAACGCAAAAAAAGTAAACAAATGGGCGAGCCCTTTGACATCCGCCACGGGCGAGACCGCGCCGGAGGCTATGAGCGCCTTGATCTCAGAGCCGAAATAGACGGAGTTCCCTTGCTGCGACCAGAACAGCGGGCAGATGCCAACCCGATCCC
>Ga0307380_10011358_pt1 | contig 11157 bp, 12 predicted proteins | sample UN3MG_FD_202239 | JGI IMG/M metagenome (GOLD analysis project Ga0307380, IMG submission 202239) | Soil microbial communities from Risofladan, Vaasa, Finland - UN-3 | ecosystem: Environmental > Terrestrial > Soil > Coastal area > Acid sulfate soil | place: Finland: Risofladan, Vaasa | collected... | reverse complement strand
TATAATCCATAACAATATCATAACAGATAACAGGGATGATTTAGTGCTGTTTCATTCCTGCGAGAACATCATTTCCAACAATATCCTGGCCAATGCCCTGGAAGGAATCGATATGATCCAGTCTCATCATAACACAATCTTCCAAAATTTTATTGTTAATAATGAGGACGGAATGTTTGTTGACAACTCCAGCAATAATTTAATAAGTTCAAATCAGGTCTTAAACTGCAGCGATGACGGCATAATCTGCATCAACGGCTCCCGAAGCAACATCGTAGAGGGCAATTGGGCAAATGGAAACAAATGGCATGGATTGGAGCTTTTCTTTTCAGATAATAATACTATCATAAATAATTATGCTAGCGGCAATGGCGTCAACAACATCTTCATATTTTTGTCGAAATATATCACCATATCTGGAAATGAGGCTAACCATGGAGATCAATGCGGCATAAACGTGGTCCGGTCAAAGAACAACTTGATCTCTAAAAATAATGTCTCCCAAAATAAGGTGACGGGGATATCTCTGGATCGAACAGACAGTAATACCGTAATTTTTAATGAAGTCAGTCGCAACGGCATGGTTGGCATAGGTGCCTTTTTTTCATACAATAACAGCATCTATGGAAACAACCTCTCGCAAAATTCTAAGTACCCCGCTTATGATGACGGTGAAAACCATTGGGGTAGCCTCGATAATGCAAACCGCTATTCAGACTTTGATGAGGGAGGCGAGGGGTGTTTTGATAAAGACAATTCCGGTATTTGTGACGAGAGTTACTTAATTCAAGGATCGGTGAATGTGGACAGGTATCCGATGGCTCGGTAATCGTTCATGGCTCGACCTATGTGCACTGCATACTTTTTGCATTTCTGCAGTTCACAGCTAGCAGCATGCTCTTTCTTATGGCCACTTCGGAAAGCAGGCTAAGACCCTTTGCCGATGTCAGACGGCAGGCAAGACGCCTGGCCCTGATGGATAGTTGGCTAAGACTCTTCTTGGCCTTGCTAGCATAGTATGGCGATATATGCTTGATCGTCTTGCTGGCCAATCTTGCCTGTCATGCAGCGGATGTTGCCAAAAATTCGCGGATAAAGCTAAAAATGGTATCTAAATTGGGCCGGCTGCTGCGGTGTCGAATAATTCTCGATGAAGCGGCACTAGATGTTGGTTTCATGCTAGGCCCAGTTAATGCCCCAATGGTCTGCTGCTTGCTGATTTGGTGGAGTTATTCGACACAGCACCGGCTGCCCCAAGCTTCTTTTGGCCGGACCGCTACGTTAAAGGTAGAATTGCTTGAAAGGCTTTCTGTACTCGTCCTGCAGCTCGTATTTTATTATCATCTTATCGGGCATAATTTGAATATCTCTTACGGACTGGGAGAAGAGGTACCAGATAAAGCCTCTGTCGGGGAGCCTGTACCTATCCGGCAAGGTAGTGGTGAACTCAGAAGTGCCCAAGATGTAAGTTCTGAGCATCTCACTTCCCGAGGCAAAGAGGAAGGGAAAGCCAACTTTTTCAATCTCATGCTGGCAGGAGCCCTGCAGGCGCAGGCGCTGGGCCAGGAACTCCAGGTAATCTTCTTTGGTTACCACCAGCTCTCTGTACTCGCTCATTGCAATCACTCTTGATGCTACTTGCAGAGGGTAAGATAAAAGTTATCGTCGGTGATAGTCGGCTAAACTGTCAGCTCGATTCTCTCCTTTTAGCTTGTTTGTACAGCTTTGTTCTGGCTCGAAGAGTGAGAATGAATGTGCTCTCTGGATGCGCAGCTTTCCTGGACACGCTTTTTGCCTGTACAAAACTCCGGGATCGGGGATCCGAGGTCATTGATCTGCATAATCAAGCCCGTGAAGGCCTCGATCTCCTTTTCCAGCACCTTTTGCCGCGTAATGTAAATGCTTCGTTCCGATACGACCGTAAGTTCATCCGGGCCTCTGAAAACCAATCTTCTCTTGCCATCCCGCTGTAAGGCTCTATGAATATCTCTATCATGAGCCAGCACCATGCCGGGGATTATCACTCTATCTTTAATATGCTTCAATCCAAGCTTCTCGAAGTCTTCCAGCGTGATCAGATTGCCGATCTCCTTTTCTGTAGCCACCACATTTACCTCGTCTCCCAGTTCTTTGAATATCGAAGATAAGAGGGGATAGGCCACGGAACTGGTAATAATTGTCGCGCTCTTCTCTATGGCCGGAAGCCTTTTTAGCTCCTTCTTATGGTGGGCCAGGGCAAAGGGCGCTCCTGTGAGGGGGTCCCATAGCGGGGTGCCGATAATCCTCATGTCATAGTTTTCGCTGATTTCCGTCGCGATGCGGCGAATATCTTGCACGCCGTAGGGTGTTATGCCTGGCATTACCGGCTCGTTGCCGAATATGAGACCCTGCTCCCGACTATTGGCAAACGACATGAGCATGAGGCCCTTGGCCCCCATGTCTTGCAAATCCCGGCAGGTCTTCTCCAGCTCCAGGCCATCGTTTACTCCGGGAATGAGGACGATCATGGCGTAAAGATCAGATCTCTCGCAGAAGGTTTTAAAATTGCTGAGCACGATATCCGGATGCTTATCATTTACATATTTGCGACGAAGATTTGGATTGGTGGAGAAGATTGAGAAGCTGATCCTCCGCACGCCGGCATCGACTAGAAGCTCTGCTTCATCATCTTTTGTAAATCCTTTTCCGCTGGTGTAATCTAAAAAGACTGGCACCTTACCGCCGCTTACCTTTCTCACTAGATCGAGAATATGCGGGTAGCAGCTTATGTCGCCATTTCCCTTGATGATGATCATCTCTGGAGCAGAAGAGACGCTTTTTTGAGATACCTCGAAGATCAGTTGATCCAGTGGCTTGTAGCCTGGTTCGATCTCTATTACCTCTCTTGAGCAATAATCGCAGCCTTTTTTATAGGGTTTGCATCGCCTGCATCCTGATGGTTCTACTATTTTAACACCTTTAAAATAACAGAAGCTACAGAAACCACTGCAATCCAGACCGGGTCTGCCACCTACATCCACAGTCACTTGCATGGTAACTGATTAGTCATAAGGTAGTTAAATCTTACGTAAAATTGTTCAACTGATTTAAAAATTTTTTAAAAAACTTCATTAATTATTAATAAAATATTTCCCGTTAACCTCAAGGCTTATGGCGTCCTTGGATGTTCTCTCCTTCCCGGCTGCAGTGTGATGCCGCTGTCCAGCAGCTTTCTTGCCAGGCAGAGCTCTGCCAGGCTCATCTGCCCGGGTGCTGTGCTCTGTGTGACAAAGCCGTAGGTAAGGGCCGAGCCGTAGAGGGGAGCTACAGCACGCAAATGCCTGCCCCGCCGACCCATAGCGATCATGCAAAGAGGCATATCTGCGTCCAGCAAAAACTGCAAGATCCTCAAATTATCCCTCAAACTCAGGGGCGTCACGGCGATCTTAGCAATGGCAGCTTTTGTCTTCTTCATTTCCTGGTAGATCCCTGTCAATTCCAATTCAGTCGGCATGCCCTGAAAGTCGTGGTAGGACACTATTACCGGTTTTTTTATCCCGGCAATGGCTTCATCTCTTCGATCAGCCAAAAGCTCCACATCCACGTAGTCAGCATAGCAGGCGGCCTTGACGAGCAGATCGATTCTCTCTCTTTCGCTGCCCTGGAACATTCCACCCTCCGCCTTGAGGCGAGCTGTGGCAATGATCGGCTTGGCTGTGGCATTTCGGACTGCCTTTATGGTTTGGAGGGGATCGTCTCCGGCGAGCAGGTCCAGTCGCAGCTCGATCATATCTGCGTCGCCAGTGGCCAAAACTTCTTTTTCTGCGTCCTTTCCCAGGACGGCTACGATTCGCGAATTGTGATTCATGGTTTGCTGACCGTTTGAGTCTATGAACTTTTAAAGCTATGAACTTTTAAGCCCATTTTCAGCTTATTTTCAACTATTCAAGGCTATGTTCATTGCTCTACAATGCTCTCCTCGATCTTCATGCCGAAATGGCGGGCGCTGTCTTCCAGATGCACCAGCACCTCATCTCCGGCTTTGAGATCGGTCACCGGCCTTGGTGTGCCATCTGAGCCGACCAGCTTTATGGTCTCGGCATTTTGCAGCAGGGTGCTTATCTTCTGGCCAGTCGCCTCGGCCTCGATGAGGATCATGGGCCTCTTCTCGATCTTGGCGCGGCCAACTATGGCCGTTCTGGCAAGGCCCTCCTTGCTGACGATGGTAACCTCGTCTCCCGATTTAAGCTCGGAGAGGTAGCGCGTCTTCTCTCCCACTCGAATGTAAGCGTGCACCGCGCCGGCATTCACCCGGAATGGCCGCGCTGCAACATAGGGGCTGTCCTCAGATTCGCTGTGGACCAGGAAGAAACCTTTGGCCTGGGAGCCGATGAGCATGCCCTCCCCAAAAGACATCATGTTAGCGGTGTCCACGCAGACTCGATCTCCCATGCCCACAGGCTTAACGGCTGTGACTGTGGCTGAAATAAGCTCTACTCTGCCCTTTTCCGACTGCTCGACCGCATCCATAACTCTCTTGATCTCAGAAGGATCGGAGCTGTCCAGCAGTACGCCATCTGCCCCCTTTTCCAAAGTGGCCAGGGCCAGACGAGCCTCTTCTGCCGTCTTGACGCCGCTGATGATCTTGACAGATACGCCCTGCAGTCCAGCAATCATGTTCTCCAGGGGAATGACCTTCCAGTCTGTGCCGATGACGAGAAGATAGTCTACGAGCTTGCCCATCTCCACGGCGAACTCTTCATACTTCTTGTTGGCAATTACCACATAGGCTGCCTTGGCTTTGGCAAGGGTCTTAGCGAGAGCCCCGTCCATGGAGCTGCTCGTGTCTTTAGGCAGAGCCACTGTTCCATCGCCTTCGCCGCCCTTGCCGATGGCTAAAATATCCTCAGCACCATTCTCTGCGCCAAAGCAGGCCACCTTGATCTTGCCCAGCTCCCGCACACGCTTTATGTTCTCTTTATCCACCAGCACGCAGTCGAAGCCCGACTCGAGGGCGGTAGTGATACTGGGCTTGATTTCCTCCCACGGTCCCTGGGCCATGAGCCACTTCTCTTTCATGTGTTACACCTTGACATACCATTACTAATCTCTTTTGCCGAAAGAACTCAAGAAATTTATATGCGGTGAATAGATTGAGTCTATGGGAAATCGGTTGGTTTATAGCCCGGTGGGCATGCTTTTTATGCTCTTATTTGCATTTTTGCTCTTTGCGGTGGTGGGCTTTCTATTTCTGGATCTGGCCAGGACTGCCTTCACCAAGATTGGATTCTCCTGGGGCCAGGCTTTATTTGTGCTGCTGGCATCGCTCTTTGGCAGCAGCATCAATATACCTGTGACCAACCTGGAGTGCAGCGCCCCCATGGTCCAGGAGAGGTACGTTAGGGCCTTTGGCATCTCTTACCGGGTGCCAGTGATGGATGTCGTGAGCTGCAATACCCTGCTGGCAGTCAACGTGGGCGGAGCGGTGATACCATCTCTAATCTCCATGGCTTTGATCTACCGGTTCCCCGAATCTCTGAATTATGCCCTTGTCTGCATCGCGTTTGTGGCCATCTTAACCAATCGTGTGGCCAGGCCCGTGAAGGGTTTGGGAATTGTCACTCCCGCACTTCTTCCACCCCTCAGTGCGGCTCTGGCAGCTATCCTGTTGGTCTATGCCGGGGGAGCCCCCCATGATCTCATCTTCATTATCGCCTATGTAGGTGGAACTCTTGGGACGCTAATTGGTGCAGATATCTTGAACCTGAACAAGATCCGGGATCTGGGGGCGCCAGTTGCCAGCATAGGTGGAGCCGGAACCTTTGACGGTGTCTTTCTGTCCGGCCTGATCGCCGTGCTCCTGTTATGAGTTGAAAGCAATTAGTGCGAAGACAATAGCGGAAGGGCATTAGTGGAAGGGCATGAGCATAAAGGCATGAGTGCAGAGTCGTGGGCGGAGAGGATTAAATGGAAAAGAGCTTATTGACAAACGCTAAAGGGTATGAGCATGAGCTTTAGGGGTTTCCTCGCTGATCTGCAGAAGGATGGGCTGCTAAAAGAGGTGCATGAGCCCGTATCTCCTGTGCTTGAGGTTACGGACCGCGCCTGGGGAAAAGGCCCCATATTATTTAGCAACGTGAATGGCCATAAATGCTGCCTGAACATCCTGGGAACGCGCCATCTGCTGGCCAGGGCCCTGGGAATTTCCGCCAAAGATATGGTCTCTCATCTAGCCGACATCGGCTACGAAGGCCCCGTTCGCGAGGTGGACTCCTCGCCCTTTATGGAATGTGTCAGCATGCCCGATCTTTCCCGGCTGCCCATTCTCACTCATTTTAAGGGCGATGGTGGCCCTTACATCACTTCGGCGGTGGTGGTAAGTCAGTATGAGGGGAAACTGAATGCCTGCGTGCACCGGCTCATGGTTCTGGGCAAGGACCGGCTGGCGGCGCGTCTCGTTCCCGGAAGGCATACCCATCAGTTCTGTCAAGCAGCTCAGGCCAAAGGAGAAGAAGTGCCAGTGGCCATCGCCATAGGTGTGGACCCGCTGCTACTCATGGCCGCCTCCACTCGCGTTCCCCCGGAGAAGGAGTTTTCATATGCCGCTGCCCTTCGCGGCTCACCCGTGGAGCTGGTGCGCCTGGAAAACGGCGTGCCCGCTCCTCATGCCGAGATCGTGCTGGAGGGCTACATCACCGGCGAGCGGGCCCGCGAGGGCCCCTTCGTGGATATCACCGGCACCTGTGATCTCGTCCGGCAGGAGCCGGTCATCCGGCTAACCAGGATGATGAAGCGCGAGGATCCCATCTATCACGGCCTCTTGCCTGCGGGCGGCGAGCACAAGATGCTCATGGGCGTGCCCTACGAGCCGCTGATTTACAAAGCGGTTTCCAAAGTAGCGAAGGTGAAGGACGTAATCCTGACGGATGGCGGATGCAACTACTTCCATGCAGTGGTGCGAATTGAGAAGGAGACGGAAGAGGATGCGAAAAGGGCCATCGAGGCCACCATGCAGGCGCACGGCTCAGTTAAGCACGTACTGGTTGTCGACTCGGATATCGACATCTACGACCCGCTCGACCTGGAATTTGCCGTTGCCACGCGCATGCGCGGCGATGAGGATCTCGTGATCCACCCCAACGTGCGGGGCAGCACCTTAGATCCGCGTAGTGTGGAGGGCATCACCACCAAGGTGGGAATAGACGCCACCGCCAGGCTGGATCGGCTCTGGAAGTTTCAGAGGGTCACTCCCAAAGGGCAGGGATAAAAGCCCCTTTTTTTCAGATCTCCAGGTAGAGGCGTATACCAAAGACTGTGCCCACTGCCAGGACTATTGATAGCATTAAGGCCAGGATCTGCAATATCATCTCGCTCATTTTATCATATCTATCTTAGCATACTTCTGATCTATCTGCTTTTCTCTTGGCTGCCTAAATTGCCGTGACTGGGAAGGTGCCAGCACCTGCGCCGATTTGACGCCCGTGATTATAGCCATCAGCCTCACTTTACCGGTAAATTCGGGCCGGATTCTCGCTCCCCAGATAACATTGGCTTTGGGGTCGAGCTCCTGGGTGAGCGCTCCGGCGATGGCGGCAGCCTCTTTCATGGTCATATCCGGCCCGCCGGTCATGTGCAGAAGGCATGCCCCAGCCCCGCGATAGTCCACGTCGAGCAGCGGATTTTTCAGAGCAGAGCGCACGATCTTTTCCGGGCTGCTTTTCATCTTTCCCTCGCCTACAAACATGAAGGAGGCCCCACCAGAGCTCATGATGGTGCAAACATCGGCAAAGTCCAGATTGATGATAGAGGGGCATGTTATGGTTTCGCAGATGCCCTGCACGATCTCGGCGATGATCTGATCGACGACGGAAAAGGCGTGCTGGAAGGGCAGATGGGGTGCGCAGTCAATGAGGCGGTTGTTATCCATGACGATGGCGGTATCGGCATAGCCGCGCAGCGCCTCCAGTCCTTCCTCAGCTATGAAGACCCGTGCTCTCTCCAGGTGAAAGGGAGTGGTCACCATGGCCACTACAATTGCGCCCCGCTCTTTGGCCAGGCGGGCCACTACAGGGGCCGATCCCGTGCCCGTGCCGCCGCCCAGGCCCGCGATCACGAAGACCAGATCGGCTCCGCGCAGCATGCTCTCCAGCTCTGCTACTGCCAGCTCCGCCGCCTTTCGGCCCACCACCGGATCGCCGCCCGCGCCCATGCCCCTGGTGAGCTTTTGCCCAATCAGAATCTTCTCATCCGCCTGGGTCGTTCTCAGGTGCTGGCTGTCCGTGTTGATGGCTATGGTCTTTGCCCCGGCAAGGCCCATCCTGGCCAGCCGGCTAACGGTGTTATTGCCTGCCCCTCCACAGCCGACGACCAGGATCTTGGGCACGCCAAAATTGTCTTCATATTCGGAAAATTCGCTAGACTCACGTAGATCTGACTGCAATACCTTTTTCCCCCTCATTGCTAGCTTGACCAAATAGTGATATATGTTAATAATTATTGCGGGTAAGTGCTTGAACGCCCTAAAGTCGTTTGTAGACGATGAGACAACCGACCCATCTACGCCCCTCAGCTCTCCAATTGCTCCTCTAATCCCCTAGGTTTAAATCTTTTGAAGATTCAATATATACCTGACATGTTCTGTGAATATATTCATGCGGCGCTGTCCAAAGCAACTTATGAGATCATTGAAGACGAAGAACCATTTTATGGAGAGATTTCAGAACTGCGAGGTGTCTGGGCCATCGGAAAAACTCTGGAAGAATGCCGTGAAAATTTAAAAGCCGTTGTCGAAGGATGGATAGCTTTGAGGTTGAGGTTGGGGCTAGCAATTCCTCCAGTCGGCGGGCATATCATAGAAACACCCAGCAGGGTTGAAGCAGTTGTCTAGGATTACAAATGTCTCCTGGAACGAGCTGGCCAGGCGACTGCGGGAGCTTGGCTTTGAAGGACCATATCTCAGCAGCGGCCCGCATCCTTACTTTATGAAACGAGGGGATCTTACAGTTGATCTGCCTAATCCGCACAAGCAAGATATCGGCATTGTTCTCCTCATGAAGATATTGAAACAGGCAGAGGTCAGTCGCGAAGAATGGCTTTCTGCTGCATAAGAATAGCAAAATATCTTTTTTTTGCGCGCGAGGTGTCAATGTCGTTATTGCGGGGCGCTGATGATCTGGCGCAGTTCATCGCCAGGAACTACTCCGGTCGCGTGGTCGAGGTGGGGGCGGGCTATGCTGCGGAGGTAGCTCTGGGCCTGCAAGCACGGGGTCTGGATGGCGTCGGTCTAAAGATAGAGCACTCACGAGCCATCAAGCTCATTTATCCTCTGTAGATCTGTAAAGGACCTATGACCCCAGCGCGTTATAAAACTTAGTCTAATCAAATAGAATATAATAAAAACGTATGTTGGTGGTGTGTTACTCAAAGAGTTAAGCTGCGCTTCTTGGCATATTCTTCAAAGCTGATAAAATCATCTCTTTCGCGTTCGATGAGGGTATGGATTTCTTCGGCACTTGATTCGTCCTCTTCATCAAGAGAAGGAAAATCCATGTCTTTAAGGGGTTCTTCGCTCACTGCTCTGAACTTACTTCGTGCTGCCATTGGATATTATTCTCCTTTTCTGGTATATCGCTATTATCTGTAATCCGATTTTCTTGGGAGATTGCCGACTCGTCCGCGGATTTCGGGCATGACTTTTCGCATGATGCATAAAATCGTTAGAAGAATTGCTGCATCGAGCAGAAGGCCGAGCATTGCGGATCTGGGGGTGATCTCTTTGAAAATAGCGGATTTTAGGGCTGAAGAGTGCGTTTTTTTGCGTAGCTGATTTTTAAAAGGGCTCCGGATGAGAAGATTAACTTGAGTCCTGCGGGTCGGCGAGAGGGGTGAGTCGATCGCGAAGGTCTCGGAAAATGGTGATATATATGGTGCTAATAATGACAAATAAGTGTTTTTGAGTTAGGTGTGCTGATGTCGTTATTGCGGGGCGCAGATGATCTGGCGCAGTTCATCGCCAGAAACTACTCCGGCCGCGTGGTCGAGGTGGGGGCTGGCTATGTCTTGGAGGTAGCCCTGGGCCTGAAAGCACGGGGCCTGGATGTGGTGCTCACCGATAAAGAGGAGCGACTTTTAGGCAGCCTGCGGGTGGAAGAGGACGACATATTCTCGCCCCGGCTGGAGCTGTATCGGGGGGCGAGCCTGCTCTACTCCATCCGCCCGCCTCTGGAGATGCAACTGGCTATGGGGCTGCTGGCCTGGGAGCTGGGGGCGGACGTTCTGGTCCGGCCCCTGATGGACGAAGTGGGAGAGCTGCCAGGCTTTGCCCGGCGGCTGGTTAATGCGGGGGAGGCCATGTTCTACCTATTTTCGGCGAGGGCTTAGTTTTTCTGGTTAATTTGTGGTTTGAAATGTCCAATACCATTGGGCGAGCATTGTCCATCTGAGGAGCGCCAAGAAGGTGGGTGCTCAGGCGGCTGGGGAATGCCGGTTCCGCTCCACCAAATCCTCGCCTCAGGGCCACCTGCTCATCGAGTGAGTGGTGGGCTAATCTTCTTCTCCAGCTCCGTCACGATCTCTTGGTGTTCGTCGCTGCCGCCTGACGTCCCCCTGCTGAAGGAAAACAGCCATTGTGGAGATCATTATGCATATATATTACCTGTTAGCTTTACTAAATCGGTACCATGAACGCAACTGATAAGCTTTCAAATATTGCAAATTCACGCTTAAAGGTCCGCGTTGGTCCAGCTGGCCTGCACGTCTTTAATAGGACCACGGGAATAAATATATTGGTTGATGAAATCACACCACCTACCAATACTTGGTCGGCCGCTCCACGCCATGTATCGGTTGCCCTGACCAATTCCTGTGATCTAACATGCTCTCATTGTTACGCGCCCAAAAATCCAGCGATTCTTGCCTTTGATAGACTTACTGGCTGGCTTGCCGAACTCGACGCCAATGGGTGCATTGGTGTGGGTTTCGGCGGCGGGGAGCCAACTCTTTACCCGTGGTTGACAGAACTCTGCTCCTGTGCTACGAGGGAGACTAATCTGGCAATAACTATGACAACTCACGCTCATCGATTAACTTGACTACCTCACATTCGGTTACTATTACTAATTAATTATATTTATCATAATGCCCCTGTAATAAAAAAAGGGGGTATGATTCTGAAATTGA
>Ga0307380_10011357_pt1 | contig 11158 bp, 7 predicted proteins | sample UN3MG_FD_202239 | JGI IMG/M metagenome (GOLD analysis project Ga0307380, IMG submission 202239) | Soil microbial communities from Risofladan, Vaasa, Finland - UN-3 | ecosystem: Environmental > Terrestrial > Soil > Coastal area > Acid sulfate soil | place: Finland: Risofladan, Vaasa | collected... | reverse complement strand
AGTCGCATCATGAGATACATGCACCAAGGGGTGCTGATAAACCTTGCGTATAAGATCACGCAAATACGCCTGAACATCCAGCCCTTCCAGAGTGAAATGAATTCTTCGTGCCATTCCCCCCAGGTCTGTATCCTTTTCCACCAGGTAAACCTCAAATCCCTGATTGGCTAAAGCCAGAGCACTGGTCATCCCGGCCAGGCCTCCTCCGACCACTAAGGCCGTCTTGTTGACGGGCAGATCGAATTCCTGCAAGGGCTCCAAATTGACAGTCCGGGCGACCGACATCCGGACAATATCCTTTGCCTTTTGGGTGGCTTCTTCCTTTTGTTTGGAGTGGACCCAGGAGCAATGTTCTCTAATATTAGCCATGTCGAAGAAATATTGATTAATTCCCCCTTCCCGAAGCGTGTCCCTGAACAGCGGCTCATGTGTCCTGGGGGTGCAGGCGGCGACAACCACGCGATTGAGCCCTTTTTCCCGGATCGTGTTTGATATTTGCTCGGCAGCATCAGTAGAACACACAAAGAGGCCTTCCTCAGCGTGAACAACATTGTCTAAGGTGGAGGAATATTCAACTACGGAAGGAACATCTATCACTCTTCCGATATTGGCGCCGCAGTGACACACAAAGACACCCACCCTGGTCTCCTCTTCCGAGACATCCCTTTCCGGTGGATATATCCTTTCTTTAGCCAGCTTCCCTCGCCGGTAATCAAGGAGTTCACCTATAAGGGCATTTGCCCCACTGGCGGTCACAACCGACTCGGGGATATCCATAGGTCCCTGGAAGGCTCCGCTTACAAAAATTCCCGGGCGAGTGGTCTCAATAGGATTAACAGGATTGGTTTTACAGAATCCGTGAGAATTGAGCTCGATGCCGAACGTATCAGCCAGGTTCTGCACATCAGCAGGAGGGTTCAATCCAATGCCTAGTACCACCAGATCGAATTCTTCCTCCTTTACCCCTTCCTCGGTAGTAGAGTATTTTATGGTTATATTCTTGCTTTCAGGGCTCTCTTTTCCTATCGATACGTAGCTTCTAATAAATGTAACCCCGGAAAGTTTCTCTGCTCGTTGGTAGAATCGTTCGAAATCCTTTCCAAAGGACCGAATATCGTTATGGAAAATTGTAGCTTGCGTTTCGGCGTCATGGTCCTTTGCCAGTATCACCTGCTTCTGGATATACGAGCAACATACCGAGGAACAATAGCTGTTACCGCCCTCGATAACCTGTCTGGAACCGACGCAGTGAATCCAGGCTATTTTATGTGGATGCTTTTTGTCTGAAGGGCGCAATATCTTACCTTCGTGCGGCCCGGTGGCACATAAGAGCCGTTCAAAGTCAAGACTGGTTACCACGTTCTCCATCTTTCCATAACCATAGTCGCCCCGGAGCTTAGGATTAAAAGTCTCATAGCCCGGGGACAGAACGATCGCCCCTACCTTTAAGACTACCTTCTCCGCCTCTTGATGAAGATCTATGGCGTCATGCTTACAGACTCCCTGGCAGATCGTACATTTCTTGTCTTTAAGGTAAAGGCAGTTTTCATCTATATAAGTGACAAGGGGAACTGCTTGAGAGAAATATATATGGATGGCTTTATTGGATGATAAGTTTTGATTAAACGGATCAGGGACCATAACCGGGCAATACTCGACACAGACAGTACAACCGGTGCACTTGTTCTCTATAATGTATCTGGGCTTTTTAATCAGGGTTACCGTGAAGTCTCCTGCTTCCCCTTCTACACTGTTAACTTCAGTATAAGTCAGGATCTCTATGTTGGGATGCCTGTCACATTCAATAAACTTGGGAGATTCAATGCACATAGAGCAATCATTCGTGGGAAAGGTCTTATCAAGCTGGGCCATCTTGCCGCCGATGGTCGGTGATTTCTCAACCAGGTAAACCTTAAAACCGGCAGTGGCAAGATCAAGAGCGGCCTGAATACCGCTGATCCCTCCACCAACAACCATGACATCTCCAAAATGGCTGTTTGCAAAACTTTTGCAAAGCTTTTCAATTCGTTCTTTTTCCACTATATCTTTTTCCACTTCTCTCTGCCCTTATCAGGCATGAGCCGGGTTCGCCATACCTAACATGAATATATCATGTCTAAGGACACCCTCGAACAATGAAAACAATTCGCATGTTATCTTTGCGAGGCACGAAGTGCCGAAGCAATCTCGTAAAAGGATGAGATTGCCGTGCTCGCTTCGCTCACTCGCAATGACATGGTGTATTTTCGTAAGTAATAATTCATGTTAACCTGTTGGACAACCAAATCGCTCCGGGTGGGAATACACCGAAAGGCGGCTTCCACTCGCATGGCCAACCAGGGTAATGCCCAGATCACGGGCAAGCGAGACGGCGCTCCCCGTCGGCGAGTGCCGCGAAACAACAACCGGGGCCTGCATCTTTGCCGCCTTGAGCAACATCTCGGATGAAATGCGGCCGGTGCTCAGCAGCAGTCTATCTCTGGTTCGCAGTCCCCTCAATAGACATTCGCCCTGGATCTTGTCCAAGGTGTTATGCCGTCCGATATCCTCAGCCACTGCGAGCAGTTTCTTGGTATCGGACAGAGCTGAGGCGTGCACGCCGCCACATAACCGATACAGCACCATCTGGTCTTGAAGCTGCTTCATCAGTGATAGCACTTCCTTGGGTGTAGCAACAAGATCCGATTCAACCTTCTGTCCCTGAGTTTTGAAAGTTGCACCGCCACCGCACCCAGAGGTGAGAGTCCGCTGCGTTGGCAGTTCATACTCGGAGTTGCTCAGCGTCACATCGGCCAGCGATTCCTCCTCACACACCCGCATGTTCGCCACGTCGCCGAGGCCCGAGATGATTCCTTCTGCGTAGAGGAATCCGAGGACAAGGAAATTCAGCTTGGTTGGAGTGCAGAGGATGGTGACCAGTTCCTGGCGATTGACATAGATGGCAAGCGCCATCTTGCTGGGAAGATGACTTGAGGTCTTACTCCATCCCTCACCCGAAAAGCGATCGAAGACTACGTCCGGGGCGATACCTTTCAGATCCAATTTGCCAATCGCTTCTTGCCTATTTCGCTTCTTCATCCTCTAAATCACTTCCTGGAGAATCTCCGTGATGTCCTTAACCTCTATGACCTCACTATAATTCAGGACTAACCTGCTGTCCTCAAAATTGGTGATGCAGTAAGGGCAGGAAGTAACCAGCACCTCAGCCCCGGCCGCGACAGCTTGCTCCACTCTGAGGTCGGAGAATCTTTCGCCTTTTGGAGTTTCCATCCAAATCCTGCCTCCTCCCCCTCCGCAACAGAGGCTATCTTTCATTGAATCAGCCATCTCGACCAGTTCTATACCAGGTATTTTCTTTAAGGCCTCCCGGGGTTCGTCATAAATGCCATTGTGTCGACCCAGATAACATGGGTCATGATAGGTCACTTTCTTCCTATACTCCTTGGTGAGGTCAAGCTTTCCCTCGCAAATGAGCTCGAGTAAATATTGGGAGATATGGACCACCTCAAAGTTCACCATAAATTCGGGATACTCGTTTTTGAACGTGTGAAAGCAGTGAGGGGAAGAAACAAGGATTTTTTTCACCCCATTTTCGATAAACGTTTTGATGTTTTCCCTGGCCAGGCGTTTGAATAATTCCTCATCGCCGGTCTTGCGGATACTTTCTCCACAGCAATTCTCCTTGGAACCCAGTATCCCAAAATCTGTCCCTGCCAAGTTGAGTATATTGGCTGTGGCTCTGGCTACCTTCACTAACCTTGGATCATAGCAGAGATAGCAGCCGGGAAAATACAAAAAATCTGTTCCCTCGGTGAAGGTTTTTACAGAATGACCTTCTGCCCATTCAGGCCTCTTTTTTCGCTCTTGATTCAAGGGATTACCTTCGCCGGCGAGGCTTGCGCGTATGGCGGAAACCGGTTTGGCTGAGGCGGGAAAGACCCCGTATTCGGTGGCTATCCTGCGCAGGGATAAACCGAATTCTATCTGTTTCACGTCCCTGGGGCACTGCTGGGGGCATATTCCGCAGGTCGTACAAAGCCACATATCTTCAACTTCTATCTCAGTCAAACCGAATGCAGCCTGTCGGATTAACTTGCGCATACTAAAAGTTCTAACCCTGTTCCATGGACAAACAGTATCGCATAATCCGCATTGATAGCATAATTTGAAGGCTTCTCCACCGCTCTTTTTTATGACATCTATGATTTCTTTGCAGGGGGCTACAGTCTCCATCCTCATTTTAATCCTCTTCTTTCGCCTTTTGTTATAGACCCTTCTTTGATATTGATATTCGGGCAATGGTATCCATTATCTTCTGCAATCCATATTTATTTGCCATTGATTCCAATCCGATCTCCAACTCCTCCCGCTTCTCTTCTACTTCTTCTACTTCCTCTTCCCTTTCTTCGTAAGTCAGGGCATCGGCTAAGCACCACTGAACGCACATCGGCTCTGCCAAAGGCGGATCGCTTTCGCACATATCGCATTTCAAAGGGAGACCGGAATCGGGTTCTTTAAAAATATCCCTGGCCGGGCAGGAAACTCCGCAGAAGCTGCACTCGTCATATTCCTTTCCGTTAATCGAATAAGTATGTCTGCCGGTACATTCGGCTGGAGTATAATCGCCGGCACGGATCGGGATATAAACATCTTTTAGTGGATCATGAATCACCCGAATACGAGACCTCGCTGGGTTATTGCTGCTGTATTTTGGCGAAGAGTGAAAGGCGGAGCAGGCTACCTCACATGCCCGGCAACCATTGCATTTATCAAGATCAACTTTTATGATTTTAACGATTTTCTTTTTTTTCTCACCCATGCTGGGTATCACCTTTTCGCATTATTTCTTCTCTGGTTCCGACGAAGCCTCTTTGGAAGGAGTGTCTTCACTATCCGTCAAGATCCCCCTCTGGATAAAGTCTTCGCTCACGTAATCCAGACCCAATTCATGTAAAGATTCTTTAGTAGGAATACCCTCTTTATTCCACCCCTTTAGTTTGTAATACTCATCTAAGAGCTTCGTTTCAAGTTCGGGAAATCTTTTTTTCCAATGGTTCTCCGGGGGCTTCTCATCTTTTCTCCTCATGCCTCTTCTTATATTAACGGCTCTCACTAAAGTTCGGTACCTCTTGGCTGCTTGGGTTAGTTTGGCTTCATCCATATCGATCCCGGCCCCTGATGAGATAAATTTCGGGTAATTGTGTATATGATACGGGGGTTTCAGGGGGAATGATGATAAACCGGAACACATCCCGAGGGCATCATCGATGTAGTGCATCCTCTCTTGCCAATCAACAATATCACAACACATTTTTACAGTTGGGTAATAAGGGAATGAGTTTTCTCCGCGTAGTTCCCAGTCCAGAAAATATTGCTTAAACTTTTCATCAGGAACCTGGAACCAATCCTTTACAAACTCTTCCCTCTCCTCTCTCGTAGGAAAAGGCATCTGGGGGAACTGTCCTTCAATTTGGGTAATGTTTATCTTCTCGCCGGTACAATACATAAGAAAATAAATGGGATTCAGCATTGACAGTTTGAGAGGCAGCTGCTCATGTTTCTTAATATTATTATGAGCATATGCCTCTGCGCCCTTACCAATCTCTTTGGCTGCCCAATAAGTACCATTGGCCAGAACATCTCCTATCCCTTCCCGCCGGACAATTCTGTCAAGTAACCAGTAAAATCTCTCCTCGTTAGCGGCTGGCAATCCCGGCATATCGTCATCAGTTAAAATGCCATTTTCATATAGTTCAAGGGCGAAAGCCATAACTTGCGGGGTTGAAAATGCGTCCACTCCATACTCCGTAGCACTTTGAGCGATTTTTAAGCCAAAATCCAGGTCTGACATGGCCGCCATTGTATATGTCAGTTTCGAGAAGCATTTCATCATGTATGTTTTAGTTCCTGGTATGGAGATCGTAGCCGCGCATTTTAACGAACAGTTATAACAACTTATGAGCCGCGTTCGCGCCTTTTCCATAGTCTCCGTCCACTCATTTTCGACTTCCTCGGTCCAAAAGCCTTTTCTGCGGTGGCGGGAATTACCCCACATGAAACTCTCGGTGTGCCACTTTTCATCATGGATTTTCATCTCTTGCGGTGACCCAAGCCCGGCCAAAACGGGCATTACTCCCGGAATTGGCTTTTCTTCCCGGACTTTTATATATTCCAGCACTTCATTGCAAAGCTCCAGGAATTCATCCGGTTGGGCAATATTGACGTCCCCTGTTCCTCGAACAGCTATCGCCTTTAATCCTTTGTCTCCCATAACAGCCCCTATTCCGCCTCGGCTGGCACTGGAATGGCCTTGCTCAATAGAGGCAAAATAAACCCTGTTTTCACCGGCCAGGCCGATAGCAGCCACCTGGGCTTTCGGCTCATTCAACTCCTGCCGAATAATTTCTTCAGTTTCAATAGCGCCTTTACCCTGCATATGAGAGGCGTCACGTATTTCTACTTTGTCATTGCTTATCCACAAATAAACCAAATTGGGGGACTTGCCGCGAAAGATCACTTTATCATAACCGGCATACTTCAATTCCGGTGCCCAAAATCCCCCCATCATTGAAAATGCCATTAACCTGGTCTGAGGAGAAATGGTAGAAACGATGGTACGATTACAACCGGTAGCAGGTGTGCCACATAAAAGACCAGCTGCAAATATTAGTAGATTATCAGGAGAAAAAGGTTCAACTTCAGGGGGAACCCTGTCCCATAATATCCTGGCGTTCGTACCAAGCCCCCCCAGATAAAGCTCGGTTTCTCTTGGGTCTGTTGTTACCCTCTCAATGCTTCCCCGGGTAAGATCAACTTCTAAATTAAACCCTGTCTCTGCGTACCTCATTTTTTTCCCTTTTTATTCAATTCCTTCTCAAGAGGAATCATGTTCAACATATTGAACCCTAGTGATTTAAAGAATGAAATCAAATCACCCGTATACCATTCCGCCATTGTCCTGACTCTTTTAATACCCCTCCGTTCCAAATGCTCCAGGAGGGCTTCTCCCAATTTTCTGCCTATTCCGCGTCTTTGAAAATCAGGATCTACACCCAGAATTCTAATCCATCCGGTTTTTTCTCCGATACCGAATTCCCAGATTCTTATTTCTCCGATGATGAATCCAACGATATTTTCATCAAGCTCCGCTCCGAGGCTCATCATGGGGTCGCTGCGTTCAATATTGTATCGTGTTGCCTCTTTTAAATATTCCATTCGCTCTTCATTGATTATCCCCAATTTCCCTTCAATCCGCTTTTCGATTCTCACTATATCTTTAATATTATCCAAACTGAGTGGTCGTATCTTCACTCCAGCGCTGGCCTCTTTCCACAATTTTGTTCTGCCGACTGTCCTGTGCATTACGAGCTTTTTGGCCTTCAAAATCTGAAGATATTTGCTAACCGTGTGCCTTACGAGATTCAATTTTTTCGCTATCTCATCCACCTGTATCCCATCCGGAGAATCTTTAAGTAGGGACAGTATCTCTTTTTCAACTTTACTCATTTTCTTCCTCTATGGTTACCAATAAAACTTAATGAGATGGTGAAAGTCCTGTGCTAAATTTGAATTTTTCCCTTATTGTTCCCACCTCTGCTTGATTCTTTATTACCAGTGCTAGCAATATTGCAGTTCATGGTAACCAATATTTGTTACTAATATAGGAAAAAACTGAAACATTGTCAAGAAGTAAATCCAGATAACCTATCGACTCCTCATATCTCCCTCTTGGCCTTTACGTGTTATCTACCTGTAGCAGGTCGGACTTTAAAAGATAGGAAATTCCTTTTGGTGGTTGACAAAAATTCCTTACAATTTTCCGCTATTTCTGACTGCTAACAACCTACAATGAGTGTATCACACTCAAAACGACACGTTCAACGGCAAAAAAGATAGACAAATTGAAATAAAATGTAAATGATATGCGCTCGTATAAACCTCTCTATTGGTTCAAGTTAAAATATACAATAGTAAACGATGGAGGCTTAAAATCTATACGATAGGGAAAAAACAATCATTTTTTCTTCTTCTTTTTTTTCAATTTTAACTTGGATTGCATTATTAAAGATATTGGCGACTAAAGCCCCAACAAAAGCCCCGGCAATATTTGCTGCCATATCACTTCCGCTAAAGTAATTGTCCTTTTTAGTGCTGTCAATAATTTCTTTTGCCAGCCCGGGAATGGTTCCCAATGTTGTACCCCAGATTAGTCTTCCAGGAGTTTTAAGATTCGATTTATAGTGGAGATAACTTTCGCTTGCAGCTCCAAATACGGATGAAACTCCAAAATGCAACAGCTTGTCATCTGCTGCAGAAGCATTTTTGTTTGCAGCTGAGAAAACAATTGAGAACAAAAGAATACAGATGAAAATCCGATTTTTTAAAAATTTCATCTTTTTTTCACTTGATTAACGGGATTTTGCTTTTTTTGTTCGAGGCCTTTTATCATTGCTGTTACTGTCCAGTTGAAGGGAACTGGAATGTCGAGTTTCTCTCCGTATTCAACAATTTTAGCATTGAGAAAGTCTATTTCTGTCTTCCCTCCTTTTTCCATGTCCACAAGCATGGATGGTTTATGATACCCACCCTTACTTAGATAGGTTAAGCCTGATTCATAGAAAGTATCAGAAAATTTGACTCCAGTTCCCTCCGCGACTTTCATACCCTCGAGAAGGAGATTCTCTACAATCTCTCTCAACGGGGAAGAATCCATAACCTCTTTCATGGTGAGTCCTGTTATTGTTGAAACCGATGCTAGGCATGCATTCAAAATGGCCTTTTCCCATTCGTGCTTTTTTATATCATCAGTGTACTCTGTTTCAAGGCCTGAGCGGGTGAGTGTTCCTGCAAGTTCTTGAGCCAGAGCAGTATTTTCTTTGTCCATTGTTCCAATGTAGTTTGGCGGATTAAAAAAGGTTATTTCGACCTCTGTATCAGAAGCCATCGCTCCTGCATAGTTGATTATGCATCTTAGAACATTTTCCTTTCCAAAAACCTTTGCTGCCTGATCTTCGTTATCAAGTCCGTTTTGGAAAACAACAACTTTAGGAGGAGAAGGGAAGATTTCTGAGATTTCAGAAGCAACATCCATAAGATAGTAGGTCTTTACACAAATAAAGATTAAATCAGGTTTTTCCTTTATTTCCTGCGGAGAATACAGAAATTTTTTTGGATATTCGACGAGGTCTCCAGTTATCTGGCCTCTCGGGTCCTTAACCATCAATCCTTTTTTTTCGATGGCAAGCAGCCGTTCTTTAAGAATATCAACAAGAGTAACATCTATCCCTTCTTTTAAAAGATGGGCACTTAGAATACTTCCGATAGGTCCTATCCCAATAACCATGTAGTGTTTCATCAAGAAGCCTTTGCAAACATTTCAGCAGAAAAAAATTGATATATCTTCTTTTTTGTATTTATTTACAAAAAACGGAGAATTGTCAAGCGTCTCATTGGAACTCACCTGGGTTCAGGACTTTTCTTTAGGAATGCTATATGAGCAAGAATCCATAAAAATAGGAACGCCGATTTATTTCAGCCTTATTTTTTAATATTTGACATCATATTTTTTCCTATGCTATAAGTTCTTCCTAGGAGAGAATTGGAGAAAGATGCCTGTGTTTCTGCCCAGGCAGGAATGACGGGAAATGGGGGGAAGATTGCTAATGAGAGAAAATACGAACTGTTATTGCTCAAATTCTTATAACAAATTCTCGCGGTGACTTTCGAGAAATTCTCTGCAGACATACTTTGAAACAAGGAGGTATATATCATGAAAGGACTGGTTCGAGCCTTGATTAGCTGTGCTTTTCTATTGGTGTGTTGTTGCCTCTGGATGCAAGGTGGCTTGTCTCAGCAATCAGAGAAGAGTCTGCTGCTTAAGGCAATGGAAGAGGAATTGAGTCGCTCGATGAAAGGGTTGGGCGAGAATGGGAATCAGCCCCCTTATTTTATCAGCTATGATATCACTGAGACAAAAAACATTATGATTATAGCCTCCTACGGTGCCCTGCGCCACAGCTCAGCTGAACATTCACGCCTGTTAGATGTAGAGGTTCGGGTAGGCGATTACAAACTCGATAATACGCATCGCCTTCGCGGCACGTATGATTTCAGGTTCCCTCTCCCTGTATCTATTTCATTGGAAGATGACCTGGATGCAATCAAGAGCGCTCTCTGGTTAGAGACAGACAAGGAATACAAAGCAGCCATGGAAAGATTGATTCAGGTGAAGGTGCAGAAAACCGTCAAGGTAAAAGAGGAGGACGAATCAGCTGACTTTTCCCGTGAGTCTCCTGAGAAGTCCATCAGCCCCATATTCCAGATCATGGTGGATAAGGCTAAATGGGAAAAGAAGCTCAAAAAATATTCAGCGCTGTTCAATGATTTTCCTGAAATCTATGAATCCAGTGTAAGTTTATCGGCAAACGCTACAAACAAGTATCTTGTCAACAGTGAGGGGACAGTGATTCAGCACGGGTTGACTCATTGGCGTCTTGGTGTCTATGCCAGGACTAAAGCAGAAGACGGGATGGATCTTTACAAGTATGAATCATTCGATGCACACTCGATGGAAAAAATGCCTGATGAGGAGGAAGTGCGTCAGAAAATTAAGCTTCTCACAAAAGGACTATTAGCTCTGCGTGCATCTCCAGCTGCAGAGCCGTTTACAGGTCCGGCCATTTTGTCCGGGCGAGCTGCCGGTGTCTTTTTCCATGAGATTTTCGGCCACCGAATCGAAGGTCATCGCCAGAAGGATGAAGAGGAAGGTCAAACCTTTACAAAAAAGATTAACCAACCAGTGTTGCCTGATTTCATATCTGTCTATGATGATCCCCTACAAAAAAGCTTCGGCGATAAAGATCTAAGCGGCCACTACCTATATGATGATGAGGGTGTAAAGGCCCAGCGCGTGACAGTTGTAGAAAAAGGTATTTTGAAGAATTTTCTGATGTCGCGCTCGCCTATTGCCGGTTTTGATAAGTCGAGCGGGCATGGACGAAAACAAGCGGGCTACAGAGCGGTTGGCCGTCATGGTAATTTGATCGTGGAAGCATCCAAGACCGTCTCGGAAAAAAAGCTACGTGAGTTGCTGATTGAAGAGTGCAAAAAACAAGATAAGGAGTTTGGTTTAATCTTCGAAGACATTTCTGGCGGTTTT
>Ga0307380_10011356_pt1 | contig 11158 bp, 9 predicted proteins | sample UN3MG_FD_202239 | JGI IMG/M metagenome (GOLD analysis project Ga0307380, IMG submission 202239) | Soil microbial communities from Risofladan, Vaasa, Finland - UN-3 | ecosystem: Environmental > Terrestrial > Soil > Coastal area > Acid sulfate soil | place: Finland: Risofladan, Vaasa | collected... | reverse complement strand
TCTATTTTTTTGTACTCTTGGGCTTGCTGAATGAATTCGATACCTTCCCGGCCACACCCAAAGATCCAGAGCTCATGAATCCGCGTTGGTTTATCTTCATTATCTGGTTGATCGCCCTGTGGGAATTTATGCAGATTGGTCGCCTGCTGGAAGTAAGGTATCTACTACACCGCCCGCGGCCCGTCTTCGCCCAAATCAGAGCCCTGGTCTTCCTGTTAGTCGCCCTGGCGATCATCTTGACCTTGCTTAAGAATCCCGTATCCACTTTCATCTTTATACCCGTTATCGCCTGGCTACCCATCGGCGGCCGGCACGGTCCTCGCCACGGCCTGGGCAAATTCCTGGATATCCTCTTCTTCCTGGTGGGCGGGCTCTTCGTATACGTGCTTATCTACTTCGTCGGTTACACCGTCTTGGCTGAGAGACTATCTGTGATTTGGTACATTTGGCTGAGCCTCTCGGTGCAAAGCATCGATTTTTGGAGCGCCTCCTTGGTATTCGCCGTGGTTGCGGCCGGACTGGCTCTGCTCATATCTCTACCTCAGACGAGACGGAGCGCTGTCCCAAATGAACCGGCCGGTGAACTGAACGGCAGTGATATGTCGCCGGATGTTGGTGAAACGGACGGCGTAGAAGATGGGATTGTCAGTGCGATGCCGCTAGCGTCTAAAAGTGATACCAATATTCTCGGTGTATGAGCAGTACTATTTCCTGGTCGATATACAAATTGGGCTGCCACGGGTTCTAGCAAGTAGCCAGCTCCCTGAATTAGTTGACCTCTCCACCGCTCGTTACATCTTGATTGTCAGCGCCTAACCCCTCGACGTTTGCTCGTCAGGAAACCCTTGATCTTGCTCATTCGTATCGTATTTTCGTCACATTGTTTTCCGGCAACGAAAATCGTAACCCGCTGCGAGCGAACCAATCAGCCCGTCTGAATCACCGGTCCCAGGTCTTGTATATCGCTGTTATCGTTTGCTCGCCGAAAATATTTGGTGAAATCATTCACAATATTGACTTTATTCAGTCCCCTAGACTATTGTATAACCGTGTCAGGAATCGACAGAGCTGGATTGTGGGGACAGTAGGGATACAAAGAAGTGAATGTTAATACTTGCCTATGTGGGTGTGCTTAAATTGATTATGGTAGCTGGCTCTGCCCCGCTGGGCAGGATTGGTTGTTTCTCCTATATGGCCAGGTGACAGACGGCTAACAACGAAAAAAAGTGGAGGGTATGATGCGCGATTCTTCTACGAAAGGTTTTGGCGGCCCTGTGGGTATTGCCATTACTATCGTTGTGCTTTGTTTATGTTGTTGTGCATTTCTCTTCTTGTTCTATGTTTTTGGGGATGCTTCCATATTCGGGGGCTAACCGCCAGCCATAAAGCCAGCATCGTGGTCTGGCCGACGGCGATAATCATCAACCTAATGTTTGCCCATGAGCGGACGGCAATGATATATCATTGCCGCTCCCGACCGTACTTATCCGCGTCCGCGATAACATTCGCCCGGAATATTGACCTGGTTTGGAGATGAGATGGTGGGTTACTTGACATAAACATCAAAGGAGTAAAGGCTATACCAGGTTGAGCCTGGTAGACTCCCGGCCGACCCGCGCTTGGCATGCCCACCCAAGCAATCGCTGGTGACATCTTATTCCGGCCTGCAGCTGGTTACCTCACCTTAATCGCCGTTTTACCATGCCCCCATTGCACAAGCCCCACGCCCAGGATGACGATGAGGATGCCGGCCACTTCCTCGGTGTTGATCGTTTCTCCCAGGATAAGCCAGGCAAGAAGAGCCGTGCCCAGAGGCGCCAGGTTCAGGAGCATATTTGCTTCCAGGGCCGGCAACTGTTGCATGGCGTGGTTGTAAAGCATATAAGCCACGGCCGTATTGACCAGGGCCAGGAAAAGAATAATAGGCCAGACTGGGCCCGGTAATTTTGGCCAGCCTTCGACCATCACCGCCAGGATCAAAGATGTGGCGCCGCCAATCGCCAGGGGCACGGCCGTCAGCGCCAGCGTATCAACCTCCCGGTCCCGGGCCATGCCCCGGCCCAAGATAGTAAAAGCGGCAAAACCAAACAGCCCGGCCAGGATGATCAGCGTCCCCCGCGATTCGCCTTCGCCAAAACCGGGCGAAAAGAACAAAAGAGCGCCGGCCAGGCTGACGCCGAGGCCGATCACTTGCCAGCGGGTAGGTATTTCCCGCAACCAAAGAGCGCCCATAAATAGGACCAGGAGAGGTACCAGGCTCAACAAAAATGATCCGGTGGTGGCCGGCACATATTTAAGCCCCCAAAATAGGGCGCCGTTACCCAGCGTATAAGCCGCCAGGCCGATTAAGGCCAGGCGTAGCCAAAGAGTACCGGACCAACTCCGCAAGACCGGTCGCCGGTGAATCAAGAGAGGCAATAGGAGTAGAAAAGCCAAAAAGTAACGGAAACCGGCCAGCGTCAATGGTCCCACATACGCCAGGCCCTTTTTTACCAGGATAAAGGTCGAGGACCAGATAAGCATGGTAACAAGGCCTTCAGCGATGGCCAGGGCGCGAGCCGACCCAGTGAAGGCAATCTGGCGTTTCATACATTAATTATAGCTGTTCTTTCACCCTGGGCTTGGTACAAAACGAAGTATCACGATCTCTTTCCATTGCGTCGATTGAATCTTCCCGCAATTGGCCAGGTCGTCGCCAGGAAAATTGAGATATTTTCCCTTGGCTAGAATGAATGTGGCGTCCAATCCCCAAACCTTGTCCATTCAGCCGGCGAGTTTTCGGCCGGAAATCCCAATACGATGCGTTTGAGAAATCCATGATCTGCCCTAATTGCGAGCATGATAATCCAGAAGAATCCGGTTTCTGCCTGAACTGCGGTGCGAGAATCGGGCATTACTGCTCCTATTGCGGTCATTTTTTGCCGCTCACGGCCAATTTTTGTAATCGTTGCGGCCGGACCCAGCGACCATCCGCGGCTGGTGGTCAGGTTACCGAGCGCGGCAACGAGGGACAGAGCCGGGAGGCAGCGGCCGGCCACGCCGCCCGCTGCGCCCGCGGTTGTACAGGCACCAGCCGTCGACCCCCTGGATGTTGTGCTAAAGGATGTCATGGCCACAATTGCACCCATATTGGTGTCGCCTGTGGTTACAAGGGGGTATACGCCGGCGTCTTGCTCCAACCCTTCTTTTCAAAGCCTTTGGCACAGGGGTGTAGTTTGTCCGTAAGCGGCCGCGTAGGGTAGGTAGCCCTCTAATTCATCCGGCCGATCGGAGGTCACCTTACCTCTGGCCACTTCCTTCAGGTAACGGCAAAACGGTTCCCACTCTTCAGCCAACGCCTCACCGGCTTGGGACCAGATCGAAATGGAGCAGCCGGCGGGAAACCAGTTTGAACTGGTCTTAATATCTGATTCTTCCCTTTAGCGTTCATCCGTTTTCGTCGGCGTCCAGCCTAAATTCCTTATGCCAACCACAAGCCACTTTAGAACAAATCCAAATAACCGCGCAACTTGTTCGCGCAGCAATTTTGATCTTGATCTTGACAAATAGATAAATATCGATATGATACTGATATAGACGATCATCTATATGTTAATTGCGTAAAAACCATATTTTTAAACATAAAGTACAATGATGGAGGCGGGATAATGAGTTCAGTTGAGAAGGTCAATCAAGATACGGAGATTCGCCGGCATGTGATGGAACGATACGGCCGGATAGCCGAAGAATTTAAGCTGGAAGTCGGACTGGCCAGTTGTTGCGGTCCGGCTGATAATGGTGGGAGTTCTTGTTGTGGGCCAGACGATACGACGGCCATGGACAAGGTAGCCATGATGTACGATACCCCGGATGTCGGCCAGTTACCGGAAGAGGTCACCGGCCTTTCCCTGGGCTGCGGTGACCCGGTAACCCTGGCTTCCTTGCAGCCGGGCCAGACGGTGCTCGACCTCGGAGCCGGCGGCGGAATCGATTGTTTTCTGGCGGCCAAACAAGTGGGCGAGAGCGGCCGGGTGATCGGCGTGGACATGACGGCCGCCATGTTGGAAAAAGCCCGGGCCAACAAAGCCAGGCTGGGTGCGGACAATGTTGATTTTCGGCTGGGCGAGATCGAACACCTACCTGTCTCGGATGCCAGCGTAGACGTTATCATCTCCAACTGCGTCATCAATCTCAGCGTTGACAAACCCCAGGTTTTTCGCGAGGCATACCGGGTACTTCGACCGGGCGGTAAGTTGGCGGTGAGCGATATGGTGACAGATGGTCCATTGCCGGCTCAAGTCAAGAAAAGCCTCAGCGCCTGGGCGGGTTGCCTTGCCGGCGCCTGGGATGTAGACGACTACGTCGGGGCCATTGAAGCGGCCGGTTTTGTGGACATCGAGGTCACCCCGGTGTACCTGGATAAAGAGCTGCTGGACGAGGCCGTGGACCAGTTAGAGTTGGCGGATTCAATCCCCGAGGGTGACGAGACTATTTATAAGAGTTGCTTCAGCGCCAAAGTGACTGCCAGAAAAGCTTAGGAAAAAGATTACTAACAGGAAAGTGGTTTCCGGCCACCTGACAAAAAAAAGAGACCCCGCTAATAATATATATAATAAATGTGCGGGGTCTATTCTTTGGGATGAAGACAAACACTTTTGGCCAAAGCGTTGTCATATATACAGAGGTAATAGTCCTCTTTCTGATACATCTTTTGCCAGGATTTTTTTACGAATCCAGGACATCCAATGGGTTCACATTCTGACCCAGGCTAAAATCGTACACATTTAGATGCGTGTGGTAGCCACAGTCGCGGCCACTACAGGAGTAACCATTCATGTCGGTGGTATAGCCATTATTACTTTCGCTGCCGATAACCTCCCCCAGGTTGACCTGCTGGTTCATCGTCGCGCTATAATTTCCGTGTAATAAAGTGACCTGGTACCGTTCGTTCTCGATGATCAGCGTTGTATTGCCATATTGGTCTACATAGTTGGCGGTTATCGTGCCGAAAATCGGCGATTTGATGGCCACGCCATTTCCGGCCGCCAGGTCAATCGCTGCGTGACCATAGGCAAAACCGTGAGGTCCCTGGGTAAGCCAGTAACTGTCGTAGGGATAGGCGATGGCTGAAGACGAGGGAAAAACCGGTGCCGGGTTTTGAATTATCTCCTCCGAGATAGTTTCAGGCTGCACCGGATTATTACTATCCTCCTTGGTCCGTTCAGAATTTGTAATCGGATCCGGAACCGCCACCTGTTCAACGGCCCGGCTACGGTCCCTGATTAGCTGGAATCCCAAGAAAAGCAGCAAAATTAGGGCCGCGATGGCCACCCCATCAAGTTTTACACCGCCGCCTGCAGCCAACGCCACGTTACTGGCCAACAGATTCGTTTCGTTTACGGAATAGTATGGTTTTTCGCGAACTGGATAACCAACAGCCATGAGATTGTCTCCATATAGAACAAGTGTTCTATATGGTATCATAAGTGCTATTCTGTAGCAAATGTTCATGAAGAAAAGCTATGCAGGTAGTGGCAACTTCCGACCTCTTGGAAATCGCCATTCCATGCGAAGCTTATTGATCCGCTCAATAATTGATGGAAGGTCAAGCACGGCAATTTCGTATAACTACCCTCGGGGATTATGGCGCATTATGCTGATTATTAAGAAGTGCTCTTCTAAGAACAGTCGATATTTTGTATTGCTACTCCTGGTCTTCCTGGCCTTTCTGTTCGGAGCCAGGGCAAGCTTTGCCGGCGAACAGGCCGTGATCCGCTATCAGTTTACCTATTTGTCCCCCGCACCAGGGGCCAGCTTTGTACCGGCTGAGAGCACCATCACTATTCGGCCAGCCGGCGGAAACGGCCGCTCCCTTTCGCGCCAGATCGTTTTCCAGGTGCACGGTTCTATTAGTGGATCCCATGACGGCCGGATACTGATCGGCGCCGACGGTCAAACGATTGTTTTCCGTCCAGACCGGTCTTTTTACCCGGCCGAAGAGGTCCGGGTTGCGATCACTTCCCCATTTGCTGGCGGGGGCCGGTCGACGGAATCTCATTACTCGTTCCAGGTCGCCTCACCCAAGGAAGAGGCGGCACACGTTTGGCCGGATGATGACGCATCATTCGCCTCAGGCCCTGATTTTCGCGCCGCAGCGGCTACCTGCTTGCCGATTTCAACCACCAGGAAAAAATTACTGCCCCGGCAGATTTACCTATTTTCCAGGTCGCGGCGGGGGACAGCGGGATAGACGACGGTTATATCTTTTTAGGCTACTTCGATCCCGGTTACCTGACTTTGCCGGCATATGCCCTGATCCTGAATAATCACGGCGAACCCGTCTTTTACCAGCCCATTGACCCGGTGCCGGCGATCCTTGATTTTAAAGTCCAGCCCAATGGCCAAATGAGTTTCTATAATCCGCACCCACAGAAGCGGGTTGTTGAGGTCTGGGATGAGACCTACCAGATCGTTCACACATACAGGCCGTGCAATGGCTATCAAATCGATCGACACGATTCCTATATCATGGCTGACGGCCGGGCGCTGCTATTAGCTGCCGAATACCGGCCGGTTGACATGAGCCAATATGTTGCCGGCGGTGATCCCAATGCCATCGTTAAGGGTTGTGTCATTCAGGAAGTAGACGCGGCCGGTCTTGTCTTGTGGCAATGGCTAGGCCTGGACCATATACCACCTACCGACTCCGTCGTGGATCTGACCAGCCACCTGATCAACTATATCCATTGCTACTCGCTAAATCTGGACGATGACGGCAACATCCTGCTATCCAGTCGCCATCTCCATGAAGTGACCAAGATCAGTCGCCAGACAGGCGAGATCATCTGGCGTCTGGGTGGGAAGGGCAATGATTTCACCTTTGTCAATGACCCCCATGAGGGCTTTTTCTTCCAGCATGACGCTCGGCGACTGGCCAACGGCAATATCACTGTCTACGACAATCGCACCGACACCGATCCGTCATTCTTCTCCCGGGGCGTCGAGTATTCTCTGGACCTGGCCAAGATGGAGGCAACGATGGTCTGGCAGTACATCAATACGCCGGTAACCTACGCCGGGGCTATGGGCAATATGCAACGCTTGCCTGGAGGAAACTCCCTTATAGGCTGGGGCTTTTCCAGTGCGCCCCTCATTACCGAAGTGACGCCGGCGGGGGAGAAGGTATTTGAACTTAGCACGGCCCAACCCGGGGCCTCCTACCGGGCTTTTCGCTACCCCTGGGAGGGTCATCCTTCCTGGGCGCCGGCGCTGGTCGCTCGTTCGGCCGGTCCACTTAAAATCCGCCTTTACTTTAGCTGGAATGGGGCTACTGAGATCGCCAGCTACCGCATCTATGGTGATACGCACCCGGTGCCGGCGACCCTGCTGGCCGAGGTGCCTCGCGACGGCTTCGAGACAAGCTACCTCTTTGAGGCATCAGGGCCTGGGCTCTATTACTTCCGGGTCATGGCTGTCGATAAAGAAGGAAAGCCGACTCTGTATTCGCCGAGCGTGTTTATGGTTGCCGGCAAAAATCCGCAATTGTTTCCCTTGATGATGGCCGGTGACTAAGTAGTGATCTTATGCCTGGCCACTGGGGAGCCCAACGACCATGACCAGGTGACAGCGCGGGACATTCAGGAATGAACCCCAACCCACGAGTCGACCTCCTCAGGTTGAAGGTCCAATAACTCGACCAATGTATCTATCCCTTCAGTAGTGATCTACTCTCCGGGGTTGGCTGGCATCAGGGCGTCTTCTTCAATACCAGGAACGCTGAGATTAACGGTTCGATGATTGATTAGGGGGATGTACTCTTCGGCCGGTAGGCCGGCGAAACGAATTACTGCATTGTTACCAGTCTGACGCCAGGCGACACCGAAGTAGTCGCGCCGGTGCGTATCCGCCCACGCGTCTACAAACTTTGGCCAAATGTATTTACTGCAAATATGGAATGGCTTCTAGAGCGATCATTTGCAACTGCTCATGGGTTGTAATTGTCTGATCTTTCCAGTGTTCGAACCCAAGCGCGTAAATAAAGCAAAAATCATTGATTCCCGCTTCATGATAGCGTCCGATGGTATCAAAAAAAGCTTCCTTCGAACGGAACAAGTAATCCGACGTCCATCCAAAACAGAAGGTACGTCCTATTTGAGCAGGATCACGCCCCGCATCAACAGCAAAACCACACATCATTTCACAACGTTCCCGAGTGATATCACTGTTTTGTTCGGGTGTGAGATTTTTACCTGTGTAAAAGCTGTTCCAGGCATCGCCATAGCAGGCGGCGAGTTTTATGGCCTTTGGCCCCTGTGCAGCGACATTGAATACCGGCCGGGGTTTTGATTTAGGCGCCGGTCGCATGATCGCTTCCTGAATGTCGAAGTATTTACCCGGGTAGGTGGTAACCTCGTTGGTCAGCATCTGGTCTATGATTTCAACAAATTCGCGATATCGTCCAGATCGCTGGCGTGGTTCCCAATTAGGAACTCCCGTCATCTGGTGACAATATGGCGATCCCGCGGCGCCCACTCCCAGTTCCAGCCGGCCGCCTGAGATATGATCCACTGTAAGCGCCATTCGGGCTAGCAAGGCAGGATTACGCAGAGTCATACTGGATACCATGGTCCCAATCGTGATTTGATCGGTATGCAACGCCAGAGCAGAAAGGGTCGTCCAACACTCGAACCAATCAAGCTCCTTGTTTTCGGGATTGACAAAATGATCAGGCAACCAAAGCTTGTCAAATCCCAATGACTCGACTAATTTCGCATGTTCAACAACCTGTTGCCAGGGTGGAACAGGACCAAGCATGATTCCAAAAGTGAGCTCATTAGGCTTTTTTATTGTCATATCATCCAAACGCTCCTGGTAATTGAAATCGAAAGTTAAGTCAAGGCATCAGCGACAAAGTAAACTAATAGTGGCCAAGGTGTTGCGGTAGGGGAATGATAGTGCGGGTTGGCTGAACCATTGGGTTCGTTCGCTCTGGGCAAGATTTCTCATATGAATCTGTCGTGCACCCTGTTGAAACAGTATGCAGATGAAGCTCCCCAGGCGGAAGATTCCATAATAAGCCTTTCATCATCTGATCCTGCCTCCTACTCCAAAGTAAATTGCAGAGGGTAGATCGTTAACGCCCACCAAGAATCCAGGCCCGCTCCGATCTTAGATTCTCATTTCTCGGATTGTTGATGAAATATTACCCCGGCGTCTGATCATGATAGTTAAGTACTACTATTATCATATTATCAATTCTCTGAGCAGATGTCTATGACCAATTATTTGATTCGGCAAAAACAACCCCCGTTCATGGATTATTTCAAAGAACGCTGCGGCATAATCCGGCGTCATAACCTATCAATGCGAAGGTCGCACCGCTATAAAGATTTAATAATACGATGGTGGATAAGTCGGGTACTCCATCTGGCATTGCGGCAAGATCGCAACGCTGGCTCCGTTCTTTTCAGCGAAAGGCGTACAAGACCCCATTCTGGCCAGATAGCAATAGCAGGCCATCGCCCACCGCCACGGCCGTACGGGAACGGAACCGGGGTATTGTGACCTGGAGGATTTCGCCGCTCTGCCGGTCAAGGGCGTATAACCGGTTGTCGTTGCCCTGGAAGTCGACAGTGTCCTGGACCACGGCCGGCCTAATGGATTCTCCTGCCTGATTGAACCATCACCGCTCACATTCATTTTGAAGTTTCTCCTGATTGGTAGAAAATATGCCGGGATTTGACTCCCCCGGGGCTCGAGCCTGGCCTCTTTAGTGGTCATCAAAGCAGGCGTATTGGATCACCACTCCCTCGATGGGCTGGCAGTTTAGACACTCTCGAATTGCTGATATCGATTATTGAAGAATAACTTAACTAAGAACCTTTGGATTGCGCTGGTGACTTTGTTCCTGGCTGTCACCTATATTCTGGCAGCAAGGCATCGTGTACCAATTGGTAATGGGCCTATTTGATCCCGAGACATTAACCCGCTTAAAAATCGTGGACAGCGATCTTGGCGAAACAGCTGATGACCTGATACTCCTTCAAACACTCAAATTTGACTCCCAATGACCCCAAAAGGGATGTCGGGCATCAAGTCCCAACCCATTTTAGGAAACTAAGGTGAACTTCAGGTATCATAGGGCCAATGAAGCAGTCGCGACTGGCCTTGACGCTCCTTGCCGCTGTGTTGGCGATCATCTTGATCGTGATCCTGTTTTCCATCTACCTGGCCCTTCGTGCCGGTGACCCGGAGACTGAGGGACTGGATGTTGCCGTCGCTTCCGGCCCACTTCCGACTGTCGACAACCTGGATTCGACCTTCAAGCCTTTGCCCGGACCGCCAACCTTGGTCTTGAAAAATCCGGAAACAACGATCAGTAACCAGCTGCACATCGTAAAGTCCGGGGAAACTCTGTATCGTATATCCTTATTCTATGGCCTGACAGTGGCTGAGATCCTCAGGGCCAATGGCCTTGTCGACCCGGACATCGTGCAGGCCGGTCAGGAGCTGCTAATTCCGGTGGGAGCGGCCGGCCAATCTTGGGCAACACCTACCTCAGCCGCAGTGCCGTCTATTACGCCCTCGCCAACCGTCCCCGGTCCGCCCACGGAAACACCGCTCCCAACCCCGACCCCACAGCGGATCGTTAATACCCTGCCCCCTGAGGCCTACTTGATCATGCCCGAGGCGGTCGTGGCCAATTCCCGCGCGATTTTCGCCCGAGGACAGGAGTTGGGGCGCAATCCCCAGGCGTACTCGAAAGTGGGGGATAGCACCATCGAGAACCCCCATTTTATGGCTCGCTTCGACGAGGGCTCTTACAATCTGGGTGAATATAGCCATCTCCAAGGGGTTATCGATTACTTCAGCGGATCCCATGGCCGGCAGGGTATGGCCGTAAAACGGGGCTTCCACTCATGGACAATTAATGATCCGATGTGGGCTGATAAGAGTGTTTGCCAGGCCAACGAATCGCCGCTGACCTGTGAGATCCGCCTGCACAACCCCAGCATTATGATCTTCCGTCTGGGCTCAAACGATCGCGGAGTGCCAGCCGGTTTCGAAGAAAACCTTCGCCAATCGGTGCAATATGCCATAGACAATGGCGTGTTGCCCATTCTGGGCACCAAGGCCGACCGATTCGAGGGCAGCAATATTAACAACGACATTATCCGCC
>Ga0307380_10011355_pt1 | contig 11159 bp, 17 predicted proteins | sample UN3MG_FD_202239 | JGI IMG/M metagenome (GOLD analysis project Ga0307380, IMG submission 202239) | Soil microbial communities from Risofladan, Vaasa, Finland - UN-3 | ecosystem: Environmental > Terrestrial > Soil > Coastal area > Acid sulfate soil | place: Finland: Risofladan, Vaasa | collected... | reverse complement strand
AAATTAATCATTGTTCTATAGAGAATGTATCACAATATGGAGGTGCAGAATTGCTAAAGAGTTTTACTTTACTCCTAGCTGGCTTTGGTCTTGCAACTTTCTTTTTACTGATGCTATTAACTTGGAATATATGCCCAACATGGATGAAGGTTTATTGGGTATTTATTCTTGGTGGCATCGCTTACTTGAACTGGGGCTTAGCCTCGGCGAATAACAGCCAAGCCAATAAACAAAAGGCCGCCCCCAATACCAATCATTGCCCAATTATGAGAGTCAGAGATGAAATAGCCAGCGACCCCTACAATAAGTCCGACTACAGCCAAGCCGATGCCCGCCGCTGTTTCCATTCTCATACTCTTATTATCCCTATCAAGTTTTGCATGAGAGTATATAGGCTAATAAAGGGGCTGTCAACTAAAATGCAGAAGAACCGAGTTGCGGGTTCTATTGACTTTGATTAACATGCGTGGTACAGTCACGTCATAGAATTTCCTGTAGGAATATGCCCCACTGCAGGACATTTCCCTTTGGATTTTGCCCCACTTCAGGACACTTCTTATTGGATTTTCCCCTTATATTGAGGGAGGTTGCTCATAATCTGCTATAGCACGAAAAGGAGGTATGTAGATGGTAGTTAAGCTTGGTGAAGTTCAATCTGAAATGACAGCCGATGTCAAAAAGACAGAGGATCTGAAGGTTTTTTTGAAGGTTGCCTGGTCGGACAAGATGAAGGAAGTTACATTCAAGCCTTCTGAAGACCTGAAGAAGGGTGACAAAGTAAAAATCATTGTTGAGAAAGTGTAAGTGTAGCATAGGAGAAGGGATGTAGGAGCGGAAGAGCAGCTCCCCCCCCCCAAGGGACTTATGCTTGGCAAGAGAGGCAAAAACGAGCTGAGCGAACGCCTGGAGAGGTAGTCGTGAGCGATGTTGACGAAGCTATGGCAGAGGCGGACCGGCTGGAGCAGTCTCTACGGGCTGAGATAGATAATGCCAATAAGCAATCGTGACAGAAAAAAAGAGCAGCGTGCAGCCTACCACGCAGCGTCTAAGAAGTTTAAGTATGGTCATGGTGGTCGAGCCGTTCGCAAAAAGGAAGAGTCGGCACTTGGCAGCAAACAGCAAAGGTAAGAGACAGCGGACCATAAGCAAAACGTACCGAAAAACTGAGACATCTTCTAGCGAGCCCTGGGACTTGATAGTTAACGAAGAACAACTCAAACTGGAAATCAAGCGGGTCCTTGAAAGGCATGGCCTCAAGGATTTTATTATCATCATTAGTGCAGGATTGATGTATGTTGCAAAGAATACAAATACTAGAGCTGATTTGCACCTTAGGGTAAATTTACCACAAGCTGGAACTGAGCTAAGAAGTACTAGCTAGTCAGCGAACATGGGACACATTAGGGCGGTTTGTTAAAGCGAGGAGCGCGACTCTGAAGGAGAATAGGGCATACTTGGTGAACAGGTTACCACAGTAGCTTCGGAAACCGTTGGCAAGGGCATGGCAGGTGTCACTCGCCTCGTTGCCGAGCTTGACTCGAGAGGGCTTCCCTCGGCTGCCACCTATCTGAGGAATGCCGGAGAGGAGGTCCTTACCGTGAAGCGGCTAAGGGAACTGAAGATAGTCCCGGAGCTTGTGATGTTGGCCCCCAGTGCTCTGGAGAGGTTCGCCAGGTGTCTGGAGGAGGTCAGGCTTAATGGAACACCCTGCAATTCTGAGGCGGACATCTTGACATCCCCCGGGGAGCGATATACCCTTATTAAGGGATGGTTCGGTGGTGGAGTCTGCGGGTACCCCCCCCCCGTGAAATATCTCAGCCCCTTGACATGCTAGCCATTGTTTATCCCTGTAGTGAACCGTCGCTATAGATCAGGATAATCTTACACAGTGTATCTCAACTTTCGAGCGGGTATCCAGATGTATTCACAAGTCACAAATACAGCAAAGATGAGCAAGTTGGCACCAAAGGCTATCCACAGCCACTTTTCCAAGATTGCCAATAGATACCGCCAACTGCGAACAACCGATGCAGAGCCCATAGCCTTTGTTGCCAAAGAACTTAGAGAACTACTCCATGTTGAAGCTGCCGACATAGGTTGTGGGGCTGGAAGGTATACCCTGCTCCTCTGCAAGTATTTAGGTAACAAACTGCGCTTGATATGTGTTGATGCCAACGGTAACATGCTGAAAGCACTCGATACATATTTGAAAGAACACGGCATCAGCAATTCCGTTGCAATAAATGCGAGGGCAGAGAGTTTGCCCCTTCAAATTGGTACTCTCGATTGCGTATTCACCTTCAACGCTGTTCACCATTTCAACTTGCTGGGCTTCCTGCAGGAAAGTGCCAGGATACTAAGAGACGGCGGTTATCTTCTCATATATACGAGGCTACAAGAGCAAAACCACAGGAACATCTGGGGGCGGTATTTCCCCGAATTCAGCCGCAAAGAGACCCGTCTCTACACTTACAACAGTTTCGTGAAAAGAGTGGCAAGGGTTCCGCGTCTGCGGCTTCAATCGATTGAATACTTTGAATACGAGCGAGTCTCCACCTTGGAGCAGCTCGTGGAGCGTGCTAGGACTCACCACTATTCTACTTTTCTCCTGTATTCAGCGGAGGAACTGGAGAGGGCAATAGGAGGGTTCCGGCAGAACATGAGGCGCCACTACAAAGATGTCAGCAGGGTCAGGTGGCTGGACGAGAACGCCCTATTTGTCATTCGCAAAGAGGAATGATCTAGGCCCGCAATGTAATGTTAAGCAATACATTAGCTTGTTTTGTTCAACCTTAGCCAGGACTCATGGCACGCAATTAAGGCTCTAAGTGAACAAGCAGTCTGTCTGCGACTCGTTTCTGCGTGAAAATACTACTTGCGTGGGCGCGTGCCCTTTTTCGGGCGCAGACATCCAACCCCACGGTGTAACCGTATAACAGACGGTATAACAGCCTGTTGTACGCAACCTGGCAAAGCGCGCAACTAGCGTACAACTAGCGTACAACAGCCGTACAACAAGCGAACAACAAGCCTGTTGTGCGTACAACTAGCGTACAACAGCCGCACAACTTTAGCTTAAAAAACGAGAGCACCTACGTTCCGTACAACAAGCGTACAACAGGATACAACAATTTTGTTATGCCGAGACTGTCCGTGGATGTTGTGCGTACAACAAGCGTACAACAGGCGTACAACTTTAGCTTAAAAAACGAGAGCACCTACGTTCCGCACAACAGCGTACAACAAGATACAACAATTTTGTTATGCCGAGACTGTACGCGGATGTTGTGCGTACAACAGGCGTACAACTACTTGACAACAGCCGCACAACTTTAGCTTAAAAAACGAGAGCACCTACGTTCCGCACAACAGCGTACAACTAAATCCCTGAAAAGGCACCCGTTGTTGTCAGGCCAGGTAATTAGCCTAGCTTCCAGTTGTCTGTTGTCTGTTGTCTGTTGTCTGTTGTCTGTTGTCTGTTATACGTAGCGTGCAACAGACAACTCCCCGCGCAACACCGCCAGCTCGCCAGGGGGATCACCGCGGCCAACCCTCAGTCAAGGGATGACCACAATTCGGACAGCCATGTTCCTTAGTCTTGACTCGATACTGAGTCTCTCACTGGAGCTGCTTTGACCATAACGCAGCATTCTACAAATGGATGGCGCTTCTGGAAGTATGATGATACTGAATAGATGGGAGCTATACATCCGCAAAATCCGGCTAAACGCTCAGGCAAGAACTCAAGTCCTTAACGGTTGCCTTTCGCTAGCTCCAACCGGATGGCTAACTCAAACGTCATACTTCTGTCTATCGTCAAGTACCGCCCCCAATTTGTTATAACTAGATATAGCAGTTTTATTCTACGTGAAAGCGTAGAACACATAACCATGTAACCGTATAACAGATTAGCTTCGCCCACGCTCGGATAACTAAATGCGACAAAAGCTCAGCAGAGATTTTTTTAGTGACGCTAATCCACTGATCCCAGGGAACTACCTACCGCCTTTAGTGCGCTTCCGTACCTTAGAGTGCTTCCGCAAGAGCACTCTCCCGCTTCGATATACCGGGCTCGGCAATAGTGGGTTCAGTATCTTCTGGCGGTAACTACCAGACGTATTCCCATCGTCAAGACATTAGCCAATGTATACAAACCATACGTGTGGGATAGAGGAATATCGGCTGGCGATTTTTTGAAGCTAGGGCAAAGAGTCTAGGTAGTGCTACAAGCTGAAGCTGTGGGAGAGCAGAAAGCCTAATGGCCTTTACCACTCAGGGAGAAGTCAGAGGGCTAAGATACCTCACCGTGGGCTCACCTATTCCTATTCGTTTCCTACTAGGAAAGCATAGGCTGGTCGAGGGCTATCATCATCCATCCCCTACTTTCGGGGTGTCCAGCTTCGGGCTAGCTTCAAGGCAGCGTCTACTCACTGAAATTGAGGCACTAGGATTGAAAACTGGGCGTCTCCGGGCCCTCGGTCTGACCGATTGGGCGGGCAAAAGCGGCTGGAACAAAAAACGACTCCCCGGTGGAAGTTTCCATAGCAGAAGAAAAGCCTAGTTCCATAGCAGAAGAAAAACCTAGCTCCGTAGCAGAAGAAAATCCTACTACAGAGAAGCCAGGGGAAGCAGTTGAGAGGCCTAAGAACATCTTAGCAAATCCCAAAACAGAAGAGACTGCTACCGCCCAAGCCTTAAGGAAAGCTCAAGGTAGAGTGTAGGGGTATAGATATGTATCCCGGGACAGGGAAGACATAAGGATTTCAATCCTAGCGTCTCCCAAAGCAACCTGCAACTTATGACGGAGCAGGGGTAGTGCTCGCCCTTGCTTTAATGCCCACGTATTAACAAACCGTCATTTCGTGTAACAAAGGTGATGAACTACTGACCAAACTGTGTTGTCATGACTTCAGGCATCTCTTGCAATACTCTCCAGCCCATCAGCGGGGATACTGCATCCTTGAAAGTAAAGGGTTCAGCATACAGAGTCTTTCGGATGACGCGTAGCGCATATCTGGCTCCGTACCTACACCACCAATCAGCATTACCGTATTCAAGCTGGTCAAGGTATCTACCTCTCTCAGATGGTCGGTTCGGGCTGAGATGCTGCAACCGGTAGAGTGCTGGCTCCAATACAACGACTTCTGTAGTGTCGGGGAGGGAGTCTTTATGGAATTCGACTTCGGTCCCATCTGCCCGCCTTACATTGGCCATTAATGTCAGGAATTCCTCAACCCCGGCTACAGGAAAGTCAGGGCACCTCTTATTGCAGTAGTGCATCGGAATGACAACCTTGGCACTGAGCACGCGACCGGTTTCAGCGGCAACACTGGCGTCTATGGTGAAGTTGCCGCCGACAGGCATAAAGAGTACATCAGCATAATCGATCTGTGCCCGATCTTCCGGTCTCAGAGGGTGACCCAGGTCACCTAGGTGACACACCCTTATGCCGTCGAGTGAAAAACAGAAGGTAGTATTCGTGCCGCGTTGGCTTCCAGACGAGTCATCGTGATAGCAATCTATCCCTTGAAACGCAACCCCCCTTATATTGTGAACGCCACCGCCTTTCACCACATCGGGCTTCCCCTTAACCGCCGGGACATTGTTATGGTCAGCGTGGTCATGGCTCACGGTGACGACGTCAGCCTCCACATCGATTGGAGCATAATTCAAACCAAAAGCGCCGGGCGTATACGGATCAGTGACCACTCTCAATCCATCGTCGGAAGTCACCAGCATTGACGCATGGCCCAGCCATTTCACTTTCATTGGTTCCTCCTCATTCTGTATCCGTTATTGCGCGAAAGAGTGCAATCATTCTGCACCTGCGCGCTGATCGCCACCGTATGATTGCATCATCTGCTTTATCCGTTGAGCAAGCCGCGAGTTCGTTCGCAGTCTGCGAATAAACACCGGGCAGCCCTCCAGAAGGGAATTCTGCGCCGCTGATGCCATGGTTGACAGGAACTCGGAACGCTGGAAAGGCAGACCGGGAATTGTGTTACCATTCGCCATACCTTCCATCTGTCTTCTCAGATCTTCCTCGGTCACCCGCATCGGCATAACACAGTTCTTATACCAGGGGCAGGACTTGCATTGTAGTATTTCCTGAACTTCATTAAAGACGTCGCTCATTTCTTAACCAAACCCTTATGCATCGCTCTCGCCCTCTTATCCAATCCCACCCATCAAAGTAGCCAACTCGCAGCTCTCTTGACGATAGTTCAGGAACTTCCCATAGGCGAAATCGGCTTGCTCCGTTTGCATTGCCCTTCACTTCTTTTTCCCTTTGGGCCTCTTCGATCCCTTCTTAAGGTAGGCAGAGCTTTGTCTGTGTGCCTTTTTACCGGTCTTCTTATCTTTTTGCTTTGCCACTATATGGCTTCCCTTCTACTCGACTCTCTGTTTAGCTATTTATTTTGGACGACCAGCTTCGAACCATCGGCCGTATCCTCGACATCCAAAGTTACCTCTTCTAACGCTGGCGCTAAGTCAGGTGCCACCAGCAGCACCTTTGCCCCCTGGTGGTTCACCACCAGGTCATCGGGTCGCTCCTCGTCCAGCCTTAGGCCCAGTTGCCCCTGCGGGTCCAATACCAGCCTCAGACCCTTCTCAGGATCATCACTGTGAGCAGTCAGGACTCCCTTCAGTAATCCCTTAGCGCCGTCACTCACTGTTACCATTTTCGACCTCCTTCTTTTCTGCGTTAGGCGGTGTGCTAATAAAGCTACCGCACAAAAAGAATGGGTTCCTCCCTGCCGCAGTCATAATCTATGGTCTTGCCGCTGAGGAGATTGATATACTCAAGGCCGACTAGCAGTGCCTTAAAGCCTTGATACTCCACAATCAAGTCACCGGACAGTTGCGTATCAATGGCGAGGGCAAAGCTTCCATCGGCAATCGGTAGCAGTCTAAGTCCTTCATCCGGGTCTGCTTCAGCAACAACAAGAAGAATGCTCATTAGCACCTTTTTGGCATCTTCAGTAACCGTTATCACAACATCCTCAAGGCTTTCACATTATTCAGCCAGTACGAAATCCTCCACATTCTGGACGTCACCCTGAGCTTTCGCCAATTCATAGCTCAAAGCACAGTCGTTGCACAACCGGTATCTGCCATAATGAACCGAGCCTATCAGCGGACTGACATGCCCGCAGTTGTGGCAAATCGCACTGCTGCCGGACGATACCCCAGCTTCCGTATGCTTTTGCACCAAACTGCGTATGGTTTCTGTTATTGTCTTCCTTTCTGAGTCAGAGAGTCTGCCCATTGCTTGTTCTTTAGCTTTTCTACGTTTGACTTTAACCGCTTTTGCAATCCAGAATAGCCTTCCAGAACTCCCTTTCATCGGTGGTCGGTTTCCGCCTCATTATGACTGAGAAATTGTTCACTATATCTTCAACCTCCCGGAGAGAAAGAGCTAGAGCGCGTCTCAGCCTGTCGGCTTCCGGGATCTGGGCTACCTGCATACCATTACGCATCACCGCGACCGCATCCGATTTTCTCTTCGTAATCGGATCGGTGATGACCACTACCTCAAATTCTATTCGCTCCGTCATGGCATGCTCCTAACACCGACTCTAAGCGCCTTCACTTCATGTATTCTTCGAGTTCTTGTTTGGTGACAGGCTCCAGGATTTAAGCTCCTCGTTTTCCACCTCAATTGGGAAGCTTCACTGCATTTCCAGCAGCGGAATGGGCCCTGGTAGGATGGCTCTATAAATGACAGGCTTGTGTTAGCACCACAGTGGGGACACTGTATCACAAACATCTACTTGCCTTCTGCCAGCCGTTACGATTCGAGCTTCTCCCCCAATTCATTCAAAGTGACCCTGAGCGTGATCTTTGATTCCGTTTCTTCGAGAACATCCTCTGGCGACAAGAACAGGTTCATGTTGGGCGCTTCTTGCCGAACCATGAACTTCCTGATTCCACCGGTCCAGGTATCACGCACCACATAGTTTACCGTACCCAAAACCCTGCCATTCTTGTCCACTACCTCAGCTCCATACTCTATCTTCATCGCAACCTCTCTCCGGAATGGTCAGCCACCTTGGTTGTTCTGGACATACTACCAGCCCTTGAAGTCGCATCAAATTCAGGGGCTAGTCAAGTTATCTAAATACGCATCACTTGGAATGTAATATGGGTGTGGTATTATTATCCCTCCAAAACTGTCTATTGTATTATTCACGGGTCTTATCACTACTGGTCTCATCACCATCTCCACTACTAGTCTTAGTCCATCGCTCCAAAAGCTGCCCAGTTGCATCGATGTATTGCAGCCAGAACCATCGCTCGTTCTTCAAATATACTATGTCAATAAGAAACGACGCCAATCTAGCACGGATTGCCGTTACCTAACAAAGACCACTCTGGAGAAAAGCCAATCGCGAAGTCACAAAGCTAGTCGCTTCTAATCTGGTGGTTGCCTTGGCCAAATCACTAGCGAGCTTTTCGTCTTTGATTACGTCTCTTAGCCAGTTGCTGAAGTCGTTCTTTTCCGAGTTTGCGTGATAGGCGAAAGTCTCGTTTGACATCGCTGCCAAGCCTTCGGCGAGTTCTTGCATGTCCACGAACACTTTGCCATCATGGCACAAGAAGACCTGTTCCGCAGGCGACTTAGCCAGTAAATTTGCCAGTTGTTGCTTTGTGTCCTTCGCTTTCGTTTGAGATTTTGCTCTCTTTGCCATAGTTGATCCTCCTTATTCCGTCTTCAGGGGGGCTATTGGAGGGAGTTCAGTAAATGTAATGTTGATGAACCTCCCATACCTTTCCGGGTCATTTAGAACTGCGCATAATGATCTCGGGACCTTCAGTCGTATCCTCAACATCAATGGAGGCATCTCCAATACGAGCTTCAAATCCAGGATCGATGATGAGCACTCTCCGACCATTGTGTGAAATAACGCGGTCTTGCTTCTTCGGTGTATCTAGTTCAAGGGTTAGCTGATCGTCTCCCTCTTTTAGCCGAAGACCATGCCCTCGCTTCACACGACTGGCCCTCAAGCCTTCGCACAGCACGCCTAAGACTGTTTCACTAACCTTGAGCATTTTGTATACGCTTCACATCCAAGTTTTTGATGCATATGAGTTGAAGTTAGTAGAGTATGGTAACCATCTTATGATTGTTGACTGCCCCTCTTTCCATAACACTTACTGCTGAAATATGAATCGTGGCACGGTACATCGAAAACAGTTTCACTGTCTACTGTTATTCGTTCACTGGCAATCTTTGCCTCCTTCACTAATTCAGGTCGCATGTCACATTCCCAAAAGAAGGAACACTGCAGGCATTGTTCTTTCCAGCCACCCATGATCCTCTCTATGTAAATGTCTCCGCCGCATCGAAGACAACTCTTCAATCTCCACATTCCCATCACCCCCACCTATGTTTGAACTTGAGATGCGTGGCCTTTTCTGCAAAAATGTGTGCCTGCTATTCATTGCATAGCTCGAGTTTAAAAGGAAGAACAAACTTAGGCTTCGCCCACAAGGATAGAATTCGGTCATTCATGTGGGCTAATCTGCCGATCATCGATGACAAATGGTATTAGCAGATGTAAATAAGGGAAACTGGCGGATTAGCTGACACTAATCCCTTTGGATTAACCGACGAGGGGAGGGCTACAGGGTAGATTCTTTACTGTTTTCGGGTTCGGGGGGTGCTGTTAGTCCCTCTTTACTTGCGTAGACGGCAGCCTGCTGCCGGTTTTCGAGATCCAGCTTATTCAAAATGCCGCGTACGTGTACCTTGACGGTATTCTCTGAAATGAAGAGCCTCCTCGCAATTTGGCGGTTGCTCAATCCATTGCCAATATTTCTGAGTACCTCTTGTTCGCGATCACTGAGCGTTTCGATTGGCTTTGGTTTCCGCTTATCGGCAAGCTCTTTCCTGATATCATGTGTCATGTCTTTGGAAACAAGGATGTCCCCCGCCAAGAGCGACTGCAGCGACCTGCCAAACCCCTCGGGTGATACATCCACAGAAATACAACCACTGGCTCCCGCCTCGATGGCTCGTGCAATGCCATCAAAGGTTTCTTTTTTGGCTATGAGTGCAAGAACAGATTTCTGAAATTGTTGACGAAATTCGGAAATGATATCGGTATAGCTCTCACAAATCGCCGGCTCAAACAGTATGACGTCAGGTTTGTGCTTGAAAGATAATTCTCTAAGGCTTGCTTCTGTATTTGCTATTCCCGCTACCCGGTAGTCAGCTTTCAGCAATATGGCAGCAATGCCTTCTGCAATAAGTACGTCAGGATGCCCCAGCACCACTGATGCGGACGTACTGCTAATCCCTGAGCTATTGGCAACCATGCTGTCATTATATCGTTACTGCCAAAAAAAATATAGTGACAGACATACTCCTGGCCCGCCAACGCAAATGGTACCATTTATATAATTAGTGTTGCTGCTGTCGTGTAACTACCCTGCCGTCAGACTTTGCCCAACAGTGAAACCACACGATGGAGGCCCCAAACCTCCGACCTTCCGCGTGCAAGACAGACGCTTTGGGAAACAAGTCCTTTTCGAGCCCCTGGTTCCGGGACAAATATGCGCTTCTGTTGAGGCGTCCCCTTTTGGGAGCGGCCGATTAAACCGATATGGTGGCTGGCTTAACATTCCGTCATGTAAAATGCCGGCACCGTCGCCAAGGCAAAGGTTACGCGCCTTGGATCCCTGGGGATTACCGTGCAACAAAGCGCACAACAAGCGTACAACAAACCGCACAACAAGCATACAACAAGCCTGTTGTGCGCACAACTACTTGACAACAGCCGCACAACTTTAGCTTGCGAATAGGGGCTCCCACGTTCCGCACAACAGGATACAACAATTTTGTTATGCCGAGACTGTACATGGATGTTGTACTGACAACAGGCGAACAACTACTTGACAACAGCCGCACAACTTTAGCTTAAAAAATGAGAGCACCTACGTTCCGCACAACAGCGTACAACTAAAGCCCTGAAAAGGCACCCGTTGTTGTCAGGCCAAGTAATTAGCCTAGCTTCTAGTTGTCTGTTGTCTGTTGTTTGTTGTCTGTTGTCTGTTGTCTGTTATACGTAGCAACAGAGCAACAGACAACTCCCCGCGCAACACCGCCAGCTCGCCAGGGGGATCACCGCGGCCAACCCTCAGTCAAGGGATGA
>Ga0307380_10011354_pt1 | contig 11161 bp, 14 predicted proteins | sample UN3MG_FD_202239 | JGI IMG/M metagenome (GOLD analysis project Ga0307380, IMG submission 202239) | Soil microbial communities from Risofladan, Vaasa, Finland - UN-3 | ecosystem: Environmental > Terrestrial > Soil > Coastal area > Acid sulfate soil | place: Finland: Risofladan, Vaasa | collected... | reverse complement strand
ATTTAGCTAATGATTCCAACAAAATCCCTCTTTTGTCAACGGGTAGAAAGTCCGGGACGTTCTCAACTTTTAAACTTATTTTTTATTGGAACAGGATTCAGTATAATTTTGAATGAAAAAACGCTCTTGAACCACTAAGGGCAGACTACGGAACAGACAGGATCAACAGGATTTTTTGGATTTTTGTTGCTTTCTCAGTTCCCTGACAAAACTGAGAAAAAAGCAATCAGCCTTTGGCTGAGGAAAGCCATAACGGCACTGCGGGACATTCCATAAATAGAACGATATGATGAACCTGGAGGGGACGTTCGTTCCGAGCGTTCCTAACTTTGTTGAGGTGCTTTGTAGCCATTTGAAGGCTCATGGGCTTAATATACCTCGTCATGCTTTCCGATATCCACCAGAACAATCAAATCTTTTTCGGTATCCGGTTCATTTTCAAAGGTAAATACAATTCGGCAGTCATAGTCTACCTGGCATGCCCAAAGTCCACTCAATTTACCATGCAGCTTATGCGTCTTAAGAACTGGATCGAATGGCGTATTGCTGAGATTTTCCAGAACCAAGAAAATCTTTTCACGTAAAAGCGGATTGTTACGTGTTGATTTCTTGAAACCACGACGAAATCCGCTATACCAAGATAGCTTGTACATCATTCTCCCAGAAGATCCTTTTTCAGATCTTCAACGGTCCCGAATTTTGCCCGTTTTTCTCTTACGGCCTGCACGGCTTCCTGAGCATTAGCGAGAATTTCATCGCGCCTTTGTTCGGCAAGACGCATTTTGATGATATCGAGAAGCTCCTCACGATCATCAAAAGGCAAAGACTCTACGGCGTCGATAGCTTTTTGAAAGGGTGTGCCTTGGGTAATAATCATTTTGGCCTCCAATGTTTACCAATGAGGTAGGTACTACGGGACATCAACTTTTAAACTTATTTTTTATTTTGACAGGATTCAGTATAATTTTGAGTTTTTAATTTTGAGTTTTGAATGGAAAGGGCTTTTGAACCGCCAAGGACAGACTACGGGACAGGCACTTAAGCTAAATTTTTTCAAGTTGTCGTTTTAATTCAGGGATGTCTTTCTGCACAGTATTCCAGACCTGATCAGGATCGACGCCAAAATATTCATGAATGAGGATATTTCTCATAGCGATGATTTCATACCAAGGGATATTCGGAAATTTCTCAGTAAATTCGGATTCCAATTTATTGGCGGCCTCTCCAATAATTTCCAGGCGCCGACAGACTGCATCCTGAATTTGAGAATTATTTAAAAATTGCTCCCGGGAAACATCCTGGGTGTAGGCCTCAATTGCTTCAATCGATTCTCGAATATGGTCGATAAAGACGTAGGGATCTTTTTTCATAATATACGAACCTGCTCATGTATTACTCTTTGCCGAATACGCTTATTCAAGTACTTAAGTGAAACGAGGTCCACCTTTCTGCCTAATTTCTCCTCGAGCTTCCGCTTCAATACAACAACATCGAATAAACTTATTCCTTCACTGTATTCAACTAAAAAATCAAGATCGCTTTCCAAGGTTTCTTCAGATCTTACAAAAGAGCCAAATAGCGCAGCATATGTCACGCCGTTTCGTTTAAGAATCGGTACAGAAAGTTGGGATACTTTATCAATTTTATCTTTAATATTGGGATACATCTTATATTCCTCCAAGGAAATTGCTATCAAACGGGACATTCTTCAAATTATAAGTTTATTATTTTTTTGGGGGTAAAAAGAGAGTTCTAATTTGATTTCATTGACAAGATTCTTTTCAGTGCAATACGATAGACTTTGGATTTCGTTCCAGTTTGACAAACTGTTTCAAGACTTGTTTCTTTACGCTGCCATCCAGCCTGTTAAAGTCTGCATGGGCTTCAGCAATAAGTTCAACCTTCCAGTTCGGCACGGGTTAATTCCTCTGCTTTTAGCAGTTCATCAAGACTTACTGTTGTTTTACTGTTTTTACGTTCTTTAATAATCCCGGCCAGATAAACATGCTCAAGAATGTCTTTCGCTTTCTCAGTTCGTTCCCATTCCTCGAAAGGAATAATTGCCGCAGTCCTTTTACCTTTTACATCAGTCACAAATTGTGTTTCCATAACAAGTCTCCATAACATATTATAATATTATACTAATCAAACCCTGTTTTAGCAAGAATTTAATCACCTCATCCACACATTGCTGCAAATCGAACTTGTCTGTCTCAATAACAAGTGAGGGATGTTCGGGTTCTTCATAAGGTGCGGAGATGCCGGTCATGTTTTTTATTTCACCTGCGTGGGCTTTTTTGTAAAGGCCTTTTGGATCACGTTTTTCGCATTCTTCAATACTGCATTTGAGATAGATTTCATAATAAGGCCAGTTAGTCATTAAGTTACGCACATATTCCCGGCTTTGCCTATATGGAGCAATAAAAGCGGCAAAAACAAGCAGGCCGGAATCCACCATAAGTTTAGCCACCTCGGCAATGCGCCGGATATTTTCTTTTCTGTCTTCAGGACTCAAACCCAGGTCCTTATTCAGACCGGTCCTGATATTATCTCCGTCAAGCACATAACTGCGCACGCAAAGGGTGTGCAGCTTTTCTTCAACAGCATGCGCCAGTGTGGACTTCCCGCTTCCTGATAAACCCGAGAACCAGAGCAGACCCCCGCTATGGCCGTTTAAAAGATGTCGATCAGCAGTGGAAACAGCTGATGGCGATGGGAAAATATTATGCATGATGGTTTTTTATATTTTATTTGGACAGGATTTACTGGATTTTTTGGATTGCTTTTTTGTATTTGAAATTTCCGCCTGCCCGCCACCTGCCCGCAATGCTTCGCAACGCGAGGCGGGCGGGTCGCGAGCCGCTCAGGTGAGGCGGACGGGGAAGAAATTTTAAATGAACAATCGGCTACGCCGAAAAGAGAATGTTTGGTTGGCGTGGCATAGGATAACAGTTTTAAGAAATTTCTGATCAGGTACCTTTATTGGCCCTCCTGCTCTTATTTCTTCAATTACCGCCTTAGGGACAGATATCGTTTCGAATAATTCCCTCATCAATTCGATCCGATTGATTGAAGCTAAAGCGATAAACGGTGTCGTGTTACATATTACCTTCATTTCAGGAAAGCTCTCTTCTTAGTTCATCTTGATCAAAGGAGAGCCAATCGATATTATGCTGACCGGCTTTAAGCAAAAATTGTACTCTTGACATTCCAGCTAATTTTGCAGCTTTCCCACCAGAAAGCCGTCCCTGAGAAAATAGCTTAAAAGCCAAAGTTTCTCGCATCTCAGTAACAAACTGTGCTTCATTAAAACTTGCAGATAAAAGTATGTCTTCTGGAACTTTAATCCTTATTTCGCGATCCGTAGATTTCATTTTGAGTTTCCTTCATTAAACGTTGACATCCTATAATCCTTCTGTGGAGACTTGCGGAACATTCTATAAATAAGCAAATAACTTATACTATAGCAAGTGATAATTGAGGCTTTTGCAAATGTGATTGCAGGATTAACGGGATTTTAATTAGCCGCCCCAGATAAATAGGCTTCGCATTTAACGGGGTAAACAGACAGACGCGGACTAACGCGGACATTTTTCTCTGCCGACCTGGCAGAGTGAATATTGTCATGCCCTCCGTGCAAATTTAGGACCATTCGCATTAAGGATGGCCATAGGCGATGAGACTATTTTTTCAAAAAGAGGGATAGGAAGTCTCCGGCTTTCATGATTTTTATTCCCTTATACTTTTTCAGATTTAACAAATGCTTATCCCCTGAAACAATAAAGCCGGCCCGAGATGCTACAGCACATTCGATAAATTTATCATCATCCGGATCATCATCAATCACTGTTATTTTTCGAGAAGCTTTGATCGGCAAAGTAAATGTTGAAAAGTCTAAAAGAATTTGAGCGACTTCTTCGTCAGAGAGTCCAAATTTAGTTTTTAGTTTTTTGTTTATTTCCTTCTCTATTTGCGATGACGTAAATATCGATACTTGGCCATTGCGACCTAAATCCACAACAGAGCGAGGCTTTCCGCCCCAAAATATCGCCGAAATATAAATATTCGTATCGATAACTATTTTAGGAATCATTGTAATCACACATCCTCATAATCAGAACTGCACTAAAAAATTATTCATGAAAGAAAGGCATCCAGTTCCGATTCATTCATATTAGGGATATCATACTTTTTTACTAATGATTCCGTAAAACGGTAAAAATTCTCCTGATAGCGCCTATCCTTGACAATTTCCTTTATAAGAGCCATCTTCTTTTCAAAGGCCAATTGATAGACCAAATCCCGTACTTGCTCATAATTAATATCAATTTCTTTTAATTTTGGCATATTACCCTCCTGCTTTACTTACACTTTTTTCACCTTACCACACTGCCTTTAGTTTTGCTAACCTAAAATGACCCACTGGGGGGAAATCTTGGGCACATCCTATAATCCTTCCGTCAAGCATATAAAAAAAGGGTCAAGTCTGCCTTTGACCCTTATTAATGCTGTTTTGTATTTTCCCTATCTGGCTTTTAATTTTTCTGTCTTTGTGGAGGCCTAATTTTGCATCGACGGCTTCCAAAATTACGGCTGTTTTGGTTTTTCCTGTTTTTTTAGCAAATTTACGAATTAATTCTTCTTTGTAAGTTGGAATTTTTAAGCTGATTGCCATTTACATGCCTCCTTGGTTATAGAGTAAAAGGATGTATTGCAATTTTTAATAAAGTATAGGGTAAAAGTGCAGGGTGTAGGGTGCAAGGCTTAAGGTGTAGGGCAAAAGAGCAGGGGATGAAGAGCAAAGGATGAACCGCCCCAGTACCATCTGCCGGAGCTACCCCAGAGGAATGGCCTTCGGATTCCACAGGGCAGGCGGGGCACCGCGTTGCGGCATCTTCGACAGGCGGGATAAACTTAAATATTAACTTTTGCCTTATGTTGAGCCGGATAGAATTGAATGGGGAAGACAATAGTGACAAAGGGGGACGGACAGAATAGCTGAAGTTTAACGCTGACAGGACAGAAGCGCGAGGGTAGAAAAAAACAGGACTGAGGACTCAGGATTGAACAAGAATCGTGAGAAGTGAAAATGTGGAGTTGGGTAAGAAGCGAAAGCTATTGGTTGGCTTGTCAGCGGCTATTTTGTTTGGAATTATTGTTTTTGGATTAAATCCTAAAGGTTTTGATTTTTCCAACCGGGTCAGCTGGATCACAGAACAACCCGGCATTCGTTTTGGTAAATACGGTATTGCCTATACGCACCCTTCTAATGAATGGATTGAACAAAATAGTTTGGAATCCGGTGGTTTTTCTATGGAAATTGCTTTAAAACCGATAAGTTATCATGAAGAAAGGTTCAATATTATATTTGCAATTCATGACGGAAAAGATCGCAATCAATTATTAGCAGGGCAATGGCGTTCACATATAATTATAATGAATGGTGATGATTACAAACACAAGAGGGGAATTAAGCGAATAGCAATAAACGCAGCTTCCCTGTCTTCAAAAAAAATGTTGATAGCCATTACTACGGGGAAAGAGGGCACTAAAGTATATGTTGACGGTCAACTTGCGCATACAAAAACGGATTTAACACTAAAAATGCCGGACAAGAACAAGTCCAGGCTTCTTATAGGCAATTCTGTATATGGCAAGAATTCCTGGAGGGGTGATATTTACGGTCTAGCTTTTTATGGATATACGCTTACTAACCAGGATGCAGAAACTCACTTCAATAGATGGTCCAGGGATCAGAGCTTTTTGTTTGCGAAGAAAGACAATCCATTCGTATTATATATCTTTGATGAAAAAGAAGGGTCAGAAGCGATTGATCATGGACCAGGAAATCATCATCTAAAAATACCCCGGCACATGCAGATACTGAAAAGGGAAATTCTTGCACCGCCCTGGCAAGGAGCTGAGTTGAGCCGATCATTTATTATAGATATTGTTTTAAACCTTGTTGGATTCATACCCGCTGCTTTTATCTTAAATTTACTATTTGTAAATATAAGTGGTAGTATTGGAAAATATAGTGCTGTAACAACGATTTTACTTTGTTTCTTTATAAGTCTTTTTATTGAAATCGCCCAGGCCTGGATGCCGTCACGGAGTTCTCAGATGCTGGATCTAATATTGAATACTTTTGGCGCATTCTTTGGGGTGATGCTTTGCCGATCTTTTCTGCGTTGGACACGGGAAGGCAGGGGTTGGTTGTTAAGCAGATATTTTTGAAAGACGAACGTCGAACATTGAACGGGAAAAGAGACGAACGTCGAACATCGAACGTCCAACATCGAATGTTGAATGTAAAGAGATGAAAGAAGAGACGAAAGAAAAGATGAACATCGAACATCGAACATCGAATGTTGAATGTAAAGAGAGACCTTTGCAAAACCATTGTTATCTGTCATTTCGACCAAAGGGAGAAATCTTAACAAACTTGAATCATTAAGATTTCTCGTCGCTTATTCTCCTCGAAATGACAAAATTCAAAGGTCTCAAAAAGATGAATATCGAATAATGTGGTCGTTTTGCAAAGTCTGAAATTGACACCGATGTCATAGGTCTGTATTATAAAAAAGTTTATCGGGCGGGCAAAATTGAGCATTTTTCAAAGGTCTCCTGTTATGATTCCAACGGATCGAATTGAGCACTCAATTCAGGAAGGAGTAAGATAAAATGTGCGGAATTTTTGGATATAATGGTGTAGAACCAGATGGCGTAAAAAAAATACTGGAAGGTATCCACAGGCTTGAACATCGCGGATATGATTCTATGGGCATAGCATTTTTAACCGGTGATAAGATTGAGTGTTTTAAGGTAGCTGTAGATGAAAAGATCGGCTTTGATATAAAAGATTTAGCTAAAAAGATTCCCAACAAAGAAGTAATTTGTAATATTGGAATTGGTCATACCAGATGGGCGACCTATGGCGGAAAGACTGTAAGGAACGCTCATCCGCATTTTAGTAATGGTTTGATTATTGTTCATAATGGTAATGTTGAAAATTTTGAAACATTAAAAAAAGAAATAGACACCAGCACGCTTTATTCAGAAACCGATTCTGAGGTTATTGTTAAGCTGATCGACAAGATATTCCAGGAAACCGGCGATTTAGTAAAATCAATTGAGAAGGTTATGGAGATGCTTGTTGGGGCTAATGTAATACTTCTTATGAGTAAGAATCATCCGGGTCAATTATTTGCCGCTAATAAAGGGGGAACCATACTTTTGGGAAGATCCGATTCCGGAGTTATTATTGCCTCTGATCCGGCAGCATTTGAAGGATACCATATTATAAAGAAAAGAAACCTTGAGACTAATGAAGTGGCGGTTATACATTCAAATTCCTGGGATATCATAGCCAAAGAAGTTATTGCTGTTGAGAAAGATTATTTTCAGGATATTGGTAAAAATGGCTGTGATTATTATATGGAAAAAGAAATTCTTGAGCAAGGCGCGGTATTGCGGGGAACAATGAGCGGACGTTTGATTCCCGATAAAGGCAATACCCGGCTTGGCGGCATAAATGAAATAGCAAGGGAACTAAGAAACGTGGAGACTTTTCATTTTGTCGGATGCGGCACAGCCTATAATGCCTGTACATATGCCACCTTACTTTTTAATCGTTTTGGCATAGCAGCCCGTGCCTGGATTGCTTCTGAATTTTGTTATTCTCATTCGGTATTCGGCCCAAACGATGCTTTTTTCTTTATTTCACAATCCGGTGAGACAGCAGATACCATTGAAGTGGTTGAAGAAATAAAAATAAAGGGGAATATATGCCTTGGAATAGTCAATGTTCCGGATAGCAGAATTGCCCGCTTAACCGATGCTGGTGTTTATATCAGGGCCGGCAAAGAAAAGGGGGTTGCTTCGACAAAAGCATTTACAGCTCAGTTGGTTACTATAGTGCTGCTGGCAATATATTTGGCCCGGCAAAGAAAAATGACGATAGATACAGGCATGGGAATTATTGAAGAACTTAAGCTTATCCCTGAGAAAATCGAAAAAGTTCTTAACCAGAAAAACAATATAAAGAGGTTGGTAGAAAAATATAAAGAATTTAAAAATTATTATTTTTTAGGCCGGTATTTTAATTCAGTTGTAGCTCAGGAAGGGAGCCTTAAACTTAAAGAAATTTCTTATATGCATGCTGAAAGCTATCCTCTGGGAGAGATGAAACATGGCCCCCTGGCTTTAATTGACCCTTCCTTTTGCAGTGTGGTTATCATTCCCAATGATTCCGTATATTCAAAAGGAGTTGTTAATGTTCGAGAAATTAAGGGAAGGGAAGGTGTTGTGATAGCAGTTGTTACAGAAGGTGATAATTTTGAATTAGCAGATGATATTATTACGATTCCGGAAATTAAGCCAAGGTATGAATATTTATATCCAATAATAGCCACAATTCCTTTGCAGTTATTTTCTTATTACATGGCATTGGAGTTAAATTGCAATCCTGATAAACCAAGAAATTTAGCAAAAACTGTAACGGTTGGATAAATTGTGTCTGAACGAAAAGTCCGTTCAAACACGATTTTGGATTGCAGATTTCAAACAGGATACAGATTCACTACGAAAAAACAAAATTCAGGATTTTCGTTCAGGCACTAAGTAGTAGTTTTATTAGGATAAGATATAAGGCAGAGTTGTAAAAGGCTCTGCCTTTTTTGTTATGACGGGTCCTAATATGCATCTTCTCTTTTATTTATTGATATATCTATAAGTTAGTTGACTTTATAATAGTTGTTGGTTAATAATAATAAATTAGACTTTGAGACCTGCATAACTGCTGTTTTTTGTTATTTCGACCAAAGGGAGAAATCTTAAGGTCTTTGAATTATTAAGATTTCTCGTCGCTCATGCTCCTCGAAATGACAAAATTCAAAAGTCTCACTTTATGCGCAATTATCCATCAGTTAATAAAATCTTAGAGGCATATATGGATAAAAAGAAAAAGACAGGTTGTAAACTGATGGTCGGTTGTATTGTTTTTACGATGTTAATTTTTCTTTCACCTTCTCTTTATTGCGCTGAAAATAATTATTATTATATTCAGGTTGCCTCATTCCGCCATAAACAAAATGCTGCCCAATTTGCCCAAAAGCTTCATCCTTTTAATTTAACTGCTGTGATAAGAGGAGAAGAACTGCCGAATATAGGATATTGGTATCGCGCTTATATCGGCCCATTTTCCGCATGGAATGAAGCGGATGTAAAGAGGCTTGAATTAAGGAAGAAAGGCGTCTTTGTTGATACAGCTATTATCCACGAAATGAAATCTTTGATCCTGAGCAATCTAAAAGAAAGAGTAGAGCCGGCAGAGAAAATTGTGGCTGAAAAACGCCATGAACCGGCAGACAAGGTTGTATCTGCTTATCCTGAGAATATTAACGACGAAGTCAGCTCGATGTCACAACCCGTACATTTGCCTGAAAGCGTATCACAAGTAAGTTCAAAAACATCAAAGATGAACATAAAAAAGCGTTGGGGCAGGAATGTCTCTAAGAGGAATTTTGCCCTTGGCATTAAACATACTTACCGTGAAGTGCAAACTGAGCTTCGCAAACGCAAGCGTATCGAATCTGACGGCGCAACAACCACTACAACATCTGTTTCGGTGGAAAGTGGTATAAAGAATGAATTGCCTACCCTCATGCACATTGATACAATTCGAATTCATTACGGTTTGACAGATTATCTGGAAATTTTTGCAGATCTTGGTTCAGCTTATGATGAACTTTCTGATCAGGAGTTTGTATTTGGCGGGGGAGCCCGTGTAAATCTTATTACTATATCAGAAGGTAGATTCAAAGGATTTTATACTGCTATTCAGGAAGAATACTTAAATGGCAAACTGGAACAGGATTACAAAGCAAGTAATGGGAACAGATGGAAAAAGGAAGCTGAATGGCAGGAGTTCGCTACAAAAATGGAATTAGGTCTGGTTCATTCCTGGTTTACTACTTATATTGGAGGAGTATATTATATTTATCGCGAAGATACTGAACGCCGTTTGTTGGAGAATTTACCTTCATCTCTGACTTCGTATATATTTCAAGATGAGCTTGAAGAAGAGAACAATTTTGGCATTTTTGGAGGGGTTGAGATCCAATTTACACCGGCTGTATTTGTAAACCTCGAAGGACAGCTTTATACTCAAAAAAGTATTTTTGGAACAATAGAATACCATTTCTAACCTGAACATTTTATGAAAAAATGGGGGTTTAATAATGTTACGTTCATATAAAATAATTATCATTTGCCTGATAGCGCTTTTTGCGATCTATGGTTGCTCATCTGACGAAGAAAAGAAAGTCTCTCATCTTGAAAAGGGGAAGGCTTATTTTGATAAAGGAGAATTCAATAGCGCTGTTTTGGAATTCAAGAATGCCATACAGATCGATCCTGAATATGTGGAAGCCTATATGCAGCTTGGAGAAACCAGTTTGAAACTCGGTAATGCTCAAGGGGCATTCCAAGCATATTCGATGGTTGCAAAATTCAAACCAGAGGATATAGATACGCAGCTTAAGTTGTCAACTTTCTATTTGCTTGGAAACAAATTAAAGGAGGCGAGAGATAAGGTTGATGCTGTTTTAGGCAAACAACCGAATAATATAGAAGCCCTTTTTCTACTCGCAGGCATCCTGGTTCAGGAGAAAAATCTGTTTGAGGCCACAGCTGTTTTTGAAAAGATCGTTGAGCTTGATAGCCGGAATACACGCGCGTATCTTGGGTTGTCCATGGTGCTGGCTCGTCAGGAAAAGTTTTCTGAGGCTGAAAAGATTCTAAAACAGGCTATTGATATTGACCCTGCTGCCATTAAACCACATATGGCGCTTTTTAGTTTATATGTTGGTAAAAAAGAATTTAACCTTGCGGAAACTGAATTAAAGAAAACGATCCAAGCAAATCCGGAAAATTCAGATCTGCATATTGTTCTCGGTAATTTTTACTTTGGCAAAAAAAACAAAGACAAAGCTGAATCTGCGTATCTCAAAGCGATTGAAATCGACCCTAAGAGTATTAAGCCGTATATAGTCATTGCGGGGTTTTATGATGATATCGGCAATAATGATAAGTCGTTGTCAATGTACAAGAAGGCCCTTGACCTCCAGCCCGAAGACATCAGGATAATGGATACAATAGC
>Ga0307380_10011350_pt1 | contig 11163 bp, 10 predicted proteins | sample UN3MG_FD_202239 | JGI IMG/M metagenome (GOLD analysis project Ga0307380, IMG submission 202239) | Soil microbial communities from Risofladan, Vaasa, Finland - UN-3 | ecosystem: Environmental > Terrestrial > Soil > Coastal area > Acid sulfate soil | place: Finland: Risofladan, Vaasa | collected... | reverse complement strand
CATAGAAAATGAGTGAAGGAGTTTGTGGATTGCCAGCGCCTGAACCTCAGCGTTAGTTGACTCCTCGGCCGTGGTCCCTCTGAAGCAGCTCCAGCGTCAGCGAGGACAACTGGAAGTCGTCAGAGTACTCGACATCTGCGAGTATCTCGCCACTCACAGGGATTGTGTCTCCGGATGCGCCCGTGGTGATATCCACTCCCAACGAGGTGATGTCGTTGCCATCGGGGTCAGCCGACGGAACATCGTCGATCCAGAAACTCAACCTGTAAGATCCTGCTGTCAAGAGTTTCGTGTCCCAGTTGAATCCATACAGGAGCCGACCCTCGGAGTTGATCTCCGCCTTGTACGCGTCCCTGCTCTCTGGACCCTCGGTCCAGAGGTCGTCTCCGATCGAATTCGGACCATATATGATTGCGACCGACCCGTCTGTGTTCATTTTCTCGATCATGAAGTGCGCGGATAGCGTGTACACGTAAGCACCTGTCGAAGGCTGTGTCAGGATGACCTCGACCCTCACCTTCGAACCCGCACTCCACTGGTGGTAGACTATGTCGTCCGACCAGTCGATCATCACGTCATTGGCCTTCTCGACGAAGAGTATTCCGTCGTCCCGGAGCTCGCCATCGACTACAGGCACGCCGTCGACGAAGTAGCCCTCAGGGCACACGACGTTCACCTCCAACGGATTCGCCGCCATCGCCTGTCCTGAGCACAATGTCACCATGGCTAGCGCCGCCACTGCTGCGAAAAACGTCTTTCCTTTCATGTCTCCCCCTTTCTCCTTGCGAATGGATGGCCGGTCTGCGGAACGCCGCATTCCGAGACACCCACTCTGCCAAGGCATAGCATGGGAAGGGGGTATATATTGATGTTGGTACAATCTTCGTTGGAACGGCATGATGAGCGACGAGTACTGACTTTATATGTCCTCTCCGAGGAGTCCTTGTCATCAGGGAATCATAGAAATAAGTACGGATGCAGGGCGGACAGCCCGTGCACCCGGTAATGGTTTAGCGTCTCTACTTCCTGCCAGTGTTCTTGGCCATCAGGGTGATGTCCAGCCAGGACATGTTGTTGGCGAGGTCGTATCCCACGATGCCGTATATGGTTCCGGCACTCGGGTCAGTGTCGCCAGGCGCGCCCTGGGTGATGTCCACCGGGTGGTATGTCACCGGCAGGCCGCTCAACGGGTTCACTGCTGGGCAGTATTCATCGACTTCAAGCCAGAATATCAGCTTGTATGTTCCGGCCGCGAGCCCCCTAGTCTCCCAGTTGTAGCCGTAGAGGAGATGTCCGGGTTCGTTGATCTCGGCGGTGTAGTAGTCGTTCTTACCGTCGGCCCACAAACCCTGGGCAATCGAGCTCTCATACAGCGCTGGCCCGAGGCTGCCGTCATTATTCACCTTGGCGATCTTGAAGTGTGCCGTCATCGTGTAGACTGCCGGCCCCATGCTCCCATCGTCGTTCATCTGGTGAAGTATGACCTCGGTCCTTACCTTCTGACCGACCGGGAACTGGTGGAATACCAAGTCGTCCGACCAGTCGGCCATGACATTGGTCGCTGGACCTACAATCGTGGCCGGGTACGCCGCATCGGGTGTAACCTCCATACCATCCAGACCGATGCCCTCGGTGTAGATCACGCTTTCAGTCAGTACGTACACAGCAGTGGCCTGTAGTGCGAACATTGACAGCACCACCGCGGCTACCGCGCCCACTAGCAGCTTCTTGTATTGCGTGTCGCCTCCCCCCCTTTCAAGGTTTCGCTCGCAAGGGGATCATCCAAACTCCTCTTGCACCCCAAGCGAGCAACAGGACTGCAACCATGATGATGTTATGAAGTCTCTTATGGTTCAAGACTAGAAGTATGGTTCAAGATTAGAACGGATGATGCCCATACTGACCTGTCGGGAAATCGGGAGGTTTCCAAACGTCAGACAACGTCGAGCAACGGCTAACATATACAACGGCATTTTCAATGCACCTCGAAGCGAATCACGATGAGGAACAGACCAGTTGACAGCGTGTTGGATACGGTGGGCAACACCTCTCTTGTTAGGTTGAACCGGGTCGTGCCCGAAGGCGCAGGCACGGTCTAACAGAGAAGACAGGTTCCCATCTTACTGGCAAAGAACTTCACGTCGAATCTTCAAGCTCCGATCTATAAATGCCGGTAGATCACTGGTCAAAATCCGGGCCCTAGCACATCTCGTTCGGTTCCAGTGATACGTACTCATTACGTTGGAGGGATCTTACGGCACCACTTTCGATTCGGAATTAGTGATTCGAATCAGGGATGAATCTGGGCTGGTACCTTCGCTTCCTGGGTTGAAGACGATCACGAGACTCGCTACGGAAGTCCATTTCTCATTTGCGATTCTCGCACTGAGCTAGACTTCTTCTTGCGCCGCTTCTCCCTGTATGTTATCCCGCTCAACCAAGTTCACAGCAGGATCGCAACAATGATGACTAAACGCCTTCTCATGCCTTTCCGCCCCTATGGCCTTTTCTCATGCCGAGTTGGATTCGAATCGGAGATACTAGACGAACACAACGCCTTCATCAAACCGGTGAGTGCGGGTATGGACTCCTTGTTGACGCCTCCGATGACGCTAGCGGATACGAAGAGGCCCGGAGAGAGACTCCTACGGCACTCCGTTCGCAGCGCTTGATCATACTACTCTTCGGGAAAGCTTGGAGTGACGCAAAGATGAGGGAAGGGGTTTTGTCGGCAAGGTACTAGTCCTAATCACAACACTTTAGGATGGTCTTTGCCTTGTCCTCGTCGCTGACGGCCAGCGCCACATGCACACGATTCGAGTCCTTGTCGAGCATGTAGGCGGCATCGATATTGATGCCTTCCTTGGCGAGCTCTGCCGAGATTCGGGCGAGCTCCCCAGGCTTGTCCTCGAGCTTGGCCACAAGCAGGTTCCTCTCGGAGAACTGCATGTTCGATTGGTTGAAGCTTCGCCGGCTCTTCTCGGGATCGGACGTGACGAATCTCACGACCTCGGCGTTAGGCTCTGTCGCGATTGAGCGTATGTTTACGCCATCCTTCTGCAGAACCTGCGCTACCCGCGCGAGCTCTCCTGGCTTGTTCGCCAACTTCACGCTAAACTCTTTTTCCATTTCCATTTCCTCCTTTCACAAGAACAAGTGCGCAAGAGATCTCCACCAAATAGGAGAGAGAGAAGAATCACGTTCTTGACCCGGTGCTATAGTACTACGGGCTTCGCCGTACAACCTTGTGCTCCTGCTACACGATAAGACGGTACGAGCATAGGGTGGCTTAAGGCGGGTTCATGAAAAGGGAGGCATGGGGGAGCAACCCACTGCGGTGGTCATGGATAATTCGATCGCGAAAGGTTTTGAGACGGTTGCCTCGTCTATCGCGTCTTTGAACACGAGCCAGCTATCACGGAGAAATCCGATTGAATTGGAATCTTAGAATAATTGTCTGGTCGAGACAGGGAGTGGGCCCAACCGGATTCGAACCGGTGATCCCCTGCAATCTGACGCCCGCGGCGAACCGTGGACGATGTCAAGCAGATGTCATAGCCACTAGACCATGGGCCCCTGTAGGGGGCGAGATATACTGAAGGGTTCTATAACTCTTTCTGTGCCGTCAGAAGCGGTCTGGCTAGAGCTCTAGGTCCGTCCGCGACGCCCGCGACCTGGGCAACGGATTTATCCTCATCGCGCGGTAACATGCCATATGAGTGATGGGCCTTGATCGAGATATACGCCGGCCGCGGAGCCTCCCATTCGCTCGTCTGGCTGGTGGACCTACTAGCTTCGAGTGGCTACGCCGGGACCCGGCTGGTGCGGTCGGAGGAGATGCGTTCGGTGGCGGACAGGGTGCCATCGTGTGTGGTCATATCCGGGGGCGATGGCTACGAGATCTCGCGCTCAGTCGGTCCGGCCGGGTTCTCCTCCCTTAGTGACTATGTCGCGTCTGGCGGCCTGTACATCGGCATGTGTGCCGGAGCCTACCTCCCCCTGCCCTCCAGGCTGGAACCCTTCTCCTCGTTCAACATCTCCAGGACCCGGATACGCAACCTCGATCTGCGGTGTGGGTCCCCGGGGTCATGCAACTCAAGGCTGTCGGTCCCCTACGGGGACTGCAGCATCATCCATCCTGTCCGAGGCATGGTGTCCTTGACGGGTCCCTTAGGCGAGTGCGTCGCGCCGATCTATGGCGGGCCGGTTTTCGAAGAGCCCGAGGAGGACGCGGCCCTGCTCCGTTTCCATTCGTTCACGGACCGCACCGAGTTTCATGTCCCGAGGGACGCCTCGGAGACGATGATGATCGGTCTCCCTGCCGTTGTGGAATGCCGGCACGGACGGGGCATGATGGTGCTCCTCGGCCCACACCTGGAGTTTCCTGGATGCGCGGATGCGAACAGGTTGTTCATGAGCCTCCTGCCCGATGATGGCAGGCTTGGCGCGAAGGTCTTGGAGCCGGTCGACACGCGCTCATGCCCAGAGCTGGACCGCGCAATCGCCGACCTCAAGGTGTCGATCGTCGGCCTCGAGAACAGATCGTTCGTATGCTCTCACAAGTTGTGGGACGGAGGCAGGCTGCTGGAGCTGGTGGACGCGATCGGGAGGATGAGATGGGCCGTCGAGAAAGAGGTCTGCGTGGAGGTGTGCGACTTCCTCTCTAGGGCCCGGGCCGGGTTGATGGCCATCGATGGTCCGGGCGTAGGAGGGGCCTCGGAGACGCCCAACGAGCTGATCGACGCCTTCAGGCTCTGCGCGAACGGATACTTCGCCGCGCTCCGCAGGTGATTATATAGACAGCAGCGGCGATTTGTCCCCTATGCCACGAGGTGGGTACCTGAGCGACAGGGCCGTGCTCTACGTGCCCCTCTTCCTGCTCCTGCTGGTGTTCTCCGCGGTCGTCATCGCGCTTCCGTATGACACGGTCTACGTGCGCGACAGGGCGTTCCTGTCCGCGTTCCTCGTGTCCATCGTACTGTGTGTCGCGGTCTTCGTCGTCGGAACCGTATCCAACATGCTGGTCTGGATGCAGGGGGCCGGCCTCAGAGGCACTCCTGAACGCCGGCTGGTGCGCGCATCGATGGTGGTCGCCAGGACAGTGCTTAGCCGGAGGTTCGTCAAGGTGGTGACGGTCCTCCTGGGGGACGCGCTCTACCTGTCCCGCCTGAAGGGCAGGAGCGTCTCACGCTGGTTCATGCACCTGATGATCCTGGGCGGGTTCGTGCTCATGTTCATGCTCGACCTGCTGGTGACGCTGTCTTTGGACATCCTGAGGTACGGGCCCATGATCGAGGAGGGTGGATGGGCGAAGCTCTGGCTGCGCGACTTCGGGTTCGACCTCGTCGGCCTGATGATGCTCGTCGGACTCTGCATCGCCGGCGTGCGCAGGTTCCTCCTGAGACCGACCATGCTGCGGACGGAGATACCCGACGCCGCATCCATCGTGTTCCTCCTTGCGGTCGTGCTAGGAGGCTTCGTCCTCGAGGGCATGGGCATCGCGGGGAGTATCCCTGGGCACACTTCGGATGTCGAGTACTCCTTCGTGGGGTACGCGTTCTCGCTCCTGATGCCCGAGTCCGCAGGCGAGTGGTACGATGTCGCGTGGCTCATGCACGGGGTCATGAGCGCGCTACTCATCGCCTACATCCCGTTCAGCAAGCTGTTCCACATGATATCGACGCCCATCGCCATCGAGCTAGACGGGCTCGTCTCCGCACGGGAGGTCGGTCGCCGATGAGGCTGGACATATCGAAGCTGGACGTGCGGGCCCTGATGCGCTTCGATGCATGCATGAGGTGCGGCGAGTGCACCACCACATGCCCGACCGGAGGCGAGGCGCAGCAGGTGGAACTGGTTACGCCGAGGGGCAAGATACTCCGCCTGAGGGGCTACATCCGGGACCAGATGGGGCTCAGGGCGCGGCTCCTTGGACCGAGGGACATCCCCGAGGAGGGCATGCGCGAGCTCGCGAGCAGGGCGTACGAGTGCACCATATGCGGCCAGTGCGCCTCGGTCTGCCCGGCGCACCTCGACACGATCGAGATGTGGGAGAACATGCGCGAGTTCCTGGTGGCGAACGGCCTGGGGCCGTTGGAGGCGCACGGGCAGCTCGTGAAGAGCATAGAGAACTACGACAACCCGTGGATGCAGCCGAGGACGCAGAGGTCCAGGTGGGCGAGGCACGTCGGCGGGGACGTGAAAGTCCCTGACTCACTCAAGGAGAGGCACGATGTGCTCTACTTCGTGGGATGCACCGCGGCCTACGACCCCAACATACGCGCGATGGCGGTCAATACCGCGCGCGTGCTCTCTCGCGCAGGCATGGACTACGGTACCCTCGGGAACCAGGAGGCGTGCTGCGGTTCCACGCTCCTCAGGACAGGCCTGAGGGAGAACGCCAGGGCGATGGCGGAGAAGAATATCGCCAACTTCGAGAGGGCCGACCCGTCCATGATAGTCACGAGCTGTGCGGGCTGCTACAAGACCCTCCGCCAGGACTACCCGCGGCTGGGGACGCTCCGCCCCAGGGTCGTGCACATAACGGACCTCGTGGACGGACTCCTGAGGGACGGGAGGCTAGCGCTCCGAAAGGGCTTCGAGAGGCGCGTCGCGTTCCACGACCCCTGCCATCTCGGCCGCCACAACGGCCTGTACGAGGAGCCTCGCAGGATACTCGAGATGATCGACGGCCTGAGGCTGGTGGAGATGGAGCGGAACCGCGAGGAGGCGCGGTGCTGCGGCGCCGGCGGGGGCGTCAAGACCGCCTTCGCGGAGCTGGCCGACGACATATCCGTCATGCGCGTGCGCGACGCCGAGGCCGTCGGCGCGGAGGTCCTGACGACATCGTGCCCGTTCTGCTACCAGAGCCTCAAGGCGGCTATCGAGTCCTCCGGCTCCAAGCTAGTCATGATGGACCTCATGGAGCTGGTGTGGTCCGCCTGCGACCCGTCGCCCGATGAGGGCCGACGGGGTTTCTAGTACGACCTGTGGGCGTCCCCCACGGTCGCGATCTCCTCGCACCTCAGCGGTCCCTCCTTGCGCTCAACCGCCACCGTGCTGAGCAGCAGGAACGGTATGCAGAGCAGGAAGCACTCCTGCGGGGAGAATCCGAGGTAGAGCATCCCCATCAGCAGCCCTATCGTGCAGAACCTGCTCGCGTCGAGCAGGAACTCCCTCCCGACCACCGAGTCGTTCTTAGCGTCCTCGAGCCGGTCCGTCAGGATCGCGAAGAGGAACACAGGGAGCATGAAGCAGGCGAACTCGAGCATGCCCGCGGCGACCGCGTACTCCTCTATCGTGCCCGCGAGGGATATCAGCACTATGCACGGTATGGAGAAGACGGCGCTCACCCGGAGGAAGAGCGCCCTGTTCTGGATCCTGTCCGAGACCTTCCCGAGTATGATGCCCATGAGGCCCGCGCTCAGCCCGAACAGGGAGAAGAGCGCCCCGAGGGCCACCTCGTCGCTCGAGAACATGTACGCCACGATCGTGATGTCCACCCAGAAGATGCCCTCGAAGCCGCCCTCACCCACGACCGCCAGGACGTTCCTCCTGCCCATCGCGTCTAGCCGGATCCTCATGACCTGTTCCTTGGGTATGTGGTGCCTGTAGGCGTAGACGACGCCTATGGTGGACCCTATTATCGCTATGCCCACCAGGAAGAGGACCCTGTAGTCGGCGAAGCCTATGACCAGCCCCCCGAGGAGGGGTGCGACGAAGGTGGCGAGGGGCCAGAGGAAGAAGAAGACGCCGTATGTGACGCCCCTGTCGCTCTTGTCAGTCATCCTCGCCATGAGTATGTTGATGGGAGTCCAGAAGAACGGGTAGTAGAGTCCGAACGCGATGCCGACGAGGATGCCCAGGAGCCATCCGTCATGCACTATCAGGAACAGGGAGTACTCGACGCAGAGCCATGCGAGGCCGAACATGATCGCGTTCCTGGGGTTGATGTGCGGCTTCCACGACATCCAGTAGCTGGCGACGGTGGCTATGCCGAAGCCTACCATGAGGTACATGGGGCCCGCCCAGAGGGGCATCCTGAGCTCGTTGAAGAGGTAGATCATGTTGAACGAGGCAGCGAACGTGCTGCCGAATGCCAGCATCATCTCTATGAGCATGAGGCCGAAGAACGCGCGCCGGTTCATACGGCATCGGAATCCGCGTTGCGCGCTTAAACCTTCGCAGGTCCGGGCTCACATCTCGTTCTGTCCCAGCCACTCCTCGGCGCCGACCTTCCTATGGCCGCCCGGCCCTCCCCTCTGGATCCGGGCCTTCTCGACGCACTCCTCGTCGTCGCAGACGAATGTCGCGAACAGGAAGCGCGTGGCAGGCCTCCCGCAGATCTGGCACTTCTCGTCTCCCTTCATCGCTCCTCCAGATCGGGCACGGGGTATCTAAGCTTCCTCCTCGAGGCACCGGACTTCCTGTGCATCAGCTCCCGGCCTATCCTGGACCCCGCAAGGACCGCGTAGAACTCGAGGTCCGCTCCGCACTCCGCGCACACGTTCTCGCTCCTGAGTCTCCTCGCCTCGCAGACAGGGCACGCGTCTATACCCGCGAGGCGCTTCTGCGACCGCGCCATGCCGCCCACGAGCTGGCCCATGGCGGGCACTGGCCTGGGACTGTCCGAGACCATCCTCATGACCAGGGTCCCGAGGTCCTCCCCGCTCTTCTCGGCGCCCTCCTGCGGGCGCATCTCGAGCGACGAGCCGAACGAGCTGACCGCCCTGGGCGCGACCCACACGAAGTCCCGGGCGCGGTTCTCACTCGCGAAGCGGCGGAGCCTGGCCATGTGGTCCATCGGCCTGCCGACCGTGCCGAGGCCGTATATGTCGCATAGTATGAGGAGGTCGTCGGGGTCGTCGAACAGCCCGAGGTCCCCCTCGGGGACGACCTCGACCCGGTAGCGCTTGTAGACGATGTAGAAGTAGATCGCCAGCAGCGTGGTCACGAGTGCGGAGACCAGGCTCAGCTCATCCCCTCTGAGGACCAGGTAGGCGCCCGCCGCGAGCACGACGAGCACGAAGACCAACGAGAACGCCGCCCAAGCCTCCCTAGCCCTCATGTCACTCCACCCAAGCGTCACCCGGCAGGGTGCGGACCGCGGTCTACGGCCCTCCCCTCGTGATGGTCATCGAGAAGTCGATCGACCTGACGGAGTGGGTCAGCCACCCCAGCGATATGATGTCGGCGTAGTCGGCATGAAGCTGTATGTCGTCGGGTGTGATGCCGCCCGACACCTCGATGATTATGCCGGGCCTGCGCCTCCTGAGCTCCGCGGCGAGGGGTCGCGCCTCCTCGGGCGGGAGGTTGTCGAGCATTATGATGTCCGCACCGTTCGCGAGGGCGGCGTAGGCGTCCTCTGCCCCCTCCACCTCTATCTCTATCTTCTTCGTGAAGCTGGCGGACCTCGCGCGCCTCAGGGCCTCCTCGACCCCTCCGGCCAGACGGATGTGGTTGTTCTTGATGAGGACCGCATCGTCGAGCCCGGACCTGTGCGGGTCCCCCCCTCCGAGGGCGACGGCGCGCTTCTCGAACACCCGGAACCCCGGGGTCGTCTTCCTCGTAGCGGCGATCCTCACGTCGGGGTTCACTCCGCGGCACTTGACGAGCAGTTCGTTCGTGAGCGTTGCGATGCCGCTCATGCGCATGAGCATGTTGAGCGCGAGCCTCTCCCCGGACAGGAGTGCCCTCGCGGGTCCCTCCGCCCTCAGGACGACCTCGCCCTTCCCCACGGCCTCGCCGTCCTCGCGGAGGAGCGTCGCCTCGGCCCCGAGCTCCTCGAAGACCTGACGCGCCTCCCGGGCGCCCGCGAGGACGCACCTCTCCTTGGCGCGTATCTCCCCCGAGGCCCTCTCGGACCGCGGCACGACGAGCTCGGACGTGAGGTCCCCTGCCCCTATGTCCTCTTTCAGAAACTCGGAGAGCTCGGACCTCATGGTCACGCGTGAGGGATTGGACGCTTAACTAGATTCTCATGCCCGGGGGGTCTAGAGCGTGAAGTCCTCGCCGTTCATCGGCATGAGGACCTCGTACCCCTCCGCCTTCAGGTCGTCCGCCAGGAGGTCCCTCTGGTCCCCGTGGCAGAGCACGATCTTCTCCGGGTCGCACCCCTTCGCGAACTGCATCAGCTCGGTGTGTCCCGCGTGGGCCGAGAAGTCGAACTTCATGACCTCGCACTCCACCTTGTTCACGACACCCTGGAACTCCATCGTCCCGGTCTCCATCAGCATGCGGCCGTTGCACCCCTCCACCTGGTACCCGGTGAGGAGTATGGCGCTCCTGGGGTCGTCCCGTATCTGATTGATGTAATCCACGACCGGCCCGCCGTCGAGCATGCCGCTGGTGGTGACTATGACGTCTCCCTTCATGGCGCGCGGGCGCGAACGCCAGCCCTTGATCTCGCTGGTCCTGCTCATCGCGTGCCTGAGCTTCTTGGGTGAGCGGACGAACTCGGGGAACGAGGAGTACACCTTGTTCACCTTCCTCCCCATGCCGTCCAGCCAGAACTCGTGCTGGCTGTCCTTGAGCAGGAGTATCATCTCCTGGGTCCTGCCGACCGCGAAGCTCGGGACGATGACCATCCCGCCGCGCTCCACGACCTCGTCCACCTTCTTGAGGAAGGCGTGCTCGGTCTTCTGCCGGTCGGTGTGTTCCCGGCCAGCGTATGTGGCCTCCATGACCAGGTTGTCGCACTTCACGGGTTTGGCGCCCTTCACGAGGCGCGTGTCTATGGTGTGCAGGTCCCCGGTCACGAGGGTCGACTCGTTCCCTTGGATCTCGTACATCGTCGCGCCGGGTATGTGCCCGGCGGGGTGCGCCTGGACCTGGGTCCCGTTGACGCTCACCGTGTCCAAGAAGTCTATGGTCCGGAACCTCCTGGAGGCCATGTTGACGTCCCCAGGCGTGTAGTACTCGGGATATCCCTCGGACTTGCCCACCTTGATGCAGTCGTCCATGAGGATGAGCCCCACCTCCCTCGACACGGGCGTGGCGACGACGTCTATGTCGTACCTCGCCGTCAGCCAGGGGACCATGCCGCAGTGGTCCAGGTGGGAGTGCGTCAGGAACATCTTGTCGACAGGCGGCGCCGCGGCAGGGTAGACGGGAGGCCTGCTCGCCGTCATGCCGTAGTCGAAAAGAAGCTTTGATTTGGCGTGC
>Ga0307380_10011347_pt1 | contig 11163 bp, 9 predicted proteins | sample UN3MG_FD_202239 | JGI IMG/M metagenome (GOLD analysis project Ga0307380, IMG submission 202239) | Soil microbial communities from Risofladan, Vaasa, Finland - UN-3 | ecosystem: Environmental > Terrestrial > Soil > Coastal area > Acid sulfate soil | place: Finland: Risofladan, Vaasa | collected... | reverse complement strand
CTCAAGTTAGCCAGTTGCTCAGCTTTAGCCTTCGCATCAACCATTGCCTTATCCCTGGCTTCTGTACGGTATTCCGAAGGGTCATCGATAGAGAAACTAATGCCATCTATTCGAGTAAAATCGCCTCCAGCTTCAGCCACAGCGTCGATAATGTTACCAGTCTGATCTATATTCCTTATTTTGGCCATTACCATATTGTTTACTCGATAGCCAATCACTATCTCCTCTTGTTTGTCCTGATCCCACCTTGTTACCTGCTGAATGCTGAAGTACTGGGTTTGAATGTCTTTCTCAGCAACCCCGCCGTTTTTCAGAGCCATCATTGCCTTATCCATAGACGTTGCTGCTTCGGCTTGCGCTTCGCCTACACTGGCTCGCTGAGCTGATATTCCCAACTGCAGGATAGCGATATCGGGGGCAGCGTTTACCTCACCGTGCCCATTGACCCATATTCCTTCCTGCTGGTTATTTATATTTAGCTCTTCTATCTCTCCCAGGACAGAACTGTCCGAGTTGCAGCCAACTAAGCCGACTATCGCCAGCGTCAATATTAGTCCTATAATCAGTAACCATTTCTTTTTCATTTCTTACCCCCTGTATATCCTTTAACCACCAAATATTTATTCTCACATCAACCTACTCCTGCTACATTCTCTCCAGCTCCTAATGTAACAAGGTCCCTCTTGCTCAAAAAACACAGGGGGTGTCGGCACTAGCATATTGCTTTTGCTTCCGACCCCTCGTATTTAATCCGCGAACTCCAACTCTGCGATCAAGTTTCAGCGCTGAGCACTTTTTACCAGAACGCAGCCGAGAATAGAGGTACATTTGCATAGAGCGTTATTCCGTCCCATGAAGGTGTGTCGGACGGTTCAACGTGAATCATCATCGCGTCACCAATATCGATTCCGAACTCATACAAGATAAATACTTTACCGTCCGGATCCAATACCATCGTGTCACCCTCGAAATAAGGATAGGACGGAACCTTATGGTATAGTCCCCAACCTGCTGAAGTCTGGGCTTGATCCTCGACATGGTCCAGAATCTTCACATGAACCTTGGACTCTCCGTCGTGCCCCCTGGTCGGCACAATCACGTAATAGGCACCGTGTGCACCTATCAGCCACATACCATTAGGATTATTGGGATTTACTGAAGGGCAGACAAATGGATTCTCCTCATCTGGTGGAGCAGCTAAAGCAAAGCCAGGTAGTGCAATAGCCAGCAGCAGTGCTAGGATGGTACCGCCTAGGGTTATTTCCAACATTAGCCTTTTCACTTTCTATCATCTCCTTTCTTTTGTGATTATCTTATCGTCCCCTCGACCTGGGGCGCACCGTCTTATGCACTTCATATATTGTTACCCTTGCTGCGTGCTAGCCAATGCTGGCCTTATCTAAGCTTCTCACTCACTGGTAACCCTCAAAATCCCTAACCATCCGCGAAACGATGCATCGGAGCATCGAAGAAGTTCTACCATTACAACGACACTACGCTACTTGCTACCATTGTATTGACAATCTATCCGTGTCCCTAATCCTCTCGCCGCGAACTTCACAGCTTTACGAATAAAACGAAGGGGGCGCCAACAAGCGGTGTCAAATATCGACGCTAGCGCCCTCCTTGAATCTCGCGCCGCCCTTTTTTGACAATCGAAATTTGGGGCTCCAATGATTGTTGTCCAGAACGGTCTCATATTCGACACTTAACACACCTGTTAGATAGGCTAAACGCATGTGTAAAGGCCAGCCCCGTTGCTTCAGCCTTCTAGCAGTGTGTAGCAAGTTCCAAAAAGTTATCCCATTCATATCACAGCTCCAAGAATTGACATGCTAGCACTAGCCGCTTCAATAATTGAAGTTTACGACTGACAACGGCTTTTGGGAATTCTCCGTTTGGAGGATTTCAACAAACCAAAAGAATAGATTTCGCAGTAATAGTTTTGACCCGCACCGGAAAGATAGACAAAAGGGGGTTACTAATTCACGCAAACGAAAATCGGTAAGACTTTCGTCTTGCCTGAACGGTGGTATCATTAAATTTGGGGCAAGCTTTGTTGGACAGCATTATTCGGACAAGCCTTAGCAGCACCCTTTGCCGCCACCTGCGTTCGATTCTTGAGGTGTAGCCTCTCTAGAACATTGCGCAAGTAGTCGTCTCGATATTCACTTCAGCTACTTGCACACTCATGGCGTGACATGTCTCCGAGCAATAACCACTCGAGTGCCTCAACTATACTACTCTTGCCGCTTCCATTCGAGCCATGAATGACACAATATCGGCATCCAGAGGGATAGTCTTCGGTGGCTTGAATCCACGGAAACCAGCTACTGTTAGTCCCTTAGGGCTCATCCTCACTACTCACCTCCTCGATCAACTGCTAACGGGAAGCCTGTTCCAAGTCATTGTAGTCAAACTCCTCGGCGTAAGTCTCAATAGACCTTTGTTGAACTCATCCGTCAAAGTTTGTTTAAGAACTTCAAGCAGGCTCTTCTTCCTATCTATTGTCATTCCCTCCTCCTTCACCTTTGCTTACTTTCATACATAGGTAACATCATAAAGAGAGCAGGTAAGAACACTGTTGCTTTGTTAAGGTTAAGGAAAACCGGAGGAATGTCAGAGCCAATGCCTATCACTGAACAAAACATCTTTTTGTTGCTACGCAATAAGTTGGTGTTTGCAATAGAGTCTGAAATTTAAACTACTGCACATATTTTGCTAACATTTTTGCTAACGAACTGTTTAGCACGGTACAGCACTGAAAAGCACCACTAGGCACGAAACTCACTACACTTACGAAACAAAACAATAGTAGATGTCACTCTGAGGTACTGGGCGATACAAGCGGTCTGTATCTTTTAATCAGGGTGTCGCAGGTTCGAGATCAGCACGGCCTACACTCGACCTCACCACCACTTGCTAACATTTTGCTAACAGTTACTATCTTTGAAACTGTTTTCGTCCAGCATCTTATCAAATCTTTCCGCAGCAGCCTCTTGAAGCCCAGGTAGTACATGACTATAGGTATCCACTGCTCTACCAATATTTTCGCTTCAGTTAATGATGTAAATATCTCTCTGTTCAGTAATTTACCTCTCAGGTTGCCATTGAACGATTCTATGTATCCATTCTCCCAGGGGCCTCCCGGCTCTATAAATAACGTCTCCACTCCGAGACGCTGCAACCACCTTCGAATCGCCTTCCCTGTAAACTCAGGCCCATTATCTGACCGGACGTATACCCGGCAGGGACGGGTAATATGGGGGTATCCTGCCATTGCTGCTGGTCCCGAGCTACCACCCCACGAGTAGGCAGCACTGATGAAGTCATTCAGGCTGGGTGGTCCCGAAGTCGGCGCAACAATTACATCCAGTTATAGCAGCATGTGCAGCTAAAGGGAATAAGAACTCCGCTCGGACGAGAGGCTGGCTACAGTACAGACACGGGATAATTGCCGTACTTCTCCACCATCTCGGTGACCTTCTCTATGCGGGAGAGAATGCTGCCCCCCATTGCGTTGTCGGCGATACCCAGGATGAAAGCGTCGCCTGGAGCGATGGTGTGGAATATGTCTTTCATGTAGGTCTCGAACTTCTCCTCGGGGTAGCTCTCCTCCAGGATTATGGCCGGTATCCCGCCCCAGATTATGACTGATGTCCCCCATGCATCCCGGGCATCTTTGAGGGTGACCTTCGCCATGGGGTTGGTGACGAAGCACTCCACCATGTCGAAGCCAGCCTCCTGGATGCTGCCGAGGATGGCGCTGGTATCGTTGTCAGCGTGCATGGCGAGGGACTTGCTGTGCGCATGGAGCAGTTTGGTGAATTCTTGGTAGTAAGGTGTGATGTACTGATCGAAGTAGCGAGGCGGTGTCATCTGGCTACTCAGATGACAGCCATGGAGAAGAAGCTTGGCCGGAGATTGGGCCACAACCTCCCACATCTCCCGATCCTTCTCGGTCATGACCTGCAAAAGCGCCTCGACACGGTGTCGGAAGTCCATTAGGTGTATGTAACCTTGCTGGTAACCTGCCAGATTGAGGAGCCAGTAATGGAAGGGACAATCGCCCGCGGCCACCATCGGGAACCCATCATCGCCTATTTCACGATCGTAGGCTTCGTACTCTTCGTAGATGGGGATATAGACCGTGTTCTCAACCACGTACGTCCATATGTCGTAGTCCTCTTCGCTCTTGAGTGGGTATTCGGTAGGCAACTGCACGATTATCCCCATGCTAGCCTCATAGGCGCTCCTGCTTTGCACGGCTCGCGCGGTTCCCTTGGGTGTGACGTACTCGGTGATGGTGTTGAACCCCTCGTCATAGGTCAAGACATCTATGTTTTGATATTCAACGCGAAATACACGCCCTGCTCGCGCAGGCGTGCCAACGCCCAGCGCTCTCTCCACTTCCCGCAGAGTCAGGCCCTGTAACCGATTGGGTAGGGTGTCCCAGTGTACTTGAGCCCTGTGCCATATGTCCAGCCGCGGGATCCACGGAACCCTATCGGGGCTCCTACCCTCCAAGATAGCAAGAAGACGTTCTCGGTTAGTCATCATAGTTCACCTCCAAGCTTCTTGTCAGTGTAGATCGCCACTTCTCCCATCTTAAAGAACTCCTTCTTTCGTTGTGGAATCACGGTACGCAGCATCTACTGTACTGGCGAAGACCTACCGGTATATTATTCCCACGTCATCACACATGTTGGAACTTGAGTTTAATCCTCGCTAATAGGATTGTCAACACCGGAAAAAGGAACGTTATTTATGACTACCGAGACAGGATTCGAACCAATGGCCTTCGGGTTAGAAACAATGCTTCAACTGCTGTTTCACAAGCTATTGTCATCTAGAGGCTTCAGAACTTACATGAAGAAACACTATTTGAAGCGTTTTAGGCTTTAGGTTGATGAGGAAGACTAAACGGGATACCATGGGAGAGCCTGTTTTTTCGTCCCGGTGATGCTAGGTGGGAATGACGATTCCAGATGCCATTGCTAGGGAAAGAGGGTGGCAAACACTGGTAATTGACCAGCTTATAGGTTATGTGCGCCCTGTGGCCGTCTCAACTGTCTCAGTGAACGGCATCTGCAAAGGAGCGTACGGATACACGCCAACCTTGGTGCCCGAGCCGTGCCTGCCCGTAAGTTCAGCCAGGGCCTCCACCCACGTCTTACACCATATCAGCTTTGCCTGAGGGCCGATTATGTCCCTATCGTACCTGGATAGATGCGGCGCCACTACTATTATCTTCGCTGCCTTCTCTATATAACGGTAAACATGTGCCGTTGTGTAGAACCGTCCACCGTAGTCTGTCCCGAAGCGACCACTCAACTGATGAAGGTTCTGGCCCTCGTGGGAATGGGTTAGTAGCACCACATCCCCACCTTCATGAAGAGAGGCAGGTACCCATCCCATAGAACGTACCAGCTGAGACTCATCTGGATAACTGTTGAGAACAAGCACATCGGCGCCCACAACCGTTTCGGTTCTGTAAAGCTGGCGAGCGAGTCTTACTCCAGCACGGTGTTCCTCCACCAGGTCTCCGGCGAAGAGACCCACAACCTCACGGCGGTTGTTCAACACAGCGTCCACCTTAAAGTGCAGGCCGGCCAAGCGAGCGGCCTCTTCTAGGTCCAAACGGAAGACGTTGTCATCCACTCGGCCCAGCGCAGAGTTTTGGTGCATATTCTTGTGATGATATTCAATCGTCTCGATACCACATATCCCCGGCAGGACGATCTTCCCACCACCACCAAAACCCGCCCCACCATGGGGGAATACGCTGCCTATTGCGACCCGAAGGTCGCAGGAGGCAAATTCGCGGTTAACGTACACAGGGGTACCACGACTGGTCTGTCCCATATAAACCACGTTCTCCCAGATGCTGTGATTGTAGACCGGGTACTTCTCCACGATCTCCTTGCCGAGCTTTGCCGCGAACTCGGGGTAGATCAGCGGTCGGTGAGTCCCTGGTGCGCACACGAAGCGGATTTGCTCATCAGTCACACCCCCTCCGTGTAGTTCTTCTAGGACGAATGGTACGATACGACTGGCCGGGGTAGGTTTAGGAAGATCATCGAAGAGAATACACACTTGGTTGCCCTCTTTGACCATCTCCTTGAGTCGTGGGGTGCCAAGGGGTTTCTGTAAGGCGTGCCGCATCTCCTCATCAGACAAGGGCGATTTATCATGGCCGGCCATGCGACATTCCTGGATCGCCCAATTCTCAGGGAAGGACAGCTCGATTTCCTCGTCACCAAAAAAGGCATTGACACGTATCCTTATCTTCTGCGACTCCATCATAACCTCCCCTAGTCGGAATTCCCCGTATTGAACTCCCTGCCCAATTCAATTAAATCACCTTAGTGAGAGATAATCTATGGCATAGTATAACATTTTTGAAAATGGTCTTGATATGCAATAAAGGAACCTTTGAATTACAGATGCAACAGAACGGACTTTTGTTACATATGGGATAAAAAGGAACCTTTTGTTAAGCGGCGAAATGCTAAAGTAACATTCCGTCAAATTGTTAAGAATAATCAAGATACTAGAAAGTACTTGCGAATTGAAGTCCCGCTCCGACAACAATGAGAATCACTCCTACAATAATCATCGCTTGTTGAACGGACAAGCGGACCAGGAATGTATGCAGTGCGGTTATGCAAACAATCCCCGTCAATAGTGTGATATGTAATAACGTGCTTATTATTAGTAATGGATACGTAAGCGGTGAAGTAATTGTGAAAAAGAGGAATACCACAGCTTTCACAATGCGGTTAGAATACAGCCTTGCGAATGCAAATCCCATTAGAACTGCAAACGGGATAGCTAGAATAATATACTCAACTTGATAAGACGCTACTTGTGCTCCCAGATAAAATATCATCCCCCGGTAGCCAGAGTAAGGAGTGCGATATGGTCGCCGTCTTTAAGCTGAACTTCCTCGTTATTCAGGTAAAAGCGCCCGTTGATATTGAATCCGTAATTTTCTATCAGCCGGTCTTCTCTGGCACGGATAACATTCCCCTCCAGTGCCGGGATTTCACGTCTGAGTGCGGCAATAACGTCTCCCAGGTTTGCCCCATCCTTTAGCTCAACTTCCACCTCCCGTAACTCAGTTATCTCACGGGGCAGCCCGAACAACTGCACAATACACCTGTTCATAGCTTGATGACCTCCACTTCTGCTCTACCTTACTATCTTCTCGAGAGCTGGTATTAAATTGACCATCTCCATTGAGAGGAGCTGGAAATAGGCCAATCAACCCCAACCAATTAGGGATTTGTCTCGGGCCACAGGTCTTTAGCTACATCCTCTAGCCCCAGTTCCAGCAATTTTTTCTTACTTGGCTTGGTTGTTACCCTATCCCAGTCCAGGGCTCCAAGGTTCCAGTAGTTTTGAGCCTCAATGTCAGCCGTTACACCAGCGAGCGGGCCTGTTTCATAGGGAGGCTTACCAATTATCCTGGGGTGTACCTTCAACTCTAGAGGGTTTATACCTTCGCGGAGGTTAAAGACGTGTCTCATAGTGGCAATTCTCTCGCCTGCCTTGAGCAGCTCATCCATAGAACGGTCCCAGCCAGTTACTGCGCTCATGAATCCCGCTATGTATTTGGCGCCGCCAAAGAAGCAAAGTCCAGTCGCATTAATGACGTGCCCTCGGAAGCCGCTGGGCCCAAAGCCCTGGGTATGACGGCCAGGGGTGGCATCCATCTGGTAGCGGGCAGCAGCTGGGGACATGGGCGAAAGCTTTGGGTCGTGCATTCCTAGCTCTTGACCTCCAATATGTACGGCGTATTTTTCTGACCCTTTACCGATTTTCTCCGCTGCCACCTTGACCCCATCGGCGAGAATGTCACCAAAGCCTTCCCTCTTGGCCATCTTCTCGGTCATAGCCACTATAGAGCGATGATTGCCCCAGGTAAGCTCAATCCCATCGGTGTCCTTTTGGGTAATGAGACCGCTCTCGTAGCATTCAATGGCAAAAGCGATGGTGCAACCTGCGGAGATAGTATCCAGGCTATAGCGGTTGCAGATGTCATTTACCATGGCTATGGACTCTGTATTATTGTTAAGGCACATTGTTGCGAAGGCACCCTGGGTTTCATACTCGGGTCTGCGTGAGCCTGCCGCATACTTGTACTCTCCTGTCCCCTCTTTTAGGATCCCTTCACAGGCTATGGGACAGCGCCAGCAGGTTTCATCTCTTTCCTGGTTGGCTATTGTCGCATCACCGCTAAGCCCGGAGGGGTCGGGGAAATCGACAACGCCAACGCCGCCCCAGTTTTTGACTGGGGTATCACCGCTATGGGCTGACAGGTGAGTTCCTCCGGTGGTGCCATACTTACGCATTGGCCACTCTGCTGCCCTCAATTCAGCAATATGCTCTCTCCTTAACCTATTGGCGGTCTCGCTATCGGCAATGGGGACCTTCTGGTTACCTCTTACTGCTACCGCCTTGAGCTTTTTGGAGCCCATTACTGCTCCTAAACCGGAGCGCCCGGCGGCAGCTCCTCTCTTGGTGATAATGCATGAGATGAGCGAAAGCTTCTCTGCAGACTGGCCAATACAGGAGATGTAGGTTTGCCTGCCATGTTCAGCTTGCAGCATATCTTCGGTTTCATAGGTATCCTTTCCCCATAGGTGACTGGCGTCTCTTAGTTCAGCTTTTCCATTGTCGATGAAGAGGTAAACTGGTTTTTCTGATAGTCCGGTGAAGAATACCCCATCGTAGCCAGCGAATTTCAGGTGAGGGGCAAAGTCTCCTCCCGAACTAGCATCTCCCCATCCGTTGGTGAGAGGTGATTTTCCTACTGCGGTATACCGTACGCCCACGGTGGCGGGGGTTCCGGTAAGAGGACCAGTCATAAAACCAAGAATATTTTCCGGACCCAAAGGGTCAACCCCAGCCTCTTGCCGACTATAGATAATTCTGGCTCCTATGCCATAGCCTCCGATGAAGTCGCGGCAAAGCTTTTCATCAAGTGCCTCGTCCTTTAGCTCACCTTTGGAAAGATCCACAAATAGAACCTTCCCCATATAACCTCCTGCCATGTTAAACCTCCTTGTTTTATTTGTGTGGAGTATACCTTAGGGGGGATTACTTTGTTAATTCCGTCCTTGTGACAAATCTATAACTCATTTGGGATTTCCCATTTCAATTCGCAATGAGGCATCCTGACCCTCATTGCTCTTATCACCAATAATATATTTATGGCATCTGGTTGTCAATCTCCATCTCGGAACCCTCTAATAATCCTCGACATGCGAGCCGTGCACCGCAGCCCCTGTGACCTGTCCCCAATAATTGTTCCTTTTTATCCTTTTTTCGTCCTTATGGAGAATTGACATAGTCTTAAAGGGGGGCTAGACTTAAGTCCCAACATGTAAAACACTATAAAACTGAATAATTATGCAGCGGTCGAGGAGGTGAGTGGATGAAGTAAAGAGTACTGGAACCGCTAGAAAACACGGCGGTGGTTGGTGCCCTTTTTGGTTTAAGCCACCACAGGAAATGAGGGTATAAATGTGGAATAAAATATTGCCCGTGGGTCTGGTACTGGTTATGGTTCTTTCCTTTGCAGCATGTGTAGGGGAACCCTCAGCCTTAGAGATTGTCAACGGCACATTTGAATCATTGGATGACATTACATCCTACCAATTTGATATGGATATGACAATGGAAGCCGCTGGTGAGGCAGAGGATGAAGCATTTGAAATGAATATGATGATGGACTTTAGCGGTGCGCTGGACCTTGAGAACAGGCAGATGAGAGCGGATATAACCATGAATATGGCAGTGACTGGGGAAGACGAAATGGGGATAGAAATGGAGTTGTATCTTATTGATGATATGTTATACATGATGACGGAAGTCCCGGAAATGGGCCCCATGTGGATGAAGCAAGAGATATCAGAGGGAGACTGGGAAGAAATGAGTGAAGGAGTGAAGCTTACTGAGTCTCAACTAGAACTCCTTAAGTCAGCGGAGGTTAAGGTCTTAGCTAGTGAGAAGATAAAAGGTATAGACTGCTATGTACTTCAGCTCACGCCGGACATGGAGCAGCTATGGCGAACAGTTATGCAGCAAGCACAGGTAACCGGGGAGGAGATACTGCCTGAGGTTGAAGAAACATTTCTTGAGGAAGTGTTTCGTAACTTCTCCGTTAAGCAGTGGTTTGCAAAGGATACATATTTCTTAACCAAGGCAGAAATAGCTATGACTATGGAATTGAGCCCTGAAGCCCTGGGATATCCGGAGGAAGAAGGCGAAACGACTATGGATATAACCATGACTATATTCGCTTATGACTATAACAAACCGGTTTCCATCGCATTGCCTCCAGAAGCTGAAGAGGCAGTAGAGGTTCCTACATTTGAGAGGTCTACAGAGGACGAATTAGAAGCAACGGATACCGAGCTAGCAAATGTACAGATTGCAGTGATTGCTATGATGGTTGATAACGGTTTATGGGAATTACCGAATCCAGTAACTACGGCTACCAACGATATGGGGGCCTTCCCAGATACTTCTCTTTGTGGAATTGACAAAGTACGAGATAAAAATGGAAATGTATATGTTTCTGGTAAAGATAAGGATGGATATGTCCTCTACCAGCACGATATTACTGGTGACGGTACAAGTTTGGGATTAGTTGATTATGTAGTTGAACGTTACACTATGGGTACGTACATTGTTGATTCAAGTGGAACAGTGACCCAAACTTCAGCGGGGCCAATACTTGAATTTGCTGAACTTGCTTCTGATGATGAAGCGGCGAAGTGGGAGAATGAGCTAGGCAGATGGAAGCCAGCTAAATCAATAGTCAATGGTCAAGAAATGGTATTGACTAGTGCTTACTTCAAAGAAGATACATATGTAACGGTGGATGAAGGGGGTGGGATACTACTGATTTTTGAGTGGAATGAAACAGGAAGTAAGTTATCTGAGGAAATCACTGGACGCCTAATTGGAGAGCCTATGGGTATTTTCCTGGGTGAGGAAGCTCTGCGGGGATTTGATGGGAAACCCATTGCTCCTATAATTAGATCACCAATTATAACAAGGGGGCAGATTATAGGATTAACCTTGCAAGAAGCTCGGGAACTGTCTGAAATGCTTAATATGGAGCAAAGGTGACCAAAAAGAGTACTGGAA
>Ga0307380_10011340_pt1 | contig 11169 bp, 10 predicted proteins | sample UN3MG_FD_202239 | JGI IMG/M metagenome (GOLD analysis project Ga0307380, IMG submission 202239) | Soil microbial communities from Risofladan, Vaasa, Finland - UN-3 | ecosystem: Environmental > Terrestrial > Soil > Coastal area > Acid sulfate soil | place: Finland: Risofladan, Vaasa | collected... | reverse complement strand
TTCATCCCCGTAATCCTCTTGTCGAGTTTAAAATCAATGAAAGGGCCTTTTTTAATTGATCTGCTCATAAAATATCAGTTATTTTTTCCTTCTTTCAATAATTTGCTTTGCCGAGTATTTTTTCTTGTCACGGGTTTTAAATCCTTTTGCAGGAATACCTCTTCGTGACCTCGGGTGTCCGCCGGATGCTCTACCTTCTCCACCACCCATTGGGTGATCAACCGGATTCATGACAACACCTCTCACTCTCGGACGGCGACCCTGCCAGCGTTTACGTCCTGCTTTCCCTGATCTTTCGAGATTGTGATCGGGATTGGAGACAGAACCGATTGTAGCACGGCATGTTGTAAGCACCATTCTTGTTTCGCCCGAGGGAAGTTTTATTGTTGCATATTTCCCGTCGCGGGCAGAAAGCTGCGCATAAGTCCCTGCACTGCGAGCCAGAGCTGCACCTTTCCCCGGTTTAAGTTCAATGTTATGAACAATGGTTCCTAATGGTATATCACTAAGAAACATTGTGTTACCAATTTCCGGAGCAACATTCTTCCCTGATGAGATCTTCTGCCCTACCTGCAGCCCGGCCGGTGCCACAATATACCTTTTCTCACCATCCTCATAAAACACCAGGGCAATCCGCGATGACCTGTTAGGATCATATTCAATTGTCTTCACTGTCGCATGCATGTTATCTTTTTCCCTATGGAAATCAATAACCCTGTACATCTTTTTATGACCGCCTCCGATGTACCTCATTGTCATTTTGCCGCTAACGTTCCTTCCTCCGCTTTTTCTGTGTGGTCGAAGCAAGGATTTCTCCGGCACTGTGCCTGTGATAGTATCAAAAGCACTTATAATCTTATGTCTCTGACCTGGCGTTACAGGTTTGATCTTTCTGACTGCCATACTAGGTTATTATATATTGCTATAGAAATCTATTTTATTCCCCTCGGCAAGAGTTACAACAGCCTTTTTTGTTGAAGCAGTTTTCCCGGACAGTAAGCCCGATTTAGTGTTGCGGGTCTTCACTTTCCCGGCATAACGCATTGTATTGACTGACTCGACCTTAACATCGTATAACTCTTCAACCGCTTTCTTTATCTGCAACTTATTTGCTTTTTTAGCAACAAGAAAACCATAACGATTAAATTTATCGCCCTGGCTTGTCATCTTTTCCGTTACTATTGGTTTAAGTAAAATATTCATCACTCAAAGTTTACTGGTTTTCAAAAGTTGCCTGTAAAACGTCAACTGCACTCTCCACAAGCACTAGTGTCGAAGCTTTCATTATCTCGTAAGTATTTAGCTCACTGGCCATTACAACTTCAACTCCCTGTACATTTCGGGATGACAAATATATGTTTTTATTTTGTTCCGGTAAAACAAATACCGATTTTTTATTTGCAATATTCAGGTTAGCACCCATTTTTACTATCTCCCTTGTTTTAGGTGCTTCTAAGGAGAAGTCTTCCAGAACAATAATATTATTACCGGATGCCTTATATGAAAGTGCTGATTTTCTTGCAAGTTGTTTTACTTTCTTATTAAGCTTGAATCCGTAGGATCTTGGTTTTGGACCAAAGACACGGCCGCCCCCGCGAAACAGCGGATTTTTTATGCTACCTGCCCGTGCAGTACCTGTACCTTTCTGTCTTTTGATCTTTCTGGTACTGCCAGCTATCTCACCACGCTCTTTGGATTTATGTGTTCCCTGACGCTGGTTTGCCAGGAACTGTTTTGTATCAAGATAAATAGCATGGTCGTTAGGCTTAATCCCGAAGATTGAGTCGTTAAGATTGATCTTTCGTCCGGTTTCCTTACCTTCAATATTAAGAACAGCTAATTCCATTATTTTGTAATTATTACGTAACCACCTTTTGGACCAGGAACTGATCCCTTAACAATAATTATATCATTTTCAGTCAGGAGTTTCATAACTCTCATGCTTATTGACATCACTTTTTCCCCTCCTGTGCGTCCTGCCATTCTCATTCCAGGCATTACCCTTGAAGGGAACGATGAAGCACCAAGCGAACCGGGAGCCCTGCCTCTGTTGTGCTGGCCATGGGTCTGTCCGCCGACACCACTGAAACCATGACGTTTAACTACTCCCTGGAAGCCCTTACCCTTCGACCATCCTCTTACATCTACCCAGTTATCGGGTCGGAACAGCTCAGCTGTAAGAACTTCACCTTCCTTTACCTGGCCTTCCGGAAAGCCGGTAAACTCGATGAGTTTCTTCTTGGGAGAGGTGTCTGCTTTCTTAAAATGGCCCAGTTCAGCCTTAGTTGTGTGCTTCTCTTTTTTATCGTCAAATCCCAGTTGTACGGCAACGTATCCATCCTTTTCCATGGTTTTGACCTGTGTGACAACACACGGACCAGCCTGTAGAACTGTACATGGAACATTCTTTCCGTTTTCATCAAAAACGGATGTCATTCCTATCTTTTTCCCAATTAATCCCTGCATTTTCTTATAGCTTTACCTGTTTCACACTTTAATTTCTACTTCTACTCCGCTTGGAAGCTCAAGTTTCATCAGAGCATCGATGGTTTTTGGTGTTGAGCTGTAAATGTCAAGCAACCGTTTATAAGATGAGAGTTCAAATTGCTCTCTGGCCTTCTTATTCACGAACGGTGAACGAAGGACTGTATAGATCTTTTTGTGGGTGGGCAGAGGAATAGGTCCGCTTACCACCGCACCAGTAGATTTTACTGTTTTCACAATCTTTTCAGCGGATTTATCCACCAGATTATGATCATAAGATTTCAGTTTAATACGAATTTTCTGGCTCATCTTTTAAAGAATTTTTCCTTTTGTAATTTCCACAATTCTGTTTGCTATTTCTGCAGGCACCTCCTCGTAATGAGAAAACTCCATTGTAGAAGTTGCTCTTCCCGAGGTAAGGGTACGGAGTACTGTGACATAACCGAATTTCTCGGCCAGAGGTACTTTTGCTCTTATTACTCTTGAACCTGCTTTCGATTCCATACCTTCAACCTTTCCTCTTCTCCTGTTAAAATCGCCTATAACGTCGCCAACATACTCTTCAGGAGTGACAACCTCTGTTGACATAATTGGTTCCAGAAGCACCGGATGGCACTTTCCGGCATATTTCCTGAATGCCTGTTTGGCGGCAATTTCAAATGAAAGAGCGTCGGAGTCAACGGGATGGTATGAACCGTCTTTGAGTACAACCTTAAGGCTTTCGAGCGGGAAACCAGCCAGAGGTCCATTGGACATCGCTTCACGGAATCCCTTTTCCACTGAGGGGATATATTCTTTCGGAATATTTCCGCTCCTGACTTCATTAATGAACTGAAGACCGCGTATATTGTCATCTGACGGCATCATTGCAACATATATATCTGCAAATTTCCCTCTGCCGCCGGTCTGTTTCCTGAATAATTCACGAAATTCTGCACTGGTGGTAATGGCCTCCTTGTAAGCAACCTGGGGTACACCCTGGTTGCATTCAACCTTAAACTCCCTCTTAAGCCTGTCTATTAGAATTTCCAGGTGCAATTCTCCCATACCGTGGATTATAGTTTGTCCGCTGTCGGGATCAATTTTTACCTGGAAAGTGGGATCCTCCTCGGCAAGCTTGCCAAGCGCAAGGGAAAGCCTGTCAACATCTGCCTGGGTTTTAGGCTCAATGGCGACACCTATAACCGGTTCCGGAAAATCCATCGATTCAAGTAATATGGGCTTATGGATCGCACAGAGGGTATCCCCTGTTTTAAGGTCTTTAAAACCAACTCCGGCACAAATATCACCTGCCGATATGCTCTCCTTCGGATGCTGTTTGTTGGCATGCATCTGGAAGAGACGGTTTATCCGCTCTCGCTTTCCTGTACGGATATTAAGAACTGTGTCGCCGCCATGTAAAACGCCTGAGTAGATACGAAGGAAGACCAGACGACCGACAAACGGATCTGTTGCTATTTTAAACACGAGAGCTGCCAATGGTTCATTTTCATCAGGTTCGCGGATGACTTCATTATCATTTCTCGGATCAATACCTTTTACGGCTCCGATGTCTATAGGTGAAGGGAGAAATTCAACCACAGCATCCAGAAGACGCTGAATACCTTTGTTCTTAAACGCTGCTCCGCAAATAACAGGAACCGCAAGTCCCATTATTGTTGATTTTCTGAGTGCCGTAAGCACCTCTTCACCGGTTATCGAATCATGATCTTCGAGAAACCTCGCAAGAAGAGTATCATCAACCTCTGCAACCGATTCAATAAGATTTGCCCTCCATTCATCAGCCTCCTCAACAAGTTCAGCAGGGATATCCTCAATCTCAGGCCTTGTTATTGTGTTCTCATCGTCATAATAGACGACTGCCTTCATTGAAACAAGGTCGATAACCCCTTTGAAATTCTCCTCTGAACCAATAGGGATCTGAACGGGTACCGGATTGGCTCCCAGCCTTTCTTTGATCTGGTGTACAACGCTGAAAAAATCTGCTCCGGCGCGGTCCATCTTATTAATAAAAGCAATTCTCGGAACACCATATTTATTGGCCTGTTTCCAGACTGTTTCGGATTGTGGTTCAACACCTCCTACAGCACAAAAGACTCCAACAGCGCCGTCGAGAACTCTTAGCGATCTTTCGACCTCTACAGTAAAATCGACATGACCGGGAGTGTCAATAATATTAATCTTGAACTCTTCTCCCCTGTGTTTCCAATATGTTGTTGTGGCAGCGGATGTAATCGTAATTCCTCTCTCCTGCTCCTGAACCATCCAGTCCATCTGTGCATTTCCGTCATGCACTTCTCCCATACGATGTGTACGACCGGTATAAAACAGAATACGTTCTGTCGTTGTGGTCTTACCGGCATCGATGTGGGCCATGATTCCGATGTTTCTGGTATATTTCAGGTCCTTTTCCATCAATTTATTATCGCGCTGGCATACTGTTTATCAATTAAAACCTGAAATGAGCAAAAGCCTTGTTGGCTTCAGCCATCCTGTGGGTATCTTCTTTTTTCTTGTATGCTCCGCCCTCAAGCTTATACGCTGCCATCAGTTCAGCAGCGAGTCGGTCAGCCATTGAATGACCTGTTCTTTTTCTTGCAAAAGAGATCATGTTCTTCATGCTGATACTTACTTTCCTGTCGGAGCGTATCTCCATAGGAACCTGGAAAGTTGCACCTCCAACCCTGCGGGCTTTAACTTCAACCTGTGGAGTAACATTATCAAGAGCCTGTTTGAATATCTCGAGCGAACTCTTGCCTTCATTTTTAAACTTGTCTCCCACTATTTCGAGAGAGTCGTAGAATATTTTAAAAGCAAGATTCTTTTTCCCATTAAACATAAGATTGTTTACAAACCTTGTTACGTACGGATCATTGTATTTAGGATCCGGTAACAGAATTCTCTTCTTCGGTTTTGACTTTCTCATTATCTTGTTCCTTTAAGCGTTATTTCTTCGGTCTTTTTGCACCATATTTTGATCTTCTCTGGGTACGGCCGTCAACTCCTGATGTATCGAGAGCGCCGCGAATAAGGTGGTAACGTACACCGGGCAGATCTTTTACCCTTCCACCCCTTATGAGGACGATGGAATGCTCCTGGAGGTTATGGCCCTCTCCGGGAATATAAGCGTTTACTTCTTTCTGGTTTGTAAGCCTGACCCTGGCCACCTTCCTCATTGCTGAGTTTGGCTTTTTTGGTGTTGTGGTGTAAACACGTACACACACTCCCCTTTTCTGTGGACATGAATCCAAAGCAGGAGCTTTACTCTTATCTACCAGCTTTTTCCTGCCTTTTCTTACTAACTGCTGAATTGTCGGCATAAATCCTGTTATTTTAGCATTAATTTTTACTCAAAAAAATGGTTCGCAAAGGTATTGTTTTTATTTTTTATTTCAAAAACAAGTCTGTCATTTTTTTCAAGACACTGTAACATACATGTTTAACAGACCTGATTATTACCAGTAATCAGCCTTTTAAACATTTTAAAAATAAAATTATCTTACTTAAAAATGTAAGTTATTAACAGGTTCCTTCCCGATTTTTCCCTGACGAAAAACTTTTTGTAAACTTACGATGAAAGAAAAACCGGTACTCCTGTATTTCAAAAAACTGGTGCAAAGAAAATAAAAATTTCTTAATTCTAACTTCGTTTCTTAAACAGTTTTTAAAAAATTATTATTTTTGTCCCCTCCAAAAGAATATATAATTAAATAATATACTGATAATCATGAAAACATACCAGACTGACCAGATTAAGAACATTGCTCTTCTGGGAAACTCGGGATCGGGAAAGACTACAACCATTGAAGCGATGCTCTTCAATGGCGGCATTATTGAACGACGAGGGACCATAGATGGGAAGAACAGTGTTTCCGACTATCGTCCGATCGAACATGAAAACGGGAATTCAATCTTCTCAACTGTCCTCTATGCGGAATTTCAGAACAAGAAAATAAATATACTCGATACTCCCGGTCTTGATGATTTCAGCGGAGGCGTTATTTCGTCACTTTATGCTGTTGATGCCGCTGTGATGACAATAAATGTTCAGAATGGTGTTGAAGTCGGAACAGAGATCCATTTCCGTCATGCCGAAAAAGTAAACAAACCTCTTATCATTGTTGTAAATGGTCTGGATCATGAAAAAGCAAATTTCGAGAAGTCGATCGAGATGATGAAGGAGCGTTTCGGCCATAGCGTTATCCTGGTTCAGTATCCTGTTAATGAAGGGGCCGGATTTAATTCGATCATTGATGTTCTGAAAATGAAAATGCTTCAGTACCCTAAGGATGGCGGAATAGCAAAAGTTGTCGATATACCTGCTGATCAAATGGATAAAGCTTCTGAACTTCATAATGCCCTCGTTGAAAAAGCGGCTGAGAGCGATGAGGCGCTGATGGAGCTTTTCTTTTCAAATGATACACTTACTGAAGCAGAGGTAAGAAAAGGTATAGCCAGAGGGATTCAGACAAGGGGAATGTTCCCTGTTTTTTGTGTTTCAGCAAAGAATAATATAGGTGTTGACGCTCTCCTGGAGTTTATAGTCAGCGAAGCACCCTCCATAACTGATATGCCGGCTCCGTTAAACAGCAAGGGCGCGGAAGTGAAGCCAAACCCTGCAGGATCTGCTTCAGTGTATGTATTTAAATCATCAATCGAAGAACATATCGGTGAGATAAACTATTTCAGGGTTTATTCGGGTAAGATTACTGAGAACCTTGATGTTGTAAACTGTAACAATAACGTTAAAGAGAGATTATCGCAGTTATATATCTGCGCAGGCAAGAACAGGACTCGTGTTCCTGAGCTGCATACCGGTGATATCGGAGCATTTGTAAAACTGAAAAACACAAAAACAGGCCATACACTTAATGCTCCCGGTAACGACTGGAGATATGTGGGTATTAAGTTCCCTGACCCAAAATATCGTATCGCCATCAAAGCACAAAGTGAAAGTGATGATGAGAAGCTCGGTGAAGCTCTGAACAAAATACACCTTGAAGATCCCACTATTATTATTGAATACTCCAAAGAGCTTAAGCAGATCATCGTACATGGCCAGGGTGAGTACCATCTGAATATAATGAAGTGGCACCTGGATAATATATATAAGATCCCGACGAACTTCAACTCGCCAAAAATTCCCTACCGCGAAACAATTACAAAATCAGCCCAGGCCGATTACCGTCATAAAAAGCAGTCAGGCGGTGCAGGTCAGTTCGGAGAGGTGCACATGATTATTGAGCCTTACGAGGAGGGTTCCTCTGAATTATCAATGATCAAGATTGCGGGAAAGGAGATAAAACTGTCAGTCAGGGATAAAGAAGAGATTGTTCTGCCATGGGGAGGAAAGCTTATTTATGTTAACAGCATCGTCGGAGGATCTATCGACGCACGATTTTTGCCGGCTATTTTAAAAGGTATCATGGAAAAGATGGAAGTTGGTCCTCTTACAGGATCATATGCACGTGATATAAGGGTTTACGTATATGACGGCAAGATGCATCCGGTTGATTCCAATGAGATATCCTTCAGGCTTGCCGGACGTAATGCATTCAGTCAGGCATTTAAAAACGCAGGACCCAAAATTCTTGAACCAATCTATGAGGTTGAAATAATGGTTCCTTCCGACCGTATGGGTGATGTTATCAGTGATCTTCAGGGTCGCCGGGGAATGGTACTGGGTATGGCAAGTGAAAAACGTTTTGAAGTTATTAAAGCCAGGGTTCCGCTTGCGGAGATGAATAAATACTCTACTTCGCTTAGCTCGATCACCGGTGGGCGTGCAATGTACACAATGAAATTTTCCGAGTATTCGCAGGTACCTGGCGATGTTCAGGAGGCTGTGATCAAAGCTTATGCCGAGGAAGAAGAAGAGGAATAAAACTTGCAGGGGCGTTGCATGCAACGCCCCTGCAAGTTTAAACGGTCTTCACCACATCCCAGACAAACGCCCTGATTCCGACTTCTTCATTTACAGCATCAATTCTTTTCACATTATTAAGTACAGAATCGACAAGGTCATCCTCCACAATTGTCAGAACACTTTTATTAATCTCTGGCCAGGCATGGGTACCCAGGTGAGGAACACCTGTATGGCTGCCTCTGCCCTGAACATTTTCCCAGAGTGAATATCCTTTTATGCCAAGCTTGTCGAGAAGGTATTCAACCTTCTCGGTATGAGCCTGATTGTATATTATCATAATTGCTTTCATAGCTGGTGATTTAGAATATTAATACTTATTTAAAACCATTACCGTTACCATTACCGTTACCATTCATAAAATCAAATTCTGAATAGACAGTCAGGTTCTTATTTCGCTCTCCCCTTTTTGCAAAGATGGCATACACCACAGGTACTAGGACAAGCGTAACAAAAGTGGAAAAGATCAGACCTCCGATCACGGCTATACCCATTGGCTTCCAGAGTTCTGAACCTGAGCCTTTGCTTATTGCCAGCGGCAGCATAGCAAGTATAGTGGTGACAGAGGTCATAAGCACAGGTCTTAGACGGGATCTTCCGGATATTAATATTGCTTTATTTAATTCGTTCCCTCTTTCGCGCATCAAATTAATAAAGTCAACAAGCACAATAGCATTCTTTACAACGATACCTATGAGTAATACCGTGCCTATTCCGGATATGACGCTAAGAGTTGTTTTGGTGAAGAATAGTGCTATTGCCACGCCTGAAAAGGCAAAAGGAATGGAGAACATTATGATTAAAGGCATCTTCAGCGACTCAAACTGTGATGCCATAACAAGATAAACCAGGATAAGGCTGACCACTAGCAGAAGAGCCAGATCCATAAACGCTTCCATCTGTTCCTCTATGGCCCCGGAGATCTGAACCATGATCCCGGCCGGTTTTGGTGTTTCGTTAATTGCTTTCTGCACATCTATCTGGATATCTGTAAGAGATCTTTTAAACGGTGTGAATGAGACCCTTACGACTCTTTCCTTGCGTTTACGCTCAATGCTTGGAGGAGCCCAGTATTCCTTTATCCGGGCAATCTCTCCCAGCCTGACGGCCTGGCCCTGAGTATTGGCAACTGCAATATTCTCAATATCGGTGAGCGTGCTTAGTGCATCCTTTTTAAATCTGACAATCACGTCATATTCATCACCTGACTGGCGTAACTGCGTTGCCACCAAACCATCAATCCTGTTCCTTACAGCAGAGGCTGCCATTGCAGTGTTCAGTCCATTAGCGCTCATTTTTTCCTGGTCAAAGATAATTTGCAGTTCAGGTTTGGACTTATCGCGGCTTATTGATACATCCTTTGTTCCGGGAATATTTCTGATTTTTTCTGCAAGTTCCCTGGCAACAAGGTTTGAAGCTGTAATATCATAGCCATAAACTTCAACATCAACAGCATTCCCTCCAAAGGAGCCCATATTTTGACTTGTAGTAACCTGCAAATCAACTATTTCAGGGAACATTGCAAAATCAGCCCTCATCTCTTCAGAAATATCCCAGACACTTCTTGTCCGTTCTCCAATAGGGACCAGGCTATAAGTGTACTGAATGGTATGTGTGCCTCCTGCGCTGAACATGGAGGCCCATCCACCCTGATCATCATAACCGGTTGAAGTTGAAATAAGGTCAATCTCGGGATATTTTGCATTGACCAGACTATCGAGCATATCTGCTGTTCTTATCGTATTTTCAACCCTGGTACCGGTCTGGAGCTCAACAGTGGCGTATATTGTCGATTCATCAGCCTGAGGGAAAAATTCAGTATCAATAACACTAAAGAGTCCCATTGAAAACACGAAAACAATAATTGAGGTGATTGAAACAAACGTTTTATGACGGAGAGCCCAACGCAGGGTTTTTTCATAGAATATATCAAAATGGTCCAGTCCTTTCCTTATACTGCCGTCATAAGTAAAGAAAGGAGCATCTTTTCTGATCGGTCTGTATTTCAACATCAGGGCGCTTAATGTAGGGGTAAGCGTTAATGCCGCAATAGTGGAAGTTATAATGGTTACTGTAACACTCAGTCCAAGCTGCTTGAAAAGTACCCCTGTAAGGCCTTTAACAAATGTAAGCGGGAAGAAAACAGCAACAACAGTGAGTGTGGTTACTATAACTGCCAGCCATACCTCGTTAGTCGCATAAATAGCAGCTTCCCTTGGCCGGCTTCCCCTTTCGATATGCCTGGAGATATTTTCCAGTACAACGATTGCATCATCGACCACCATCCCGATGGCAATGGAAAGTGAGACAAGAGAGATAATATTAATTGAAGCATCTGATATAAAGAGATAAATGAATGCAACAATAAGTGAAACAGGGATGGTAAGTATCACAATAAATGTTGCCCGCCATCTTCCGACGAAGAAAAGTACGACCAGGATGACAAATATTGCCGCATACATCAATGTTTCAGTGAGATTATTTATAGAATCCTTAATAAACGAAGCACTTGAGAAAAGCAGTTCAACCTTAATATCGGGGGGGAGATCTTTCTTCAGTTCTTCAAGTGTCTCTTCAATTTCACGGGTAACTTTGACTGTATTACCTCCTGACTGTTTCTGAACAAATAGCCCCATCCCTTTGGCACCATTTATCTTTGTATCGAGTTTCGATTCCCTGATAGTATCGCGTACTTCAGCTATATCCTTGAGGTAAACAGTATTCCCGTTAATATTACTTACGACAATGTCCATCAGGATATC
>Ga0307380_10011338_pt1 | contig 11171 bp, 6 predicted proteins | sample UN3MG_FD_202239 | JGI IMG/M metagenome (GOLD analysis project Ga0307380, IMG submission 202239) | Soil microbial communities from Risofladan, Vaasa, Finland - UN-3 | ecosystem: Environmental > Terrestrial > Soil > Coastal area > Acid sulfate soil | place: Finland: Risofladan, Vaasa | collected... | reverse complement strand
CGGGACAAGCAAATCGCTCAAGTCAAGCAGTGGATCGAGTACGCCGAGATCCTCGGGGCGCCGGTGATCCGGATCTTCTCCGGCCGGCCCCGCAAGGGCCAAACGGAGGACGAAGCCTACCGGCTGGCCGTGGAGGGCATCGAGGAGTGCTGCGAGCACGCCGGCGGGCACGGCATCTTCCTGGCGCTGGAAAACCACGGCGGCCTGACCACCAAGCTGGCCGGGATGATGCGGCTGGTGGAGGACGTCAAGAGCCCCTGGTTCGGCGTCAACCTCGACACGGGCAACTTGCGCGACTGGACCACGCTCGACCAGATGTACGCCGATCTGGCCAAGCTGGCTCCCTACTCGCTCAACGTCCAGGTGAAAGTGGTCGTCTCCGGCCCGGACCGCAAGAAGATCCCCGCCGACTTCCGCCGACTGGCGCAAATCCTGACCGACGCCGCCTATCGCGGATACATCGTGCTGGAGTACGAGGAGGACGAGGACCCCCGGGTGGCCTGCCCCCGCCACCTGGATCAGTTGCGGGAGGCGTTTGGGTAGCAGCGGAATTGGCATAGAGTGAGTCTCGCCATGAGACTCGCGTTTCTCTCGTGCGTTTGCCGCCCGGGCCGCGTGCCTCGAGCCGGCCTGTACTGTCAGAACAAGGGTGAGGGGCCTCAAGCAGGGGGACTCGACTCGTACAGCAGAACTCGCTTTCTCAACTCATCCGCAAACTTGTAGATGTCGTTGACGTCCTCGATCGGATGCTTTGTCTCTTCCTTGTTCTCATCGAAGAGGCCCAAGCACTTGTTTTCAGGGGAGTTCAACCAAAGCCGGCAAATGGGCTTGCGGTTGGTGTCGTCCAGTAGGATCCCACAATAGCGTATTGTGTCGCGCATAAAGACGCGTTTGGGCTCAACGACTTCCCTGAGAATCGATTTCACAATGTAGAAGCCTTCAATCTCTTCTTGTGTGGTTACGATCTTACTCGTTGGCGCCACCTCAACCTCCCCACTCTCCCCACCGGGAGGCCGCTCGGGTAGTTGGCTCCCCGGCTCTTCGAGCGCCGACTTCAGCCGTTCGGTGACGCGCTCGCTGACAAACTCATGAAATGCCCGCTTGGTAATCTCCGTAAACTGGTCCATCACGGCCTGCGTCTTGTGGCCGCAGTAGACTCGCCCTGCGAGTATTCGGACAAACTGCTCCGAGGGATTGGCGGATTCCTCAGCGAGGATCCGCTTGATGCCCTTGGTATATTTCAGGTCACTGGCGGTGGAAAGGATGTTCTCCAGGTCGAAACTGTCCTTGGCGAACTTCTTGAGTTGTTCCACGACTTGCTCGCTGAAGTCGAAGAGGTTGAACTCGAGGAACGGCCTGGAATCCATCTTGTTCGGCTCCTCCAGATCGGAGAAGAACTTGTAGATCACGCCGTTCGTGAGAACCCCAAATCGTGCGTCTGTGACCGAGAAGTAGCGGTAGAGCTGCGATCCGTGCTCCTTATCCAGGTCAGTGTGGACACACTTGCATTCGAAAAGCATGATCGGCTTGCCATCGCGCATGATGGCGTAATCGACCTTCTCGCCCTTCTTGGTCCCAACGTCCGCTGTGTATTCCGGCACGACTTCCATAGGATCAAACACGTTGTAGCCCAGGGCAGTGATGAAAGGGAGCACTAGCGCGTTCTTCGTGGCTTCCTCTGTCTGCAGAAGCTCGATCTGCTTGGCCTTACGCGCAGAGAGTTCTCTCAGCCGATCAATGAGGTCCATTTTCTTCCCCCTCGAGACAGAGTCGCGCGTGCGTATCGGCTACGCCGCGCGGAGGTTCCGTAGATTCACCCAACCAGGGACTCCACCCCACGGTTAACCTTTAATAGCCGAAACCTCAAACCACGACAAGCCCCCTCTTGAGAGGTGCGGGTGCGACTGGGCGCCGGGGTGGGTGCGCGCCCGCCCTTGCATCGTGCTCAAGTACTGCGAAGTCGAGTCCTCCCGGGGTGGCCTGTCCGCGCTACCAGGCTCAGTCGCGCGACGCATGTGCGTAATTGCTTTCTGACGTATGCACGCCGCGAATGCCTCCTTCGGGGCATATTGGGCCCCAATATAGAGTTGTGTATCCGCCTGGAATACAGCGACAAGGAATGAGGCCGCCTGCGCGACGCATCGATTTTTTTCCTCAGACCTGTGCCAGCATAGGGCAGAGCCCCGCAGGTATGCAGCCAGCGCCGGACCCACCGACCTCGCTCGGCAAGAGAGATATGGACCGAAGAACGATAGACACGCGAACGCAGGACCAGCGGGACCCGCGCCGAAATCCTTGCTGTCCGCACCCAGGACCACTGGCCCCGTCCGTTGACACGCCATCCCAGCGATCTTACAATCGATCGTTTTGAATCTCGCTAACCGCAGCCAACAGGTACTCTCAGAGCGATTCGGAGGAAGCCGCACATGCCAAAGGACAAATCAGGCCAGATCGACACGGTAATGAAAGAGGAGCGGCTGTTCCCGCCGCCGAAGGCGTTCGCCGAGAAGGCGTGCATCGGCTCGATGGAGGAGTACGAGAGGCTCTGGAAGGAGGCGGCCGACGACATGGAGGGCTTCTGGGGCAAGCTGGCCGGGGAACTCCACTGGTTCAAGCCGTTCGACAAGGTCCTGGAGTGGGACGAGCCGTTCGCCAAGTGGTTTGTGGGCGGCCAGACGAACGTCTGCTTCAACTGCCTCGACGTCCACCTGGGCACCGCCCGGCAGAACAAGGCCGCGATCGTCTGGGAAGGCGAGCCCGGGGATACCCGCGTGCTCACCTACCAGATGCTCCACCACGAGGTCTGCAAGTTCGCCAACGCGTTGAAGGGCCTCGGCGTGGGGAAGGGCGACATGGTCGCCATGTATATGCCGATGGTGCCCGAGCTGGTGATCGCCATGTTGGCCTGTGCCCGGATCGGCGCGATCCATTCGATCGTGTTCGCCGGGTTCTCGGCCGAGGCGGTGGCCGATCGCAACAACGACGCCTCCGTCAAGGTGCTCCTCACGGCCGACGGCGCCTGGCGGCGCGGCAAGCAGCTTCCGCTGAAGACGGCCGCCGACGAAGCGTTGGAGAAGTCGCCCACGGTCGAGAAGTGCGTCGTGCTTCGCCGGGTGGGGATGGAGGTCGAGATGCAGGAAGGCCGCGACCACTGGTGGCACGACCTGATGGCCGACGCCTCGCCCGACTGCCCCGCCGAGCCCATGGACAGCGAGGCCCCGCTGTTCATCCTCTACACCAGCGGCTCGACCGGGAAGCCGAAAGGTGTGAAGCACACCACCGCCGGCTACAACCTGTACGTCAAGAAAACGACCGAGTGGGTGTTCGACGTCCGCGACGAGGACGTCTACTGGTGCACCGCCGACATCGGCTGGATCACCGGGCACAGTTACATCGTCTACGGACCGCTCTCGGCCGGGGCGACGAGCCTGATGTACGAGGGGGCCCCCAACTGGCCCGACGAAGGCCGCTTCTGGGAGATCATCGAGAAGTATCGCGTGAACATCTTCTATACCGCTCCGACGGCCATCCGGGCGTTCATCAAGTGGGGCGACCATTGGGTCGAGAAGCACGACCTGTCGAGCCTCCGGCTCCTGGGCACCGTGGGCGAGGGCATCAACCCCGAGGCATGGATGTGGTACCACGCCAAAATCGGCGGCGAGCGGTGCCCGATCGTCGACACCTGGTGGCAGACCGAGACCGGCGGCATCATGATGACGCCCCTCCCCGGCGCAATCTCCACCAAGCCCGGAAGCTGCTGCAAGCCCCTGCCCGGCGTCGTGCCCGAGATCGTCGGCGAGGACAAAAAGCCCGTGGGCGCCGGCAGTGGAGGGTGGCTGGTGATCGCCAAGCCGTGGCCGGCCATGATCCGGGGCATCTGGGGCGACGACGAGCGATATAAGGCGCAGTACTGGAGCGACGTGCCCGGCAAGTACCTCTGCGGAGACAACGCCCGCTGCGACGACGACGGCTACTACTGGATCATGGGCCGCATCGACGACGTGCTGAACGTCTCCGGGCACCGGCTCAGCACGATCGAGATCGAAAGCGCCCTGGTGAGCCACCCGGCGGTCGCCGAAGCGGCGGCGGTGGGCCGGCCCCACGAGATCAAGGGCGAGGCCGTGGCCGTGTTCATCACCCTGACCAGCGACGCCGAGCCGAGCGACGAATTGCGCAAGGAGCTCCGGCTGCACGTCCGCAAAGAGATCGGCGCCCTGGCCGTCCCCGACGACCTCCACTTCACCAGCGCACTTCCCAAAACCCGCAGCGGCAAGATCATGCGACGCCTCCTGCGTGACATCGCCGCCGGCCGAGAGACCGTGGGCGACACCACCACGCTGGAAGACTACAGTGTGCTGGCCAAGCTAAGGAAGGATGAGGATTAGCCGACCAGCCGCTCGCAACGTCGCGAACGCCGTGAAAAGGCCGGGCTCCCCAGCGGAGCTCGGCCTTTCGTGCTTCTCACGCGATGCGGAATCCTCCCGTGGAATCTCTTCTTCCTGCACGCGATGCTTCGATTCGCCGTCCATGATGGCGACGATCGTTCGCTCCCCGCGCTCGATCCGCATCGCCATGCCACAAGCGCCCCCTCGCTCGCCAGAAATGACACACGACTATGGCAAGCCCGTGTGTCATGTTCCAGAAGGAGGCGGACGCAGAAAAGCGAGGCGGTCGGTACGCCCCCGGGTAGCGCAAACCACCTGACCGCCCTCAGGCCAAGAGAGAAGCCCGACGCAACTCATTGCCACGTCGGGCTTTATCTAGTGGGCGCAGGGGGACTCGAACCTCCGGCCTCGTCCTTATCAGGGACGCGCTCTAACCAACTGAGCTATGCGCCCGTAGCGAGGCTCTCTGGGGCGGGAGTCGTCGAACACGGCCGACGCCTCGCCCATCAGCGGCCTAGCAGGGTTGACCGCAATTCTATAAACACTTGGTCTCGTGTCAAATCGGAACCGGCCTCTTGGGGCGCGATTCTCCATAGTTGAACGGCCCCGGTTCAGCCAGTCCCCCCAGTCAGGGGAATCGGCGTTTGCGTTGCTCATGGTCGGGACGGTGCGTGACGTGTCAGCACGGCAACGCGCGTATCGCGCCAACCCTCCGCCACTTCGTGGGTGTCGCAGATTCGGGCATCCGCGACATGGGGGTCAGGCGTAGGAGAATATCTTGACCAACCGGGGGATCCCAAACATCCTCCGGCTCACACCCGTCAGGGGGGTGGATTGAGTAATCTGAGCAATTCGCATAAGATGTGGGCAATGAAGAGAGGCGCGAAGTTTTTTGGGCGCGACCGAATCGGTTCCTCAAAGAGGTCACGATCGGCCGAAGCGATTTGAGGGTACTGATTTGAAACGGCGACAGATTCGTGGTAGGCTGACTAAATTGGATAACCCGCAGAGTCGGTGCTCGCACTGGTTCAACGGGTGCAGCGAGGTCTTCTCGTTACGGGAAGCCGGCTGCCAAGCCGGCGTCCTAACGGGACACCCACCTATCGTCCTTCCACGACTTGCCCCACCTCGATTCGTGCTGCCCCTCGCGTGATTGGGAGGTAGTCGGCCAACGCGGTTCTTGCGTAGCGGGAGCTCAAATAACTGTGCATCTAGATCATCTGCCCGGAACGTTCTTCGGTCCACCCAATCTGGTCGAACTAGTCCGCCATCGTGCTCGGCATCAGCCGGACGATGTCGCCTTCACGTTCCTGGTGAACGGCGAGGACGAGCAGGTCTGCTTGACGAACAAGGATTTGGACCGCCAGGCCCGGGCGATTGGGGCTTGGCTGGAGTCGTTGGGGCTGGTCGGCCAGCGGGCGTTGTTGTTGTATCCGCCGGGGCTGGAGTTCATTTCGGCCTTCTTCGGGTGTCTTTACGCCGGGGTGGCGGCGGTGCCCGTCTATCCGCCCCGCCGAAACCGCTCCATGGACCGGATTCAGGCCATCGCGGACGACGCCGAAGCGATCGTTGCCTTGACCACCGACGTGGTGCTCCGCCGCGTGGAGCCCCTGATCGACGAAACGCCGCACCTGAAGGAGTTGAAGTGGCTGGCTACCTGTGGCGTCCCGAAGCGGATGGATGAACGGTGGGAAATGCCGGACATCTACGGCGACACGCTGGCGTTCCTGCAATACACGTCCGGGTCGACCGGGACGCCGAAAGGCGTGATGCTCAATCACGCCAACTTGCTCCACAACTCGGCGGCGATCGCCCACGTGTTCGAGCACACGCGATCCGGGTTGGGCGTGTTCTGGCTTCCGAGCTACCACGACATGGGCTTGATCGGGGGGGTTCTGCAGCCCTTATACGTGGGGCGGCCCAACATCCTGATGTCGCCCATGGCCTTTTTGCAGAGGCCATACCGTTGGCTTTCCGCGATCAGCCGTTTCCGGGCCACCACCAGCGGAGGTCCCAACTTCGCCTACGAGTTGTGCGTGCGGAAGATCACGGCGGAACAACGGGCCAAGCTCGATCTGAGCAGTTGGGAACTCGCCTTCAACGGCGCCGAGCCGGTCCGCGAGGAGACGATCGAGCGGTTCGTCGAGGCCTTTGGGCCGTGCGGTTTCCGACGCGAGGCGTTCTTCCCCTGCTTTGGGCTGGCCGAGGCCACTCTGATCGTCTCCGGCGGATATCCCAAGCTGCCGCCGCGGATTCGCGCGTTCGACGCCGCCGCCATTGGGGAGGGGCGCGTGGCGGAAAGCAAGCCGGACGCCGACGGAGTTCGGAAGCTGGTCGGGTGTGGCCAGACCATGGTCGACCAGACGATCGTGATCGCCGACCCCGAGACGATGACCACCTGCCCCGACGGCCAGATCGGGGAGATCTGGGTGCGCGGCCCCAGCGTGGCCCAGGGATACTGGCGAAAACCCGACGCCACCCAGGAGACCTTCGAGGCGCACCTGAAGGACACGGGCGAGGGGCCGTTCCTGAGGACCGGCGACTTGGGATTCCTGCACGAGGACGAGCTGTTCGTCACCGGGCGGATCAAGGACCTGATCATCCTGCACGGCGTCAACATCTACCCGCACGACGTGGAGTTGACGGTCCAGGGCAGCCATCCCAAGTTGCGCCCGGACAGCGGGGCGGTATTTACCATCGAGGCCGATGGTCGCGAGCAGTTGGTCGTGGTCCAGGAAATCGAGCGCCGCGTCAAAGGCGATCTGACGCCCGTGTTCGACGCGATTCGACGGGCCATTTCTGCCGAGCACGAGATGGCCATCGAGAAGATCGTCCTGGTCAAGGCGGGCAGCGTTCCCAAGACGTCGAGCAACAAGATCCAGCGGCGTGCCTGCCGCGACGCTTACCTGAGCGACTCATTGACGGTCGTGGCCGCGTGGAAGGCCGGAGACGCGCCCCAGCCCACGGCCCCCGCTTCCAGTACGCGTAAGGATGGAGACGCTAACGGCCCAGACGCGGCGACCGCCCCGGTCCAACAAGCCCGCAAGTCGTCGGACGACGCCTCGCCCGCCGTGCAGCCGCCCGCTGCCGACACACCGCGGGTCGAGGTCAGGGGGGTGGTGCCTGCCTCGGCCGGTGGGGCCGTGTCGGGTAACGGGGAGACAACGGCCGAACTGGTCCTCGAACAGGTTCGCCTGGTGGCCAAGGATCGGGCGGACGGTCTAACCCTGGACTCGCGGATCACCGAGATCGGGCTGGATTCGCTCGAGCGGATGGAGATCATGGCTTCGCTCGAGGAACGGTTTGGAGGACGATTTCCCGAGGAGATCCTCCCGGATCTGGAGACGTGCCGCCAGGTCGTAACGGCCGTCGACCAGTACTTGAGTAAGGAGCCGCGGGCCAAGGTCGCCAGGTCGGCCGGCAGTGAGACCCCCCCCGAGTGTTACCAGGTCGACAAGTTCCCCGAGTACGTCAGGTTGCGCCAGAACCTCGACCTGCTGGAGAATACCGGCCTGGGGAATCCGTTCTTCACGGTGCACCAGGGGCTTACCAACGACCGCACGACGATCGATGGCCGGGAGTACGTCAACTTCACGAGCTACAACTACGTGGGGATGTCGGGCGATCCGGTGGTGGTCAAGGCGGCCCAGGACGCGGCCGCCAAGTACGGCACCAGCGTGTCGGCCAGCCGGCTCGTGTCCGGCCAGAAAGACCTGCACGTCGAGCTAGAAAGGACGATCGCCCGATTCCTCGGCACCGAGGACGCGGTGGTGTTCGTCGGCGGTCACTCCACCAACGAAAGCACGATCGGCCATCTGTTTGGCCCGGGGGACTTGATCCTCCAGGACGGGCTTGCTCACAACAGCATCGTCCAGGGTGGTTTGCTCTCGGGGGCCCGGCGCCGACCTTTCGCCCACAACGACTGGCGGGCCGTGGACAAGCTTCTCGAGCAGTTTCGCCATGAGTATCGTCGCGTGCTGGTCGTGATCGAAGGCGTGTACAGCATGGACGGCGACATCCCCGATCTGCCTGGGTTCGTCGAAGTGAAGAAGCGCCACAACGCCCTGCTGATGATCGACGAGGCGCACTCGATGGGTACCCTGGGACCGCACGGACGCGGGATCTCGGAACATTGCGGGGTCGATCCGGCGGACGTGGACATCTGGATGGGCACGCTGAGCAAGTCCTTCGGTAGTTGCGGTGGGTACATTGCCGGCTCGAAGGCCCTGGTGGAGTACTTGAAGTACACGGCACCCGGTTTCGTCTTCAGCGTGGGCATGTCGCCACCGAACGCCGGGGCGGCACTCGCCGCGCTCCAAGTGCTGGAGGCCGAGCCCGAGCGGGTCACGCGGCTCCAGGAGCGGTCACGCTTGTTCCTCGAGCTGGCCAGGGAGCGTGGCCTGAACACCGGGATGAGCAAGGACTCGCCGGTGGTGCCGGTGATCTTGGGTAACTCGGTGCATTGTCTCCAGTTGTCCAAGGCCCTGTTCGTTCGGGGCGTGAACGTGCAGCCGATCCTTTACCCGGCCGTGGAAGAGAGCGCCGCCAGGTTGCGGTTCTTCCTCACGTCGATGCACACCGAAGAGCAGATCCGCTATGCGATCGACGTCGTAGCGGAGGAACTGGAGAAGATCGACCCTGTGCATCTGGGCCGGGCGAAGTCGCGGCGAAGGGCCTCCCTGGAGTCCATTCGATCCACCTGATCGGCCGGCGGCGAAGTGACGACGCGGCACGCCCGGAAGCCGGTTGCGTGCTCCGGATGCGCACCGATCGCATGCATCCGGTCCATGCGTTGCGAAAGCCGGCCGCATGCCGGTCCGTGGGTCACGCGGCAATCGTCCCTGCCGACGAAGCTTCCCACGCGGAGGGCCCGCGCACAAACAGCCTGGGCGATTCTCTCGGTGGGCCGCGCCTCGCCATTTTGGATGGGCTATTCCTGCGAAGTGCCAAAGCAGCGATCCGGGGCTGCAAACCTCCGAATGCAACAAAGCCCCGGCTTGCATCCGGGGCTTCGTCGATGGTCCGGTCGATTCGATCGAGATAGGTCGTCGGGCTGCCGGGGGCCCTGGCGTGAAGAGCAGGGCCCTTCGGGCGAACGTGCCCTAACGGTTCAGTTCGACACGGAAATTGAGCCCGTGCGCGAGGAAGTCCTCGTGATTCTGGTCGTTGATGCCCATCACCGTATTTTGCCCGAGGATATAGTCGATCGTGTTCGGGGCTCGGGCGATCCCGTCGACCCAGATTCCCGTCCAACCGACGCCGGCTGACACCGATCGGGTGAGCTGGTACTTCAGATCGACGCGGAGTTCCGCCGCGGGGCTCCACTCATGGAAGCGTCGGTCGTGGGAGAAGGCGGACGCCGCCATGTTCGAGATCTTCAGCACGCCTTCCTGGTCGTCGTCCAAGGCAGCGTCAATGACGCCCTGGGGATTCAGATGCTCTCCCAGCAGGCCTTGCTGCTTGATGTTCTGTTGGTTGAAGCCGGAGAAGAAGCGAGCCTCCGTGGACCACGTCCAGCGGTTGCCCGTGCGGTACCACCGCAATCCCACCTGCGGCCCAACGACGTGGTTCTCCACCCGGTTCTCCCACCAGCTATCGCCCAAGCCGTGAGGAATGTTTTCGGGCGGGGCGTCGTCCCCCTCGGCGATACGCTCTCGGGCATCGACGGAGAACCGGTCATCGATCTCCATGTATCGCGCCCCAACGAACCACTCCAGGATCCCGCCGCAGTGGAACGGGTGCATCCGGTACATGTAGCTCAGTTCCGCGCCCCACGTGGTGATCTTGTAACGGGCTTCCAGGTCGTCGAATCTGACCTGCAAGTCGTCGATCCAGAGAGGGCCGTCGCCTATGCCCACAGCAGGGGGATCGATTATGGTCCAGATGGGCCCCTGTAGGTGGTATTGCGGAGGCGAACCGAAGGGAGCATCGACAAAGACCACGTGCGCGTCCGAGGCACGCAGGGTCTGAGTTTGCGGGCGAATGTTGAGGAAACTGGAAAGCCAGCCGTGATGGCCCTCGATGAATCCGAAGTCATAGCGCTGCCCCGACACCCCGTCCGAATCGAACACTCCCGTGCTAAGCGTGCTGGATTCGATGACCTTCTGGGGCTCGAAGCCGGGATCGAAAAAGCCATCGTCGTCCACGTCGGGGTTTTGGGGCGTGATCACGACCCGTCGCGTGGTGGGGTCGCCGATCAATCCCGGGTCGGGTTTGCTGGGCCACATGAGCATCATGTCGAAGGAAAAGAAGAACCCTTCGTTTGCCCGGTACCCGCCCCCGTACTGGCTCATATCGGCCGGGGCGAAAAGTTGCAGATCGTCGATCCCCACTGGGTGGGCACCGAGAACGGGTACGGCGGCCACGAGTACCAATGTCCACGCTGCCAGTAACGTCTTTGTCCGGGATAGCGACATGGCTCCAATGTACCTCAGTGAGAGCTGAGTGATCGTATTCACACCGACTCCTCCGTGTGGAGAGTCCATGCATGCCGGTGGTGACGATAGTATCGGACACGCCAGTCGTGGCAGTTGAGCAAGAAAGGTAAAGCCTGCGGAAAATGACGGCGTTTTGCGTTCCCGCCCCACTCGTTACGTGAAAATAGGGGACATGGAGCGATTAGCGGTCCGGCGCGGAGAAGGGTGGCGAATTGAGCTGGGCGGTCAATGAGGCAAGGTTCCCGACCATCGGCAGTCCGCCGGGCAACTGATGAAGAGCGGGGCGAGTGTCGTCGAAGAGGACTACCGAAGAGCGGGCCGCAAGGCACCCGTCAAGGCTGCCAGAGAT
>Ga0307380_10011337_pt1 | contig 11171 bp, 10 predicted proteins | sample UN3MG_FD_202239 | JGI IMG/M metagenome (GOLD analysis project Ga0307380, IMG submission 202239) | Soil microbial communities from Risofladan, Vaasa, Finland - UN-3 | ecosystem: Environmental > Terrestrial > Soil > Coastal area > Acid sulfate soil | place: Finland: Risofladan, Vaasa | collected... | reverse complement strand
GCGAGTGCGTAGGCCACGTCGATGCAGAGGTTGACGACCACGAACACCGCCGCCCAGAGAAGCGCCACCCCCATCACGGCGTCGTACCATCGGTTGACGACCGCCTCGACCGCGAAGCGTCCGACGCCCCCCACACTGAAGACCGTCTCGGTGATCATCGTTCCGCCGAGGAGGCTGCCGAGGTCGCCGCCGATGACGGTGATGAGGGGAATCGCGGTGTTGCGCAGGACGTGCCGGGTGGTGACGCGCCACTCGGAGAGTCCCTTGGCCCGGGCGGTGCGGACGTAATCCTTCGACAGCTCGTCGAGCAGAGACGAGCGTGTGACGCGTGCGATGAACGCAGCCGGACGGAGTCCCAGCGCGATCACCGGAAGCACCAGCACCGCCGCACCCCCCTCACCCGTCGCCGAGGCCGGCAGCCACCCCAGCAGATACGCGAACACGAAGATCAGCATGATGCCGAACCAGAAGACCGGCGTCGAGATGAAGCAGAAGGTGACGGTGCGCAACACGACGTCGAAGACGGAATTCCGGTGGACGGCGGAAAGCATCCCGGAGGCGACGCCGACGAGCGTGGCGAGCACCATCGCGGCGACCGCGAGCTTCACGGTGTTGGGCAGACGTCGGGCGATCTCGCGTGCGACGGGGGTGCGGGTGCTCACGATGGTGCCCATGTCGCCCTTGAAGAGCCGGGCGAAGTAGCGGACGAACTGCACGACGAGCGGCTCGTCAAGGCCCAGCTCGCGCTCGAGCATCCGGCGCTGCTCGGGCGTGCCGCCTTTCTCGCCCAGGATCTCGTCCACCGGGCTGCCCGACGCCCGCAAGAGGAAAAAAGTGATCACCAGCACCGCGAGGATGGTGGGCACCACCAGCGACAGACGTTTGACGAGGTAGGGGAGCATGGCGGGATATTATACAGAGGGGCGGGAGCTGGGGACAGCTTCTATCGGGGATCTCAACTCGAAGCACGAAATCCGAAACACGAATGACGCAAGAAACGGTCCCGGATGCGGACCTGTTTCGGTCATTCCGTCATTTGAATTTCGTGCTTGGTCGCCAGAGGCGACTGAATTTCGTGCCCGCCAGAGGCGGGTAAACTTCGTGCTTCGAATTTCAATCGTTCGGGGAGAGTCCGCCCGGTGGCTTCCCCGCGGCGATTCGCTCGTCACGGTCGCTTCTTCATCGCCTCGTAGAGGAGTTTTTCGAGCTTGGCCATCTCGTCGACGAGCTTGTTGAGCTTGTCGGAGGTCTCGCGGAGGAGTCTGGGGTCGGCGTCCTTCCGGGCGAGGAGGTTTTCAAGGTTGGCGGAGGTCATGGAGAGCGCACGTGCCCCCTCGGCAAAGCTCATGGCGGCATCGTAGATGTTCTGGGTGTAGGCGTCGGCCTCGATGTTGCGTGTGAGGAGCTTCCAGGGGTTCCGTCGGATGTCCTCCATGGCCAGGTTGAGACGTGCCGCGGACTGACGCAACTCCTCGATGGTCCCGTCGACATTGGCACGGTTGGCGACGACCACGTCCTTGGCGTCCTTGACGATGTCCCTGGCGTCCTGCGTGGCCTGACGGGTGTTCTCCAGTATCTTGCCGACGGGGCCCTTCTGCTCCTCGAGTCCGCGGAGTTCCGCGGCGACGTCCTTGCCGTGTCGGGTGGCGACGCGCACGTCGTCGGCCGCCCCGTCCAGCTTCTCCACGATGGTCGTCATCCGGTCCATGATCCCCCCGATCTTCGAGCGGACCTGCTTGATGGTCTCACGGATGTCGTCGAGGGTCGCGAGGGCCTCGGGACTCAGCTTGTCGGTCAGCTTCTTCACGTCCTCGGTGATCGTCTTGGCATTGTCGAGGATGGGGTCGACCTTCTTCTCGTTGCGTGCGACCATGTCTCGTGCGTTGCCGGTGAGCTGTCTGACGTTCTCGGCGGCCTTCTCGACGTCGTCGAGTGCCCGACCCACCTTGGCCATCTCACCGCGCATCTCACGCAGCACCCCCTGTGCCTCCTCGGAGAGTTCCCCGAACGACGGGTAGTGGTATCCCATGAGGGGCTTCTCGGGCGAGGTTTCGGACACGATCTGCCCGAGGGCGTCGTCCTTGCTCTCGCCCTGGTAGGGGACGATGTCCATGTAGACGTTTCCGGTGAGTCCGCGCGTGACCTTGGGCTTGTCCCGGTCGCGGAGCGGGACGTCGGCGTTGATTTCGACGGTGACCAGCACGCGCGTCTTGGCGACGCCGGTCTTGTCGTCGCACGGCGGGCACTCGCGGAACGCGATGTTCAACACCCGACCGCACTTGATGCCGGCATACATCACGGTGTCGCTGGCCTTGAGTCCCTGGATGCCGTCGAAGCTGAAATGGTAGACCTTCTTCTGTTGCAGGAGCGCCCCGAAATCGGCGACGATGTACACCCCGGCGCACAACAGCACAAAAGCCACCACGATGAGGGCACCGGCCTTGATCTCGTTTCGTGAATGTCGAGGCATATTGGACTCCCATCAAGAGCAATGTTCGTTGGGGACTGTCCCCATCGGCAACTCAAACACGAAATTCGAAGCACGAAGCACGAAACAAGCACGAAATTCAAATGACCGAATGACGGAAACGGGCCGGATGCCGGGTTTGGAATTTCCGTCGTTGTCTGATTGGAATTTGTTTCGGATTTCGTGCTTCGGATTTCAGCATTATTCTCCGATCAGGTCCTTCGCGAAATCGGTCTTGGACATTCGAAGCGGGATGGGTCCGTCGGGTGCCCCGGTGATGAACTGTCTGACGACGGGGTCGTCGGAGTTGCGGATCTCGTCGGGCGTCCCGCGGGCCACCACGTTGCCCTGGTAAAGCATGAACATCCGGTCGGCGATCTTGAAGGCCGAGTTCATGTCGTGGGTGACCACGACGCTCGTCACCCCCAGCTTCTTGGAGAGGTCCATGATGAGCATGTCGACGACGCCGGCGACGATGGGGTCGAGTCCGGCGGACGGCTCGTCGTAGAAGATGATCTCGGGGTCGAGGGCGATGGCGCGGGCCAGGCCCACGCGCTTTTTCATGCCGCCCGAAATCTGCGCCGGCATCAGGTCGCCGAAATCCCTCAGTCCCACCAGCTCCAGCTTCATCTTCACCATGATGTCGATGATGCTGTCCTCGAGGTCGGTGTGCTCGTGCATGGGGAGTGCGACGTTCTCCCCGACCGTCATCGAGTTGTAAAGCGCCCCCGACTGGAAGAGGATGCCGAACCGCAGACGCAGCTTGTCCATCTCGTTCTCGGTCAGCTCCGTGGTGTCCTGTCCGAAGAGACACACCCGTCCGCGCGTCGGCCGGTACGCCCCCACGATGATCCGCAGCAGTGTGCTCTTGCCGCAGCCCGAGCCCCCCATGATGACCGCCGTTTCCCCGGGATGGATGTCCATGCTGATGTCGTCCAGGACGGTGCGCCCCTCGAAGTCGATGCCGACGTTCTCCACGCGGATGATCGGTTCGGCCGCGCGCGGCGTCGGCTGCTCGTCGGACGGCGTCGGCTGTCCGGTTGAATTCTGTTCACTCATCAGAGCACCGTGTAGAACAGCCAGCTGAAGAAGAGGTCCGTGATGATGATGGCCACGATGCCGAATACCACGCTCTGCGTCGTGGCGCGTCCCACGCCCTCGGCACCCCCCGACACCTTCAGGCCCTCCTGGCAGGCGATGAGGGCGATGAGTGCACCGAACGCCACGCTCTTGACGAGTCCCGTGATGAGGTCCTGCATCTTGAGGAAGTCCACGGTGTTGGCGTAGTAGAAGTTGGGCGACATGTCGAGGAGGGAGACCGAGATGACGAACCCGCCGAGGATGCCGACGAGGTTTGCGACGATGGTGAGACAGAGGAGCATGATGACGGCGGCGATCAGTCGCGGCATGACGAGGAAGCGTACGGGGTTGAGTGCGGAGGTCTCCAGGGCGAGGATTTCCTCGCCGACGACCATGGTGCCGATCTCGGCGGCGATGGAGGCCCCGGCGAACCCGGTGAGGACGATGGCGGTGAGGAGCGGTCCCAGCTCCCGCAGCATCGCCACGCCGACCGTGATGGGAACGGCCTGGGGGGCCCCCAGGTCCCGCAGCACGTAGGCCATCTGGAAGGCGAGGATCATCCCGACGAAAAAGAGCACCAGACAGACGATGGGGATGCTCCGCACGCCCACGCGCACCATCTGGGCCGCCACCGCCCGACCGCCGCCGCGACGCGTCCCCGCCGCCCGGAACACCAGCGACAGGAAATCCCAGACCGATTCCTTGAGAAGATACCCCATCCCGCCGAGGTAACGGAAGAACCCCAGACCCCGACCTCCGAGACTTCCCAGGAATCCCGAAACGGGGCCGTCGGCCATGGCGTCTTCCTTGCGTCCTCAATCGATCGTGACGTCCCGGTGCAGGTCGAACACGTCGTGCAGGTGTGCCAGTTCGAACACGGGATAGATGTCCTCGTTGACCCCGATGAGTGTGAGCTTGCCGCCGTACCGGGACACGTTCTTCAGACACTCGATCAGGGTGGCGATGCCGGAGCTGTCGATGTAGGTGACGTGTTCGAGTGAGACGGCGACGTGCGGGACCGACTCCTTGGCGACCTGGAGGAGTCCCTTCCTCAGCTCGGGCGAGCTGCGCATGTCCACCTCGCCGGTCAGTCTCACGAGCGTCAGGCCGTCTCTGTCTTCACGTGTGAATTCCATGTCATTCCTGTCGGGGTTTCGGAAGGGCCTTGGTCATTCGCAGCTCGGTGCCCACGGGTGGACTGCTGTCGTACACGACCTCGTCCATGATCTCCCGGATGAAGTGGACGCCGAGTCCGCCGGGTCGGATGTCGGTGAGTTCGCGGGGCGTGATCTCCCCGGGCTTCGCCTTGCGACCGTAATCACGAAGTGTGACGTCCAGTCGGTCGGGGTGCATCGTCAGGTGCACCTCGATGGTCTTGCCGTGGTCACGGTTGTAGGCGTGCTTGATGACGTTGGTGCAGGCCTCGTCGACGGCGAGACAGACGTGGTTGACGTCGGGCTTGACGAACCCGACGACCTCGGCGGCGGCGGCGACGAGTCCACGGACGAGCTTCATGTATTTCGGGTCACTCGGGACGGTGAGCGTCACGGCGTGGTCGTTGGCGGGAGGTGTCCCGCTGGGTTCCGTCAAGATTGGCCTCCGGCTTTTCGTTTGGCGGCGGCGGGGCCGTGTCGGCCCGTGGTGTTCCACCAGTTTCGCCAGCGGTTGGCGGCTTCGCGTCGCTCGTGCTCGGGGGCGTAGGCCTTGTAGCCGAAATCCTCGCCCGTCATCTCCTGGAGCACCCGTGCGGACATGAGCCGGACCGACTCGTCGTCGTCCTCCAGTCGCTCGATGACCTGTGGGAGGGCCCGCCAGTTGCGCTCCTCACCGACGGTCATGACCCCCTGCATCCGCTCGACCCCGGCGGACGAGTTCATCTTCTGCTGCCAGGTGAGATGGGGTCCCCAGCACCCGACACACGTGAGGACAACCACGCACAGCACCGCCACACGAGTGTTCAACGGTCTCCTCCCCAATGGGCCGCCCGGACGCCGTCCGACGCGAGCACGGCGAAGTGCCGGCAGACAAACACCCTGGACTCCTGATGCTAAACGGCCACCGGCAACTGTCAAGCGAAAAGTGGGCCGAGGGGGCGTTGTGAGACGCATGCCATCGACGGCTCTGCCCCTCGGACTTGTCATTGCCAAACCAAGGCCCATGTCGTATTATGGTACGGAATTACGGGCAAGGCGCAGCCGTCGGTGACGCAGGCACCCGTCTCGGTTCATGGGGGCCTGTCGTCCGGCGGCATGGTGGCATTGCCCGGGTGGAGAAGGCTCTCGAAAGGCGAGATCGTGAAGAGGACTCTCTCAGTCTGTGTCGCGATCGGCGTTGCTGTCGTGCTGTTGGTCGTGTTGGGCTATGTCCGGCATGCCGGCCGCCGCGCGAGGAGGCTTGACGTCCCTGGGTCGCTTTCGCCGCCCCACGAGGCGGTCCTCGATGAAACGGGCGAGCGGCGCTCGACGCCAGGTGCGAGTCAGCAGGAGATCATTCGGTCGACGGCCCGGGCCGCACGCGATGCCGAGGATCTGGCCACGGTGACGATCGACTACCCGTTCTCGGAAGCCGTCTTTCCGCCGGGCTTCCCGCCGCCGACATTCACCTGGCACGATTCGGCGGCAGAGGCGAAGACCTGGCTGATTGACGTGAGCCCGGGCGACGGATCGGGTCACGTCTATGTCCTGACGAAGGGTGATGCCGCTGCCCCGGCCCCCGAGACCGCCCCCGAGGACGTCCCGGAAGCCGCCCGGGATTACAGGCCCACGCCATACCAGTTGTCCGCCAGGAGATGGCAGGCAGGCGCGGAGGTCTGGGCCGCTATCCAGCGCGGATCCGTCGAGGGCCCCACCACGGTGACGATCCTCGGCCTTGACGCGGGCATCCCGGGCAGGCCGATTTCTCGGGGGGTCGTGGCGCTCCGGACCTCACCTGAGCCGGTCGGGGCGCCCATATTCTATCGCGACCTGCCCCTGCCGTTTATTCACGCCTTGAAGAACCTCCAGCTCATCCGCTGGCGCCTGGGAGACGTGGCGTCCGCCGAGCCGCCGCCGGCACTGCTCAAGGACATGAAGGTCTGTGGGAACTGTCATTCCTTTACCCGCGACGGCAGGACGCTCGCGATGGACGTGGACTACGGCAACGACAAGGGGTCCTACATCATCACCGCCGTCGGTCGGGAAACCGTCCTGAGCAAGGATCAGGTGATCACCTGGAGTGACTACCGACGCGAGGACAAGGAGCTGACGTTCGGCCTGCTGTCGCAGATCTCCCCCGACGGGCGCTATGTCATCAGCACGGTCAAGGATCGCTCCGTGTTCTCTCCGGTGCCGGATCTCTGGTATTCGCAGCGTTTCTTCCCGATCAAAGGCATCCTGGTGGTGTATGATCGCGAAACGAAGCGGTTCTTTCCGCTCCCCGGCGCGGACGACCCGCGCTACGTGCAGAGCAACCCGATGTGGAGTCCCGACGGCAAGACGATCCTCTTCGCCCGCAGCGAGGCCTACGAGCTCAAGAACCTCAAAGACCGCAGTGCCGCCGTCATCATGCGCGAGGAGGCCCAGGAGTTCTTCGAGGGCGGGAAGAAGTTCCGCTACGACCTGTACCGGATCCCGTTCAACGGGGGCAAGGGTGGCACGCCGCTGCCGGTCCCGGGTGCCTCGGGCAACGGCAAGAGCAACTACTTCGCCCGGTTCTCGCCGGACGGCAGGTGGATCGTATTCTGCCAGGCGGACACATTCATGCTGCTCCAGCCGGACAGCACGCTCTACATCATGCCCGCCGAGGGCGGCGAGCCCCGGAGAATGCGGTGCAACCTCGCGGGGAAGATGAACTCCTGGCACAGTTGGTCGCCGAACGGCCGGTGGCTGGTGTTCGCCTCGAAGGCCAACGGTCCCTACACACAGCTCTGGCTGACGCACGTGGACGCCCAGGGCAACGACGCCCCGCCGGTGCTCCTGGAGCGGTTCACCGCGCCGGACCGGGCGGCCAACATCCCGGAGTTCGTCAACCTCGCACCCGATCAGTTCGCCAGCATCCGTGAGGAGTTCGCCGACTACTACACGCACTTCCGGATCGGGCTGAACCATGAGAGGCTGTTCGAGCATGCCGCGGCGGTCGAGGCGTTCCGCAGGGCGCTCGAGGAAAAGCCCGACCACCTCGAGTCGACCTATCTGATCGGGTCGTGTCTGGCCAGGATGGGGCGGGAGACGGAAGCCATCCCGTATGTCCGCAAGGCCCTCGAGATCAGTCCGGACTACCTGGCCGCCCATCGTCTCCTCGGCAGCCTGTTGAGCCGAAGCGGGGAGCCGAGGGAAGCAATCCGCCATCTGCGGATCGTCCTGAAAGCCAAGCCCAGCGACCTGGTGACGGCGAACAACCTCGCCTGGATTTTGGCCACCTGCCCGGACGCTGCCTGTCGCGACGGGTCGCAGGCCGTCGAACTGGCCGAGCGGACCTGCAAGGCCACCGTGTACGCCGTCCCCGTCATGCTGGATACACTGGCCGCCGCCTACGCCGAGGCCGGCCGGTTCCAATCGGCCGTCGAGACCGCCAAGCGGGCGCTGGCCATCCTCCGCCGGGACTCCAAGGCGCCGACCGCGGAACTGGAATTTCGGTTGGGGTTATACGAGGCAGGCAAGGTCTATCGGCAGGGCACCGCGACCCCCTGAGTATCGGCCTGTCACACGACTTCCTGTCGATGGGTCCGTGGCACCCACAGACACGTGTGACAAACAGAGCGCCTCCGCGACGCGAAGCGACGCTCCGGAACGCACATGAGGCAACGTGGCGGCAGGCAACTCACTTCGCCGGGCCGGCGGCCCTGCGGCGTTTCCTGATTCGGCCTAAGACGCAGGCCGTGGCCGCAGCCCACAGAAGCATCGAGGCAGGCTCAGGGACCGCGTCTGCCTTGATGTTGTCGATCTCCAAGGACACCGCCTCTCCGTCGGCGGTTGTATCCCCGATGGTGAACGTCACGCCGATGAAGTTGAAGGAGTCCAGGTCGCCGCTGAAGTTTCCTTCTACGGTGTGCCACTCGGACCCGTTCATCAGATCGCCTTCGATCAACGGGGATTCCCCGCCCGAGGGATCGCCGCTCTCGAGGTTCAGCGTCTCGCCTCCATCCCAGCCATACACCCCGAACTTGGCCGCCAGACCGTTGGGGAGATCCTCCGTATGGTAATCAAAGGAGAACTCGACACGGTAACCGCCCCAGCCTCTCGCCGGCTTGCCGACAAAGTAGACCAGTGAGTTCCACGAAGCGGTCATTCCCGCGTCCATTCCCGTGGCCATGTTCACGGACCCCATGGCCTGATACATGTCCATGGTCCCAGGGACGAACATCGCCTGCCACATGCCCTCGGCCATGGTCGTTCCGCCCATCCACATGCCCATCATGGACATGCCTACCATGGCAAACGACAGCGGACTCTCGATGACCGAATTGGCATCGAAGAGCTCATCGATGATGACCTCGGCGGAGGCTCGACCGCCGAGGGCGAAGAGAGAAAGACATGCGGCCAACACGATGATGGTTCGACACTTCATAGCGCCCCCCCTTTCGCTTGCGGTGTCAGGTCGATGCCCCTCGGACCGGGGAATCCGGTCGTGACCGGGTTCTCCAGTTCCGTGCCGTGCAGGTTGGCTCGGCGAAGTGTGTTGGGATGCGTTGTTCGTCCAGCGGCCCCGGGGCTGCCCGTGTCCAGCGCGGCTTAAGGCCCCTTGATGATGCGCCAGTCGCCTCCCCTGTGCAATTTCCAGCAAATCGCGTGCCAGTCGGGGCTCAATATTCTTGTGTCTTTCTTCGCATTGCCGAAGTGCTTTGGGGTCCTACCTTTGCGACGAGGATAATTTGGATATTTCTGACAAGCCCGGTGACATGTGCCGCCGCCTTGTTTAATTCTTTGAACACGTTCCTTGCGTCGGAAGGCCCATTTTATCGCAAGGTCTTACGCTCTGCCAAGTTGCGTTGCGTTGAATTCCAGGTACACTCTTGTTGAACAGGAACGATGTTTGGTGGCACACACAGGCCCCTCGGCTTCGCTGGGGGTGAACCCTCTCCCCCGGCACCGGGGGCAAGAGGGACAACAACGTCGCACGGACGGCGGCGTGCCTTTCCTACGACCACTTCTCGAAGACCGCGAAGTCGTCCATCGGCATCCGCGTGCGGGCACCGGGCTGCGAGGTCGGATACCCGATCGGCATCAGCTCCACCACGCGCACGTCGTCCGGGATGCCCAACAGCTCCTTGACCGCGTCTTCCTTGAACGCGCCGATCCAGCACGTCCCGAGACCCTCGCCCATCGCCGCCAGGCTCATCGTCGTCATGCAGATGGCGACGTCGATGGGGTAGGCCCGCTGACCGCACGACATCACCTTATCGGTCTTGGCGGCGCAGCCGACGAGGACCGCCGGGGCCTCGCCGACGAAGGCCTGGCCGTTGGCGGCCTGCACGAGCTTCTTTCGCGTCTTGGCGTCCGTCACGACGACGATCTTCCACGGCTGTGCGTTCCCGGCGCTCGGCGCCTGGCGTCCCGCCTCCAGTACCCGCTCGAGCTTCTCCTTCTCGATCGGCTTGTCCTCGAAGTCCCGGATGCTCCGCCTCTTCAGAATCGCGTCCATCACGTCCATCGTATGCCTCCCTTCCAAAGAAAGAACCCTCTTAACCACAGAGGGCGCAGGTTGAGTCGAAACTCGAAACTCGAAACTCGAAAGTCAACAGCGACGGGCATTCCGCCGAACTTTGGAGTTTCCAGTTTCGAGTTTCGACTTGCGACTTCCTGTCCTCTGTGGTTTCCTGGAGTCCACGGGCGGTTCAGTCCCGGGACGTGGCCCCTTTTGCCTCCAGTCGCAACTGGTTCACCAGCAGATGCGCCTGGCGGGTGGGCTCGGGCAATCGGTACCCCGCCGTGGTCTTCAGCACCCACGCCGCCGCGCTCTCAAGCGCGATCCGGTGTCCGACCGAGACGAACACCGGCTTGACGTTCCGACGCGTCCGCAGCACCACGCCGATGGTCTTGCTCCCGAGGTGCAGCGGGCTCGTCGAGCCGACCGGCGCCGCGACCTCTGAGTGCTCGCCGCAGAGCCGCGTCTTGGCACACCCCACCGACGGCACGTCAATCAGCAGTCCCATGTGCGCCGCGAGCCCGAACCCCCGCGGGTGCGCGATCCCCTGACCGTCGAAGATAACGAGATCGGGCCGGGTTTTCAACCGCTCGAACACCCGCACGAGGATGGGTCCCTCACGAAAGGTCAACAGTCCCGGAATATAGGGGAACGTGGCGACGCCCGAGGCATGGGCCTCCTCGACGAGGTCGAGTTGTGGGAAGCGCATGACGACGACGGCGGCGTAGAAGCGGTTATCCGAGCGTTCGTAGCTGACGTCGGCCCCGGCGACGTGCTTGACGTTCCGGGGCGACCCGCGACGGATGATGCGCTTCCGCAGCCGCTCCTGAATCGCCACCGCGGCGTGGTAATCGACGTCCCATCTGTGCAATCGACGGACTTTCATGGGTTCCCATCCCCTGCTGTCGCTTCGCGACCCGGGCGACAGGCCCGCTCACAGGATTCCAAGGGAACGGACCACCTCGGGCAGTGCGAAGAGCAGGATGACGCAGTAGCCGGCGAG
>Ga0307380_10011336_pt1 | contig 11171 bp, 10 predicted proteins | sample UN3MG_FD_202239 | JGI IMG/M metagenome (GOLD analysis project Ga0307380, IMG submission 202239) | Soil microbial communities from Risofladan, Vaasa, Finland - UN-3 | ecosystem: Environmental > Terrestrial > Soil > Coastal area > Acid sulfate soil | place: Finland: Risofladan, Vaasa | collected... | reverse complement strand
CCGGTTCTGACCCACGTTTCTACCGCCCGGCGCACTCGTCCTGTGACAATGGAAACATACTCCGCGGCCGTGGTTGCCCGCGATGCCTCGGGTGCATACCTGCGCAAAGCCCTTTCACCATGTTGAGCACTCCTCAGGCTGTAATAACCAAACCAAAACGTTAGATAAGGACAATCAGCAGTCGTCCGACCGGTACCAGCCATGGCAGATTCCGCTGTACTTGTTACTGCGGTTCGTAACTGGGTCAGGAATTCGCTTTTTCGCATCTGTCCGGAGGACAACTCTGTAGCCGAATCTTCCACAATGAGAGCTGGCGCCGCCGTCTCTTCTGGAGCGGTCGATTTTTCCTCCGGCTCGGCCGTAGCAGGTGCTGGAGCAACATCAGTAGAAGGTGGCGTTTCCTCAATTGCTGGCTCAGGAAATCGTTGAACCATTGTTCCCGTGCTAAGTGAAGGCATTGCTTGCCGCACCATGTCGGAATGTGTCGGTATCAGGCTAAAGTCATGACCGAATCCCGGGGCCGTAGACATGCCGATAGAAGTTGAGATGAACGCCTGCTCCGGAGAACTACGGTCGGTATGTTTACCACCTTCAAAAGTTTGCTTATCGAAACTGGATTTACACTGCAACAAACCTCCGGAAATCAACGGTTCAGTATTCGTTTGCTTCTCAATCTGGTCTGCTGAACGGAAACTCACTGACTAAAACCTCCATACACGGCCCGGCCAATCTCTTGACCCAGACCGACCGGGTCACTTTCATCCGTTAGTTGGATATCACCGGCCGATATTTCAGATAACGCACTGCAATGCATCAGACTCTCTGGTACATTATTAGTGAACAGGTTCCCCAATTCCGTTTCAACGGCGGCCTGGAACCTCTCCTGATGATGATATGGGATGGACAGGCCATCCAGAATCAATCGTTCGATGTGGATATTAATAATCACAAGACCATCCTTTCAGGTTCACACCATTGAAAATCAGATTCTTTGACCGGGCGTTCCATTTTGCGAAACTCCGCCCTGGCGGCCGACAGTATCAACTCCATAGTCACCGGGCTGCCTGACTGGGCGGCCATAAATGCAGAATTGATAGCGATATTGTTGATACTGCCGCCGGTCAGGCTGAGCCGTGCCAGCCGGTCATAATCAAGCTTTCCTTTTGGCACTTCCGAAGGAAATACTTTTTGAATAATAATCTTCCGCTCTTTCATACCCGGAAATGGAAAGTCAACGATGAAACGCAACCGGCGTACAAAGGCTTTATCCAGAGCGTTTTTCATATTTGTCGCCAAGATAGCTAGCCCGTTATAGGCTTCCATACGCTGCAGCAGGTAATTAATCTCGATATTGGCATAACGGTCGTGGCTATCCTTAACCTCACTTCTCTTGCCAAAGAGTGCATCCGCCTCGTCAAAAAATAGAATAGCGCCGCCATCCTCGGCCGCATCAAAAAGACGACGCAGATTTTTCTCCGTCTCACCAATGTATTTGCTCACAACTCCGGACAGGTCGATTCGATAGAGTTTCAGGCGAAGCTCGTTTGCTATTACCTCGGCTGCCATAGTCTTGCCGGTACCGCTGTCACCTGTGAACAGGGCATTAATGCCGAATCCCCGATTCAGCTTTTTACGAAATCCCCACGTATCATAAACCTTACTGCGCTGCTTAATCTGGTCGGTAATCTGATGAAGCAGGTCCTTCGCTTCTTCGGGCAGCACAATATCATCCCACGTCGCTTTAGGCTCCAGACGTTGGGCCAGGATGTCTAATTTTGGGCCGGTGCTTACCAGGCAGGCATCCCACAACCGCTCATGAAGTGAATGGCCGTTGCTGCCCGGTTCGGCGAACATACGCCTTACAACCTGGTTGATTGTCGAAATGTTCAGGTTAAACTGACCGGCCAACAAGCCGGGACTATCGTTGGCGGCATCCTTCAACGTATCGGCCCATGCCGCCTGTTGCTCGGCCGATGTTGGTTTTTTCACCTCAAAAGCGATTGTGGCCCTGCCGGGATTCGAGCGGACTTCACGGCTGCTGAGAAAGAAAATCCCCTGTGTACGAGCCAGAAAACGGTTCAACGGTACTGCAGTATGCTGCTTACTTCCCTCCGGCTTAACCACGCTATCAGGCTCATGCGCATCTAAGTAAATTGCAATCGGCAGCAGGGTGCTTTCCCTTTGCAGAAGTCGTGCAAGTGCTTCCAGTTCGACCGGCTGGATGGGCAGCAATTCTGTCGGTAACCGGTTGAGATGCAGTCCCAGCGTTGTGGCGATTTGCTGGGCTACCAATTGCTTGCTGAGTGTATCCATCCCAACAAGCTGGGTAACCGGCATTACTCCGTTCCTTGATGAATCCAGGTGTTGTACTACCGAGGCTGCAATCTTTTGCTGCGATGGTGACAGGTTCGTCTCGCCGGCGGGCACGTCAAAAGGTGCCAGCAGTGGTATAAGCCGGTCATCCAGATAGTTCAATCCCTTAAGGTAATTGACAATCCGTTCATCGGCACGTAAAGGACTTGTAATAAGTGACTGGGCGCCCGGCTGACCGATTTCTATCAGCCGCCAGTAACGCAGCGGCCTTTCCGGCGAAAGTACGTCCCAGGACGGCTCATCAAAGACAGATAATGCCAGGGCAAAAGTTGGAAAGCAGCGGTTAAGCTCACCCTGCGCCCGGGCACAAAGTGACGGTATGTGTGTATCGAATTCTACAGCGGAACACAGAAGTAAAACCGCCTGTTCAAAACGCGAGAGCCCAAAACGCCGGCTTAAAATAACAAGCGCCGGGGACGGCTCTGTCTCCTCAGCGCTACTTACGACCTCGGCTGCCTGAGTAATCTCAGCTTCGGTTACTTTATTCTCTCTTAACGATACATCTTCCCCTGCGGCCGATTCAGCCATACGCATCAGACGCAATCGCAGCCAGTTCAATGCCGCCGAGAGATGCTGTCTATTTCTCTCCTGCCAATTTTCTATATCGTTATTCATGGAATTGTCACCTTCTGACTAACGTCAAAGACAGGCGGAGTCACCGAACGGTCCACTAAAAGGCTGTCCACACCGTCGATTCGCAGGCGTACAAAGTATTCACCATCGAGAATATCGGACAAACGAAAGCTCAGTGTGCCTGTCCTGGCCGGTCGACTTTCCGCCGGAAATTCACGGTCATTCAATAGCAGAGCCACATTTTGTTCCGACATTACTTCCGGGCTGCAGGTCACCGTCGCTACATACCCCCTAACAGCCGGTGGTGACATTGCTCCAACTGTAATAGTAATTATACGCGGCGCTACTGTTACTGGTATTTCATTAGTCGTCCTATCCTGCTGCCCGGCCCTGCTTATTACAGCCGAAATGGTATAAAAACCGGCCAGCCAGTCATCAGGTTCATCCGGCAATCTCACCTTAATCTCTGTTGTCGTTCCACCGGCCATTGGCGTAACTTCTATCGGTTCCGTCATACGTGGATTTGTAAAGTGTAAAACTATGCTGTCCCCCCCTAAGTGATGGCCGCTAATAGTAAGAACATCGTTCAGGCGGGCACTGGGTTGATTGTTCGGCAAACTAACTGCTTCGAGGGTTGGAAATGGCGGAATCAAATTCTCCTGAACCGCAATACCTTCGTCACCGGCCCCACGGGTCAAGACGGGCAAGGGCGTTTTAACTGCAAGTTTACTTTCGATAAGCAGCACCGACACTTCGTAAGCTGCGGACAATCGATATTGCGTTTGAAAGCCTGTCCATAATTTCGAAACGTCCTCTAACGAAATAGGCTGTGGGGTAATACGCAGCCTTTCAATCTGCTCATGAAGTTCGCTCACTGCAAAGGCGCTTTTAATTTCATCTCTGCCAAACACCGTATGGTCGTGCAAAAGGCTCATGGCCTTCCCTAACAGAAGATGGCTTATGAGTTCGTTACCGTTCTGCCCGTGTGTTGTTATGATATAATACAGGTTGATTGCCAGTGGAGGATGGCCGGTCTCTCCCAGCTTGACCCTGTTGGGCATATCTGTATTTCGCCAGGCCGCGTTGTGCTCGACGTGATATAGAAACAGATTGACATGGTTCTTGGATTTATCAAATTCGTACGCTTCATCCAGAGGAAGATTTGTGACCATGATTTCAGCTGTGGGCCTGGCGTCAACAGGTAGCTTGCTAAACTCTTCGCTGTCTTTAATCTGCTTGACCTTATCAAGCAGGTTACGCAAAGTAAGGGTAACAGCGGCGATAGCGAATTCATTACTCATCCGCTCCCTCCCTGCTTTTGCCGACTCAGGTACTTGTCCAGGCTCATAATGCCTGACGGTTTTTTCTTACGTTCCGTCTTTTCAGCACTCTTGGGCGGAATCGCCCGAACTTCTATACGGCCAATAGTAACATTAGTAACCGGTTCGGTTTCAGCCTTTGAATCTTTCAAAAACACATTGTCCCTGTGCAATTCACTTCTCCGGCCGGCTAATCGTGGTGATGTTTGCAGCAAATACTGAGGTTCGAAATTGATATTTTGTTTGGAAATCGTGCGGGGCTGTGGCTCTAACAAACTCTTTTCCGGTCTGATATTATTCTCAAAGTGGTCTGATGATAATTCCGATGTCACCTGCTGATGTTGTTTAGACTGAGCATTATTAAAATCTTTATGATTAATATTCGTTGCTTTATTTATTGGTTTATCCGGCTTTGCCGTCCCGGGCGAATGATAATATTTACTCGCTGACACTAATCGCTTCGACGTCTTCTGCACTTTTTGCACTTTATCGTCAGGCCTCTTTCCTGTATCGTTTTTGGAAGCGGCCCTCACATCGTCAGTGACATCCCCCGACTGCATAACTAAGTCCTGCCGGGAATTATCACTTACTTTATAGCGGTTCGAAATGGCCTTGTTATCGCTCATATCAGGCAGCTTCGAAATCGACTTTGATACATACTCAGGATGGGACTTCTTCCGGCTCCTCTGCATAATTTCCTGTTCGATAATCTCCACCGGCTCGTCGGCGGATGAAACTTTAGCAAGTTCCACGTCACGGGAGCTCTGTTTCGCAACACTACGGCTATCGGTATCCGGCTCAACCAGCTCCGAATCGTAGTCCGTTATAGAATCCACAGAAACGTCGCGCTCAAACCGTGTGCGAATTCGCGGCCGTACCCGCCGATCTATACCCATGTGACGGTTAAGTATATTGAGAAGAAAATCACTCATGAATTCACCATATCCAGATAAAACTGTCTGCGTACGGGACTCATGTTCAAAATATCACGCTCCGACCAGCCATACGCCCTGGCAAGCGTACCGACAACCTGCAGCATTCGTTCCGCCCAGTTTTCTATTTCCGTCCAGAGATAGCTCACAATATCAAATTGTATCTCCCATCGATGCTCGCAATGAGGACAGCTTAATGCTATGTGGATATCGGCCTGCGGGTCTTCTTCTTCCATCCGGCGATTTATCGCCTCTATCACCCCATCAGGCAAACTATCAGGACCGCAGGCTTCGTCATTGCAATTGGCATTGAGAATACAGCGAGACAACAGTCTCGCAGGGCCCGGTTGTCCCGGTTCATCCGAAATCGCTTCATAAACATCGACACTATTCGGCAAACGAAAACGGACGCTGAAGTCATCCGCTTCCAAATTGAATTCCTTTGAGAAGTCGGGTTCCTGTGGAGATTGTAAACAAATGTCCTCGATGTCGTTCTCCCATTCGACGCGCTCGGAGCATTTGGGACAGTCAGCTATATTTATAAGCCGAGAACCGAACATCCATTCACGCAACAATAGTAATCTGGCGTCGCGTTCTCCGATGCTTAACTTTGCAATAGCCTCGGAATCGAACTCCGGACATGATAAATCCAGCAGATTAATTGTTCTTTGCAGCAATGGCTGTTCGACACTCCGCTCCCACACTGTCAACAGCTCAGTTATGGCGGGCGGTCTCATAAATCGTTATCCTTCAGGTTCGGTGAAGCTGGGTTCGCTTGGTTCGGTTACTGCATAGTCACGCTCCCATCCTTCATTTTCCAGCTTAAGAGTCTGGATCGCAACGGCATTGGCGCTGGCATCAAGCTCAGGCATCGCCTGAAACTCAGAGACCCAGCAACGAAAGACCTTGTACGCCAGGGCCAGTTGGCCGGCTTCGTTATAGACTTCGATAATGATATCTTTGCGAAAGTCTTTGAGTGAAACCTCCGCACCAAGTCCCGAACCGTAATTCCAAATCTTGTTGGCCCACTGCTCGAAGCCGGTATCGTGAGTAACACCGCGCTCCAGCGTTATCGCATCATATTTGCTTTGTCCCGGCGATTTGCGGGTAGTACTGGGGTCACCTCCTTCACGGTGTTCCACCAGTTCTGTGGTGCGTTTGAGGGCGCCGACTTTGCTTATACCGGCCACATAGCGGCCGTCCCATTTGATGCGAAACTTAAAATTCTTATAAGGGTCGAAACGTTGTGCATTTACACTGAATTGTGCCATAATTGCCTCCTTTAGACCTCAAGCTGCCCCGCCAACTGCTGAATCTTAATAAATACGAATTCAGCCGGTTTAAGAGGAGCGAAACCCACCAGGATATTCACAATACCCAGATTAATATCATTTTGCGTCGTTGTCTCTTTGTCGCACTTGACGAGATATGCCTCTTTTGGCGTCGTACCCTGGAAGGCGCCCTGACGAAAGAGATTATGCATAAAGGCTGTCACATTGAGCCGAATCTGTGCCCAAAGTGGTTCATCATTAGGCTCAAAAACAACCCACTGAGTGCCGCGAAACAGGCTCTCTTCAATAAATAATGCTGTTCGACGCACGGATATATACTTCCACTCGGAAGCCAGGCGGTCGGCCCCCTCTAAAGTACGACTACCCCAGACGAGTCGGCCAACCACAGGAAATGCCCTCAGGCAATTTATACCAAGCTGGTTTAATTCTCCGTTTTCGTCATCGGTTAGGGGCACGCTTAGCTGCGGTACGCCTACCAGACGGGCATCCTGACCCGCCGGGGCCTTCCACACCCCCCGCTGTGCATCCGTACGGGCAAAGACACCTGCTACGGCGCCACACGGTACAAATTCCTCCACTTGGTTGTCTCGTTTAGGATTGGGTTGCTTAAGTCGAGGGAAGAATAGGGCGGCATAATTGCTGCGGGTACCGACATAGTCCGTGTTCGGGTCTGTGAACTGAGTCTTGGCCGTGTCCTTAGTAGTCCAGCCGCTGCGCGGGTCAACAATCAGCATAGCGCGGCGCTTCTTGCAGTAAGCCGCCGCATTAGATACCAGGGTAGTGCTTATATCGGTTGTTGAAGTAAATGGCGGAATACAAAGCAGGTTGAAAAGGTCAGCCTTTTCAAGAGCATAGAGACCTTCTTTCGAACCTTCCATTCCGGCGCCGATGTACTGACCTTCGCCTAAAGCTGACCCATCACTACCGCCGGATGGTGAAGCTGGAGGGCTCATCGGAGGGCTGGCCGGCGGACTTAACGGGCTCACCGCCGTCGTGGACTCGACGGGCCTTGTATCGGGCATAATATATTCGCCGGCCCCATCTTTTAATACTTTCACAAGCACGGAACGCTGCTCTAAAACACCGGGAAGATAGCGTGGACTGTCCGGATTTACGGAAACATTCGGAAATTTCTCTATAGCACCGTCTTTTTCTGAGATAGTAAGGTTGAAAAGGTCTGTGTCAGTCGTGTCCTTCGTGTCATAATCCACAGAGGCGCTTAAATTATTACCCCAGCTTCCCACATTCGCTGCCACAAGCGGCAGCTCATCATTAGGGTCGGCCGCTCCCGTAGGCAGCCTCATCTTGGCCGCCGTAGCTCCGTTATGAAGCCGAACGATGATCGCCTGGCCGCCGCCGTTCAGAAAAAAGTCCCGAACGGCATAACTCAAGGTACTTTCCACCCATAATCCACCAAAACGCCGTTCAAAATCGGCAAAACTGTTAATAGTCGTCGACTCATTCTCAGGCCCGCGTAGAGCACGGCCGACAAAGGCCGTAATAGATGTTGCCACCCCCGTTATGGTACGAACCCCACTGGGGATCTCCTCAATGTAAACCCCTGGATAAGTTGGTGTTACTGGCATAGTAAGTCCTCCTTTCTAAAAGAAGTTTTATTAACTTATTTTTTATATGGATTAACTACAATTCCGTTTGTTTATTAACCTTATAGAAAGTCGTACCATCTGCGATGCTGTACATGTTAATTGCCTTTTTCCGTATAAGAGTCTCTAAAACATTCACCACATCGTCCATTGACGATTCGATATTTTCAAAGACCAACCACCACTTCACGATACCTTCCAGCGTATCACCGGCATCTGGATTCCTCCGGAGATAATTGATTATAATCCCGGAAATCTTCTCTTGTCTCTCATTCATTATCATGGAACAGCCTGACCTCGGGCAACCTATACTGCAAAAAATATGCCAACTTCCTCGATGCTCTAAAACATTGCTTTAATAGGCATTATCTGCATTTCAAAAAAATTGCTGGAGAAGATATGTCATAATATTATGACCCTCGCAGGAAATATCTAATAAATAGGTCACCTGGAGAGTCAATAATTGGTTACTCTCGCGTCACTATTTTGTGACGAATCCTATAGCAATGGTTCTTTATTCAAAAGTACCCGTTTTGGAATTGTGCCAGTAACGAAACTTTGTTGGAGAAATGTTATACTTCTTTAGGAGGTTCCAAAGGCCTGTGCGGCTTTTGCCTGCTCTTTTTGCAGAGTTGACTACGTTACCACCGTACTCTGTGAGCAGTTGTATGAGGTAAGTTCTTTCAAACGAACTTATCATTTTCTTTTTGGCTGCATTGAAGTCTTCAAGCTTGTTTTCTTCGGAGATCGGCTCGCTAAGGGTCGGTTCGATAGCCTCAATGCTTATCAAGGGCGTAGTGGACATCACGACTATTTGTTGGATCTTATTCTCGAGTTCTCTGATGTTTCCTGGCCATGAATAGGACATAAATTTCATCATAGTATCTTTCGACAAAACTTTGATTGGTTTACCATATTCTTTGCAGTATTTACTCATAAAGTACTCAACCAGGATTGGGATGTCTTCCCTCCTCCTCCTTAACGGCGGTATATAGAGTGAAACAACATTCATTCTATAGAATAGGTCTTCTCTAAATCCGCCCTCCTTAACGAGGCGTTGAAGGTTCCCGTTTGTGGCTGCTATTATCCTTACGTCCACCTTTTGAGGTTTGGCCTCTCCAAGGGGTTTATACTCTTTGTCCTGTATAAGCCTCAGCAGCTTTACCTGATTATAAAGGCTAATAACTGCAATTTCGTCCAGGAAGAGAGTTCCACCCTCCGCTTGTTTCACAAGGCCAATTTGTGTGAGACCGGCATCTGTAAAAGCTCCTTTAAGATGGCCGAACAACTCGTTTTCAAAGAGGCTTTCTGGAATGGCCCCGCAGTTTATCGGAATAAAAGGCCTTCCAGCCCTGCGGCTCAAGTAATGAATGGCTCTGGCTGCTAGTTCTTTTCCTGTTCCGCTCTCACCGGAAATTAGGACATTAACTTTATATAATGATATCTTATTGATCTTTTGGCAGAGTTCCTGAACAGCTTTGCTCCGCCCTAAGATGTGACTTAATCCGAACTTTCTCTTGAGCGACTGTGTTACAGACTCAGATTCCTCATGGAGTATAGATTTTCTGATGATGTTTTGGCTTGTCATGGTCTTTGGCTCCTTTGAACGTCAATATCTTTATTAGTGCCGGTGTACAATGATTATCCCACCCAACCGTCACACTATTGGCTTTCCGATACTGTTTGGAAGTTTCATATAACCACTCTAAATAGATATGTAATAGCATGTTAGTTTTTCGTAAGATACTCGCAATCGTTGTAAACTTCTTTACGCAAGTATTAAGCTGATGAAACAATTGGAACAGCGATAGAATCCATGGCATCATAGCTTGGTACCCGTAGCCTCTCATAAAAAACCTGCCCCGAAGACAACAGAGACTCTAACTATATAACAGGCGTTTTAGGCGCAACGGTTGTTGATTACAATATTAAAATTTTTCGGTATAAACTAACTGATGTCAACTCTAATTATCATCTGGCGACGATTGTTTCTGTAATTTTTTATAATTCTTTCCTCGCACTATTCAGCTAATTATTGAGTAGAAAAATATTACAGAGCAGTACAGCAAAACACTGCATTTTGCCCAAAATTCTGCAGAAATCCCGTATTCTTAGCAGGAGCAAAAGACTTTTTTGTTAATGGTGTATCAATAGGCGCTGCAGGTGTTTAGGAACATCTGGATGCCGAGGTGAGCCTTACTTGAAGAGACTTCACAGCGGGCGGTACAGCCAACACGCAGCCTTCTTCTTCAGGCTTCCGTAGGGAAAGAATTGACTTATGAACTCGCTGGTACTACCCGACAAACGATTCAATTCTTCAATGTAAGTCATTGTCCTGATAGTACATATGCAAATAAATGGAGGCGGGGGGATTCGAACCCCCGTCCCGAGATGTTTCAAAACAAGCGTCTACATGCTTAGTCGCTTAATTGTATTCTTCACCTTACCAGGCGCCAAAACGACAGGCTCCTGGCTCAGCTATTTCGGTAAGGTCTCGCTTTGCCGGCCCGAACAACCGGTTCAGCCAGCCTGCTTAGTGACGCCCTTACCCGACCCACAGGCAAAATCAGGCAGGACGGGCCGCCAATTTAGGCAGCCATGCGCAACTGTGTGTTGTCGCTTAAAAATTAGGTGCCGGAATGATTAGCCAGGCCAACCGGCGTCCTGGGCATGCAGCTTGTCCGTCCATCATCCGGTCGAAGCCATTCGCCCCCATATTTACTTTTCAAATCCGTCTTACCTGAGATCGGCTATATCGCCGAAAATCTCGCTTCATATTATACAGATATATACGCCAAACCACAATAAAAGTTTATTCCCGGCGGATTTTAATATCTCCCGAATGAGCACTTTTACATAGGGTGTTAAGTATTCTCGCTATTATATTTCCGGATAGCCCCAGGGCCCGCTTTACCTTACGGGAATCCGCAGTAGTGGGATTCCCGGAGATTCATCCGGATAGACCCACGGCTTACGGTACTGGCGGGAAAGCAGCTTGTTGGCCTCGTAGTCGCCGACGATTACTTCCTTCTCGCCGTCCCATTCGACGCTCCTGCCGAGCTTCAATGAGAGCATTCC
>Ga0307380_10011331_pt1:5000-11174 | contig 11174 bp, 9 predicted proteins | sample UN3MG_FD_202239 | JGI IMG/M metagenome (GOLD analysis project Ga0307380, IMG submission 202239) | Soil microbial communities from Risofladan, Vaasa, Finland - UN-3 | ecosystem: Environmental > Terrestrial > Soil > Coastal area > Acid sulfate soil | place: Finland: Risofladan, Vaasa... | reverse complement strand
AGACATCGATCACCCGGCGCCGGCAAGTCTCCGGCGCGGTACCGCTGACCTCGGCGGCATGGACCAACGCCTCGCCGATAGCGGTGGAGAAGTTGCGCCAGGCGCGCCCGGCACTGCGCGCTTCGGCGGCGAACGCAGCCATCGACCGGGCGTCGGTCAGCCGGTGCCAGCCAGTCATCTGGCGATGGCGGGTCGAGCCGGACCAGTGGGTCACCGTCGCCAGGATTCCGCCTTCAATCTCGCTGACCGCCGCGATCAGCGACGGGTTCTCGAAAGCGTCCGCCAGGCCGTCCGCCTGCAGATTGAACTCGTTGGTATCAATGCTGCCCGAAACATCGACCGCCAGGATCAATTCCAATGCGCAGGCCGTCGCCGAGGCGGGCGCAAGAAACAGGCCGACCGTGAGCGCTGCCGCGGTCAAGTGGCTTCTCACCGCACATCTCCCAAGATCATTTCCTGATCGATTTCGCGAAGCAGCTTGCCTATCATCACCGAAGGGTAGTCGTCGAAATCACGCGCGCGCGCCAGGAAGGCATCTGGCCCCTGGATAACATAATTGCGGTAGTAGGCCACAGGGTCAGGCACCGCACCCTCGACCACCAGCCCGTTGATGGTGATGCCGACTAGCTTGCCCTGAGCACGGTAGAATTCCGGCCCGACGCCGTCATTGTTCTCGCCGTCACCGGATATATCGATCACCTTGCGCCCGCAGGACGGCGCCCGCCAGAACATCATGGCGCCATATTCCACCGACTTTCCCAGCGCCGTGGTCAGGTCCGAATAGGGTCGCCGGTGTGCCGCGAGGGTTGCGGCGATATCGAGGATCACCGCTTCACTGTCGAGCATCGTCCAAGGAATAACGATGTCCTGCTGGTTATAGCCGGACCACTCGTACACAATGGCGGCGATGCCAGCCCCGGCAGGGGTGAGGATCGCCTCGATCACCTCAGGCGTGCGAAAGGCCTGAGCCAGACCCTGGAGCTGGATATCATACTCACGCTGATTGACACTGGACGAGATGTCGAGCGCCAAAACCGAAGCCAGCTTGCAAGCCGCCGCCCGATCGGTTTGCGCCTGACCGGTTTGCGCCTGACCGAGCAGCACAAGACTGGCGCCGATTGCGACCCAACGGGAACGCCAGTCACCCATCTCAGCGCGCCGCCACTTGTGGGATAAGTTCGCGCAACAACTTGCGTTTGATGGCCGCGGCGTAATCTGAGAAAGTCGCCGCCGTTTCCAGGAATGCGCCGTTGCCGCGCACGACGTTGCGCAGATAGAACTCCGCCGGATCGGGCCAGGCGCCCAAAATCACCAACCCATTCACCGTCACTCCGTTGGCGGCAAGTGCCTCGGCGATTGCGCGGGCTGGCTGGCCCCTGTTGCTGGCGCCGTCGCCCGAGACATCGATCACGCGGCGCTTGCAACGCAGCGGATTGGTGGCGCTGAGGCTGTTGGCGTGGGACAGCGCCTCGCCGACGGCGGTATAGGAGGCGAAAAAGCTCCGCTCCTGACGTTCGATTGCGGAGGCAAATGCGGTGGCGGTGGCGGCATCGGTCAGATGGAGCCAGAGTACCGGCTGGGTCTGCGATTCGGGCCCACTCCACTGGGTCACCGTGGCCATCACACCTCCTTGGATCCAGCGTATCGCTTCAACCACCTCGGGGTCACGGAACGCGTGTGCCAAGCCACCCATCTGCAGGTCGAACTCGGAATTGACCACCGAGCGCGACACGTCCATGGCCAGCACCAACTCGAGCCCCCATTCCGCCGCCCGCGCCGGAATGCCGACGGCCAGCAAACCGGCCACTATCAACTGGGCAGCACGCGGCCCGGACATTCCGCCCGGCTTGCGCCGATCATGCGTTGACCGCCCGTCTCGCATCCTCGTCTCCCGGCTCCACCAAAATCCGCCCAAAGCGGCGTCATTGCCAACCACACCAAGGATGGCTCAAAATTTGCGAAATCCCAACGACCAAATGGCAATCGAGCAAATCGTCAATCCGGTTATATCGCACGCCGGAGTTACCGACGGCCGAGATTGTCTTCACCGCGACCCAATTCAGTCGCGAAACGGAGAGACAGCGCCGACAGCGCCGCTTGCCGAGGCAGGGGTACATCTTTCATACTGCGTCGCGGACTCGGGATCATGCGACGACGGTGATTTTCGGCCGCGCCGGGATGGTCTTAAGGCCCAATGGAGCGTTCAGTGATGAAATCACCCCCGATCTCGCGCAGCAGCTTGCGCTTCATGGCGCGCGGGAAATCGGTGTAGTCCCGCGCCACCTCGACAAAGGCGTCCGGGCCATAAGCGACGGCAAATTGGTAGAATGAGATCAACTCCAGATTCGCGCTGCCGATCACCAGACCGTTGACGGTCACACCATCGAAATCGAACGCACGATAGGCCGCATCAGGCTCGAAACCGTCGTTTGAAAGGCCGTCGCCCGAGATGTCGATCACCCGGCGCAGGCAGGGCGGCGCATCGCGCATCAGAACGGCGCCGTAACCCAGCGCGTAGCCGATTGCGGTTGGAAACTCGTCATACTGTCGCTGGTGGTTGGCCACACGGGCGGCAAAGGCGTCGAGCGCCGCGTCGGTCGAGACCATCGTCCAGGGGGCGATCATGACCTGTTGCTGCTGTCCGCTCCATTCGTAGGCGGCCATGGCGATGCTGCCGCCGGGGCCGATGATTGCCGCCCGGATTACCGGGTCATTCAGCCCGGCGGCGAGGCCGTCAAGCTGCAGGCTATATTCGCTCTCGTTGACGCTGGACGAGACGTCGAGCGCGAAGGCCAGCGCCAGTCGGCACGGGCCGGTCTGGGCCGCTGCAAGTGTCGGCGCCGCGGCGGCAAGCATCGCCGCGACGCAAAACGCTTTCATCGGGTGCCTATTACCACGACCCGACATTTGGCATACTGGTCCAGGGTTCCGCCGGCGGCAGCGAGCCCTCTTCTTGCAGAAGTTCGATCGACACGCCGTCCGGCGATTTGACGAAGGCCATGCGGCCGTCGCGCGGCGGGCGGTTGATGGTGACCCCAGCATCCATCAGCTTCTGGCACATCTCGTAGATGTTCTCGACCGCATAGGCCAGATGGCCGAAATTGCGCCCGCCAGTGTATTCCTCGTCTGAGCCCCAGTTGTAAGTTAGCTCGATTGGTGCATCATGTTGGCCCGGAGGGGCCAGGAAAACCAAAGTGAATTTTCCCGCCTCGTTGTCGTAGTGCCGGGTCACTTCCAGCCCCAGCAGGTCGCAATAGAACCGTTTCGATTCGTCGAGGTTCCGAACACGGACCATTGTGTGGAGATATTTTGTCTTCATGTTGCACTCCCTTTGGTTTTCTATACAAGATGTTGATCAAACGACTCGCCTATCGAGAGGGATGATATGCCGCTGACGCCGGAACAACAGGCCGAAATTGAGGCGCAACGCGCTGAGCATCGAAAAACCCGCCGTGTGGTGGCCGAGGGGATCGAGGATCGGCTGTATGAAGCCGTGCCGGTGCTCGATCACGGTTTTGTCCGGGTCGTCGATTATATGGGCGATGACAGCGCCATCGTGCAAGCGGCGCGGGTCAGCTATGGCCAGGGCACCAAGCACGCCCGCGACGATGCCGGGCTGATCCGCTACTTGATGCGCCACTGGCACTCGACCCCGTTCGAGATGTGCGAGATCAAGCTGCATGTGAAGCTGCCGGTCTTCGTCGCCCGGCAGTGGATCCGCCATCGCACCGCCAATGTGAACGAATATTCCGCCCGCTACTCGATCCTTGACCGCGAGTTCTACATCCCGGCGCCGGACGCGCTGGCGGCCCAGTCCGCCGTCAACAATCAGGGCCGCGGCGCGCTGCTGGAAGGGGCGGAGGCGCAGCGGGTGCTGGAAACGCTGAAGGCGGGGGCCTCGCGGTGCTACGACGAATACGAGTCGATGCTCAGCCAGGTCGGCCAACAGGGGCTCGCCCGCGAACTGGCGCGGATGAACCTGCCGATGAACATCTACACCCAGTGGTACTGGAAGGTCGACCTGCACAATCTGATGCACTTTCTGCGCCTGCGCGCCGACGCCCACGCCCAATTCGAGATCCGGGTTTATGCCGACGCGATCTGCGAGCTAGTGAAAGCCTGGGTCCCGGCGACCTGGGCTGCCTTCGAGGACTACCGCCTGAACGCCGCCCAATTCTCCGGCCCCGGCATGGCGGTCTTGCGCCGAATGCTGGCGGGCGAGAAGGTGACGCAGGAGACTTCGGGGATGTCAAAGGGCGAGTGGCGGGAGTTCGAGGCGGCGTTAAAGGGGTAGGAGCCGAGCCTTTTCCATTGATCCCGCGGCCGCTCTGTGGTGAACCTCTCCGTTGTCTGGAACGAGCGCGGGAGCGGCAGCACCATGAAGAACGCGGCGATGGTATTGGGGATTATTGGCGGGGTGGTCGGCATGGTCGTCGGCTTTTTCGGTTATGGCTGGACCGAAGTTGCGGGCTGGTTCTCGGATGCGACCAACGGCCTGTCGGACAGGGCGATTGGTGAAGTCGAAAATGTCGACCGAATCCGATTCGTCAGCCTGTTTGCCCCGATCCTCAGCATCGCCGGGGGCGCGATGTCGCCGGGCAAGCCGACGACCGGCGCGATCCTGATGGTCCTGTCGGCGATTGGCATGTATTGGGGCTTCGGCTTCGATGTCTTCACCATGTTCCCGATCGCGATGTGCCTGACCGCGGGTATTCTGGGACTGACCGGCGCCTTTTCGCGCGAGCGGTGAGGCGTTTCGCGGTCGTTCTGCGCGGCGTTTCCTTGTTAACCATAACACGCGTCACACGCGTCCAAATTTTATTTCTTTATATTTCAATATGTTATCGGTGTGTGCAAATCTGGACACACACGTCGTCGCCGATCACAAACGCCGTAAAACATTCTCAAAGCCCCTTCGCCCCGAAGCCAAGCGCCCTTGACAGGTCGGGCGGCGCGAGTGCTCTTTAAGAGCGTCCGACGCGTGCCGGGCAAGTCTCGCAACTGCCGGAGCGCCCGACCTCATGTCCCGTAAATTCCCCCTCGTTGCGCTGTTGGCGGCGGTTACCGCGATCGGGCCGTTCTCGCTACAGGCGTTGTCACCGGCGCTGCCGGCGATCGCGGCGGATTTCGCGGTTCCGGCTGCGGTCTCGCAATTGATGCTGTCGCTGTCGCTGGTGGCGATGGCGGTATCGACGCTGATCTGGGGGCCGGTGTCGGACCGGCTTGGGCGCCGTCCGGTCATGGTGGCGGGCCTGGCGATGGCCGGGGTCGGCTCGGCCCTGGCGGCTCTGGCGCCGGAACTGTGGATCGCAATCCTCGGCCGGCTGCTTCAGGCCGGTGGCGCTGTCGCCGGGTTGGTACTGGCCCGCGCCGTCGCCCAGGATCTTTATGGCAAGGACCGCTCCGCCGCCGTCATTGGCCAGATCACCGCCGCCATGGTGGTGGCGCCGATGATCGCGCCGGCGCTCTCCGGCTTGATTGTCGAGTTCGTCGGTTGGCGCGGCATCTTCGGCCTGATCGCCGTGGCGGCGGCTGGGTTGGCGGTCTGGGTCCGTGCCAGCCTGCCGGAAACCGCACCGCGCGATCGCCGCGAGAACCCGCTCGAGACGCTGCGTTCGTTTGGCGAGATCAGCCGGCGGCGGGTGTTCTGGGCTCATGCCAGTTTTGGCGCCTGTTCGATGGCAGGCTTCCTGTTTTTCGTCGGCGCCGCCCCCTATGTGATGGAGGAGACCTACGGCACGCGGCCCAGTATCTATGGGTTGTTCTTCATCCCGCTGGCGGCGACCTATATGCTTGCCAACATGGCCTGCGGGCGGATGACCAGCCGTTTCGGCGGCCGCCGCATGATCATCATGGGCGGCGGCCTGACGATTTCCGCGATGGCCACCGGATTGGTGGTGATGGGCGCCGGGGTGGTCAACCCGTTGGCGCTGATGGTGCCGGCGTTCTTCCACGCGATCGGGGCCGGTATGTCGGTGCCGAATTCAGTCGCCGGGGCAGTGGGATCGGCGCCGGACCGCGCCGGGGCGGCCTCGGGCCTGCTCGGCTTCGTCCAGTTCCTCTTCGCCGCGGTGGCAACTCAGATTGCCGGCTTCCTGCCCCACGACGTCGCGGCGCCGGTACTGCTCGGCATGACCGTGCTGTCGACCATCGGACTCGCCAGCTTTCTGGTGT
>Ga0307380_10011327_pt1 | contig 11179 bp, 22 predicted proteins | sample UN3MG_FD_202239 | JGI IMG/M metagenome (GOLD analysis project Ga0307380, IMG submission 202239) | Soil microbial communities from Risofladan, Vaasa, Finland - UN-3 | ecosystem: Environmental > Terrestrial > Soil > Coastal area > Acid sulfate soil | place: Finland: Risofladan, Vaasa | collected... | reverse complement strand
CATATAGAACCCAAACACTACTGATATCTAAAAATTTTTTGTATATTTGCATATGAACTACTCGGTAACAATAGAGAACCGTATATCTATAGGCTTCGCATTAGGTTGGAGTTACTATGGTAGGAACGAGAATTATGATTACGGAGAGTTAACATTGTATATAGGTTTAATAAGTTTAAAGATAAGGTATGAAAGAATTTAAGTATAAGAGTATGGGTGGTCTGACCGTTGAGGGTGGAAGGCTTATCAACGACCGTCCAAATGATATGACGGGTATTGCTCAGGGAGTTATGTTGAAAAAGACAATACACCGAGCCAAGAAGATTAGTATGATTGCTGATGGAATTGAGCTTGCAGAGATGCGGGAAGGTATCTATAAGATGTAGATTAGTACGATTGATTGATTTTGATTTAGAGAGGAGACTGATTATCTCCTCTTTTTTTTTGTTTAATAATGTTGACTTCGGTCTAATAATGTTATAATAATGCTGATTTAATGTTGTGTAACTATCTGACTATCAGTGGTAGTGTTAACAATGTTAAGTTTTTTAACTATATAGGGGAAAAAAAAATAAATAAATAAAAGTAGTAGTAGTAGTAGTAGGAGATATAAAAATCAACATTGTATATATATTGCAATAATTTACTATCTTTGAAAAAAAAATAATTAAACTAAATTCATTATGTCAGATATAGGATACACCCCTAAACATTTATTGTTTAATGAGGAGGGTAGGGATAAGCTTTACTCAGGTATAAAGAAACTATCCTCAGCAGTAAAGAGCACACTAGGACCATCAGGTCAGACGGTCTTAATAGAATCACCACAGCACACGCACGGAATAACGGTGACTAAGGATGGTGTCACTGTAGCAAAGGCTGTATCACTTATAGACCCCACAGAGAACTTAGCTGTACGTATGATGCGTGAGGCGGCAGACAGGACTGCTACCCAAGCAGGTGATGGCACGACAACGGCTATCGTACTAACGGAGGCACTTGTTATGGGAGGTGCAGAGCTTATAGTGGATGGTGTCAACAAGACGCAGGTGCTTAGGGACTTGGCAGGAAAGACCAAGACCATAGTAAAGAACTTAAAATCACACAGCCGTAAGGTAACAAAGAAAGCCCTTAGGGACGTAGCCACTATCTCAGCGAACAACGACCCCCACATTGGTGGTATCATAGCTAATGTATATAAGGAGCTAGGCAGCAACGGTGTCGTAACGGTTGACAAGTCACAGACATCCGAGACGTACTACGAGGCTACCAAGGGACTAAAGATTGACCGTGGGTATGAGAGCCCGTTATTTGTTAACAACCAAAAGAATGATGAGTGCATACTTGAGGATGTATATATACTTGTGAGTGACGCACCGATTGACAATATACTGAACATAGAGAATGTGCTGCGACCTGTGATAAAGGACGGGAAGAGGCTATTGATTATAGCACCAACCTCAGCCAATGTGGTGAACACCTTAGCGGCTAACGTTATGAAGAGCGACTTAAAGCTATGCACAATAGGACCACCATCATTTGGGTACAGGCAACACGAGCTTATGCAGGACATATCTGTGAGTGTTGGTGCGACGTACTTCTCTGAGAAGACAGGCGACGACCTCAGCCTTATGACTGTGGATGACCTAGGGCACGCTGCACGCGTGATAGTCGGTCGTGAGTCCACTGTTGTGATAAAGGACGCTGACACATCTAGTGATGCGATTGATGAGCGAGTATCACAGCTAAAGGACTCGTTAAAGATACAGAGCAAGAAGGCTGATAAGGATTTTATACTATCACGTATAGCCTCATTAACAGGTGGTGTTGGTGTCATCTACGCAGGTGGTAACACTGACCTAGAACAGAAGGAGCTATATGACCGTATTGATGATGCTGTGTGTGCGGTACGCTCAGCATTAGAGGAGGGCATACTCCCCGGTGGTGGCATAGCCCTACATAATGAGTCTGTGCTACTTGACGACAGCATAGCAGGAAAAATATTAGCTCGTGCACTACGTACCCCATCTATGCAGATAGCTGAGAATGCAGGCATCAATGGCTTTGTACACCACCAAAACAAGCCATATGAATTTGGGTTGGACATAAAGACAGGCAAGTATGGTAATATGTATGAGATGGGAATCATTGACCCACTTAAGGTCACGCGTACCGCGTTAGAGAATGCGGTGTCCGTTGCTGTGACGATATTGTCAACCAACGCTATTATAACAATGGCACGAACATACGAGGACAGATGATGTGTCCAAGATGTAATACCAATCTAATATGGGGCAGTGACTTTGATGCTGAAGATTATGGTATAGAACAGGATGGGATAGTATCTATTTACACCTGCCCTGATGATAAATGCAATATCATTGTGACGATTTACGATTTGTTCGACGACGAGGAACTAACTTAAGAAATATTATGAGACCAATAGGAAGATACATACTAATAGAGAAGATTGCCCAAGAGATTAAGACTGACTCAGGGCTGATACTATCTGCTGATGATGCCTCGCAGCTACGATACCACAAAGGTAAGGTGGTGGCGGTAGGCACTGACGTGGAACATATAAGCCCTGACGATATCATATACTATGACTCACGAGCAGGGTACACAATGGTGATAGATGAAAGGCAGCTTACTGTTATAAGTCAGAGTGATATCGTTGTTGTCTTGTAAAGGCATTTATACTCTTTATAAAATTCCTGTACACCTTATCGGTGTACGAGACATTCTTAGCGAAGAGGGGGTTCGCTCCCTCTAGCTCAGATATCTCCTCTCCCTCAAGCTTTTTATATATTGACGTAAGCATACGCTTAGTTTTGTATGTGAGTTGGTATAGTGCCTTCCTCTTGCCTTGGCGTTTTCTAAAGACCTGTATCCAACCTTCCTGCCTTAGTTTCTCAAACCTATTCTTGTCCCACGATATAAGCTCATCAAACTCACCGAACTTATCCTTTGAGAAGTATTCCTCACTCCTAAGGAATAGCAGCATCTCAAGGTCAGGTGTTGATATTCCGTACTTTGCTTTGGTATAGTACCTAATGACCCTCCAATATTTTAGATAATCTTTCATTAAAAAAATAATGATTAAATTTGTATTTAACAAATATAAGAAATTATGGCAAATTCTAGTAAACCAATAGATGATAATATCAAAAAAACGGAGATGGAAAAAGAGGTGAAGCCGGGTGTTAATGACGCTATAACCTTTAGAGATGAACAAATTAATTATTGGAAGGAACGAGCAAAGGACAACAAAGGTAATGGTGGACCACGAAAGACATCAGGCACAGGGGGTGCATTAAATTTTGGTGGGTCTGTTCTTGGGAGAATCAAGCGCACATACAGTAAGGATAAGAATCGTGTTGTGACGAAAGGAAGTTAATGGATGGCGACCAAGACAAAGATGAAGTGCAATCGGGTTATGAAATCTGACAGGGCAGGGAAGAAGAAGATGGTCAAGGCGTGTTCAGGTGGTGATGAGAAGCTCATTCATTTCGGCGCTACAGGATATGGTCACAACTACTCTGCTGCTGCACGTAAATCATTCAAGGCTCGTCACAAGTGTGACACTGCAAATGACAAGCTAACTGCAAGGCATTGGTCGTGTAAGAATCTTTGGGCAGGTGAAGGAGGCTCTACCAAGTCAAGTCCGAAAAATATAAAAGGAAAATATTAGTATCTTTGCAAAAGAAATAAATAAAAAGTTATGAGAGATTTAGGTACACCACTAGCTCCAACATTTGGAGGCGGTGAAAAAAAGAAAGAGAAATCTGAAAAGGTTCTTTACAAGTCTAAGGTGGCTATGGACGAGGGAAGAATGAAGAAAGAGCATAGGCTTCGTAAGAGGGCTGCAAGTCTTGAAGACAAATCTATCAAAAAAGATTTGGGTAGAAAAGAATATAAAAAAATTAAGATATGAAATATTCAAGAGATTTATCAAAACCACTAGCTCCAACTTTTGGTGATGAACCCAAGAAAAGAAAAAACGCACCGACTCCACAAGAGATTCAAGCTGCAAGACAGAAAAGATTAGACAATAAACTTGAAAGGAAAAAAACTAAAGCTGCTATTGCAGAGGTAAAGTCAGAGACACGAGATTCTAACCACTCTAATAGAAGGAATGGTAAAAAAGAGCATATTGAACATAGAAGAAAAATGGAAGTAATTGAAATGAACAGAAACTAATGGGGAGATTATTAGAAAGATTCGGCTTATGGATTCAAGCTACTTGGTTAAGTGCCAAGCTTCGTTGGAACAGATTTATTATTCGTCTAACATTCAAAGATAAATGAAGTCAAAAGGATTAGGTGATACAATAGAAAAAATAACAAAGGCTACCGGAGTGAAGATGGTGGTCGATAAGATAGCATCTGTAACAGGGAAAGATTGTGGGTGTAAAAAAAGACAGGACGCATTAAATAAGGCGGTACCTTATAAAAAATAAATTATGGCATATCAAAAATTACAGGCAGGCTTAGCATTGGAAATTATTCCAAGCGCGATAGCCATACCTAACCCTGCATACGGCTCAACGCTTACAGGAACAAACGACGTACTACTAGCGTCAAACCTTGAGGACACTACCGCAGATTTTATTACAGCAGGAGTCTCCGTGGGTGATGTAGTGTACAACACTACTGACGGCACAACCGCATCAGTTACAGTAGTTGTATCAGCAACAGTATTAACATTATCTGCTGACATCTTCTTGGCTACAGCAAAGTCATACAAAGTTTTTGCAGGGGCATCTATGTCCCCTCAGAACGGGTGTGTGCTATATGTAGGCACAGGAGGCGACGTTGTTGTCGAGACGACATCAGGCAGTCAGGTAACATTTAAGAATATTGCAAACGCTCAGTTTATGCCTGTCCAAGTATTAAAGGTATTGGCTTCAACGACCGCAAGTGACATAATAGCACTTTGGTAATATGGCTATATCAATAGCAATATCGAACTCTATAGGAGCACGAGATAACGCACCTTCAGGTGGCGGTGGATTCGTATGGGTCAACTCTGAGGCTGAGGCGTACTATAACGCTGTTACTGTCGCTAATGGCGGTGATGTAGACACTGTAGCCCTGTATGGTCAGACTCTTAATGATACAAAGCAGGCTATTGATACTAGGGTTACAGACCTTAAGACGGCAGGTGTATTCACAAAGCTAGTTAGGGACTATCCATTCTTCGGTGGCACGGCAGACACACACGCTATAAACGGTATGAATGCAGCTACGGAGCTATTATATTTCGGCTCACCTACACACACAAACCTTGGATTGGTTACAAATGGTGCAGGTCAGTACGCATCTATGAATAACTCCTTTAGCGGAGAGGTCCCGTCCTCTATTGATTGGGCAATTGGTGTTGACACTAACTCAGTAAACAGTAAGATAATGATGGGGTCTAGGGATGCTTCAAATATAGGCGCAGCAATACGCTACAGGTTATCAACACTTATTGGGTACGCCACTAACTCAGGTCTTACAGTATCTCCTGCCATATCATCTATAGGTGACAGTTTTTTAGTTTTATCTCAAGCGGATGAACCAACGGCTAGGTTGTATGTGGATTCATTAGAGATATCAACATCATCATCATCAGGTCTTATACCAACAACATTCCCATTTTTCATAAACGCGTGGAATAACTCAGGCGGTGCAATAGACGCTGTGAGTGGGAGCACTAAGTTCTCCTTTGTCTCATCAGGTCTATCATCAGGAGATGTGTCAAACCTTAACACAATTAATAACACATTCCAAACATTCCTAGGGAGATGACATATATAAGAGCTATAGTATTAACCGAGCAGTTTGCTTTAGATAATAATGGAGAGATAAATGACAGGAACGTATTCTCATACTTTATGACGTATGAGGGTGGGTACTATTGTAACGAGAATTATACAGTTACTAACCCTGCTATATTTTATGGGTTTCCGATTGAGTATGCTGATATTGACTTGAATGATATAGTAACGGATGAACCTGTTATATTGTAGGTTGTGGAACTAGAAAATTTAAGCATATCTATATATATGATGGTTGCTATAATCTCAGGTGTTATTAGTGCGTTAGGGATGTGGTTTAATCTTAAAGGAAGGGTAGATATGTATAAGTCAGATATAATGAATTTAAAACAAGAGGTTCTCAATGATAGGGTTGAATTAACTGCACTAAAGGATATTGTTGAAAAGAACAGGGAGAAGACTGCTGACACTATGTTCATACTCAAGGAGGAGATGAGTCAGATGGAGATTAGAATTATCAAGGAGATACATAGCTTAGCAAAACAAAGATGAAAGAAAAAGGAGTATTAAAGAAATGGTTAAAGGAGAACGGTAAGAACGCTTTAGGCAACATCTTAGACACTATTGGGGAATCAACAAGTATTCCGTTTGCTAGTAAATTAATAGAAGGTATAGGTGAGAGTTTAATGGACGACCCTGAGCTTACGTCAGAACAAAAAGAGCAGGCTACTGAGATTATAAAGATGGAGCTTAGAGAGCTTGAGATAATAGAGGAAAACCTTACAGCTAGATGGGTAGCCGACGTTGGGAGCGACAGCAAGCTTGCAAAGAACGCAAGACCATTAACGTTACATTTCATTAGCTTATTATTACTGTCATATTTCGTGACAGCATATTTCGGAATTTATTTACCTAGCGAATACACAAGCCTGTTAATCGTGATAGTGCCTACAGTATATGGGGGTTACTTCGCGTTAAGGGAGTTTGGAAAACATTCACAAAGAAAAAATGTAAAATGAGAGATATAGAATACATTGTTATTCATTGTGCAGCAACAAAGCCATCAATGGATGTTCCAATTGAAAGGGTTAAGAAGTGGCATTTGGATAGGGGTTGGTCAGACATTGGCTATCATTATTATATTACAAGAGATGGAAAAATTAATAAAGGAAGGGATTTAAGTATTATTGGTGCGCACGTTATAGGGTACAATAAAAACAGTATTGGGATATGCTACGAAGGTGGTATCAATGAGGAAGGTGAACCTGAAGATAATAGAACTCCTGAACAAAAGAAAGCATTACTCAAAGTTGTTAAAGTTTTAAAATTTGTTTTTAAAAATGCAGTTGTTCAAGGTCACAGAGATTTTCCCAACGTAAATAAGGCGTGTCCATCATTTGACGCGAAAACCGAATATATAGATATATAGATATTGATTTTTTATTTTACTATCTTTGTATTAAATAAAATTAAATAAAATGGATAAGTTAACAGATGAAGAGCTTATATTGATTCAGTCAATGCTAAGTAAGTTTAACCAAATGAAGATGCAAATCGGAGATGCAGAAATGCAGAAAATGATTATCATTGATAAGGTTGACGAATTAAAAAAAGAGTACGAAAAAATAGAAAAGGACCTTGCTGATAAATATGGGGCTCAGGCACAGATAAACGTTCAGACAGGTGAGGTTGTAAAAAAATAGAACAGATGGGAAAGATAAGCACGTATGCAATAGACGGAACACCTACGGTTACAGATAAAGTAATAGGGACAGATGTTAGTGATAGCAATATAACAAAGAACTACACGATTGGTGATATACTAGGTTTGGCAACTGCCAACACTCTACAGGCTGTTTTAGATACGGGCAACACATCTACGACGCCATATGATATAACTACGGGTTCGTCTTACTCTGAGATTGATAGGTTAAAAGTTAAGTCACAGGGTGACCTAACATTTAATGGTACGCTTACTGACTCATTAGGTATAATAAACGACGGGACAAAAGTTTTAGGCTCAGATGCTTTAGGTCTTCCGCTATGGGTTACAGCAGCCTCACCATCAATAGTCCAAGTTCTTCACGCCTCTTCCCCTTCAAATCAATCTCCCGGTGGGCTTGATACTGTGCTTCAGGTAAACTTTGGTTCAGGCACAGGAACAGGCTTAGACCCTGTTATGGTATCGGCAATTGGTGATATAACATTTAATGATGTAGGGGTTTATTTTGTAAACGCAGTAGGCTACCTATCACGAGTAGGTTCATCAGGCGGTATATCATCTATGCTATTCAGGTCTTTAGTAGACGGCTCACAGGTTAATTCTATAGGTGCTGTATCTTTACCAACAGTAGGGGTTACAATACCTGAGACATTATCATTCCCTATAAGAATAACAACGCCCGGGACGGTGTTAACATTTGAGATTCTTAGGGATAGCTCAGGCGCGAACCAAGGGGGTCTGTACCCTACGTCCACACTAAGTTCTTGGGATGACGCTCCGTCATCTGCGATTACTATTTGGAAGTTAGGATAAATAAATATAATGGACATAAGAAAGGTATCTATCGGCTCAGACTATAAATCCTCTATGCACTACATAGTAGGGCAGGAGGTACTTAATGGTACCTACATTATTCACCTTATCAAGAGAGATTCTACAAGAGATTCTATAGTTATATATATTCAGGGTAATAGTGAGATAATAATGTGGAAAGAGTTTACGGCATCTATGCCCGCGTCTATTGAATATAACATTAATTTTTAAATGGCATCCGACCTACCGACTCCTATGTGGAGTGTATAGGTTGTGGCTCGTAAATATAATATGAAATCACCAAACTCGTTTATTGCAAAGCCTGTAAAAGGAAGGCGTTACAATAACACAAAGAAGATAGGTAGTGTTGACCTTATAATAAGTACGTCCCAAGAAGACTACAGGTTTTCCAATAGAGGAGCTGAGGTTATATCTACACCCTTAGGGTATACAGGACCAATAGAGATAGGTGACATATTATTGGTACACCATAACGTATTCAAGTATTACAATGACATTAAGGGGAATCAGAGGAGCGGAAAGAGCCACTTCAAGGATGACCTTTTCTTTATAGATATAGACCAATTCTTTATGTATAAAAATAAAGACGGATGGAATGCCTATGATAGATACTGCTTTGTAAAGCCTGTGCCTGTTGAGGAGTCTTACATATATAAGCCTATATCTGAAGAGCCTCTTGTAGGTGAGATGGTATACCCTAACGCGTACCTCTCTAGTAAGGGGATAGAATCGGGAGATAGGGTGTCATATAAACCTGAGAGTGAGTATGAGTTTGATGTGGACGGAGAGAAGATGTACAGGATGTATGACCATCAGATAACAATGGTTATATGAAAGATAAGTATATTTATTGGGGTGATGATTGGAATGAGGACATCCCATCAAATCTAATCAAAAAGAAAAAAAGAATTAATAATGAGTTTAAACAAAGAGACAAAGCTAAAGATAATAAAGGCGGGTCACAAAGCTGTGGAACAATTGATAAGGGTAGCGGAGGAGGCGATTATTAAGCACGACCCTGAGGATGATATATCAGCAGACAGATTAAAGAATGCTGCTGCTACTAAAAAGCTTGCCATATTTGATGCGTTTGAAATATTAAATAGAATAGAGTCAGAGCGTGAGGCTATAGATATCGCAGAGCGCGGTGCTAGTAGAACTGATACAAAGCAAGGGTTTGCAGAACGAAGAAGTAAATAGCTTATACAGGGTATTGGTGAATCCCATACCAAAGAATGTAATGGTGAATAAGAACAAGGCTAAGTCTTGGGATTATGGTTACAACAGTAAGTATGATATTATAGTAATATCAAAGACAGGCAAGATTGGTGATATCGTTTTGATATCAGGAATTAAGATAGCCCTACCGCCCACGCCTATAAAGTGTCTTCAAAGACACAAAACAAATTCAGAACAGTATTGGGAGAGATTAGATATGCCTGAAGAGCTAGGTAAGATAAAATCTATATTCCAATGGAACACTATGCCATCTGAGTTCAAGGATAGATGGGTTGACTATATAGAGGAGGAGTTTGATAGGAGAGAGCAAGGTGTATGGTATAAGAATAACGGTGTGCCTACTTATGTGACGGGTGCTCATTATATGTACCTTCAGTGGACATCTATTGATATCGGCTACCCTGACTTCCGTGAGGCTAATAGAATACTTTATATATTTTGGGAGGCTTGTAAGGCAGATAAGAGAGCATTTGGTATGATATACCTGAAGATTAGGCGTTCGGGATTCTCCTTTATGAGCTCCTCGGAATGTGTTAATACAGGAACATTAGTTAAAGACGCACGTATTGGCATACTATCAAAGACAGGTGGGGATGCAAAGAAGATGTTTACAGATAAGGTTGTCCCTATAAATAATGGGCTACCATTCTTCTTCAAGCCGGTGATGGATGGTATGGATAGACCGAAGACGGAACTCGCGTATAGAGTACCTGCATCAAAGATTACAAAAAAGAATATGTTTAACATTGAACAGGATGAGATTCAAGGGTTAGACACAACGATAGATTGGAAGAATACAGATGACAACTCATATGATGGGGAGAAGCTGTTGCTTCTTGTGCACGACGAGAGTGGTAAATGGACTAAACCTAATAACATCCTTAACAATTGGCGTGTTACAAAGACCTGCCTTAGGTTGGGTAGCAAGATAATAGGTAAGTGTATGATGGGCTCTACATCTAACGCATTAGACAAGGGCGGTGATAATTTTAAAAAGCTTTATACGGACTCAAGCATTACAACTCGTAACGTAAACGGTCAGACTAAGAGCGGTATGTATTCACTATTCATTCCTATGGAGTGGAATATGGAGGGCTTTATAGATATATATGGAGCCCCTGTGTTTAGAAAGCCTGAGATACCTGTACTTGGTGTGGATGGGATGATGATTGATAACGGGGCTATTGACTATTGGGATGCTGAGGTTGATTCATTAAAGAATGACCCTGATGCTTTGAATGAGTTCTATCGTCAATTTCCAAGGACTGAGTCACACGCATTCAGAGATGAGAGTAAGAGTTCCATATTTAATCTTACAAAGATATATCAGCAGATAGATTATAACGACTCATTAATAATGGAGCACCATCTTACGCGCGGTGATTTAAGTTGGAAGAACGGTATAAAAGATACTGAGGTAGAGTTTAATCCAAACAAGAGTGGTAGGTTCTATATCTCTTGGACACCTGAGAAGAGATTACAGAATAGGGTGATAATCAAGAATGGATTGAAGTATCCGGGCAACGACCACATAGGCGCGTTCGGCTGTGACTCCTATGATATATCAGGTGTTGTTGGTGGTGGTGGCTCTAATGGTGCGCTCCACGGAAAGACAATGT
>Ga0307380_10011323_pt1 | contig 11182 bp, 11 predicted proteins | sample UN3MG_FD_202239 | JGI IMG/M metagenome (GOLD analysis project Ga0307380, IMG submission 202239) | Soil microbial communities from Risofladan, Vaasa, Finland - UN-3 | ecosystem: Environmental > Terrestrial > Soil > Coastal area > Acid sulfate soil | place: Finland: Risofladan, Vaasa | collected... | reverse complement strand
ACTCGCGATAGCCACTTGCCCACGCACCTTCTTCGCAATTTCCGTTTTCTCACCGCTTGGCTCGATGAATTTCTCCACCAACGGATCCACCAGGGTGTCAATACGGCTTAAAAAGAAGCTGGCCACCGAGGCTATATATTTCACCGGCTTCCCTTGGGTTGCGCGCGCTTCGAGACCTGCAATGCAGGCTTCCACAACCTGTCGATAACGAGGCAATCCAAAGAGCAGCGTCACGTTGACATTGATTCCTTCGCTGATGAGTTGCTGGATAGCAGGCAGACCATCAGACGTTGCAGGGACTTTGATGAAAACGTTGGGTCTGTTCAGTGTAGTCCACAATCGGCGTGCTTCCTCAATTGTACCTTTGGTGTCATGCGCCAGATGAGGATTGACTTCCAGGCTGACATATCCGTCCTTGCCGTTAGTCTTTTCATACACAGACCTGAATTCGTCAGCAGCATTTTGTACATCGCGTTGGCTGAGAGCTTCATAGATTGCTTTAACATCTTTTGTCTTGAGGGCCATGTCACGAATGTCTTGGTCGTAAATATGGCTTTCCGCTATCGCCTTCTCAAAGATGGATGGATTAGAGGTCATCCCTCGCAGACCATCCTCCTCGATCAAACGTCGAAGCTCGCCGCTTGCGATCAGATCACGTCTTATGTAGTCCAGCCAGATACTCTGTCCTAAAGTTTCAAGTTTTTCCAGACTCGTTTTTTTCTTTACGGTTCTCATTGTTTTCTTTCCTCGGCGGCCACCTTGGCAAGGCGCCGCTTATGGCGTTCCGTGTTGCTGAACTGGGCAGACAGGAAAATTTGAACCAGGTACCAAGCCAACGCATAACCAATAACGCGACCGCCCAGACAAATCACGTTCATATTGTCATCTTCTACCCCTTGACGTGCGGAATAGCCTTCGTGAATAGTTCCAGCCCGAACCCCCTGAACCTTGTTAGCAGCGATGCAAGCCCCTATGCCGCTCCCACAGATCACGACTCCTCGCTCCACCTCTTTCCGGGCAATGGCCTTCGCCAGCGGCACAACAAAGTCGGGATAGTCATCGCTGGGTGTTAATGAATAGGCACCATAGTCCACTACTTCGTATCCCGAGGTACGAAGGGGCTTGGCCAGTTGCTCCTTCAATTCAAAACCTCCATGGTCTGCTGCAAGTGCGATACGCATTGTATTCTATCTCACTATTACCTTTCATACTGTTACTTGAAGGCCCCCATGGGGGCCGTGCATATTGTGAAGCAACACTTTAATTGCAGATTCCTTTGCCTGTTCAATCAGGTCTTTCTCACGGCTACATACTCTATGAAATTCCTATTTTTTCGGAGATAAGCTTAACAAAATTTTCAGCTACGACCCGATAGTTGTAGTTCTCAACGACCCGTTTCCTTCCAGCTTCGCCCATCTTCCGACGAAGCTCAGCATCGGTCATCAGGTCTGTAAGATAGTGGGCGATGTCATAGACGCTTGCCCGGTAATCAACAGTGCGAGGCCTCTTGAATACCACCCTCTGACTTCCTTGGTATCCCGACTCTTCGCCTACCATGGCTTCGTTCATTCTAACCTCCTGAGCAACCGAAGCTAAATAAGCGGTTTTGCCATGAACTAGAGTGTCCAGCATACCCATCGCTTTTATACCTATAACGGGCTTGCCGCAAGCACCTGCCTCAACCTGCACCATCCCGAATCCTTCCAATCGGGACGGGGCAGCATAAATGTCACAGGCTGCCAGCAGATAAGGCATGAAATTCCGCGATATCTTTCCGGTGGTATACATAACGTTTTTGTCGATTCCAAGATGTTCTGCCAACCGCAGGTCTGCGATATCCTGCTCCTTCGTTCGCGGCTGAGGCCAAACCTTGCAAACGTATTTCCAGTCGGGAGCTTTCGCATCAATTATAGCCAGAGCCTGCATGACCTCCTGAGCTCCTTTGGATGCGGCATCTCCACCAATAGTAAGAATCATTATTTGGTCATCCGCTATACCTAAAATTTCACGCACGGCTTTAACCTTTGGGTCGTTTTGGTCGTGTGGAATAAACGAATCTGTGTCACAACCCACAGGAAGAACTTCAATATTCTTACCACTAAGTCCATCCCGAACATACACCTTCTTTACCCAATTAGACGTAACGAGTATAAGGGGCAACGCGTCCAGCACCTCCCTATAATTGGCTATATAACCGTCGGCGATCAGCCACGGGACGGGTTGCACTCCAAAACGCTGAGGATGAAGAACCAAATGCGGTGTATGGCCCCAGTACCCAATGCCCACGACCACATCCGGTTCGAACCAACGATAATACCACTCTTTTTCCTGTGCCGATTCGAAATTTACCGGTTGCACGTCAACGCCCAGTTCGCTCAATCCTCTGTGAAGTAAAGCTCCCTGAGTTGCTATTCCTCCGGGTGAAGGTGGATAATCATATAGAATCAACACTTTCATTTTTAATTCCTTATGCCTCGATTTTGTCTTAGAGTATTTGCTGTTCTTGCCTTCCGACAGCTCAGTCTTCTCCTTGCGGACAGGACATAATATAGTCGATACAGTTGCTTAACTTGGCCGTTGCCACAGCGATGCTGCTGTCGGCCGCACCATAATAGAGATTAAGCTGATCGGTTTCCTTATGAACGATAGCGCCGCTCGGGAATACAACATCACTGACATCACCAATACGCTCGTAAGGTGCGCTTGGCCCAAGGACCCACTCATCGCCCCGACGCAGGACTTTCCATGGTGAATTCAGATCCAAAAGGGCCAATCCGACCCGGTATATCGCTCCTGCGGTAGTATTACGGACACCGTGGTAGAACAAGAGCCAACCTTCTGCTATCTCTATGGGCTGACAGGCCAATCCGACCCGGCGGCAGTCCCAAAAGCCCGTACGTGTCATGATCAGGGGCCTGTGGTCGCCCCAGTGCTTCAAGTCAGGCGAAAAACTGATCCAAATGTGAGCTTCGCCCCGGACGATGGGCCGGTGAATTAGCGCGAAACGTCCGTTGAACCTGCGAGGAAATAGGCAGGCATCCTTGTCCTCCGGTGGCATTAGAGAACCCAAACGAGCAAATGTCTTGAAATTCTTCGTGATCGCCAACGAAACGACTGGACCACCTTCGCTAAAGGAAACGTAAGTAACAGCAAACTTTTTCTGCTCTTCAAGCCAGACAATGCGAGGGTCCTCCAGCCCCCACCGTTCCTCTCGTGAATTTTGGTCCGCCTCGAGGGTCGGTGTGGGGTCAATCTCCCAGTTCGTGAACCCATCGGCGCTGCGGGCAACCGTCAGGTGTGAGAATCCACGCATGTCCTCGACGCGAGCTAATAGAATCGTTTCTGTATTCAGCTTGGCCGCCGCGGGATTGAAGACGGCATTAGTCGGATACGGCCAGTTTTCCACTGTCAATATCGGATTGCCCTCGTACCTCGTGAAAAGTCCGTGTGCCTTTTCTTGCTGTGAAAGCTCAAGCATGGCTTCATCTCTCCGAAACGTCAAATAATATTTCTATTTTGGGATTTTCTAATACACTCCACTGAAACACTACTGCAAACCTCAAGTTCTATAATCGTCGGAAGCGCAGAAGGCTTTTACACTGAGGTGTAGCCGGTCTCGATAAAACATGCACTATGCTCCGGCACCCACCATTTTGAAAAACCGACGGTTTTTCTCTCTTGAATGTCATGTCACCGCCGGTGATCATCTCTTTTTCCTCGCTGACGAGTTCGATATGCTGCAGCAGTGTCCATGCAGTATTGTGCCACTTCATCTGAGCCCCTCTCCGATGGGCTTGTTTTTCCATCCTGAGCCGTTTGCCTTTGTCGAAGTTAAGACAGTCAAGCCCTTGCGCTATTTGTTCGACTGACGGTTCACCAGGATCAACCAGGATGCCCCTTGCATGTCTGCCGATAACGACACCACCTGGACAACGTCCATTGGAATGAATCAGCTCGAGAGCATAGCGAAACTTGGTTGCTATCGCCACTCTACCCGATCCTACTGTGTCCGCTAATATGCCACTCGAGATCTGCTGCATATTAAGATAAGGAAGTACCATCACGTCTGTTGCTCCATAGAGTTTAAGCAAGGTTCTCTCGTCCACAAAGGTATCGAGAAAAACGATATCATACCCCCCAAAATCCAGACCTGTCAGTTCTTTGACCTTACAGTACTTCAAGTGAGATTCGTCCAGGACTTCTGAAAGTGTCGCCTGGTATTTTCGATATTCATCTCCCCCTCCCGCTCTTACAAAATCCGGATGGCATTGACCTGCGATCAGATACACGATCTTCTTTTTCTGGCTGTCCGAACACGATTCCTGTAGAAACATTGCATACCCTCTAATACCATACTGCACCCCTTTGTCCGGCGAAAGGAGCCCTAATGTCGTGACAAGAAACCGTCCCCGGAATCCAAGCTTGTCCTTGATGGCCGAACGGTCGTACTGGGACGGATGTTGCATCCGTATCCCATGGTCAATATGTTTGAGCTTTGCATTACCTATTCCGTAGATTGCTGATCCAAGGATACCGATAGCACTCTTTGTCGTGACGATAACACTGTCGCAGTAACAGGCCAGGGCCTGCAAGACCTTTCTTTGGTGCTCATCTGGTTCGTCAAGAATCGTGTGTAGATATGCCAAAGTGAGAAGACCTTTCTCGGAAAATGCTTTGGCCATATTGACGAAATGGGTGCCCCTCGCATCCTCACCGTTCTCATTTGGGTCCAAACCGTACTCATGCTGTAGCAGAACAACGGTCGGATTCGGCGTCTCGCTTGCCCTTGCCATGATATCTCTTATAGCACAGCGCCAAGATTCAGGATTGTACTGGTCGATAATCAAATCGACGGGGATATTATAGGGGCCATTGTCATTGTCAATCGCAGCAATACGCACGTTTCCTACTTCCCCTGTAAAATGTTCCAGGGCATTGGCTAAATCGCGTGAGAATGTGCCAATTCCACACGTCCTTGGTGGGTATGTGCTTACGATTCGAATATTGTATGGCATGGATAGTACTCTATTGTGTTGCTCCAAATATGTTTAGTGTCTCTATTTTTCCTGTTTGTTGCTTGAACTGCTAGAATACTCTCTTTTTGGGAGTTCGCGGACCACAGGATGGTCATCAACAATCAAGATTCTCTTACGCGTCTGGCTGGTTTCGTGTTGTTCTTTCGTGTCGTTCATAAGAGTCTCAGTCTTCCATTTTTCGGGATACTACGGATTGGTACGACCTTTTGAAGCTTTCAATAATCTTGTAGACTATACCTTGCTTGCCGCTGGCAACCTGTACACCGGCTTTGCATAGCATCTTGCGTATATCGGGATCAAAACTTCCCGCCAGTATGGCGTCCACGCTATTTTGCACAAGCACCTGTGCGAATAGCCTGCTCGCCACCGGTCCGCGTAGACTATGGATAGGATTCTGGAAGGCTAAATACTGCATTGTGTCGAGATCAACAATCAGCAAGTATCCGGAACACCTGGCCTGCGCTGCCAAGTAGTGTTCGAGAGTCGGCCCCGTTGATATTACCCCGAGTTTCATACGCTATCTTCCAGAAAGAGGCACTAAATCCTTATCATTGCCCCAATATAAACATTGTAACGCAATTTCATGTTCTGTGAATCGGTGGCAAGCCTGTTTTTGTTGTAGGTGATGCTACGCTTTCTTATGAAGGTGAAAATACCTACAACACAATCAGGAAAGAAGGTTCTAAGGATGAATAAGGGAGGCAAGTATCTTGTTATCGCGCATGGCACGACTGACGGGGTTGCTGAGGCCAAGGAGATCATTAAAGGGACAGAAAGCTGTGGAATCGACCGTTCCACCATGGAGAGAAGGTGGAAAAGCCCTCAGCATGAAATGTTAGTGTTGCATAGAATACAGTATAAAAGGTCTGAAGATACAACTTCAGCAATATTGTAAATGCTGCTACAGCCTGATTGGAATTACTACTTATACTTCAATCTTCAAACATTTCCGGCCCGGCGGTTATTCTTTCCCAGCTTCAAGGTCCAGCTTAAGTGCCATAAATTTAAGCATATCTTTTAGACTGATCACGCCCAGGAGTTTGTTTCCTTCGACAACCATGAGCCTGCTGTTTCCGGTACTGTTCATGAGCGAAAGTGCCTTCATGGAATCAGCCTTTGGTGAAACGGTGTTTCCCTCGGAACACGGCTGAGCGATATCGGAGACTTTGGTTGTGGCCCATTGTTCTTTAGATAGCTCCTTTATCTGCTTTGTTGTTACACAGCCCTTTAGCATGCCATCTTCGGTAACTGGAAACATTTTATAGTGGTATTTGTAGAAGTAATCTTCAACTATATCAGATACCGTTATAGACGGAGGCACAGTCACAGCTTCAGCTGCCATAAACCTGCTTATCGGCTCACCCATTAATGCATTCTTAACCAGTAACTGCCTATATGACATCTGTGAAGCACTTTTAATGAACATTCCGATGAGAAAGTACCACAAACCACCAATAAAATTGCCGCCAATGAAACTTATTACTCCCAGTATCATCAGGAACAGACCAAAGGCAGCCCCTAATCTTGAAGAAATCCTGGTTGCCCAGCGCAGGTCGCCTTTGGCATACCACAGGATCGAACGCAATACTCGTCCACCATCAAGCGGGAAGGCAGGCACCATGTTAAAAACAGCCAGAATAATATTTAACCAACCCAGGTACATCAGCACACCATTGACCGGTCCCGGCCAATTGATGGCTTTACCTGCCGAGTAAAAAAGGAAGAATATACAGGCCAGAACCAGGCTGGAGATGGGACCAGCGATTGCCATGAAAAACTCTGACTTGGCATTTTCAGGCTCTTTGTTCATTTCGGCAACCCCACCGAAGATGAACAAGGTTATCCCTTTCATGGGAAGGTCGAATTGTCTGGCTACGAGCGAGTGACAGAATTCGTGAAATATGATGGATATGAACAAGCCCAGAGCGCCAGCAGCCCCCATCCACCAATAAGTAGTGTTAGAAAAACCCTCGAAATAGTGGGGAAACACACCTTTGGCCAACGACCAGGTTATAAGCACCATCAAAACAAACCACGTAATATCGATGTTTACTCGGAACCCGAAAAGAGTAAACAGTGGTATTTTTCTTTCAAACATTCGCAGTCTCCTATCTCTTACAATTTGGGCTACGTACCAGATTTAACAATATCGTATTTGTGTTTAGAATCCATTTAAAAGTCAAAATTGCTTTTGGAACAGCAGATCTATTGCCCAATAATAACATAACTTCAACCTGTGTAAATCAGATTGGGGTCTGTATTTGCTGTAGGTGAAAATGCTTACCTTTATGTAAGTGAACTCTTACAATGTGATCTGAACAAAGAAAACATTTGTTTCCGAAGTGTTATGTTAAGTGTAGTTATCTGAAGAAGTACAAATCAGGAGAAAATCACTCTCGGCCCTGACTCTTTGCCCATTTTATAGCATATTGCAAAAGCTCGATAGCACTGTTGAGATTAAGTTTTTCTTTGAGCCGTCCACGGTAAGTTTCAATTGTTTTTACACTTAAATGGAGCTTCTTGGCTATCTGGGAAGGCTTATGACCTTCGCCAATCAAACGAAAGACTTCGAATTCACGGTCACTGAGGTTCTCTATTGTTGTTTTGGTCGTATCAGCTTTATCTCCCGCAATTTTATGGAGGAATTTCTTAGAAATTGTGTTGCTAACATATATCTCACCGCTCAAAACCGTACGGATCGCCTTGACAATATTTTCAGAAGCAGCATCCTTCATCAGATAGGCTTGCGCACCTGCTAAAAGGGCTCGCTCGGCATACAAGGATTCATCATGAACGGAAAGGACTATGACAGACAATCTTGGGTGTCTTGCCTTAATACTCTTTGTCAGCTCAATCCCGTCCGAACTCTTCAGGAAGATGTCTACAATAACTACATCAGGTTTTAATTCAGTGACGGCTTTCAGAGCTTCGTGAGCATCGTCAGCCTCGCCGCATACATTCAGATCTCGTTCTTGATTGATAATTGTGGTAAGTCCGTCTCGTACCACAGGGTGGTCATCCACGAGAAGAACCTGTGTTTTATTTTCATTAGTTTTATCTTGTTTTTTCTTCAATGCCATATGACAATCCTTAGTTGGTAACCTTATCTACCGTTCGGGAAAATGCACATAACAACCGTCCCGCCTTTGTCGCCTTTACGAATATCAAGAGAGCCGCCTATCAGGTCGGTACGGTATTTCATAATCTTCAGCCCCAGCCCTTTACTTCTCGGCGATAACTTCGGAAAATCCAAACCGTCATTTTCAACTGACAGAACAGTTCCTCTCTTGGTAATACGAAGCTTTATATTGATATTCTTTGCTTTGCCGTGCTTTATCGCATTGGTAATTGCTTCCTGTACAATGCGATATATTTGCTTTGCCTCAACAAGATTTTTAACCGAGACAGATTTTCCAGCCCGTAATCGACAATTAACTCCCAGAATCTTTTTTGTATTTAACGCCAGCGTTTTCAAGGCTGATACCAAACCACCTGTTTCAATATCAACAGGATAAAGCATCTTGGCGAGGTCTCGTGCCTGACCAATCGCCATGTTGGCAAGTTTTGATATTGCTAAGGCGTCTTTCATTTCTTCTAATGATTTATCCTTAAGTTTCAGTGCCAATCCTTTGCACTTAACAGCAATACCGGTAAGTACCTGGCCCATGCCATCGTGCATTTCCTGGCCTATCAGTTCTCGTTCTCTTTCGGTTATATCCAGGATTTCTTTTTCCAGGAATCTGCGTTCAGTAATATCCCTTTCGGTTGTTGTAATGGCAAATGGTTTTCCCTTTTCATCTTTCAAAAATGTTGCGGTAAGCGAAATATCCAACATCCGGTTATTTTTTGTCAGGCGCTGTGTTTCAAAAAATTCGATATTTTTCCCTTTTAGCAATCTTTCAATCAGTGACATCATTTCATCCTGCTTATGGTCAGGGATTATCCTGCTGATATTCATCTTCATCGCTTCGGCTTCGCCGTATCCATATATACGCTCCGCACCGAGGTTCCATGAGATGATGTTGCCTTCTAAATCCAGTATTGTAATTGCGTCATTGGAGTTGCGCACCGCTGCAGCTAATAATTGCAGCTGTTTCTCGATATGTTTGCGTTCGGTAATGTCGTGTCCGACACAAAGGATTTCCGTAACATTTCTCTGTTCATCATGGATTGCTTTGTTTGCCCAGGTAATCCAGACTCTCTGGCCGTCTTTGCAAATATTCTCATTCTCGTAGGCAGTATAAAGTTCAGGCTGCCGTTTGATATCTCTGATCAATTTCTCAATGTTCAGGCCGGAACTATCCTTTTCAGGTATTATTGTTCCTATGATATTTTTACCAAGAATTTGCCGCTCAGTATAGCCAAAGAACTTCTGGGCGAATTCATTGAAAAAGGTTATTTTCCCATTTTTACTCATGCGCAGAATAATACAGTCGGCGTTCTCTACAAACAGGCGGTATTTACCTTCGCTGACATGCAGCATCTCTTGGGTATGCTCAAGCTTTTTTGTGATATCTTTTAATTTTTTCGTTTGATTTTTCACCTTTCTTACCTGCCTTTTCCGTAATCCATATCAGGAAATTTCAAGAAAAGACTAAATATGAACTTTTCGTTCATTTTAATTATTTTTTAGCAGATTGTCAAACTAATATTTGGCGACAAAGGGATCCCGTGAATCGGTGTTAGTATAGGGGATTTTACCGACAGGCGGATAGGTAATTTGACTTACATTAAAAACAGGCTCTACCCTGATTTACAAAATAATCTTTGTGGTTATTATTAGATATTAAGGTTGAAACCGCCATTTAGCGTTAAATGACGAGTAACCATCCAGAGAGGGACTGACTGGATTTGGATTATGGAAATGAATATCGGCAGACGTTGTCGGCCAGAACTCAGAAGACAAGTCGCGTTCAATCAGATGCACGGAGGTGTTCTGTTTGTTAAAACAATTGAAAGGAGCTTTTTGTGGGATTGGTATTACTTATTATTGTTATCTTACTTCTTGTCGGGGCGTTTCCTCGATGGAATTACAGCCGCAATTGGGGTTACGGCCCAACCGGCGGCTTGGGATTAGTACTGGTGATATTGCTGATACTGGTGCTTTTGGGATATCTTCCACACGGCTTCTGAGTAAATATTTCCACAAAGTAAGCGTTAGAAGCTTTCCCGAAGGTGATGTCTTCGTTGTATAGACAGCGTAGCTGTCTGCATCGGATACTAAACCCAAAAATAGAAAGGTAGTATTATTATGCTTTACACTATCGCTGTTGTTCTGCTCGTATTGTGGCTCTTAGGGTTACTGACTTCTTACACCATGCACGGATTCATTCATGCTCTTCTGGTGATTGCCATCGTGGTCGTCTTGTTAAGAATCATAAGCGGACGAAGAGTTGTGTGACCTTTTACGCGGTCAAACTAAATTAAACAAGAAAGCTTCGATAGGAATAGATGCTTAAAAAAAAGGGGCATTGTAGGACTCCAGGTTTATTTAATATTTGGAAGGAAACAAAGATGAAAACTGCAATTACGATGGTGCTAATGTTAGCGCTGGCGGCTATGTACGGCTGTCAATCGAGCAGCAGCCCACGAGGCGGCGGCATGACCAAAGCCGTTGGATTTAAGATTGCTGTCCCAACCGTCACCGCAGAGATCAAACAGGGTGAAGTCCAAAGCTTTACCGTCTCGTTGGAGAGGGGCGATTATTTTAAGCAGGACGTGAAGCTGCAAATCCAAGTGCCCGAGGGCGTCAGCGTCGAACCGACCAGCGTTTTGATTAAATCGAGCGACAAGCCGGAGGTGCAGATCCGAATTACGGTGCCAATGGATGCGTCAATCGGTGAGTATATCGTCTATGTTAAGGGTGAGCCGGAAACCGGGGAGCCTACCTCGACTGTATTCACCGTGAAGGTTGCCCCTCCGTAGGTACCGGGTCGTGTGTTCCAAGGCCCGTGGCACTTGCCGTTGGAAGAGGCGGTAAATCCGACGAGGCCTGTTTGAGTACGAATAAGAAGATAAATTTTATTAGAGGAGATTAACTGTAAACTTTCGCACTTTTGTTAATGCCTTAAGCTGCATTAGCGAGTGCCTCGATTAAGAAGTCGAATTTATTGTCATGTACGCTCGAATTGCCGAACATAGCTTTT
>Ga0307380_10011322_pt1 | contig 11183 bp, 11 predicted proteins | sample UN3MG_FD_202239 | JGI IMG/M metagenome (GOLD analysis project Ga0307380, IMG submission 202239) | Soil microbial communities from Risofladan, Vaasa, Finland - UN-3 | ecosystem: Environmental > Terrestrial > Soil > Coastal area > Acid sulfate soil | place: Finland: Risofladan, Vaasa | collected... | reverse complement strand
TCCTGAAGAGCGTCTTATAATGGGTTTGAGCCATCGTAGTAAAAATCCTCCTCTCGTTCGATTTCGCAGTCGAAGAGAGTTTACGATGGCTCCTCCTTTAGAGCAATTTGCAAACATCCTAAGATATGATGCGGATTTCCATAATTCCGCCCCCTGGATGAAGCAGAAGCTCCTCCCGGATGGAGTCCCTGGATCTTAGATATCTGAGACCCGTTCGCTTAAGAATCCTGTTCCGAATACGATGCCACCCAGTCGGGAGGTCGGGGTCGGGGATCGATGATTTTCGCCCCACTGAGCCGCATCCGTTGTTTGCGCTCGTTGAGATCATTCCATGTGGCCCAAACCGGCACATGGGGAATTTCCCAATCCGCCGTTACCAGCTCCTCCATTCTCCGGATGCGTTCGGCATATTGGGAATACCAGGCGAGATTGATCGATTCCAGCGGGTCGTTCTCGATATCATAGAGTTCGCAAATATCCTCTTCCGTGTGGATGTATTTGTATCGCCTATCTCTTACCATCCGGCAGGGATCCAGGCTGTGATAATATTCTGCAAAAATATGATCCTGAACGTCTTCACCCGTCCAGGTGGGACTGATCTCTTTACCCTCTATAAAATCGGGAAGAGGAATATCCAGCAGAGTCATCACCGAAGGAAGCAGATCGATGTTGCTGATTAGTGCGTCCGAGGCCAAGCCCTTGGGGATGGTACTGGGTAGGGAGAGGATAACAGGGATCTTTACGGCATCTTCAAAAAATGTGTGTTTCTCGCATATGCCGTTTTTGTAGAGCATTTCCCCATGATCCGACGTATAGACGATAAGGGTGTTTTCCAACAGGCGCTTGTCCTGGAGTTTTATTAGAATCCGGCCGATGCAGGAATCGATGTAGGATACAAATCCGTAATAGGCGGCGATCGATCGTCTAACCATCTCCTCGGGCAGATTCCACAACTCGTAGTAATTAACCCGTTCGATCACCCGCCTCGGCTTATCTGTGAAACAGACTTTGTAATTCGGCAGTGGGCCGATCCTCGCCGGATCATAACGGCTGTGGAATCTCTCCGGAGCGCACCAAGGCGGATGAGGGGCCCGGTACCCCACATACAGAAAAAAGGGAGTCTCCCCGCTTTGACGGTCGAGGAAGACGAGGCTGTCTTCGGTGATCACCGAATCCCAGAGCTTTTCTTCGCCATAGGGAAACGGAGTCCCTTCGACATTTCGATAGGTGTGCTCCCACATCTCGGATATGGTATTGGCCATGCTGTATCGCCGCGCCACCTCTTTACCGACCAGGTTTTGATAGACATCTCTGTCAGCTCCGAAGGTGGAAAAACCGAGTTCTGCATACGGACGGGTGGTGCTTGCGACGTGTTGGTCGGCATGGATGAATCCGGAACCATGGGTGGCATACCCCGCATCCTTTATATCATTAATAAGTGAGCGAATTCCCGGATTGATATTCTTCCGGTATGTCTTTCCCGAGCGGTGTCGGCTGTTATTATGGGTTACGACACCATTGGTATGCGGATGGGTTCCTGTAAGCCATGCGACTCTAGACGGAGAACACAACGGCGAGGCGCAGAAGGCGTTCGAATACCTGGTCCCACTCTCGGCCAGGCCGTCGATATGGGGTGTTTGTACGATGTCGTGTCCATAACAACCCGAGACGGCTTGGCTGTGCTGATCCGACATGATAAAAACCACATTGAGTCTCGAATTCCGCGTCCGCACTGGGCTGCGGTGAATGGCGTCCGATCCTTGGGTAATGTGCGCCAATGTGGGCACCGTCGAGCCGGCCGCCGCCAGCTTGAGAAAATCACGGCGTTTCATCTTATCCATTCCCATGGTCAAATCTCCTCTCCATCGGCATAATACTCAAAAAGTGTTGCTACTTTTATGGTTTTTGAAGTAACAATACCATTTTAGATACCCGATCTTATGTTTTACCCGGGATTCCAGCTCATACTGGGCGACGGCCTGTTCGCTGGTGTATCCCTTCAAGCACTTGCTCTGGCCGTAAGCCTGTCCGGAAAAAAAATACTGCAAGAGAATCATTAGCCAGATCCCAGATCTTATCCGCATGTTATACTCCCTCTAATAATTTATGTTATAGCATATAAAGCGATTATATGCATTATATGTCCATTTTCGATCAACTTATGTACGCATGTGAACAAAAATAAATATTCCCCATATCAACCGTATGTTAAAGAACAGCCATGATTCTCTGGCTTTATAATCCAGGGTTCGCCTTCTGTTTTGTATAATAAAGCAGTTCCAAAGCATTTCAGGATTCAATATGTCACCGTCGTCGTTGATATTCATTGCTTTTCTCAAAAAATCCAACGATCAGAGATACCTGTCCATCTAACCATATTGGACAGCAACTCATTGTTGTGAACAGCATCGCAATCGATTGATCCTGGATATTATCTCGGCAAATATCTCCTTTCTTATGGCAACCTCCGCCATTTGAAAAATAACATAACGGCTGTGTCTGAGAACCTTGGCCCCGATCTTTATGAGTTTCACAATCAGAGTCCGAAGCGACCAGTGCTTGATATTACCCGGAAGAACCAGGCGCCGTAGAAAGTTGCCCAGATTATAAGCCAGCATAAACAAACCTAGTCTCACCTGATTCGAGAGGAAATGTTTGCATGAGAGCCGTGTCCAATTTAGAGCATACTTGCCTTCTTTTATCCACTGTTCAGCAATCCCGCGTCCATTGTAGAATCGAACCACACCCTCTGCCCCAACACTCATATTGGTTATGATAAAACCTATTCTCGGGAATAAATCTCCCTGGTGCCACTCCACCTTCGCTATAACACGCCGTTTTTTTTGCCAACTGGCTGCTTGGTACTTGAATTCATGAAACCACACAACCGGTTTTCTCGAAGGACGACCAACAGGACGGGTCAAGAGGTGCTTAATCTCAGCATCCAAGAGATCATTCGCCGGAAGGCGGATAGCATACAAGAGGCCTTTTTCTTCAAGGTATTCATAAATCTCGGGCTTCGCAAATGCAGCATCGCCACGAAAATACTTCCTGATCTTCTCCTTTTCATACCGTCGAATAATCGGTTCCAGCAGTTCTTTCCAACAATCAGCGCTGTGGACATTGCCTGGACGAAGCATCGCTCCCTCACAGTCGCCGTACTGGTTGAAGCAAAACAGAGGATGATAGCAATGGGATCCAAAGTGACCATTGTATGCTGAACCCTCCTGCTCTCCGTGCACAGGGCTTTCTGAACTGTCCATATCCAAAATGATTCGATGATGGGGCGTTTTCTCCATTGCTTTTTGGATCCATCCTCCGCTAATTTCAGACAAACCTTCAAGATTCTCCCGGAGTGTCAGAATCTCTGTTTCGAAACGCCCAATTGTATTGATACTGGCAGCATTCTTCTTCTTTCCCGTCACTGCTCTCATGACAGGATCTACTGATAAACGTTGTGCATCATTGACATCCTCATATCCTGCCAGCCGAGTGTAGACAGATTGGCGCAGCAGGTTGGTCATATCATGCTGAATATTGCGCCCCGTTCGTCTATCGTTCATAACATCAGAAGCTGAATTGAATAATCCTAAGGCATCATCAAGCTCTCGATAGGCAAGAAGACCCCCGTCAGATGTCAATCTTGCTCCATGAAATTCAAGCTTAATTTTTCTGTTAAAACGAATGTTTAATCTTTCACCCTTTGTGTGTTTCATTTTCGATGCCATTATCAACCTCTATCTTGTTATATAATAGCTACTTAGGGTGATTTTGTTAAGCGATTTTTGTATTTAATATGGGGAATATGGGGTCAAATTGTTTTCCCGCCTTGAGCAGGGCATCCACCAGCTGTATCACCTGGGTGGGATGGACATTGTCATCGACGGCGCCGTGCTGGATCAGGAGTTTTCCCTTTAAGTTCTTCACATAATTGAGGGAGTTGGCTTTTTCATAGCCATCGGGATTATATTGGGGAAGACCCATGTGCCGTTCGGTATAAATGGTGTCGTAGTTCCTCTAGTCCACACCGGGGGATCCCGCCACGGCCACGTGAAACTTGTCCGCCGCCTTCAAAAGGGCCATGATCGAGATGTAGCCGCCGTAAGAAACTCCGGTGATTCCGACGCGGCCGGCATCCAGGTAGGGACGCTGGGACAGTGAGGTCAGGGACGCCAACAAATCCTCCACGTCGGTCTGTCCCAACTTTCCGTAGGCCGCCGCTTCAAACTCTTTTCCTCGGCGAAGCAGACCGCGGTTGTCGATGTTCACGACAAGAAAACCGAGCTGGGTCAAGGCCTGCTGGGAATCGCCCCCGTAATATCGGTTGCTGATCGCCTTGGTGCCGGGCCCCATGTAGACCGAATAGATGACCGGATATTTCTTGCTGGCATCGAAATCGGCCGGTTTGAACAGAATCCCGTCAAGATCATACTTGCCGTCCCCAGATTTGAAGACGAAGTGCTCGGGAGAAGTGAGGTTCAAGGCCTGGTATTCATCCTTGATCACGGTCCTTCCCAGTTCCTGAACAAACGTGCCGTCTCCTTTGTAGAGCCATTTTCGACCGCACCAAGGCATCCCCCATTTCGCGGAGGTCGTTTTCATTGATATTCTCGCCGAAATAATTCCACGTCATCCAACCCATGGGCGGCGCAATTGCCAATTGGTCTTGCCGGGCATTGGCAACCGTGCTTAATAATAACAATCCAAGCAATATGGCAGGCATATGATTATTTTCCTTGTTTTTCGTTTTCATGAGAATTGACCATGCTGAATCATTCCATGGTGACAAGCACCCTGTCCCAGCGGTGTTTGCGCCAGGCAATATCCGGCAATACGGAATCATAAAAATACTTGTAATAGACCCAGAAGGATTTTCCGATCACCTCATTATCTTCTCCCATGCTTATTATGGAAGGATAGTCATGCGGGTGGTCATCCTCATGAACAATCCGCCACTCGCTCCAACGAATGCCGTCTTTCGAAAAGGAAATCAGAATGGCGCCCGTTTTCGCATGAATCCAGTCTGATCCGAATACTTTTCCGTTACCGTCCGCATATAAATACTTACGGGTCACCAATACATATTTATCCAAATAACTGTTGTAGGCCGCATCCCCATGCATGAATCCCATGGGCGCTATGTTCAGTGGGGTAAACCGGCCTCCCACGCCGCTTTCATTCCAATCTCCATTAAAGTATTTCTTCCAGGGGCTGGATTGCAGATTCTCCGCGGCGGCGAGCACATCCGCCACCCTGGCCCTGGCAACTGCTGTTCCATTAATCAAGGCGTCCAGTTTGTCCCTTGTATCCGCATAATAAAGGTAGAAATAGCCATCTTTAACAACATAATTTGCAAGTCCCGTATTAGGATATATGAATTTGGCGAATAATTTATCCGGATACCAATGATTCGACCATGTCTCATAGGATAGTTCCGGCTCAATGATAAATCCACACCATTTGAATGATTTGCCTCCATCCTTGGAAATGGCCAGTCCTAGGCGGAAATAAACCCCGCTCCTTGTTTTTGGGGCATATTCCACATGGACGAAGCTCAGGATGTGGCCGTTTTCAGGGTTACCATAGACATTGGCGATCCAACTGATATTTCCCCAGAGGTGATCGGACGAGAATCCGAGTTTGGTGTCAGAATAAGGATCGGGCAACCCTTCAATTAGTCCTGAATTTAGCACGACGTTGTCAAAAGGGTTGTCCCTGGTACCCATACTGTATATGAATTTCCAACGGCTGGTGCAAAACCATTTCCATTGCCCCTTATCATTCAGGGCGTACAGGCTTGCATCGATCCCGCCAATATTCGTTTCTTTCAGTCGTTCGTTGGAAAGGACGGTTTGAGGCTCGCTTGCGGAAAACTTGTTTTCCGATGAAGCGGCACGGGAAAACACAATCGGGAGACAGATGAATGATAATATCAGCAGGTATCTTTTCATAACAAAATTGAATTTGAAATCATCTCAATTGTCCGCGGGAAGGGATAAGTATTTCGTTTTTTACTGCGATGGCAGAACATGCGTCATTGTGCGAGTTTTCCCCTCCAACCATCGTGGGCAATTATGAATCACGACTCAAAAGATGTCAAGGGAAGGCTTGAGAGCGCGGGGATGTATCCCTGAGGCCGTTCGAGGCACCTAGAGAGCTGGAAATCACCCAGACCTCTTGTCCCGGGTAAAGAGAAGTGAGGTGGCCCCCATTGTCGAGACAGTTGTTGTAGAATCGAAAATATTCCCCAAGATGCGTCCGGGCTTCAGTCACAGTCCGGTATTCATGAAGATAAACCTCTTCGTATTTCACCGTCCACCACAGACGCTCGAGAAAGATGTTGTCATAGACCCGGCCCCGGCCGTCCATGCTGACCCGAATCCCATCCTCTTCCAAAAGCCCGATGAACTCCTCGCTCGTAAACTGCGGCCCCTGGTCCGTGTTGAAGATCTCCGGCTTTGAGATCAAAAGCGCCTGACGGGCGGCATCCAGGCAAAACCTCTTGTCCAGAGTCGTCGAAAGCTCCCAGGACAGAACGTACCGGCTGTGCCAGTCCATAATCACCACCAGATAAACAAAACCATGGGCCAGACGAATATAGGTGATATCGGCGCACCAGGCCTCGTCAGGCTTGTTGATTTCCATCCCTTGCAGAAGATAGGGATAGACCTTGTGATCCGGCCCGTTGGCGCTCAAACGCGGCTTTGGATAGATCGCCGTAATCCCCATCAGACGCATCAAACGACTGAATCTTTTCCGGTTCACTGAAAAGCCGCGAGCCCGAAGCCAGGCCGCCATGCGCCGGGCCCCGTAAAACGGATGCCTTGTGTACTCTTCGTCGATCTTCCGCATGAGTTCCAAGTTAAAGTCGTCTTCCCCCTCAGGCTTGTAGTAGAAGGACGACCGGGGCAAGCCCAGAAGTTCGCACTGCCGAGAAATGGCAATCTCCGGGTTCTTCGGCTCAATCTCTTCCCGCTTCTTCACGACAGGAGCGATTGAGATTTTTTTTTAAGCCATTCCACTTCAACCTTGAGCTGGCCGATCTGCCGGAACAGCTCCGCCTCGAGCTCATCCCGGTCTTTCTCCTGCTGGGGCCGACGGTTGGAGAAAACTTCCGGAAGCACGTCAAGAAGACGCCGGCGCCACTGGCGGATCTGGTTGGGGTGGACCTTGAACTCTGAAGCGAGCTGGGCAATCGTTTTTTCCCCTTTGACCGCTTCCAGAGCAACTCTGGCCTTGAAGGCCGCCTCGTACCGTTTGCGCATACTGACCATTGTATCCCATACCTCCTTGTGAAGATATGGCAGGTCAAAATGCACCTATGCTCACTGTCCAGTTTTTGGGGACCAGCTCAATCGGCGTGTTCCCTACAGTCGACTCCTGGGTGAGATTGGTCACCTGTTATCTGGTCGAATACTCCGAGGACTGGGGGCTCGACCGAAGTTATATCAAGAGGGAGAAAATCCAGGAGGCGATGGAGCGAAATCAGGCCTTCCTGATGGCTCGGGCAGCAAACTGAAGAGGGTTACAATGGCTCCGAAATTGCGAACAAATATTGACATGGCCGGGTTTTGTTCTTCCTCCTCACAACTCACTAATAATTTGCTATGAAGGAATCAACATCTTTAAATGTATCGCTCTGGACAATCGCCGCGCTAGAGGCGCCTGTGATGAAAACCTCTGCGGTAAACTTGGTGGAATCTGCATAAAAAATAGATTGCTTCACGGCATCTTTGTGCTTTGTCGTCGATGTTTTCCTCTGGGTGAGACTAGTTTTATTTTATTCGGATTCAGGTTATCACTAACTCCTCAGTTTTTTCGAACAAGATCCGGTTATCGAGTGGCGCACTGACCAAGGAACTAACCAGGGAGAGTATGGGTTTTTGCTCAGCGTATTGATTATACACATTTATACTGGAGAGAAGATCCCGAGGCTCGGCGGGCGAAACTGAGGATGATCAAGCACGGAGTGAAGACATCATTTTTAGCCGAGGGTATAGGCATCACCGGAAGAGCTATCAGCGACTCGAAACTTATCGCCTGGAAGATGCTTCTTTCCTAGTGCGGACCATCATGGGCGTCGAAGGTGGAGTGCTTGCCGAATCGAAAAATATGCCGGAGAATCCTGCGTCCGGGGATGCTGTGTATCGTTCCGTCCAGACATTTGTGATCCGGAAATGCACACGCCCGCTCACTACGTATCTCAAGTACTGGCCCGACCAGAAGCTGGTTACATTCCGCGAATCGAACAACTTTCGTGTGTTGGCGTCTATCACATCAACTGCCGCCCACCGCCCCGCCCGATCCCAATCTACAAGGTACAGGGAAACGGTGTGCTCCCTCCCGTCTGTAATGCTCAAGTCGATGACTTCGTGGAGACTCGCTGAGCGCTGTGCTGCGATCCTGTCCGATCCAGTTGGCTTTTGGAGCGCTTGGACGTCCATCGTTTTTGGAACCCACACCCGTTCGGCCCCATTAACATATCCTAATTTGGCGTATGTCGGAAGGCTATTTCCTGCTCCAATGATCACATACCCGTCGGCGCCATATTTGCCTTTCCAGGCTCCTTTCGTGGTCGTATCTTCGCCAAGAAAATCGACGGTTCCGGATGGCATCGGCGGGGGATTGGTGTTTGGGTCAGCGTTCGAGGGAACAATACTCAGGCCCTCGTCCGCCGCGAGCGACAGCTTCAAAGATTTGTCTGGAGCAACTTTTAAACCTTTTTGTTTCAGGACCAGTCCATCAACAGTGATCCGATATGCATCCACTTTCGCTACGCCGCTCCAATCTTCGGGCAGTTTCCAGACGCGTCCTGCGTACCCGCTAGCGCTGTAAGCTATAATTTCCTTGTTCGTTCGCCATAGCGCTGGGATGAACACATTATCCCCATCCTGTAGGAACTCATTTCCAATCTTCATTACATATTTATCGGGATAGGATGTCGTCACGCCGTCCGTGAAAACGGCTGTGTTTCCGTCAAACATTATTCTTAGTTTGCGGTTCTGATAATACCAGGGTAGCGTCCGTGTAGCAAAGGACTTAAGCGCGCCGGGGAGGGTGATGGGATCTTTGTTGATCTCGCCTTCAAACGCATAACTTTCTCCGAAGAATTTGGATTGAACCGTTTCAGCCGAGCTGCTCCAGGTCTTAGCATTCACGCCTGAGAGGAAATATGACGGAATCTTCATTGGGTCCGGAGGGGTCTTCTCATCCCAACCGATGTGCCAGAGCATTGGATGATATAGGACGAAGTCCGTGTTTGGCGGCCTGCGTCTGTCGAATTCTGTGGTTAGGTCGACGTTGTACTTAAGCCGGACGTAAACCGTCATTTGCCGCATCGCTTCGCAGTCCATCGCGTGTGTGATCGCATAGTAGGGATCATCTATGCTGTACCATGCATCCGGGTGGAGGGAACCGCTCATCGCTAGCTCGGGAAGCATGGAGAACAGGGGGCCGATCTGTTTGTCCTTGAAAGTCTCCTGATACCAGTTCCTGTAGTTACTAGCTCGATAGGCCATATGGTCACACCACCTGTATCCTTGGTGGTATGTCCCGTCTCCGTTCCTGACGATGATATCGCGGTTCTTGTAAAGAGGGCCAAGCGAATTGTCGTCCAAGTAACAGTCGGAGAAATTGACGTGCAAGGATACCAGAGTGTTATGCTTCGGCCCTTCCCTCATCAGCCAGCGCAGGCTCTCAAGCGCGGTATCGTCCTCTGGGCGTTTTAGTTTGTCGTTGACTTTGTCAAGGGCCGGATAGCCGGTGTCGTGCCCTCGGTACTGCCACCCGACAAGATAGACGAGCTTGGGGATTCCCCGGGTTAAATTGTCCATTCGACGGATAACATCGAGCGTTTGTATTGCATTGAGGGACGGAATTTTACTCCGAGGGCAGTAATCAACTCCAATCTTATATGCAAGCATTTGGTCGTACTCATGGACATAGGGATACAGAGTGTCACCATACCCACCGCACGGTTCTGTCTTTTGCCCTCCACGCTCTGAAGCAACGATTATCATCGTTGCCACCATTGCCGGGGTTAAAAGGCCCGAAAATAATGCTGTTAACCGGAATTTTAACGCCGTTTTTACCTCACCGTGTTGATCTTATGACCTGCCCCCGATCAATGTACCAACCCTTGAGTGAATTTTCCAACCTCAGGAATAAGGGATACGCAAATACTCGCGAGCGTGGGATCATAATTTTTGATCTTTTCGTAGGCTGCGTAAAAATTCTGAGGGTGGTCCTCTTCACCGATGAGCAAGCTTTGCGGCCCATCATTCACAGGCGAATAAAGAACGTATTCTCCAAGTCCTTTTCGATCAAAAAAAACGACATAAAAAAGGGCGGTAATTCTCCTTCGAAATCTTGTTGATAGTACCATATTTCAGTAGGATAGATTCTTGTTGATGAGGTGAATCTTTGAATATTCAGAGGAGCACCTAAGATGATATAAATTCGTCCCCTGTCTGTTTTCCAGCCGGGTGATGCAGGACCAAATGTCTTGTTGGCATATTCAATGCGGCGGTAGTGCACGGATTTAAATTCATTTTCAGCCGTTCCTGGAGTTGGATCTCTTTGCTTCCAAAAAGCTTCGATAAAAATATCTCGCTGCTTATCCGAATTCAGCTGAAGAAAAACATCCTTTTCCTTAGTTGTAATAATATAAACAACCTCCTCTTCAACCCACTTTCTGTATTTTTCTGGTGGGTTTATAGAAATATTCTTGGCCAGACTAAAAATCTGGAAAACCAAAATCATTAAGACCTGAATTGACAAATTTTCTTTTTTCACATTTATATTTTATAATACGTTTCGATCCTTTATCAAGGAACTGGTTATGTTTTTTTCTTTTGCAGGATATACATAATGATATTAACAAGAACAAAGCAATGACGAGAAGAAGAGATTTTCTTAAAACCTTCTCACTGTCCTCGTTGACGGCATTGGCATTTCCCGTTATCCCAGGGTTGGCACAGTGGGACTTTGAAAAGAGTAAAGTTCTTACTATGGAGTTTCCCGCGACCGATGATTCGGATTATTGGCAAAAGATCCGCAAGCTCTTTCCAATGCCCCCCGAGGAGGTGACCTGCCCCCCTCATATCACTCCAGCCGATGTGATAAGATTTTGTTGGACGAAAGGAGTAGGACATGGGCAGGAAACGGTATTCTCCGGAGCAGAT
>Ga0307380_10011321_pt1 | contig 11184 bp, 17 predicted proteins | sample UN3MG_FD_202239 | JGI IMG/M metagenome (GOLD analysis project Ga0307380, IMG submission 202239) | Soil microbial communities from Risofladan, Vaasa, Finland - UN-3 | ecosystem: Environmental > Terrestrial > Soil > Coastal area > Acid sulfate soil | place: Finland: Risofladan, Vaasa | collected... | reverse complement strand
CGCGAAGCGCGTTCGCATCAGGAGCGAAACGGAGTGCCTTCGCGACGTAATTCTAACGCCGGAGCCGGGGACCGCGCAGCGGGCGTTAAACGATCGAGCGAAAGCGAAGTCCGGCGCGGTTCTGCTCTTTGCATTGCGGTTAGGGGCGAGGGGTTAAGCCGGAGCCCTTCTTTCGCCTTTCTCTGCAAGACCTTACGCCTTTAATGGATCGAGCCCGGGTTAAGCCGGGCGAGTCGATTTCGCCTCGAGTAGTGTTTTCTTTCTGTTCTCTTTTAGGGTGCTGGGTTAAGCCGGCACCCTTCTTTCGCCTTGCTCTCAAAGATCTTAATCTTAAAATGTCTCTCGCCTGGGTTAAGCCGGGTGAGTCCTTAGCGCATTTAGTTTCGTCTTGACAGGATTAGCCTTTTAGGCTAATCCTGTCCGCATGCCTCGTTGGATCGTAAAAGTGAACCATTATAAAGACCAAGTAAGGATCACGATTCCGAAAGCTCTCGCCGTGGAAAGCGGTCTCTTTGAGGCGAAGCTTGCGGAAATACGTTTCAATGAGGGGAATAAAGTGGAGGTGATAGTATTTCATGAAAAGCCGTGGAGCCCCGGCAGCGGAGAAAATTATTTCTCTTGACCTGATCGACCGGCCTCGAAGAGTGAGCCGGTTCGATATACTCGAAACGGAGATTGACGAGCTTGCCGAGTCGATCAAGGAAAGGGGTCTGCTGCAAGCGATTACAGTCGCAGAGCGCGACGGTCGTTTCGAGATAGTTTTCGGCGATAGACGTTATCTCGCGCACAAGAAGCTAGGTCTTGAAGAGATCCGCGCCGTAGTGCGTGAGTATTCGGATCAGGATATCGCCATAGATCGTGCTACGGAAAACGGACAAAGGGCCGATTTAAGCCCTTTGGAAGCGGCTGCGGAGTACGCCAATTTACATGAAGCGCATGGGATGAGCTTTGACCAAATTGGCAAGATGCTTGGCAAAAGCGGAGGCGTTATTAAGCGGCTTGTCATGGTCCTAAGTATGGATGAGCGAATCCAAAAGGCGCTTCATGAGAAAAAGATTTCGATGGGCGTTGCTGAAGAGCTTCATAGATGCCCGGACCTGGCTCACGCACTTTATCTTTTAGAAATGTGCGTTGAGCACGGCGTCACGGTCGCGGTCGCTAGAGGGTGGGTAAACGACTACGTTTCCCAAGTGCGGCGGAGGCAATCCGACGTCGCCGGGGGCGGGGGCGATTACCCTGTTTACGAAACACAACCGCTTTTTCGAGCGTGTGCGCTGTGTAAGGGTCCGGTGGATATAATGAAGATGAAGCACCTCGAAACCTGCCCGGAGTGTTTCGACGCCATTCTAAAAATCGTAAGAGAAGGGGGTTAAATTCAAATGCTTATAAAGGCGGGGGTGGATATTTCGAGGCTGAAGGGTCCGGCAAGGCGGGCTCTTCAAATCGTCAATGATGAATTGGAGCGGAGGGGTTTTGAGCTTGTGATTACCTCGACCTTCGAGGGAAATCACAAGGCGCGGAGCTTGCACTATGCTCACCTGGCGTTCGATTTCAGGCCACCAAAGGGCGAGCGCGGGGGTTTGCTTAGTGCGCTTGTGACCGCTTTAAGTAGTGATTTTGATGTGATTCCGGAAGCGGATCACATTCATATCGAATATGATCCGAAAGGATCATAAATCCTTTAGAAAGGGGGGTTAATCAAATGAGCGAAGCGCAAATGAGGATTGAGGTCGAGCGAATCGTCAACCTGGTTGCCGGGTTCGGCTGGAAAAAGGTTGAAGAGAAGACTGAGGCGGGGCGAGTACTCTTGACCCTGGCGAAGTCGGTCCCTGAGAGTGAAGAGGCTTAATCCGTGTCTCTCTTTTTTTTGATCCCCCTTGAGGGGGGTGAAGGGGGGTGATAATAAGGCGTCAATACTGACCTTGGTTGGAGAGAGAAAAGCAAAGAAAGACGTGGCTCCCATAGGCGAGCCGGACCGTAAGGGACGGTGATCTTGTCGCGATAGCGGCAAGTGTCAAGCCGGAGAGTCGTCCGAGCGAGCGAGGGCGACGGAGGGAGCCACGTCTTTCTTTGCTTTTCTCTCAATATATTAATATATAGAGAGAAAAGCAAAGTTAAGTAGCCTTAACTTTGCTTTTCGATAGTCCTTTCAGTCTTGACGCCTTGAATCCTTCGGGGAGTGAGCGTTTTCTGCGAGATCTCCCCGCCCTTGTCGTATTCAAAGGTTTTTTTTATCCGGGGGAGAAAAAGATCTTACCCGAGTCCATCGGATAACTCGGGTTAACTCTTTTTCGGCGGAGGGTGGGTTATTAGGGGCTCCCTATTTAGTGATGAACTCGAACCCCGCGACGTTCTTGGCGAAGTCCAAGATCTCGCGGAGGGTCGGGCGCGTGTCAAGCTGCTCATGGTCTAGCATCCACTGTGCAAAGGTGTTTATCTGCTCCTGGGTGATCGTGAGGGGCAGTGAGTAGTTGTTGTTGAGTAAAGCCTCGATGATGTCCATCGCGGCGTGATACCGTATCCTGATGTTTTCCTCCCCTTCAAGCATTGCGATGTTGTGAAGTGCTCCCTCAATAGCGGAGTTCTCCGCTATTGTTTTTAATGCTTCGGAGGGGCATGTTTCGCTGAAGTGTACGAAGTTACCGGCTGCGATCGGCGCGGTAGTTCGGGAAATCTCCTCGTAGGTGGCCCACTCCTTTCCGAGTGAAGGCCACGCGATCCCCTTTTCCGGGTCCAGGCCTTCCTCGATTAGCATTTCTTCAACCATAGGGTTAGGTTCGTCATAAGCCCTTATCTGCAAGTGTTCTAATCCCTCGACGTTTTCCATAGGGTTCCAGTAGTCGAGCAGATTCTTCACTCCCTGGCCTGCGAGCTCCGCCCCACAGTAAAAAAGTGTTTCTTCCATGTAATCCGTCCTCCGGATTACTCCTCCCCAGGTGGTATGCAGTTTCATCGCCTTGGATACCATGTCGTCCTGCTGTGATCGAACTCCCCAGGTGCCTGATTTTATTCTTTCCTCTTTCCAGTCGATAAACTCCGAGCGGGTCATATTCGATTTCGGTCGCTTCCATCGTGCGTAATCGTGGATCGTGTCCCCGGCTTTTCGGTATATCTCCACGTCTGAAGGCGCGCTCTTGAAAGATACCTTTTCGCCCCGGATCCACCGGACGCCGCCCGCCGCAAGATCGTAGGCAAGGCCGAAGATCGGGCCTATGGACACGCCGAAACCCCATATATTGTCTGTGACCTGCAGGGCCTGTATGCCCTCGGCGAAGCTCGGTAAAAAACCGCCGCTCCTGGCGTATCCTTTTACGCCTGCCTTTAGGTTTTTTGCCCTGCGAGCCATCTTTTTTCTTAGGATTCTTTTGCAGGCCATGGGGTTAAGGGCGCATCCTGCAGGAGCCATCAAAAGTGACATTAGCTCCGCGATAAGCCAAAGCCAGCCGATCGGGCCTGTAAAAAACCGAGCTAGAAAGCGAGGCATAAACTTAGTGAAGATCCGGCCTATGGCCGCGAGGGTTATTATTGCGTCCTGGGCGTCGTCTGCGGCTGCGAGGATCGAGGCGAACGAGTTCGCCCATTCGGGCACAGGGCTTGCCAGCATCCGCTGATATTTTTCGCGGTTTCTCTCTTTTATCGCCTGCAGGTGTAATTGTCTGTGCTCCGGTATCTCGTTTTTGCGTCCGGAGTACCAAAGAGATTTCTCCTGGGTGGTCATGGGTTGAACGATAGGGACGTGGATAATGTCGCCGAGTCGTGGAAAGGTGATCGAGTAGCCGTTTTCGGCTACGTATGCCGCTTTTTTTCGCCTAAATTCCTCATCTGTGAATTTAGGCATGTGAAAGGGTGCGAGATAATTTGCCATGCGGGTGAGTGTCCTAGTAAGGGCCGGGGCGAGATCGTCGAAACTGGGGCACCCTGCGAAGCGGGGGGCTATACAACGAAGACCATGACGCCTAATCTTCCACAGACCGCGCCGAGATCCGTATCGAGTGTTTCGACGACCAAGACCGGCCTTTCGATTTTTGCTATTTGTGGATCTTCAAGCCACAGCGATTGATAAGATATGCACTGGCCGACTGCCCGGAGCCCGGGATTTGCAGAGACCTCTATAATCCACACCTCGCTTTTTGTTTCCGCGATAGCGTCCGGGCGTTTGGAAGTCGTGTACCTCCACGATTTCCAGACCGGGTCTTTTTCCTGCTCCGGGGTTAGGAATGGACCTCCTAAAAGACAGTCATAATAAAGCGTCCGGATCTCGTGTCCCCATTTTTCTAAGAACCTCCACCAAACGGGAATATCAGGGGGCAACATGTGAGGTGGATCTCCGCGCCAGTCTAGCGCGTAGGGGCGTTTGAGGGTGGTTGGCACATCGGCACCGTTTTTTTCAACCAGCTTAGATCAGTTTCGATTCTTGTTAGTCTGCGCTCTGTGCTCAGAAAGTAGACCAGTACCATAACGAACGCGGGCACTATGCCGCCGAGCAATCCTTGAAAAAAGGGGTTCATGGGTTTTTATAATGCCTCTTCAGCCAGCATTGCAATGAGGACGGCCTTCGGGCAACATCCGCTCTTTAGCTGCTCAAGGGTTCGGATATCCACAATAGAGAGAGGAAGGGGGTTGAGGAAGTGGACCGCCTTCTTTACCTCCTCATATTCCTTGAGTATTTTGGAGTAAAAGAGGCTTGAGCCTGATCTCCCCGCGCCCTTCGTAAATACGGCTTGGTCCCTGCAATTCATGACGACAACCGATGTGGTTATGTCAAAATGCCAAAGGTCAATCATGGGTATATCGTATCGGGTTAGGCCGATATCGAGTATTTTACCCGTTCTGACGTAGGCTGGCCAACCAGAGGGAAGAAAGCCGTAATTATACCAGTATCTTTCCCACTCTCCGGCGATCATAAAGCGGTATGCGTCGCCTTCGGGTTCTATTATCGCCAAATCAGTCGACTCCCATCAGCATCATATTACTGACGTGTGCGGCTGCTGCTGTTCCCATTTTTACAACTTTTCCTGGGGCGGTGCCTAAACCGAAATAAGCGAATCCGTTCGCCGTGTCGAAGACTGCGGATCGTGCGTAGTTTTCGCCTGACTCAAGGGTTACTGCTGCGGCGCGTGTAAAGGAGCTAAGATTGACGGCGACGATTATCGCTGGGGCTGTCTCCACGCCGAAATACGCGTATTGATTCGTGATGTCTATGCAGGCCGATATTGCGTTGTTCTCCCCTGTCTCTAGTTCTATCATGCCGACCTGCGTAAAATCCGATAAGCGCACCTTCGCGATTCTGGCCGGAGTCTGCCTTGTGCCGAAATACGCGAATCCGTGTGTCGGGTCGATAACGCAACACCTAATATCATTGTCTCCGGTGTTGAGGGTTAAAGTTCCCTCGAATGTGAAATCAGATAGCTTGACTTTAAAGATCTTGCCGGGGCTGGTCGACGTGCAAAAATAGGCGCGTCCGTTGAGGGTGTCAATTATGGCCGAGTATGCGTAAGGGAAATTATAAGTGAAATCGATCTTTGCAGCTCGCAAGAAGGTGGATAAGTTAACCTTGATGCACATTGCCGCGTTTGTCCTTGTCCCGAAATACGCGAAGCCGTTCGCCTGGTCAATGACGGCTGACATTAGGTAATTGTCTCCGGCTTCAAGGTGAAGCGCGTCAACCTGTGTAAAGTCCGATATCCGGACTTTAATCACGTGTGATGTCAATTCGTCGCTGCCGAAATACATCATACCGGCTGGCTGGTCAATGACGGCGGCGGGCGCTGGCTGGGCAGCGACCGTTAAGGTAATCGAGCCAACGTGAGAGAAGTCCGAAAGCTTGACTTTCATAATTCTCGGTGGGCCGGTGGCTCCTGAAAAATATGCGTGTCCGTTCGGCACGTCAATGACGGCCGCTACTAGTGACTGTTCCGCATATGCGAACTCTAAGACGGCTAATCTCTCAAAGGCCATGTTTAGCTTTTCTCCCTAAAGGAAAGGTGTTCCGCCGAATGGCGGGGCCGTTATTCCAGATAATACGTTATCATGCCGCTGACCTGGACCGCCGCCGACAAAAGCATGTTAAACGCTTCGCTTTCCGCTGTTTGGAGGGGGCAAGCTCCGAAGTTATGAGCCATGCCTTTTGGCTCGCCGGTCGCTCCGAAGTCCATTGCTCCGGATAGCTCGTCAGAGCCGGATAGAAAGGTAATGTTGACCTCGCCAAACACAGTGAAAGCAATGCTCGTTATCGAGATTTTACTTCCGTCGACCGCCTCGATTAACTCGTGCGTTGCCGCCGTGGCCGCGTCGATTTTGGCTTTCCTTATTGTGGGCATGGTTAGTGCTCCTTCGGGGTTAGGTGTGTATCCTAGTGGGCCGGGCTCCCAGGGGCCGACAAACAGAGGCGGTGAACCGCCGACGCCGGGCAAAAGGCCGATTTCCGATAGAGCCGCGCCGATCGCTTCTGTCGGCGCAAGCGGTAGCGGGACGGCCTTAAATGTCTGAAGGCGTTTAAAGAGGACCGGGCCTAAGAGCAAAGCCAAGAGCCGATAGGCAAGCATGTGTTTTGCGTATTTGGGCCGGGCCGCGAAGCAGGCCGGAGTCAGTCCATCTTCGCATGGATCTCTATCGGCGTTCATTATTTTAAGCCTGCGGCTGCCGCTAGGAGTTCCTCGAACGAAAGAGGCTGAATGACCTTCTTAGGTAAGAGGCCGAATGAGAGTACTATCTCCTTAAACTCTTCCGTTAGTGTGGTCCAGACCTTCAGAGTGAGGTCCGTGTGTCCAGGGCCGAGCTCGTAAAACTCGCGGAAAGAGATTACTGTCGCGTTTCCGCGAAGTTTTTCGCCGCGATTCGAGGGCCAAAGCTGCACAGCGTCGTCAAAGATCTGCACGAACTCTTTGTGATTACATCCGTTCTGGAATAATACATCAACCTGATGTATTACTCCGGAGGTTAGCTGCAACTCAAGCTTGTAAGGGCTGGCCTCGGTGTCGTCGGCGTCCGGCGTGTAGGAATATGTGTAAAACATTGCTCAAATCCTCCGTGCGTCGTTGTGTGGGGTAGGGCCGGGGGGCTCGCTTTCAAAGCGGGCCCCTGGCCCCTGCGCTTCCGCGCCTGGCTTATGCGGCTGCGTACCTTCTCAACTGCTGCAAGAGGATTTGGCAGGTCTCCGTTCCTGCTGCGCCGGCTCCACCGGTTATATCAAGCTTCAAGCTATTGATGCCCTCTGTTACGTTATACCAGTCCTCCGGATCCATCTGATCGCCGAAAGGGATCTCAAAGACACCGTGAGGTATGTATCCGGCTACGATAGCAACTGCGTTTTCGTTCGCCTCTGAGTCCACAGCCATTCTACCGCCTGCGCTGCCGTATGATGCGAAATTTCCTGTGGCGACTGCCGATGCCCAGCTCGCAAAGGTCGCGGTTGCCCTTTCAGTGACGGTTGTAAATACAGGGTTGGCGTCCGTGGTCGCCGCAAACATGATTTGCTCGATAAGTTGGAGTTGCTCAACTCCAAGGGCTCGGAGCAAATCATTAGGGGCGTGGTTGAAGACCACGCGCTTATCTTGATCCTCAGAAAGCTTGATGTTAGCGATATTGCTATTGGGTTCGGTGCCGGCTTCCAGGTTGCGAATAAACATCTTTCGATAAGGATAATCCCTGGGGAGCTCCGTGTATTCGTGTGAGCCTGTGCCTATCGTGTAGTTTTTCACCTCCTTATGGAGTAAAAAGCCGATGGGTTCGATAGCCTTCTGATCGAATAAAGCCGCCCAGACTTGAAGCTTGTTTGACACTGAGGCGCATCCGCCTGCGCCAACATCAAGCGTCAATTTTAGCTGTGGGTTCCTGAACTTCTTGGGATCGAAGGCAAGCAAGGGATCCCAGAGGAAACGGCCAAAGTTTATACCAATAAACCTTTGGACGTCCAGCGTGGTTAGGTAGGGGTTCCAATTCGATCGCATGCCTTTGTTGTGATAGATATCGACGGCTTCTGCCTCGTATCCCGAAAGGGAAAAGAGAACCTCGGAGCCGTCGAGTATTTCGATCTTTTCTAAAGATGCGATCGCGTGAGCGGTCGCGGTGCCGCCGACGTTGGTAACTGCGAGCTCAATGATAAGTTGAGATATAGGGTCGGCCATGTCGAGTTCTATAATCTCGGTCTTATCGGCTCCGTAGGTCGTTCGCGGCAAAATAGTGGAAAGTCTGTGATTCATGGGTTTATACCTCCTTTTCTTTAGGTGGCTGGGTGTGCGGGGTTTATGGTTGCGCCGGCAGTCGCGTGTTCAGGAGTGCCGTGATCTCCGGCACCTTGAACGCTAGTGGCAGACCGAGGGTGGTTGCCATCTGCAATAATAGCTCAACGCCTTCCTCTGCTGTTATCTGGCCGTCTGCGAGGGCCTTGTCACTCCATGCGGCTATCACTCCCATAATCGCGAGGGCCTTAAAGATATATCCAAACATCGTCTATGCCTCCGTGTTTATTTCATTTTCTCCGCTATTAGAGCATCGACGACCGATTTCACGCGGATCAGGTTTCGTGGATCCCTGCGCGGAAAGCGGGGTCCAAGCTCAACTCTTTCGATCGCGGCGTGATAGGGTGCGAATCCTTTCTCGTAACCTGGCGCGGCGATCATGACGCCTTCAGCGAAGCGTCCCGGACCTTTCTTCAAGGCGTTTTCTCTCCACTTCCCGGTACCTGCTTTCGCGACGCCCTTCGCAAACATATCTTTGTTTGCGGCCGCGTCGATGCCTGCTTTCCAATTCGCCTTTCCCGCCTGGGCCTCCTCCGCCCAGTCGCGCTTCGGGTGCTCCACACCCAAGCGATAATCTTCGGTGCGCATCGGGGTCACTCGCGACCACTTTTCGCGGATCGCTCCTAGTCCTTTAATCTCTGCCATGGTTTTTACCTCCTTAAAGAGTTTTAGGATTAATAATTCGTGGCATGCTTTTTGCCTTCTTGACAGCCTTAAATATTTCGTTTAGGGCTGTCAAGATAAAAGAGGGGGTAAAGGTCAATGGTACTCAATAAAATAAAGCCTTTTAGCCTATTAGTCTTTCTTGTCGTGTTCCTTTTCCTGCCGTTTCCCGCCTTTTCCTCGCCGTTTTTAACCTGTGATCCTCAAGCGGGGGTTAATTGGTACACCGTTTCGGTAAACGGTGTGGTCCAGGTCGTCGAGGCCGCGCCTAATACCGCGCTAATGTTTAACCTGGCCGGGTTGCCGGTCGGCGATTATCATTTCGAGGTTTCAGCGATGATCGTCGGGCCGACTAAATGGGGGGTCAGTGATCCTTCCCCTTTCGATGGGGCGTGCGTCCCGCTCGTCCCTGTCTCTGGCCTTTCGGTCGTTAACCAGTAACCACAAAATGTTGTGTCGCTGCGCAGCTGGTAGCACACAACATCTTGTGGGTGGCCGCGCCGGATCTGCGCGGACCCTATACCAGATCTTGTAAGGGAGGTTCATGCAATGAAACTCACGCCTAAAGCTCTCCCCGTCCTTTCCTGCCTCAATATTTTGATGGAGTGGTCGCGTAAAACCTATTGTTTCCCTTCGCAAGCTCGGATCGTTCGTTTCCTCGAAGAGGAGTTCGGCCACAAGCTGTCGCGTAGACAGCTAAACCGAGTACTCCTCCATATGTGCGACGGTCGGCTTATTCGCCGACGTCGTCGGCACCGCCGAGAAAAAGGGCGTGGAATGGTCTTCCATTCTACGCTCTATGAAATCAGTATCAAAGGGTGGCATATGCTTCGCAAGGTGGGGGTTGTTTCAAAGGCGCGCTTTGCTGAAATGGTAGGTCGTCTTCGCTCTTTCCTCCAAGGGCAAAAAGGACCGGAGTCCTCCGCGCGGAGCTCCTCCGGTCTTCAGTCCCTTGGGTCTTTTATAGGGTCTCTTGTTCCTCCTCCTGGGTAAAGAGTCCCGCCTGAAATTGCCGTGTGACATATTTATGCTGTGCGTCTTCGGCGAGCGTTAGAAATCCTTCATTTTCAATAGCTTGCTTGAGTCCTACGCCGTGATTTATCCCTCCGCAAATGCACTTGCATTTCGGACCTTTCGCCGTGTGACATCTCGCGTCGCACCTTCCAATTACGCTACCGTCTAAATCTCGAAGCTCAGTTACAGTCGCCATTGTTTATTTCCTCCGTTTCCTCAAATCTTTTCTGATACTTCCTGTGCGAATATGCGCGCGCAAGGGCCTCATTATTGAGCTGCATCCGGGTGGCCAGCTTGCAGGCATTGTCCAGGTTAAGGGTTTTCGATTCAAGGGCCTTCTGAGTGAGGCGTCGGAGGCGCTTCGTCTCCTTCTCCAAGTAGTGAATGAACGGCGGGTGGTCAAAGTACTCAAGCGCGGCCTCAAGCGCCTGGTTCGTGGATTTAAAGATGAGTTTTCCTGTCCTAGTCGTAGGCCAAAAAGTGATTAGCTCCTGCATCATTTCTCTACCTCCAAGGGTTAAAGGGTTGATATTACACCGCATATCAAGTGCAAGTGTCATGCCAAATCCTCTCAATTAAGTTCTCTTTAGTCTCGTTGAGTGTTCCAGGTCGGTAAATACTCCGCTTTGCGTCATTTCCTGCCGTTTTTCGGCAAGGGATTGAAGGGCGGAGCCCTTCATAGAGGAGCCTTTTGCCGCGCTCCACGGCTGGTAGGCGCGCCCAGCTGGCCACGGTGGCACGGCTCTTGCATGTCTCCTGCGCTTATCACTCCCTCGCTGAGTCTTTGCCTTTGTCCCGCTGCGGCTATATCGAGCTTGTCATCACCGGGCGTTTGCGTCCCTGTTAAACCAAGATTGCTCATGTAAATATCAGGGCGGTACTCCGTCCGTTCCTTCTAAGTCCCTAAGAATGATCTTATTTACCCGAAGGGTTGATATTGTGACATTTATGTCACACGGTGAATAACCGGGGCTTTCCCGCCTTCTGGGGTCGCGCCTTGCTCGGTTTTTCCGGTTCTATTGTCTTCGCCGGGCGGTCAACTGACGTAGCCCTGCGGACTCGTGAGCGAAGCTCGCTGACCGCGAGGGCGAAGTAGGGTTGACAGCTCTGCGAGTGATGTTTAAGGACCGGCGTAGGGTACGCGAAGCGCGTTCGCATCAGGAGCGAAACGGAGTGCCTTCGCGACGTAATTCTAACGCCGGAGCCGGGGACCGCGCAGCGGGCGTTAAACGATCGAGCGAAAGCGAAGTCCGGCGCGGTTCTGCTC
>Ga0307380_10011320_pt1 | contig 11184 bp, 13 predicted proteins | sample UN3MG_FD_202239 | JGI IMG/M metagenome (GOLD analysis project Ga0307380, IMG submission 202239) | Soil microbial communities from Risofladan, Vaasa, Finland - UN-3 | ecosystem: Environmental > Terrestrial > Soil > Coastal area > Acid sulfate soil | place: Finland: Risofladan, Vaasa | collected... | reverse complement strand
CACTTAATCTCGGAGAGCTTAAAATTTCTTCTCTTATTCTGGTTATTACCATTTTAAAAAACCTACTCTAAAACCGATAATATTTTTTTTATTATACCACAAACTCCCCTTTCCAACCCAAACTTGTTATAAAAGTTAACCAAAGGTGCCAGGCACCTTTGGTTAACTTTTTTCTTTCGAAAGTCTACTATTATCCCTATTTATAAAAACACCTTACCATCCATATAATCCATATAACAAAAAAACGCAGAAACTATTATATTTTCTGCGTTTTAACACTACACTATTTTTTATCTTAAAAAACTAATAATCCTCGAACTCTTCACTTCGTTTATTTGTCTCCTGATTGGGGGATCCCAATACAAAAATTGTCATAAATAGACAGACAGGCGAGACGCCTGCCCTACGAGAGAGGGGGTATTACATTACGAATTTACTATCTACTGGCTAATTCTTTACCTCCTACATCGCAACACACAGCTGATTTTTGTATTAGAATATATACTCGATGCTCGATACTGATTTTCACTATATAACTATATACTATTTTAACATCCCCCTATTCGGCTTATAACTCGGCACAACTTCCTGCAGTTTTCTGACTATTCCTCCCGAATCCATCTCCTTCGCCAACCTCTCCAACTCCTTAATATCCTCCCCCAACTTTTCTCCATCAACTTCTTCAACGTTAGCGATAAAAATCTTTTTATGCCCGCTATTTCCCAGCACCCCGCTTCTCTCCTCTTCAGTCAGTAATTCTTCAAACAATTTCTCTCCCGGTCTTAGCCCTACAATCTTTACCTCTATATCCTCATCAATTTCAAGCCCAGACAAACGGATCAATTCTTTAGCCAGATCCAACACCTTTATTGGCTCTCCCATATCCAACACAAATACTTCTCCACCTCTCCCCAGCGCCCCGGCCTGGATTACCAATTGACTCGCCTCGGGTAAAGTCATAAAATATCTCTTAACTTCTCTATCGGTCACCGTAATCGGCCCGCCCTCCGCAATCTGCTGCTTAAACATGGGAACTACGCTGCCATTGCTCTCTAATACATTTCCAAAGCGAACCGCTACAAATTTAGTTTTATTTTTCCCCTCTCCCATCCTCTCCTCTGCCTCCGCCTTCCTGCTTCCCAGATCTTTTACCACCATCTCAGCCACCCTCTTACTTGCTCCCATCACACTGGTAGGATTAATGGCCTTGTCAGTAGAAATCATTACAACCCTTTCCACTCCACACCTCTCTGCCAGCTCTGCTACATTCTTAGTCCCGATAATATTATTCATTACTGCTTCATCAGGATGGTATTCCATCATCGGGACATGTTTATGAGCTGCTGCATGAAAAACCACTTCCGGCCTATACTTCCCAAATACCCTTTCCATCTTATTTCTATCTCTAATATCAGCCACCACTAAATCAATCTCCACTCCAGGCCATTTTCCCTCAAGTTCAAGATTTATATGGAAAAGACCATTTTCACTATGGTCTAACAAAATCAAACTCCTCGGCCTAAATCTACAAATTTGCCGGGCTAGCTCTCCTCCTATTGAACCTCCCCCTCCGGTCACCATTACTCTTTTGCTCTCCAAATATCCGGAAATCTCTTCCAAATTCAAATCTACCGGCTTTCTCCCTAACAAATCTTCAATCATTACCTCCCTAATCCGAGAAACACTGACCTTGCCATCAACCAACTCATACAATCCGGGCAAGGTCTTTATCTTCACTTCCTTATTTCTTATATTATCAACGATTCTCTTAATCTGTTTACCGCTTGCAGTAGGGATGGCAATAATAACTGTGCTAACCTGCTCTTTTTCCAAAATATCATTTATTCCCTCAATATTCCCCAATACCTTTACATTGTGAATTCTCTTTCCGACCTTCTCTTTATCATCATCCACAAAACCCACTAACTTACCCAAATCCGGCCGCCTAATTATTTCCCGTGAAATAATCTCTCCCGCATCTCCTGCACCTACAATTAAGATTCGTTCTTGTCCTCTGTTTAAAGCACCCTTCCTCTCACAATATACCCTCCAAACCAATCTACTTCCCCCCACCAGGGCTAGGCTAAAAAACCAAGTCAAAGCCACAATTGTGCGCGGAAAAGCAATGCCTTTCGCCCAATTCAAGCACAAAATCGTAACAAATATTCCACCAGTAACAACTTCCGCTATCAAAAAAAGATCACCGATACTTAAATATCTCCAAACCCTCTGATACAATCTAAAAACTAAAGCAAATAAAAGAAAGAATCCGGTAAAATAGATAATTACTTCCCGATAAATATAGAAATATGCTTCCCAGCCTTCCCCAAATCTTAATATCAGAGAAAGAATCAAAGAAACATTTATAAAAACTATATCTAACATAATCCAGGAAAACCTTCTAATAATATTCTTCATAGATTCCCTTCCACACTTAAAGGTCGTTGTGAGTCCTGATTTATCAGGGCGTGGCAATCTCGCCCCTCATGATATTGCTTCCTTACCTTAACTTTACTTTACTAATAAAAACTCTTAACCTCTTTATTGGCAATTATTTATTCTCTATTTATATTCTACAAAACTATTCAAAAATCCTCTTTTTTTCTAAAATATCATGTGTTCCAATTCGAAGGAAAAGATACCCTTTAGAAGTAATTTGGTAAATTGGTAAATTGACAGATTCACATTTCAAAACGTCTCCTTGGAACTAAAACGCATAATCGCTGTTTTTATAATAATCTTAATATCTAACCATAAACTCATATGTTCAACATAATACTTATCACACTTTACCTTCGCTACTAAATCTTCACCCCCGGTCTTCATTATCTGGGCATAACCAGCAATACCCGGCTTAACCCTATGAATCCCCGCCTCTGTCCTCATCTTAATCAAATCATACTGCATATAATGTGGAGGGCGTGGTCCAACCAAACTCATCTCTCCTCTTACAACATTGAATAAATTTGGCAGCTCATCTATGGTAAATCGCCTAATTATTTTCCCTACTCTGGTAACATATGCGCTTTCTTCTCCCAAATCCTCTTTTGCACCATCCGGTGTCCCCACGCTCATACTCCTAAATTTGTAAACCATAAAAGTTTTATTATCTTTTCCCACTCTCTTTTGCTTAAAAAAAACAGGCCCAGGGGAGACTAACTTTATTAAAATTCCCACCACCACAAACAAAGGAGCTAAAACAATCAATAAAATTATAGAAAAAAATAAATCAAATACTCTTTTTATCATCTTCTAATATCTTTCTGTCTTTCAATATAGTATTTTCAAAATTCCATTTTGGATTATAACCAAAATATTTCTTGGCCTTTTCAATAGAATAAATATTATCCTTAGTTAACTTATAATAAATTGAAAGCAATCTTTCTTTTCTCCCTGAAAATATCAAGCTAAGTAATTTTATCCCAAGATGCACTATGCATTCTGGTATTTTTATTGTAATACGATTTCCAATTAATTTTCTAAAATAATTCAGTAAATCATTAAAACTATAAACCTGATTATCTGCTATATTAAAAACTTCTCCAAAAGAAACTTCGCTCTCAATACATCTTTCTACCGCATCAATCACATTATTTCTTGAACATAATGATATTTTCTGCTTCCCATCCCCTACTCTATAAAAAAACATTTCTTTCCCAACTAATACTCTCCTTTTAACGTTTCTCAAAAAATCTTTACTATAAACTGGGGAAAGCCGCAAAATAATAATTGGCAATTTATAATCTTTACATAAATTTAATAAATATCTTTCAGCAGCCAATTTACTTTTACCATAGAAAGAAATTGGATTACATTCATCACCTTCGGAAATGATCTCGTCTCTCTCTTCTCCTCCATAAACTTCTATGGTACTAAAAAAAATTGCTCTCTTAAGTCCATATTTATTTTTACTCTTAATTACAGAATCAAAAATATTTTTAGTTCCTTCATAATTTATTTTCATAAAATTATTAAAAGAAAGGTCTGGGGAATTTTTATGCACTAATGCCGCACAATGTATTAGATAATCAAAACTTAAACCTGAAAAAAATTGTTTTACCTTATCTTGAGCAGTAATATCTAATTTTACATACTTAAACTGCCCGCTATCTTCTCGCCGAGATTCTGTCCTATCAATTCCAATAACATAATATCCTTTATCTATAAATCTTTTACACAATTCAGCACCAATAATACCATTAACCCCAGTAATCAAAATTTTCTTCATTTAAATATTGCTCCAATTTTTATATAATATATATTTAATTCATTCTTCTTGTATTGACTCTTTAAATATGACATCCAATAATAAAAAATTCATAATACAGTAAATTACACTAGAAAATTAAAATAACTTCAATCCCCATTTATTAAAATAATAAATAGCGGATCTGATGCTAGTTAAAAGTAACTGAATATTTTTACGTGTACCACCTTCCCATAAATGAATTACACTTGTATGGGGGTAAAATACAGTTCTTGAAATCTTTTTAATTCTACGACATAAATCTATATCTTCAAAATACATAAATAAATTCTCATCAAAGCCCCCAATTTTATCTAATACACTACTTCTAATCAGCATAAACGCGCCAGTTAAAAATAAGACATCCATAATTTTATTATAACCTGTCTCTCGCATTTCATAATAATCTATTCTTGCTTGAAAAAATTTCCGGATAAATTTTGGCATAAATCTTATTATAATAAAATCAAAAAGAGAAGGTAATCTTCTACATAAATATTGAATTGACCCATTGGGAAATAATATTTTTGGTGAAACCAAACCAACATCAGGGTTCTTTTCCATAAAATTTAAAAGTTTTTCAACAGCGTTCTCTGTAAAAATAATATCAGGATTTAAAACTAAATGATACTTCCCTTTCCTTAATTTAATAGCTATATTATGTGCAGCGCCAAACCCAATATTTCTATTATTTTTAATCAATCTTACATTTTTGTAATCTTTTTCTATAATACTAACAGTACTGTCAGATGAATTATTATCAACAATAATTAATTCAAAATCAGTATTATTTATATTTTGAAAAATGTTCTGAAGACATTTTTTTATAACTTTATCATTATTATACGTAACTATAGAAATAGAAACCATCAAAATTTTACCTCAATATAATATTTAACTTAATTTTTATATTTTTCTAAATTATTTATATTTTTCTTGCCTTATAATTCTTCTCCAACCATTTCCTATAGTTTCCGCTTCTTACTCTATCAACCCAATCCTGTTGTCAAGTTTAGCCAATGCTTTTAAGTCGTCTATTGGCGAATTATCTACAATGTAAAGCTTTTCAACTAAAAAGCTCTTTAAACAACTTACGACAGCTTTATTTTGAATTTGTTTATTATTTTTATATGTTTCAATACCAATAAAAATATTCATTTGTAACCACCCAGTTTTTTTGTAATCCCGTGATAAAAACCTTTTAAAGAATATATAAAATGCTTCCAGTGAGGTTTACCAAGAATAGTAAATCCAATGGTGTATTTTACAGATGTCATCAAAAGATTCAATCTCATTCCGAAGGTTATATATTTACTTCTTAAAGCTAAATGAATTGCGTTCCGGATTATGTAGTAATCTCTAATTGGAGATCTAATAGGATAGGATCTTAACCCAACTTTTTTTGCCACATCACCCAAAGAATGTTTAATGACAACATCAGCACATCCAATTATTACGTAACCCTTCGCTCTCGCTCTCCAACACCATTCAAAATCAACCCAATCGATAAATAATTCCTCATCCATAAAACCAATATAATTAAACATTTCTGATGGAATAATTTTACCGGATGCAATTGCCTGAGTTATTTCATGACAGCCACTTTGTGGATATATTCTTTTTGAAAAGATACTGTCAAACAGTATAAATCCTTGTCTTTCTCCCCCTCGGTTTAATTCAGCAAAATCAGGAACAATTACAGCCACTTTTTTTCTATTTGCAATCTTAGAATATGCTTCAAGCATCTTAGCGATATAGTTATCAGGATAAAAAGTATCTTGATCGCTTAGTAAGATAAAATTTGCCTTATTCTCTAAAGCCCTTTTTATACCAATATTTTGAGCTTTAGCAATACCAACATTTTCATTGAATGTAATGAGTTCAACATTGTTTTTTCTATCTAATAATTTATGATTTTTAAAAACATTGCCACCATTTGGGGTGTTGTCTATAATCAATAATTTACTTACTTGCTTCATAATACTTTTTATAGTCTTGATAATGGTTTGTTCATCTGGAAAATAGGTTACTATAATTGCTGTAGTTTTAAATTGATCCATAACATCACCTCAAAAATGTAATAAGTTCATAACATTATATAGTATTAAGAAAGCACTGAAAGCGATCAAAAAATACATAAAGAATTTTTCTCTTACGATAGATATTAAAGATGGTAAGGCGAGAATGGATACAATACCAAGAAATTCAGAAATTCTACCCGCTACCACAGGAAAAAAGGAAAAAAAATAAAAAATAAAAAACATCCATCCCAAAATTTTAAATTGCAATACATCGGTTTCTTTCTTAAATTTATTTATATTTATAATAGCAAAATAATAAATTATAAATAACCCTAAATACTGAATATCAAAAACTTTTATCCTATTAAATAGACCCATTTTGTATAAATCGCGATAAACATTAATCTTATAGCTTAGGAATTCTGGTAAAAAACTTATAATTGGTGCTAAAAAGAACTTTCCAGCATTAAATATTGAAAATAAAATCCCAATAATTGGTAAAAATAAGTAAAATAGTTTTGTATAAGTTTTATTCGTGTAAGTTTTAGATCCTAACAAATAAATAAAAAGCATTATAATAGCAACATAGTGAAATAAGGTAGCAAGAGCTGTTTTTATCAAATATGACTTCCAATTTCTATTGACTATATCTGGGATTGCCAATAAAAATATTGCGGCTGCTACGCCAACCCTAATTTGTGTCATTTCATGTAAAACGAAGTAGGAACAAGAATACACTATTAAACTCAATAATGGAAAAGATGAGTTTTTTTTGATTGCGTATAATGTTAGCGATACCCCCAAAAGTGCATATAAAATAAATACACCTCTTACAACATCATCAAACAAAAATTTTGCCACGTTTACAATTAAGTAGAAGGAGGGCTCTAGTTGAATGAAATTATATTTATGTATTGTTATAAGCCATCGTATAGCGCTTGCGTAGGCTGCTGAGTCACGATCTATACCTACAGGACGAAAACCAGCAATAGAGAAAAGTAATACAAAAACAAGTAAAAAAAATATATTATATAAGAATCTATATTTGTTATTATAAGTTGTAATCATTTGACTTTTTGCCTAAACTTTTCTCATCATAATGAGATTCTAATTCTTTATTTCCGCCCTTTTTTGCTTCTTCTTTATTGTAAAAAACATATAGTATCTTTCCAGCCATTCCAATTAAAAATAATTATAGCTATTTTGGGCCATTCTTTTGGTTTCTTATTTTTCAATTTATTTGATTCTTTAGTTTTAACTTTCATAATAATTCTGACTCATCTTATCTTACGCTATAATTCTTCTCCAGCCACTTCCTATACTCCCCACTTCTTACTCTATCCACCCAATCTTGATGGTTCATATACCATTTGATGGTAGTATCTAATCCTTCTTCAAAATTAAACTGTCTATTCCAATCTAATTCCTTCTTTATTTTATCGCAGTTTATAGCATATCTTCTATCATGGCCGGGCCTATCTTTAACAAAAGTAATCAATTTCTTGTAATAATCTTTATCTTTCCCCTGCAACTGTCCTATCTTTTCACAAAGGAAATTAACCAATTTGGTATTTTCCCATTCATTCTCTCCACCGATATTATAAGTCTCGCCTACTCTTCCCTTATTTATTATCTCCCAAATTGCCTGGCAGTGGTCTTCAACATGTAACCAATCCCTTATATTTTTTCCGTCTCCATATATCGGTAAAGATTTTTCTTCTAATATATTTAATATCATCAGGGGGATTAGCTTTTCAGGAAATTGATAAGGGCCATAATTATTGGAACAATTAGAAATTGTTAGAGGCAATCCATAAGTCTTATAATAAGCTCTTACTAAATGGTCTGAAGAGGCTTTAGAAGCAGAATAAGGACTATTTGGCTGATAAGCAGTAGTTTCCAGAAAATATTTCCCCTCCTCAATCGAGCCATAAACCTCATCAGTGCTGATATGATGAAATAGAATATCCTCTCTCTCCTTTTCCTTCCAACATTCCCGAGCAACTTCCAATAGATTAAAAGTCCCCATTATATTAGTTTGCACAAAATCCTTTGGCCCATAGATAGACCTATCTACATGTGATTCTGCAGCAAAATTGACTACAGTATCAATATCATATTTCTCAAATATCCTTTTAATCTCACCAAAATCACAGATATCCGCCTTCTCAAAAAAATATCTTTTCCCCCCGTAATTATTATCAATCTCTACTAAATTCTCTAAATTACCGGCATAAGTCAGCTTATCCATATTGACAATTTTTCCCCAAAAAGAGGTATTCTTAAAAACATAATGGATGAAGTTTGAACCGATAAATCCTGCTCCCCCGGTAACCAAAATGTTTTCTAATCTTCTTTTCATTTCTCCACCCTACTTTCTAAATATTCCCTATTTTCTTTCAAAGATACTAAAAAATCTTCCAATGCCTTATCACAATCTCTAATCTTTAGATCAAACTCCTTCTTTATCTTCTCTTTAGATAGAACTGAATATTTTGGCCTTCTGGTTGCTGTAGGATAATCCTCAGTTTTGATAGGTTGTATCACTACTTTTTTGTTGTCCTCAATCAATCCTAATCTTTTAGCTTTCTTATAAATAGTACAGGCAAATTCATACCAGCTGACTGCTCCCTCATTAGTAAAATGATATATCCCATAACTAACTGTATCATCTTCTATTATCTTTAAAATAGCCCCAGCTAAATCAACCGTATAAGTTGGAGAACCCCACTGGTCTTCTACTACCTTTACCAAATCTCTTTCTTTAAATAATCTTAGCATAGTATAGACAAAATTATTCCCTTGTAATCCATAGAGCCAAGCTGTGCGGATAATAAAATATTCCTCTAATATTTTTTTTATCTCCTCTTCGCCAGCTAATTTACTCTTACCATATATATTTATAGGATTAGTTTCATCATCTTCACTATAAACAAAGAGCCCCTTTTGCCTGCCATCAAATACATAATCTGTGGAGATATGAATTAATCTAATTTGTCTCTTTGCTGAAAATAAGGCAATATTCCTAACCCCATCTTTGTTTATCCTAAAGGTCTCATCTATTTCTTCTTCTGCCTTATCTACTTTAGTATATCCTGCACAATTGATTACCCATTTACTCTTTTTATTTTTTCCAAACTTCTCCAACGCTTTATAATCACTAATATCAACTTCATTATCACTGGAGCAATAAGTAAGCCCTCGCTCTTCCAGTAGTTTTTCTACATCATTACCCAGCATCCCTTTATTTCCGATAAGCCAGATCATAGATTATTTATCCTCTTTAATAAAATCTAAATAAAATTCATCCTTTTTATCTTCATGCCTTATCTCGTCAATTTCTTCTTTTCTGTCCCAACCTCGATATAATTTATCTGGATAATTTAACACCATTCCATCAGCCTTCAGGGAGATATTTTTATAACCATGAACTACTCCCGGTGGGACAATTACCCTGATAGAATTATCTTCTCCTCCGACTATCTCCATACAAGATTTATAAGTCTTACTTCCTTTCCGATTATCCCACAGCTTTATTTTAAAATTTCCTGGACCGATAAAACAAAATATATCGGTTTGCTCCATATGTTCATGGGGTCCCCGGGCTATCCCTGGCTTGGTATAAGAGACATAACTCATTGCCGGCCTTAGTTTCCCAAGGAGACTGTCTTCTCTAAAAGTCTCTACCAAAAATCCTCTCTCATCGATAAACTTATTTAACTTTTCAATTATTACTCCTTTAATTTGCCCTTTTTTAAAATTCACCATTCACCCTACTTTTCATCTTATAATCTTTTAATACTTCCTTTAAATATTTACTATAATCATTTTGAGGTAATTTATCTATTATGCCTTGAAATTGTCTTTCATCTATATAGCCCATCCTAAAAGCCACTTCCTCTATACAGCCAATCTTTAATCCCTGTCTTCTCTCGATAGTAGCAATATAGTTTGAGGCATCAATCAGACTATCCGGGGTCCCTGTATCTAACCAGGCATAACCCCTTCCTAAAATCTCTACCTTTAAATTTCCTTTCCTTAGATAAGCTAAATTCACATCGGTTATCTCTAATTCACCTCTTGCTGAGGGTTTCAGACTCCTGGCAATATCGACAACTTCATTATCATAAAAATACAAACCCGGAACCGCATAATTAGATTTAGGGATTTTTGGTTTTTCTTCTATGCTTAAAACTTCATGATTATCATTAAATTCTACCACTCCGTATCTTTGTGGGTCAGCTACCCAATAACCGAAGATACAACCACCACTTTTAAAATTTGCCATCTTCTGCAAGGTCATAGAAAGGCTATGGCCATAGAATATATTATCCCCCAGTATCAAACATACTGAATCTTTCCCAATAAAATCCTCTCCAATAATAAAAGCCTGGGCAATTCCCTCTGGCTTGATTTGTTCTTGATAGGAAATATTTAGGCCAATTTCTTGGCCATCTCCAAAAAGCTCCATAAATTTAGGTAAATCTTGAGGAGTCGAAATGATTAAAATATCTCTAATCCTCGCTAACATCAAAGTAGACAAGGGATAATAGATCATCGGTTTATCATATACTGGAATCAATTGTTTGCTAATTGCTTTAGTTAAGGGGCTGAGACGGCTCCCTGAGCCTCCGGCTAAGATTATACCTTTCATTGTTTTGCTCCTTTTGATTGAAATTAATCATCTATTTATTTACCACAGTATAATTTTAATATCTCCATAGCATGATTTAAGTGATTTAACAATCTTTCTCCGCATGTTCTAATGTCCAAAAATTATGAATTACCTCTATATGTAAATGGCAAGTAGAAATGCACCTTGCGCGGAAAACAATTTTGCACCTCCTAGAAAGAAAAAAATGGTTTAATCCTCCTCTTCTTTTTGAATTCTAAACGATTCCCCACTTAAGTTAAATA